>Ga0153915_10002164_pt1 | contig 18034 bp, 15 predicted proteins | sample Opewatmetagenome_2_FD_107003 | JGI IMG/M metagenome (GOLD analysis project Ga0153915, IMG submission 107003) | Freshwater wetland microbial communities from Ohio, USA - Open water 3 Core 3 Depth 3 metaG | ecosystem: Environmental > Aquatic > Freshwater > Wetlands | place: USA: Ohio, Lake Erie...
AACTTTCGGTGAAGAAAAAGAGCAAAAAGATCAGAGTAAAACCAACACGAAAAGAGACAGAACAATTCGTTTTTCAGATGAAGGCGAATGACAGGTAAAAGTTAAAATTTTAGAAACAAATGCTGTGCAGAAAGAAAATTATGAAAGTTCAATTTATATTATTACTTCTAATGACCTTTGCATCCTTGAATTGTCAAAACAAACAGGAAATCAATAATGGAAAGAACGATATTATGAAGCAAACCGCAAAAGCCGATAACCCGTATTATTCAAGAACCGACACATCAAAATTAAATCTACCCGATGCAGTCTGGAAAAAAGTTTTACCTGCGGATGTTTATGAAGTTGCCAGAAATAAAGCAACCGAAAGAGCATTCACCGGGAAATACTGGGATTTTGAAGGTAAGGGAACTTATTATTGTGCTGCCTGCGGGAATCCTTTATTTCGTTCGGATGCCAAGTTTGCAAGTACATGCGGGTGGCCAAGCTTTTTTGAGCCGATGAGAACAAATAGCGTTTTGTACCAGCCCGATAATTCATATGGAATGCACAGAATAGAAGTATTATGCGGCAGATGCGGTGCCCACCTCGGACATATTTTTGATGATGGTCCACCGCCCACAGGAAAACGTTATTGTATGAATTCAATAGTTCTTGATTTTGAACCCGACAGCACTCCTGCGAAATGAGCTTTATATTATTGTTTTATTTCAAATGCATATAATATGAAGCCTCAATTTTTTAGCAGCAAGTCAAAGCTGCATGATTGGTTTAATCAGAATCATAATAAAAAAGATGAACTGCTTTTGGGTTATTATAAGAAGAATTCAGGAAAACCGAGCGTAACATATGAAGAGTCTCTTGATGAAGCTTTATGTTTCGGATGGATAGACAGTATCAGGAGATCTGTCGATGAGAAAGTATATGCAATTCGCTTCACTCCGAGAAGGAACAGCAGCAAATGGAGCACAAAAAATATAAACCGCGTTGAAGAGCTGATTAAGTTAAAATTGATGCATCCTTCAGGATTAGCCGCATACAAAAAATGGAAGGAAGAGAAATTTCCCTCTAATTCTGGTGCACCGGGGATGGCAAAACCCGATGGCGGGTTAGAAAAAATCCTATTGAAAAACAAATCAGCTTATGAATTTTTTAACTCACAGACTACATCATACAGAAAATTGGCGTTACGCTGGGTAATGGCTGCTAAGCTGCCGGAGACAAGATTAAAAAGATTTGAAACACTTATTAAGTGTTCTGAAACCAAAGAATTAATTCCACCAATGAAATGGGGATCCGTGAAGATAAAAATTAAGGAATAGATAATTGAAACCGGTGAAAATTACTTGTCAAGTTTTCGGTAGAATGGTTTTTAAGCGGTGCTTATGTTTGGTATAAAAAAGGATTAAATATGACAGGCTTAAATATTTCAAATGAATTAGCTTACAAAGCGTTGGTAAATAAAGACTCCTGTTTCGAGGGTTTATTTTTCGCAGGCATAAAATCAACGGGTATTTTCTGTTTACCGACCTGCAGAGCAAGGAAACCTAAAAAAGAAAACGTCGAGTTTTTCAGTACGGCAAAAGAAGCCTTAGCGAATGGTTATCGTCCCTGCAAAATATGCCGCCCTCTTGAAAATCCAGGAGAAACTACAGCTGAAATTAAATCTCTGTTAAGAGAACTGGAATTAAATCCTTCTGTAAAGATTACGGATTATAAATTAACTCAGATGGGAATAGAACCAAACAAAGTCAGAAGATGGTTTATTAAAAATCATGGCATGACCTTTCACACATATCAAAGGATGTTAAGAATCAACAACGCGCTTCAAAATATTAAAAATGGAGATAAAGTTATTGAGGCAGCCTATGAGTCGGGTTATGAATCATTAAGCGGTTTTCAGCATTCTTTTAAAAAAGTTGTTTCACAAAAACCGTCCGAGAGCAAAAACGGAAATACTCTTTCATTTGAAAGATTCTCCACTCCTCTCGGACCAATGTTAACGATAGGAAATAATGACGGGATTTACCTTCTCGAATTTACAGACAGAAGAATGCTTGAGACAGAATTGAAAGAACTTGAAAAATATTTTAAGGCATCAATACTTCCTGGTACGAATAAATATATCAAAGAATTAAAAGTTCAATTGGATGAATACTTTGAAGGAAAAAGAAAGGAATTTGATGTTCCCTTAAAAACATTCGGAACTGAATTTCAAAGAAAAGCATGGGATGCATTATTGACAATTCCCTACGGAACTACAAGATCATATGAAGAGCAGGCTGGAATTATCAATGCACCCAAAGCCGTTAGAGCTGTCGGAGCTGCGAACGGCTCCAACAGAATAGCTATTATTATTCCCTGCCATCGGGTTATCGGGAAGGATGGAAAACTTACAGGTTATGGCGGAGGATTGTGGAGGAAACAGTGGCTGCTGGAGCATGAGAGAAAATTTGTGAGCTAACAGTTAAAGCAGATTTTTTGATTGCATTAATACTTAATTACTTCTAATTTACCTCCCCTTACAGATACAAATTTTAATAAAAAATTAAGAGGTTTATTATGAAAAAATTTATGGCCTTTTCTGTACTGTTTTTTATCGCGGCTTTTTGCTTTTCATCATATGCTCAGGATGAAAAGAATAAGGATGAGATGATGAAAGCCTGGCAGGAATATATGACTCCCGGCCCTATGCATCAGATGCTTGCAAAAGGAATAGGAAATTGGACAGCTAATATAAAAATGTGGGAGGATCCAAGTAAACCGCCTACTGAATCATCAGGTACTTCAGAAGTTAAATCGATATTAGGAGGAAGGTACTTTGAAGGAACTTATGTGGGAACCTTCAATGGTATGGAAATGAACGGCAGAGACATTACCGGATATGATAATGCCAAGAAAAAATTCTTTAATACCTGGATAGATAATTTCGGAACCGGTATTATGTATCTTGAAGGTACTTATGATGAAGGAACAAACACTTTTACGTATGCAGGTACCGAAGTTGATCCAATGTCCGGAAAAGATCTCCCTGTTCGTGAAACATTTAAGCAGGTAGATGCCGATCATCAGCATATGGAAATGTTTATGACGGAAAACGGTCAGGAATTTAAAACCATGGAAATTGACTATACCCGCACGAAATAACCCATTTATCAGGCTGTCTCAAAGGTTATGGAATTAGAAATGATCCGCCGGACAGCCTTTTTTATTTCTTCTTCTTTTGAATTCTTTTTTTAGTCAGGTTCAGCTTTACTGCAGCTGCAACGACAGCTGTTGAACTCCTCTTTAGATTTTCTGCTATCTTTTGCGTAGGTATCTTCCCGTAATTCTCAATCACATATTTTTTTTCTTCATTGCTCCAGGGAAGCGGACGCCCGGCGCTGATGCCAAGAGGACCGGCACTATTTATAATCGAGTCCAGACTTCTGTTTAATTTCCGGGCTATTTCTCTTGTAGGAATTTTTCTATAATTCATCCTGATATATTCTTTTTCTTCTTCCGTCCAGGGACGCCCTTTTTCACGCTGTTTTAATCCGAGCCTGAATGCCTTATGCGATATAGCATTAAGAGACAGACCAAGTTCTTTTGCCATCTCTCTGAAAGTTTTATCTTTATAATTCTGCATGAGGTACTGGCATTCTTTCTTTGTCCAGATATGATCCTTGATAGGCCGGCTAATCTTCAATACCTGGGCCTGCTGAAGAATCCCGGCAGTGGTTCTGTTCAGAATCTTACTGATTTGCGGGATTGAATTTTTTCTGTCCGGATACATAGTCCGTAAAGTATTTTTTTCTTCTTCTGACCATCTTGGAGCAGTTGGTCCTGTTAGATTAAGAAATTTCGCCCTTAGAAGTACTGATGGAACTGTACGTTTTAATGTCCTGGCTATAGAGGATTTTTTTCTGTTGTTATAATGTCGTCGGAGATAATTATCTTCCCAGGGACTCCATGCACGAACTCCATTAAAACGAATCTTAAGCTTAGCAGCTTTTGCCGTTACAGAATCGGGATTTTTACCAAGCTTAGCTGCAACAAATTTTGGTCCTTTCCTGCTGTAATATCTTTTCAAATATTTTATCTCGTCATCAGACCATAAAAGCGGTATAGTAAGTCCAAGTCTGGCAGCTTTTGCCGTTACAGCTTTCTGGCTTTTATTTATTTGTTCAGCGACAAATTTAGACCCTTTAGATTCATAATGGTCCTTAAGAATTTGAAGTTCTTTATCAGTCCACTGATTAATCATTTTAATGAATCCCTTTTAATAATTTTTTTAATTGTTCTTTTACTTCATTTATTCCGGCATCAAATCTCTCTCCGGTTTCTCTGATCTTGATTTCAACTTTGGAATCTTTCAGCTTTTTATCACCAACAATAAGCTGGAAAGGCATCCCCAATAAATCTGCATCTTTAAATTTAAAACCTGCCTGTGCATCGATTCTGTCATCAAATAAAACCTCATATCCTGCAGTAGTAAGTTCATTATAGAGTTTATCACAGGTTTCAGCAACCTGCTGATTCTTCATATTAAGTCCCATCAGATGAATCTGAAAAGGAGCAAGAGTTTTATCCCAGATGATTCCGTTCTCATCATGGTGTTGTTCAATATAGCATGCCATTACACGATCTACACCTATCCCGTAACTTCCCATAATTATCGGATTTTCTTTTCCGTTTTCATCGAGAAAATTTGCACCCATTGAGGTAGAATATTTTGTACCAAGCTTAAAAATATGGCCAAGCTCGATCGCAGTAAAAACTGCCAGCTTATGGCTGCATGTCGGGCAGGCCTCTCCGGATTTAATCGAGCGCAGATCAAAATACTCTATATCCTTCACATCTCTTTTCAGATCAATTCCGCCTAAGTGGTAATCGGTTTCATTAGCTCCGCTGTACATGTTATTTGCATCTTTTAATCTTAAGTCGGCGATTATTCTTCCTTTAAATCCGACGGGACCTATAGAACCGGCTTCCGCTCCTGTCATCTCCACAAGCTCTTCAGGATGAGCCGGGCGGATAGCCCCTCCCAGCGCTCTTACAAGCTTTGGTTCATTTACTTCTTCGTTGCCAAGCATGAGTACGAGTACAGAACTGCCGCCGCTGATATATACTCTTGACTTCGCACATTGTGTTTCATCAATTTTAAGGAACTCACAGAGTTCATCGATTGAACGGACATTTGGAGTATGTATTTTTTTTATATCATCACTTTTATTATCTCTTTTTTTACTTTCTACAATGGATGAGGCTATTTCAAGATTAGCAGCATAGCCGCAGTTTTCGCAATGTGCCACAGTATCTTCGCCGGCATCCGATTTAACCATAAATTCTTCCGAACCCGAACCGCCCATCGCACCGCTTGATGCACCAACTATAAAATAAGACAAATGACACCGGTCAAAGATATTCCTGTAAGCTTTATCGTGCAGGTTATATGAATGATCGAGTCCTTCCGGTGAAACATCAAAAGAATAAGCGTCTTTCATTAAAAACTGCCGTCCACGTATTACCCCGCTTCTTGGTCTTGCTTCATTCCTGAACTTCGTTTGAATCTGGTACCATATCTGGGGTAAATCCTTGTAAGACTTAAGGACATTCCTTGCATGAAATGTTACTATTTCCTCGTGTGTAGGGGCAAGTACGTACTCACGATTTGCAATTTGGAAAAGGATATCACCAAAGGCTTCAACCCTCCCTGTTTCCTCCCAGATCTCTTTTGGATTCAATGCCGGCAGATGAAACTCCTGTCCACCAATTGCATCCATTTCTTCGCGGATTATTTCCGAAATCCTCCTTATCACCCGATATCCGACCGGCAGAAATGAATAAATGCCGGCCGACACCATTCTTATCATTCCTGCTCTCAGCATCAGAATATGACTGGTTACGACCGCATCACTGGGAACTTCCTTTAATGTTGGAACAAATGATTTACTTAATCTCATAATGAATAGTTTCTACTTATTATATAAATATGAGCTGCATTATGAATTACCTCAACTTAAAGAGTTAGAACTGACAAAAATAATTATTTGATGATGCTAATCAAAATTACCGGCAAGGTTTTTTTTAATGTCATTAATACTTATTATTGAAACATTAATTCGTTTTAAGAGGATTTTATGAAACTTGTAAGCAACCCGTGGCATTCTGTAAGCCCCGGGAAAGAGGCTCCGGAAATTGTGAACAGCATTATTGAAATTCCCAAAGGTTCAAAGGGCAAGTACGAACTTGATAAGTCAACCGGACTTTTAAGGCTTGACCGCGTATTATTCTCTGCCGTACACTATCCGGCTAATTATGGATTTATTCCCCAGACCTACTGTAGTGATAAGGATCCGCTTGATATTCTTGTAATATGTTCAATTGAGGTTAATCCATTATGTATAATTGAAAGCAAGGTAATAGGGGTCATGCATATGACGGATGAGGAACAGGCAGATGATAAGATAATTGCCGTAGCAAAAAATGATATGTCGGTTAATTATATAAATGATATAAATGAACTCCCTCCGCATACGATAGTAGAACTAAGGAGATTTTTTGAAGATTATAAAAAGCTTGAACAAAAAGAAGTGCTGGTAAAAGATTTCCTCGGGAAAGAAAAAGCTTATCGGATCATCGGAGAGAGTATACAGCTTTACGAAGATAATGCTGAAGAATTAAGAGCCAAATCATAAATTATTCCGTTACAGCCATGGATGAATTTTTAATAAGATAAACAGCATCATGGGGTCTTACGAGCTCACTGCACCTGAAAGTAACTTTCTCACCTTTTACAGCAGTATTTGTTTTCATGTCTTCATTTAAAATATTTTCGACATTAAGTTTGACGACTCCTGTTGTTTTTCCCATTATATAGATTTCATCCCCCTCCTGTAAAGTCCCTGCCTCAATTAAAATATAAACTACTCCCGCCTTTTTATAATAGTTAAGTACCCTTCCAAGGAATTCTTTTCTTGTGCTGGCTTTACTTCCGAATGAATTTGCATACTCATTTGAACCGGGTGTGCCGAAATAAAATCCTGATGAAAATCCTCTGTTAAATACCCGTCTTAGCTCATTTTTCAGTCCCAGTTTAATTTCCAGAGTAAGCTTATTTTCAAAATAAAGATCGATTGCTTTACGGTAGACTGCAGTTGCTTTTTGTGCATATTCAGGACTCCGTTTTCTCCCTTCAATTTTTAATGAATCTACCCCTGCTTCTATAATTTGATCGATGAATTCAATTGTACATAAATCTTCAGGAGACAAAATATAATCCTCCCCGACGAGCATACTTTTATCAATAATCGGATCATAAACCTGGTATTCCCTTCTGCAGGGTTGAATGCAATCCCCCCTATTGGCGCTCTTTCCGAAAAGATAATGACTCATAAAACATCTGCCGCTTACAGCGATGCACATCGCCCCATGAATAAACACTTCAATTTCAAGATCGGTTGAAGCTCTGACCTTTTTAATATCTTCCAGAGAACATTCTCTCGCAAGCACAATCCTTGAAGCCCCGATATCCTTATAAAATCCGGCAGCAAGAGAATTCGAAACAGAGCCCTGGGTTGAAATACAAAACGGTATTCCGATTTCTCTGCAGAGCTGAATGACTGATAAATCCCAGCAGATTATTCTGTCGATATTTGCGTTTTTTGCTTCGGTAATTATTTCCCGGAGTTGATCTAAATCATCCTCATAAATTATAGAATTTAAGGTAAGGTAAGTTTTTACATTATTTTCTTTACAGTACGATGAAAGTTCCGGAAGATTTTCGAGTCGGAAGTTTGCAGCCTTAACTCTCATATTCAGTTTCTCTACGCCGAAGTAAACAGCATCCGCCCCGGCATTAACCACTGCGGTAAGCATTGTTTTATCACCTGCAGGAGCCATTAATTCCGGTATTTTGAGAGAAGTATGCTGTCTGTCTGTATCGTTCATTAATCTATATTCCCTCTGGAATGAGAGTCCGATTAATTTTTAAGTATAAAGTGGTTCTATTAATTCACATCAAAGCTATTATTAACTGCACACTGTCCCTTTAGAATTCTCGATGAAAAAATCCTTTTGCGAGGAACTGAGTACACGCAGTAAAAAATAGATTAAATCAGGAATTTTCTTCCCAGATTCCGGCAATTTCTATGATTACCCTCACTGCTGTTTCCATATCCTGAACAGCGACCCATTCAACCTTCGAATGAAAGCTATGTTCCCCGGCAAAAATATTTGGACAGGGAAGGCCCATAAATGAAAGTCGTGAACCGTCCGTACCGCCGCGGATAGGATGCATAATCGGTTCGATACCCAAATTCTTCATCGCCTTTTCTGCATATTCGCTTACCCTGGGATGTTTATCAAGTATCTCTTTCATATTCCTGTACTGTTCAATCACTTCGAACTCAAGCTTCGCAACAGGATATTTTTTAACAGTTTTTTCTACAAGGTTCTTTAGAAAATCCTCATACTCTTTTAGCTTCGGGGTATTAAAATCCCGTATGATAAATTTTAAAGTTGCGAGTTCTTCATTTCCATTAAAACTTGTGCAATGAACATAGCCCTGACGCCCTTCTGTAGTTTCAGGAGAAAGTCTGTCTTTCGGTAAACTTTCAATAAATTCTGATGCAACCCTAACAGCATTTACCATTATTCCTTTAGCATAACCGGGATGAATATTTTTACCGTGAATCTTTATATTAACAGCATCAGCACTGAATGTTTCAGATTCAACTTCACCTCTGCTCTGTCCGTCAACGGTATAAGCATACTTTGCACCGAATTTGGCGACATCAAATTTTTCAGTGCCTCTACCGACTTCCTCATCAGGAGTAAAACAAATTTTAATTGTACCGTGTTTAACTTTCGGATGGGTTAACCAGTAATTAACTGCATCCATTATTTCAGCTACACCCGATTTATTATCAGCACCAAGAAGCGTGGTACCATCTGAAGTAATAATATCAAATCCCTTCATATTTTTAAGATCCGGATTTTCACTCTCAAGAATTACCTGGGTAGGATCTTTTGGAAGTTTAATATTTCCACCTCTATAATTCCGATGTATTATGGGATTAACATCTTTCCCTGAGACTGCCGGAGAAGTGTCGACATGTGCAATAAATCCGATCGTGGGTACATTTTTATCGGTATTTGAAGGAAGAGTTGCGATTACATATCCGAATTCATCCATTTTAGCATCTTTTAATCCCAACTTTTTCAATTCGGCAGCAAGATCTTTTAAAAGAACTTTTTGTTTCTCTGTAGAAGGGAAAGAGGAAGAATCTTCATCAGATTGAGTATCGTATTTCACATAGTTCAGAAACCGATCAACACAGGTAAATTTATATTTTTCATCAAACATGAATACCTCTATTTTTTATTTAATTGAGTCATCTAAACTATCCAAAATCATAAAGAGTCGCAACCTAACGAATGAAATGGAAACAGAAATTCAAATTTGTCTAAAGTATGTTGAAATCATTCCCGAAGTTTTAGTAAATCGAGGTGAGCCAGGCTTTCGAGCTTTTGGGCTTGTACTTGCGGGATATATTGGGGAGGCCGAAAACTGGCCGAATAGTGGCACAATTCAGGCACTTTAGATTTGTAAAATTACTTGCAGGCTAATACAGAATTTAGATTTGTAAAATTTTGCAGAATTTCTTCCCTTTATTATAACAGTACTTTATAAAAGAGTTAGAAACAAATTCTCAACTTTCTATAGATAACAATTTCTTCTATAAATAACAAGAGAAGTTATAAATTTCATATTTAAGAGATTTTTTCCGGATTTCCGATTTATCGGACTTATTTGACTCTATGAGCTACGTTTAAATAATACTTACTTTAAAAGGATTATTTTACGCACAAGCGAGGTAGTGTTCGAAATAAGAGATACGAAATAAACGCCGGAACTTAGTCCCTTCGCGTCAAACTGCATTTTATATCTTCCCGCACTCAGGAAGCCGTCTTGTAATACAGACACAGTTTGCCCCAGAATATTTATTATCTTTAGAGTTACGTTAGTCCCTACGGGGAGATTAAATTCAATCGTCGTTGAAGGATTAAACGGATTAGGATAATTCTGATAAAGCTCTATTTTATCAGGGATAATTTTGGGATCCCTGACAGAATTAGGTGGAATGAAGAGAAGATGAATATCCCCCACGTTTGTCGTTGAACTGTCAATAATTATCTTATCACTGACCGCGTCTTTATATCCGATTTTCTGAGCGACAAGGTAATAACTTCCGTAAGGAAGAAAATTTTCCCTGAAGCTGCCGTCATTTTGTGAAAAAGCATAGGTAATTAAATTATTATCAACAGAACGGGCATAAACAATTGCACCGGTTAGAATGCTGTCACGGTTTCCGATGACCTGGACAGTGCCTGAAATTATACCTCCGCCAAGGGAGGAATCCCGGGGCATATTAATATTTAAGCCAATTAAATGAGAACCGATGTAAACTGTATCCGCCGTCTGCCAGAAACTCGGATATTGTCCTAGTGAGTCATAATAAGTAGGCACAAAATAATCAGAAAATGATTGTATATAATAATAACCCGCATCGATGATATCATCAATATTATATACGCCATCCGCATTCACAAAAGCTGCATAAGTCCTGGTTATCCCTGGTATATTATTATTCGGTTTCACTTTATAAGGTGTATGAGTTCCGCTTCTGACTATAACGATACCTTTATTCAACGAATAATTTGAGACGGAATCATATATTTTTCCTGATACCGAATATTGAGTTACTGCTTTTCTTTCCAGATTAAAATCGACAGTTGTAGTTCCATTAGTATCCACAAATACCTGAGTGGCACTTAGCGGATCGGATCGCTGGTCATAGAAAGAAATATAAAAAGAATCTCTTCCTGCAGCTACTGAATAATTCCCTACCGGCAGTTGTGCAACGTAATTACCGTATATATCTGACTTTGCTTGTGCAATTACAAAATTTCCTCCATACAGAAAATAAACATCTGCATTTTGAACGGGGGATCCATCAGAACTTATATTCCCCTGCAGGATACCATGATAATGTTCACTATTATAATAATCAATTTTTACATTCAGCAATTCCTGGGGGCTGATCCCATTATTATAAATTAGTAAGGTATCAAGTGTATCACTGGAAGTATAATTCAGATAACCGGCCAGTATACAGTCCATTTTTACTGTGTCATTTGGTTGAATAACAAAAGGGTATCGCCAGTTTACATTAAATCTTACAAAATAAAAGTTACTGTTATATGCAATACTGTCTATGCTCAGAGGTTGATTCCCTGAATTAATAAAATAAGCATTCTGAAGTCTGTGAAAAATATCTGTAAATTCAAGTTCTGAAGGATAGACTTCCAGATGCGGCTGGGCTTTAATTGATAAACAAAAAATGACAATTAAAACGCCGGTAGTTAGTAGCCTCATTTTTATTGTTTAATTTAAATTTAATACTTATAATAGTATGGATATTTAACAATTAGTGACACGCCTTGAATGAGCCAAAATTAAACTACATTAATTTTACGCAAAACGAATTAAAAGATCTTTTTGCAGACGCAAAAGATGGAGATTCGGCCGCGTTCAATAAGCTCTCAGGATTCATAAGGAATATATCTTATAGTTATTTCTTATCCAAATTGAGACACGGAAAGATTCTTAATTATGAAGATGTAGATGATCTCTCAAATAACGTTTATTTATCATTTGCTGAACAATATCATAAAATTGAGAATCTCGAAAATTGGTTAAGGCGTGTGCTCTTTCTCACATTTGTAAGCTGGTACAAAAAATCCAAAAAAAGAAAAACTTTTGAACTCGATGAAGCCTACAATATCGAACAAACAAATGTAAATCCTGCCGTAAAAATTGATGCCGAAAAAATACTCTCAATATTAAATACACTTAGTGAGGATAAACAACAGATTTTTAGATTGCGATTCTGGGAGAACTTAAAATTTGCAGAAATAGCTGAAAATATCGGTAAAACAGAGGATGCAGTTAAAAAAATGTTTTACCGGACAATTGAGGAGCTGAAAGGTAAAATATAAGTTGTCACTTTCTTCGTAAATCTTGCACTAATATTTATAAATCGTAACAGCAAACAGTAAGATGGACCGTAAACTTAAAATACTGGAACTATTAGAGAAGAAAAATCTTTCCGAACAGGAAACAAATGAACTTGAAAGACTGGTTGGAAATGATTCGGATCTTCAAAATTTAGTTTCAACTTATAGTATTCTCGGAGATGTTGTAAATCATTCATCTCATTTGACTGAGGAGGAGATCTCAGAATATATTCTGTACAAAAACTCACTTGCAGAAGATACCGCATTAATCCATAGAATTCCTTTCATAGAAAATCATTTAAGAAAATGTTCAGTGTGTTCTGAAATATTTAAAGATTTAAACAACGAATTCACGGAGATTGATAATTATCTTGCGGAAAAAAGCACAATTGAAACACAGCCGCAGGCAGAAATTTATCCATTGAGAGGAAGTTTGCAGAAGAAATATAAGGCACCACGCTACGCTTTTACTTCTGTAATAATTTTAGGTTTGGTTTATATAGTTCTTTATTTTACTTCGGCTTTGACAACCCCTTCTTATTATAAAAATGCAGAACTTGTAAATGAATATGAAACATCGATTAGCAGGGGAAGAGCAACCGAAAATTTCCGGAACAGTCTTAGTGCTCTGGAAGAAAATGATTATGATAAAGCAATTGCCTATCTTAAAAAAGATATTGAGCAAAATCCGGATGATGAAACTATATTTTATTCATACTACATAATTGGATTGACCTATCTCAGGGCAGCTGAACATAATTTCCTCGGACTATTCCCCGGTTATAATGAAGAACAGGTGATGAAGGGAAAAGAGTATCTGGAAGAAAGCGTAACAAAAAATAACTCGGGAAGATTTATTAACATTAAGCTGAATACATACTTTTATCTTGCAAAAGCTTGCCTTATGCAGAACGATAAAAAGTCCGCTGAAAGGTATTTATCAATGGTGATTGATGGTAAGGGGAGCAGGATGCAGGACGCCAGGAAGCTTCTGGATGATTTGGAGTAAGTTGTGTTAAATGAATTTCCAAAAGTTACAATATTACTACTTGCTCTTCTGATTTCTCTTATGAAACCGGAGGGTTTAAATTCAAAAGCCTCCGGTATTTTAATTCCAAAGACAACAAACTCATCTGATTCACTAAAAACAGAAATTATAAAAAACGGATGGAGTGATCACTTCCTCTCCTCTTTTCAATATTATCTTGTAAACTCCGATGCACCCGCAGAGAAAGATCAGGAAGAAGTTTCGGATCTTCCTGAAGGTTACAGAAAAGCTTTTCTAAGATCCCTTCTCCTTATGAAGGAAAATAAATTCAATGAAATGTACGACACATTGGACTCGCATCTCAATGAGGTTCCACATTATCTTCCCTACTATGATGAACTGGTTTACGCTGCAAATGCAACTGACCGGTTATCGGTTCCGGGAACAAAAATCGAAACTCTGCATAATTTCCCTCAAAGAGAAAAAAATTACCTGCTTGGTTTAATAAAATACAACAGTGCAGATTACAAAAGTGCTAAGGAATTTTTTAAGAATTGTTTAACTGCGGATTCCACTGATAATTATGTGCTCTATCAGTTATCATATACATACAGAAGCCTCGGTGATTACAAATCGGCCCTGTCCTTCATAAAAAAAGCAGAAGAATTTACACGCGATGATTTGAATTTCCATGTAAAGTGTACACTGGCCGAAGGTGCCTTATATTTTCTTTCGGGAGAATATGACCTTGCAGATAAAATTTATAAAGAATCTTTCAGCATCAGCAGTAAAAATGAATTAAGGGAGTGCGAAGGTTTATCATATGTGGCACTGGGAATTATGGCTGATGCACAGGGAATTATAAAAAATGCAAGAGAGGAATATTCTAAAGCTCTTGCGCTGGCCGGTACAATACAAAATATTGACTTAAAAGCTTACGCTCTTTCGGAGCTTGGAGTCTCTTACAGTTATACAAATGAGTTGATTGAAGCAAAAGAAAATTATCTTGACAGCTATAAATTGTATAAGGCAACCGGGAATAAGCTTCGCCTTTCACTCCTTTCCGATAATATCGGTAAGGTTTATATGTCAATTTTTAATTACGATGCTGCAATTAAATATTATAAAGAAGGAATTGAATTTGCGGGGGACTATAAACGTGCACTGATATTAAATCTTACCGGACTGGGAGATGCATACTCGAACCTTGCAAATTATTCCGAAGCGTTAAAATTTTACAACCAGGCACGTAAACTTTCCGCAGAAATAAATGAAATAGAACTAAGTATAAACATAAACAGCGGACTTGGAGCTTTAAACTATGACCTGAACCGTTCAGAGAATGCCCTGACATACTATCAGAAGGCAGATTCGGAATGTGCTAAAATTAATAATCCGTTTTTAACGTCAGACATTTACGATAAACTGGGGAATGTTTACTTATCACTGGACAGTCTGAATGTAGCGGAGAATTATTTTCGTGAATCCCTGAACCTTTCACAAAAAAGTAATGCCCAATACTCGGCAGTTCTTGCCGGGATTGATCTTGCCGGTGCTTTAGTTAAAAAAAATAAGCTTGTAGACGCAATCAATATACTTGATCAATCCATTAAATCCGCAATTTCCGGAAGTTTTTCTTATTTATGGGCTAAAGCAGAAATTTTAAGGGGAAATATATTCAGGGAGATGAATAATTTTGAAAAAGCAAAGTCCTGTTACATAAATGGAATGAACCTTGCAAATAACCTGAATGAAAGAAACCTTGAGATAGAATGCTCCTATGATCTGGCAAAATTGTATGATTCAAAAAATTTGAATGATGAAGCCGAATCATATTATTCTTTTGCAGTCAGGCTAATTGAAGATGTATCGCGTCCTTTGTTCAATAGCGAAGATGTACAGATATCATACTTCTCAGGGAACAGGTCAGTTTATGATTCATTTGCAGAACATTATTTAAACCTGAAAAATTTCAGGAAAGCCTTTGATCTGATTAATAAATCTCACTCACGGAATATGATCCAAAACCTTAATAACCTGAAAATTCAGTCAATGATTGATGACAGTACGTTATTAAGCAGATTATATGATTATGACTGGATAATACACTCAGGCATCTATGATGAGCAGAAAACAGATTCAGTAAAAAAAGAACTGTCCGAACTCAAGATTTCCCTGGTTAAGAAAATTCCGGCTCTTGCTCCGTACTTAAATATGGAAAGTTGGCCGACGCTTGATGAAATTCAGAGCTCCCTGAAAGAGGGGGAAAATCTTATTTCTTACTATTCCACCGATCAGAAAACCTTTGCATTCCTGATAAACAGAAATACTTTTAAACCTTTTGAATTTAATATTACCAGGGATCAGTTGGTGGAATTAATAAACCAGATATCCCCGTACTATGATAAAAACATAATTAAAGCCGATGTTTTCTATAATCAGGATTTGTTTTCATTTAACGCTAAAGCAGCAAACATTCTTTACAAAAAAATTGTTAGTCCTGTGGTTCAGGATATTCCCTGGCAGCAAAAAATTATAATTTCACCTTCAACCGAATTATTGTCATTACCTTTTGAATTTCTCGTAACTGATTATAAGGATTCAGAAAGTCCATATAACTATAAAGATAGAAAATTCCTGATCGCTGAATATGAAATATCCTATACACCTTCTGTTACAGCTTTCATAAAACAACAGAATAATGATCTGAAAAATGACGGTAAAGTTTTATTAGTAGGGGATCCGGATGTAAATAGTGGCACGGAAGAATTTGCCGAAAGAAGAGGCTTGCTGGATGAATCCCATGAAGTACAGAGGAATCTTGCATTTCTGCCTCTGAAATATTCCGGTGAGGAAATTAATAGCATTGGAAAAATTATTAATGTAAATAAAATTCTTGTTAATAATAATGCAACGGAAACAAACTTTAAGCAGAATGCCGGGTTAAGCCGGGTAATACATTTATCCACTCATTCATTCCTTTATGAAAAACAACCGGTAATATTTTTTTCTAATAGGGATGATGCAGAAAATGACGGATTTCTTGAAGCAAGTGAAATCGTCCGTCTGAAACTAAACAGTGATCTCGTTGTGTTGAGTTCATGTAATTCGGGCCTCGGAAGTGTGGATGAATCGGAAGGAATTTTAGGATTAACCAAGGCTTTTTTTGAGGCAGGGACAAAGAGCATTGTTGTTTCTTTGTGGGATGTAAATGATAAGTATACCTCTAAACTAATGACATTGTTTTATGAAAAGCTAAGTATGGGTTATGATAAATCGAAAGCATTGCAGCTAGCAAAAACAGAATTTATTAAAGAGTATTCACCTAATCCTTACTATTGGGGAGCTTTTGTATTATCAGGAAATATTTCTTCCGTTGAACTTAAGCATACAAATGATACATCCTTATCACTGATCACGATGCTGACAATAGTTGCTGCAGCGGTTGTAGTTGTTATTATATTCAGTAAAAAAAGATTTGTTAGTTAATATCCCCTCAGCATCATTTTTTCAAGGTCAGCTTTTATCATAAGCTTCACAAGGTTTTTGAATTTGGTTTTTGCTTCCCATCCCAGAATTTTTTTCGCTTTTGCCGGATTGCCTATTAACAGGTCTACCTCAGTCGGCCTGTAATATTCAGGATCGATTACTATAATCTCATCTCCTTTTTTTAACTTTTCAGAAAAATTAAATTTGGAAGAGAAGCCGGAACCCAGCAGTTGTTTCCCTATATTCCAATCTATACTCTTAACTAATCCTTTTTCATTTGCACCTGTTCCCTCCCATTTTAATTCTATCCCTATTTCATTAAAAGTAAGTTCGGCAAATTCTCTTACTGTATGAGTTTCACCGGTAGCCATTAAAAAATCCTCAGCACTATTATAATTTAATATTCTCCACATTCCCTCGCAGTATTCCGGGGCATACCCCCAATCGCGCTTTGCATCAAGGTTACCGAGTAGTATTCGGCTCTGCAATCCCAGGGCAATTTTTGAGGCTGCCCTTGTAATTTTTCTCGTCACAAAAGTTTCGCCGCGGCGGGGAGATTCATGATTAAATAGAATTCCGTTTGAAGCAAATATATTATATGCCTCACGGTAATTCACAATTATCCAGTAACCGTAAAGTTTAGCAACCCCATACGGGGATCTGGGATAGAAGGGAGTTTCTTCTGTCTGCGGTACCTCTCTTACTTTTCCAAATAGTTCACTCGTTGATGCCTGATAAAATTTAACTTTCCTTAAACCGACTTCCCTTATTACATCCAAAAACCTTAAAGTACCCAATGCATCTACCTGTGCAGTATAATCGGGAATTTCGAAAGAAACTTTAACGTGACTCTGGGCAGCGAGGTTATATATTTCATCGGGTTCAATTTTTTCAAGAAGTCTGTTTAATGCACTTGTATCAACCAGATCACCGTAGTGAAGAAAAAGCTTCTTATCGAGGATTTCCGGATTAGAATATAAATGATCTATCCTTCCTGTATTGAAGGAACTGCTCTTTCTGATTATTCCATGAACCTCATAATTTTTTTCGAGTAATATTTCAGTCAGGTAACTTCCGTCCTGACCGGTAATACCTGTTATTAAAGCTTTTTTCATAAGAGTTTTTCCCGATAATATTGGTTAAATATACTGATGTAACCGCAACAACTTTCTTATAACGATAGAAATGTCAGATGGAACAGGATCTAATTATTTTAAACAGTTGTCAAATACCACCTGTATGTTTTTTCAATTCCTTCTCTTAATCCTGTTCTGTACTTCCAGCCGAGATTATTTATTCTCGAGACATCCAGTAATTTACGCGGGGTACCGTCCGGTTTAGTCCGGTCATATTCAATTTTGCCGGAATATCCGGTTACATCCGAAACAATTTCAGCAAGTTCGGTAATTGTCAGATCTTTTCCTGTTCCAATATTTATGTGTGAAATTCCCTGCTCATATATATCTTTGGCCTCAACATTTTGCAAAAGAAATA
>Ga0153915_10002165_pt1 | contig 18032 bp, 10 predicted proteins | sample Opewatmetagenome_2_FD_107003 | JGI IMG/M metagenome (GOLD analysis project Ga0153915, IMG submission 107003) | Freshwater wetland microbial communities from Ohio, USA - Open water 3 Core 3 Depth 3 metaG | ecosystem: Environmental > Aquatic > Freshwater > Wetlands | place: USA: Ohio, Lake Erie...
TTGCAGATTACCAACTTTCTTCAGGATGTTGAACCTGATTATAGAAAAGGAAGGATCTACTTACCCGGAGATGAGATGCAGCATTATGGGGTAAGTGATTTTATGTTTGAGGAGAGAAAAATAAACGCTAATTTTAAACAGTTAATTGAATTTAATGTGCGAAGAACTCAAAGTTTATTTGAAGAAGGCAAAAATTTAATTAAATTCTTAAAGGGGAGATTAAAATACGAGATCAAATGGACAATTTTGGGCGGTGAACTGGTACTGAAAAAAATTCGAGAGAATGATTATAGTGTTTTTATCCGCCCCTCATTAAATAAAATAGATTTTTTAAGGCTCTTAATTAAAGCATTTATATAAATGCACGAAGCAAAAGAAATAGCGAAAAAAAGTAAAAGCAGTTTTTACTATGCTTTCAATCTGCTGCCTGCAGCTAAACGCGATGCAATGAATACTGTTTATGCTTTCTGCCGTGAGACAGATGATATTATTGATGAAGGAAGCGAACCGGATGAAATTAAATTCGTAAAACTCCGTAAGTGGAGGATTGAATTAGAAAAATCTCTCACCGGCAATTCGGATTATTTCCTGCTTAATAAACTATCCAGAACTATCTCGGGATTTAATATTCCCCTTGAACCGTTTTATGAATTGATCAAAGGGGTGGAAATGGATCTTCAGAAAAAGAGATACAATTCTTTTGAGGATCTGATGATTTATTGTTACCGTGTTGCCTCTACTGTAGGTCTGATCTGTATAGAAATTTTTGGATATAAAGATAAAGAGCATGCAAAAGAATTTGCAATAAATCTCGGGATTGCACTTCAACTGACTAATATTCTGAGAGATATAAGAAAAGATTCAGAAAAGGGAAGAATCTATCTGCCTCAGCAGGATCTTATAAAATTCGATTATTCTTATGATGACATTCTTAAAAGAAACTATAATGATAATTTCAAAGACCTCATGGAATATGAAGTTGGACGTGCAAAGCTGTATTTTGAAAAAGCGACGATGAGTCTTAATCTTGATGACAAAACTGCAATGTTTGCAGCCAGAGCAATGCAGCATATATACTATAAAATGCTTCAGAAGATCGTAGAAGCTGAATATGATGTCTATAATAAGAATATAAGGGTTTCAAAATTTGAAAAGGTAGGTATCTCGCTTGGAGTTTGGGCGAAGTATAACCTGGTATACTGATGTTTGAATTCGTCATAATCGGAGGAGGTTTCGCCGGTTTATCAGCCGCAGTTAATCTTTCAGCTAAAGGGAAAAAAGTCGAACTCATTGAAGCATCTCAAAAGCTCGGGGGAAGAGCTTATTCCTTCACAGACAAATCAACCGGTACAATAATAGATAATGGTCAGCATATAATGATGGGATGCTACAGGGATACCATTAAATTCTTCGAAATGATCGGAGCGAAAAAGAACCTGATTTTTCAGGACAGCTTAAAAGTTAATTTCCTGAAACCATCCTTTAACCTTGTCCCTCTTGAGGTTTCATCAGGATTATACCCATTTAATCTATTAACCGGTTTGTTGAGGTATAAAGCTCTTACTTTGAAGGAAAGATTTATCCTTCTATATTTTTTCTTAAAACTGCCGCTTTCATCCGGCAGGGATTTGACTAAAATTACTGTACATGAATGGCTGTTAGAGGAAAATCAAAATGAGCACATCAGAAAAGCATTCTGGGAACCGCTGACAGTTGGTGCATTGAATACAAGTACCAATAAGGCATCCGCAAAAGTGTTAAAGGATATTCTGATCGAAATATTTTTTATGGGAGGTAAAGCGGCAATAATTATACTGCCCGGACACGGATTGACAGAATCTTATTGTATGAATGCAATGAATTTTATTGAAACCAGGGGAGGGAAGGTAATAACGGGAGAACAAGTTGAAAAACTTTGGGTCGATGGAAATAAAATAAAAGCAATTCAATCAAATAAAAGAATTATTAAAGATTTTAAATATGTTATTTCAGCAGTTCCATTTTATAGTTTAGACAAAATCCTGCGAAATAGGAAAGTTATTCCCGATCCGGGATTTCAATACTCTTCTATCCTTAATGTTCATATCTGGCTGAAAGAAAATAATATTGATAAAACATTTTACGGGTTAATTGATTCCGGTATTCACTGGGTCTTTAATCATGGGACACATTTAACTATTGTAAGAAGTGATGCTGATGAGCTGATGGAAACAGGCAAAGATGAGATTTATGAATTTTTAAAGAACGAATTATTTAAATACTTATCCATAGATGAAAATAATATAATTCATTATAGCGTTATCAAAGAAAAACGCGCTACCTTTATTCCTTCAAACGATATATTATTAAAACGGCCCGGCATTGAAACTAAATTGGAGAATCTTTTCCTTGCAGGGGATTGGATAGATACGGGACTTCCCTCAACAATTGAGAGTGCAGTAAAAAGCGGCAGGATGGTTGCAGAATATTTTGGTTGACAAATTTTCGGATGATCCTGCTTATTATCTCTTTATAATCCCTCTTCACTGATTAAGTACACAAGCACAGTAATTGCAGCAGAACCCAGTTCGAGCTCCCGTGGATTAACTGCATCAAATACATCATTATCGGAATGATGATAATCAAAATAACGCTGGCTGTCGGGTTTATATCCTATCAGCGCCTTCGCTTTTTTAATATCGCTTATATCGGCTCCTCCCCCTCCTTTCTCAATATAGTCTATCCCACATAACTTTAATATTGGAAGCCAGCTCTGGATTTTGAGTATGACAGAAGAATCAGCGGAAACGCCAAAGCCTCTTGGAGTAAACCCACCGGCATCTGATTCAATCGCTGCTATATGTTTTTCTCCGGATGAGTCGGCATATTGTCCGTAAGCTTCGGAACCGCGGGATCCGTTTTCCTCATTAATAAATAAGACGCATCGTATTGTCCTCTTGGGTTTAAGATTAAGATGTTTTATCAAATCAAGAACCTCTATTGTTTGAACACATCCGGCTCCGTCATCGTGTGCCCCCATTCCCTTATCCCAGCTGTCAATATGTCCTCCTACCAAAACAATTTCGTTCGGAAACTCACTTCCTTTTATTTCCCCGATAACATTAAACGATGGAATATCAGGTAAGGTTTTACATTTCAGTTTTAAGTTTATTTTTAAGTCAGGACTATCTTTTAAAGCTTTGCTTAAAAAATCTGAATCCATATAACCAGCTGCAACACCCGGTATTTTTGGAATGGTATCATTATAAATCATCACTCCGGTATGAGGTACATTATCGAACCTGGTGGTAATTGATCTAATAATGACTGCCACAGCGCCATACCGTGCTGCCTTTATTGCTCCGAAGATTCTTTTACCGGCAGCTTTCCCATAAGCAGCAAAAGTACTAAGTAAGGTCTCATCCATGGATTCATTAATAAATACAATTTTCCCCTTTACTTTCTGTTTAACTGAATCTATTTCGTTAAGTGATTTTACTTCGATAACAGGAGCGGTAATTCCGTCGATTTCTGTCCCGATGCTTCCACCCAGGGCGCAAATATTTATTTCTCTATCTTTATATCTTCCGTTAACTATCACCGCTTTTTCTACATTACCTCTTACCCAATGAGGAACTATTACAGGCTGCAGATGGACATTATCGAAACCAAGCTCCTTCATTTTATTTTCTGCCCAATGAATGGCTGTAATTGAGTTTTCAGAACCACTGAGTCGTGGACCAATATTGCAAAGTTTTTTCAACATAGAATAAGCATTGCGGTTAACTAAAGCAGAGTCTGTAATCTTCTGAGCAGTCTCTTTATATCCCTTAACCAACTCAGAAGAAATTGCCTGAGAGTAAAGATGGATGTCAAAAATTGATAGGAACAAAACAATTAACAAACCGGACGTTCTCACGATTCTCTCCTTTAATTTGAAAATAGAATCATAAATAATTTTAATAATAATTTACAAACTTTACAAAAATATTATTAGATTGATTGTATAAATTATTTCCGGGGAAGAAATTGAAAAAAATTTTATTGCTTACAATACTTATTTTTAATATTCATGTTCTTACTATTGCTCAGGAACTTCCTCACCGGATGACCCCTGAAGAACAACAATTATGGAAGACATATATCCCTCCCGTTAATCCCTTATTTACTTATCCTCCTTCCGGACCGGTTAGAACTATGGCAGAATGGGAGGAACTGCAGGGAATTATGATTACATGGACATCGTACACTTCAATCCTCCGCCAAATTGTTGATTACGCACAGGAAGAGGGATTGGTTTATATTGTCTGCAGCGATTCAAACTCTGTAAAAAGTTATCTTACTGCAGGAGGCGTTCCCTTGGTGAATCTGAAATTTCTTTTAACCAATTTTAATTCTATTTGGTGCAGAGATTATGGTCCCTGGACAGTATACCGGGATAATGTAGATAGTATGAAAATTATAGATTGGATTTATAACAGGGTTAGACCACTGGATGATGTTATTCCCGTTTTCTTTGCAAATTTTATAAATGTACCTATTCATCAGACAACCGCGCCGCCTTATGATTTAATAGCGACAGGTGGGAATTTTATGGTGGACGGCCACGGTACAGGTTTTTCAAGCAGACTTATCATAAACGAAAATCCTTCCAAGACAGAAGCACAGATAGATACTATAATGAAATTGTATATGGGTCTTAACAGGTATATTAAAATGACCAACCTCCCTTATGATGGAATCCATCATATTGATATGCATATGAAACTGCTTGATGAAGAAACGATTCTCGTTGGTCAGTATCCCCCGGGTGTTGCTGATGGTCCCCAGATAGAGGCTAATCTTCAATATATACTGAATAATTTTAAAACCTGCTATGGAAGAGAATTCAAAGTTGTAAGAATACTGATGCCGCCGGATGCGTATGGCCATTACCCCAACCAGGGAGGAGATTATAGAACTTATACCAATTCTATTATCATAAATAAAACGGTAATAATTCCGACATATGAGTATCAATACGACACTACTGCATTCAGAATTTACAGGGAGGCAATGCCCGGTTATAAGATTATAGGTATAAATTCTAATGCTATTATTCCTTCTCTTGGAACAATTCATTGTATTACAAAAGAAATAGGCGTTTTCAATCCGCTCTGGATTTCACATCCTAAAATTGATGGAGTAGTAACTGAATCAGGACCATTTGAAATCGATGCTTCTATCAAAAGTTCAGCAGGGATATCGCAGGCTGAAGTCGACTGGACAACTGATACCACAGCGGGCTACTCACCCATCCCGATGGTTGAAGTCTCACCCGATTCATTTGCTGCATCAATTCCTGAACAGGTAAACGGAACTGAAATTTTTTATTATATAAATGCGACTTCTAATGATGGAAGAAATACCAATAAACCTTTAACGGCTCCTGAAGGATATTATCATTTTAAGGTTAATGTTCAAATACCTGTAGAACTTATTTCGTTTAATGGAGTGCAGGATAAAGATGGAGTAAATCTTAAATGGATTACAGGATCAGAAACCAATAACAGAGGATTTTATGTAGAAAGAAACCCGATGAACCGGATTGAAGCTGAAAAATGGGTAGACATCGGATTTGTTGAGGGTAATGGAAATTCTACTGAGGTTCAGACATTTACATTTACCGATAAGAATTATTTAAGTGGAATCAGCTACTATAGAATTAAACAAATTGATTTTGACGGCACGTATAAAATATATGGCCCCGTTCAGGTCAATACTCACCCTGCGTTGACATTTAAGCTTGAACAGAATTATCCGAATCCGTTTAATCCCATTACCAATATATCCTTTGTTATCGGGGAACCGGGATTTGTATCTCTTAAAGTTTATGACATCCTGGGTAATGAAATTGCTGAACTGGTAAATGAGTATAAATCTGCCGGTGATTATAAACTAAAATTCGACGGTAAAAATCTTTCGAGCGGCATATATTATTATCGCCTTAATGAAGGAATCTATACTGAAATAAAGAGGATGGTCCTGCTGAAATAATTGGCTTGAGGAAGAGGGGAAATTCGGAAATTAAAACCCGGATTTACCCTCTTCGAAGTTCCAATTGTTGAATAATTTTACAGATTTTCATGTAATCCCTCCATAAGTGCTCCAAGTCTCCTCCAAGTCTATAACAAGTCTCTATGTAAAAATGAGACGGGATTTTACCGTCTTTTTTAGTACGGTATTTTCCCGTCTGAATTCAGACGTAATTTTCCCGTCTTAATTTAGACGTAATTTTACAGAAAATTTAGACAGTCCTTAGTAAAAAGATAAAAGACCAAGTCCGTTAGAAACGGGCTCTCGCGGTAGGCGGATAAAAAGAATAAAGAATGTAAAAAAAGATACAGTAGCCAGATTGGTCGTCTGGAATCATGCAAAAGTGAGAGAGAATTGAATAAAAATTCCTTCACGTCTTTGTAAATCTAATGCGATCTATGGAAATCCTTTTTCATTCCTTTTTTACTTTTTTCTTGTATCTTTTACAGCTTATATGAATTCACAAGCTGAAAATTATATTAATAAGTTAAATCTCGAGCCTCATCCCGAAGGAGGATACTTTAAAGAAGTCTACCATTCAGATGAAATGATTTTGCCGGGCAGTCTTCCTTCAGGATTCCGTAATAAAAGAAATCTCTCAACATCAATTTATTTTCTTCTTGAGGGTGATCAGTTATCATATTTTCACAGATTGAAATCTGATGAGATATGGCATTTTTATGATGGATGCAGTATATTGATTTTCGTTATTGATAATTCCGGTAACCTTTTTGAGTATAAACTCGGAAGAAATTTAGAAAATAACGAAAAGCCTCAGACGCTAATAAAAAATAATCATTGGTTTGCGGCTGAGTTAATTGATAAAAATTATTTTTGCCTGGTCGGCTGTACAGTGTCTCCGGGATTTGATTTTGAAGATTTCGAAATAGCAAAAGAGGGGAGTTATTAAAAAACTTTCCGTATCATCAAAAAATAATCGAACGATTTACCAGAACCTGAAGTATTTAGAGAATATTTCTCCCCCGCTTTGGAATCTTCTCAACTACGGAATATTCAATATATTTTAAAAAGGTTTTAATAATCCCCCGGTAATGAGTGAAAAAAAATTACCTTAACAGGAATACATTAAAACTTTACATTAAAACACGCAATTTTAGATAGTTTGGCCTAATGGGAATATTGAACTTCAAACCTATTTTATATAACTTTTTTGCGCTAATTTAAATAATTAATCCGGGAGGACACCTATAGAGAATTTTCTACTGTTTTTATTTGAATTATTTCTTTTGGGTTCTAAATCAAAAGTAAAATTCCAAATCTGATTCGGGAGTTCATAGGTGTTGCTGCCGGTGCTGCAGTAATCTTTTTTAGTCTCATTAATCTTGGATTCTCACCTGAAAAGGCACAGATAGATAGTACTATCTGGACAGATGCCCTGTTCAAATATTACTACCAATTAGAAAATCAACGGGAATCTGTTCCTTTTAATGACGATAAGACTGAAAAAAATCAAATAAGGAATATAAATCCTACTGTTCCCCCGGATTCACTCTCCAAAATTGATTCAATTAAAGTTTTTAACCTTCCTGATATCCAGTCACTGCAAAAGACTCCGGAAAATTATGCCTCGCTTGGGACCCGGGAAGGGGAAATATTTTCTGCTGTAACAGGATTCTTTCCTCCCGATTCTACCGGGAATCATGATTCAACGGGTACTGAGAAAACACTAAATATTAATCCTACAAAAAAAGATACCACCGGTATTGTTAAAGATACCATAAAAGTAGATTCAATGGCACTTGATTCTACGGCAAGGTTAAAATACTTTCATTATGAGAGGAAAGATTTACCTTATATTACGTTAGCACAACATAAACATTCTCCATTTTTTGCCCAGCCGACGGCAAGACAAAGAACTATTAAAATTGATTCAACAGGAAAATTTGTTAATATCGAAGAAAAGGTAGCAGGACAGGAAACCAAGATCCTGCTTAGAATCCCTATTGAAGATTATATTGAGGCTGAATTAGACGTGCATCGGAGGGAAATCTGGGAAGACCAGGGCTATCAATATGAATTGAAATCGTCAAAGAAGGAACTTGGCGAGTTAATAAAAAATATTACAGATTTTGAAATTCCTCTCCCCAAAGTAGGAGTGCTAAGTATATTTGGCGAACCAAAAATAAGTTTAAAAATTGGCGGTGCTGTTGATATTCATGGTGCATGGCGTAATGAAAATACTCAGGGGGTTACTGCATCAAGGTATGGTAATACAAGGAATGAACCTGATTTCAAACAAGAGGTACAGATTACAGTAAATGGGACAATCGGAGATAAACTCCATATTGATGCCGACTGGAATACTGAGAGAACATTCCAGTATGAAAATCAGCTTAAAATTAAATATGAAGGTTATGAAGATGAAATAATTCAAAGTATTGAAGCAGGAAATGTTTCACTTCAGACTTCTCCCCTGGTAGGTGGAAGTGAGGCATTATTCGGATTAAAAGGTACTTTAAAACTGGGTCCCTTATCGTTGACTGCACTCGCCAGTCAGAAAAAAGGTGAAACCGAAGAAGTTTCAGTCAACAGTGGTTCAACCTCTCAGGACTTTAATCTCAGAGCTTATGATTATTCTACGAATCATTATTTCATTGATACCTTATATGCCAGTCCTGATTTAAATCTCTTTGAGAAATATTATCATAATCCCACTCCTATTGTTGATAATAGATACAGGGTAATAAGTATCGAAGTATGGAAATCGGTTAATGTCATTACTTTTGATCGTACAAAACAAAGAAAAGCTAATGCTTTCATAGATTTACCGCCTATAGCCCCGAGACAGGATTATTCTGATGTTTATAAAAAAGATACTACCGCAATCCCTGCAGGTAAAGTGGAAACCGGTTGGTTTGAATTACTTCAGGAGGATGTTGATTATGTCCTTCATCCTGAGACAGGATATATAACTTTCAAGACAAGTCTGCAGGATGATGATGTAATCGCTGTCGCATATCAACTGCAGGATCCGAATGGACCAATTTATGGAGAATTTGCTAAGAATGCCTCGGATACCTCGAAGCATATTGTTTTGAAATTGGTTAAGCCGCAGAATCTCCAACCTGGTTTTAAGGAAGCCTGGATGCTCCAGTTAAAAAATATCTATCCTCTTGGGGGAAGAAATATTAAACAAGACGGCTTTGAATTCAAGATTGAACGAGAACAGGAAGGACAGGAACCTGTAACCGATCTTACCACTGCATCGGGGACAGTACAACTTCTGCATGCTTTTGGACTTGATTTATTGGATGCCGGAGGGAATACGAATCCCGATAATCAGTTCGACTGGAGACCCAATCTGACGATTTTTCCGGAGACAGGTGAAGTAATTTTCCCTGTTCTGGAACCGTTCGGGAAAAATCTACCGTCTCAAATTCCTGACTCTCTCGCATACCAGGATATTTATGATACTGCAAAGACATTTGCGCAGCAGCAAAAAATAAAGGATAAATGGCTGATTACCGGTAAATATTCAGGGGAAGCTTCTTCAGTTTACCAATTGGGATTTAATATCGTGGAAAATTCAGTTCGTGTGATGCTCAACGGCAGAGAGCTGACACCCGGAACGGACTACATTGTTGATTATAATATCGGGCAGTTAACCATCCGGAATGATGCTGCTCTTGTACCGGGAGCAGATTTAAAGATTACGTATGAAAAAAATGATCTCTTTCAGCTTGCGTCTAAAACTCTGCTGGGTCTGAGAGGAGTTTTTGATTTTTCGGATAAAACCAAACTTGGCTTCTCACTTTTGAATTTGAATCAGCAGACTTTAAGTGATAAGGTGCGAATCGGTGAAGAACCGCTGAGTAATACAATATACGGAGTTGATCTAACCACGGGTATAGATCTTCCGGTAATCACAAAAGCTCTCGATAAAGTGATTTCAACTCGTGAGATGTCATCCATTAATTTCAGCGGCGAATATGCTTATATGAATCCTGATCCTAATACAAAGAAGAGTACTATTGCCTCGGATAATGGACAAAGTATAGCATATATAGATGATTTCGAGGGTGCAAAAAAGATTATTCCGGTCGGAGTATCGTATACCGGCTGGAGAGATTTAAGTCCTCCTGATTCCCTCCCCGGTCTGTCGGGACTTAGCTATAGACAATTAATGGACTATAAAGCGAAGAGTATCTGGTATTCTGTTACTCCCTCAGATGTAAACGTAAAACAAATATGGCCGCTGAAATCCGTAGCGCAGGAGGACCAGCAGGCAACAGTAATGGATTATGTATTTGTTCCGGATACTCCCGGAACCTATAACTATCATCCTCAGCTGGCAGATGATCAGAAAACCTGGGGAGGAATAATGAAGCTGCTCTCTTCTACTGCGAATAACCTTGTGGATGAGAATATCGAGTTCATTGAGTTTTGGGCAAAAATTGATGAAGCACCCCAGGGTGCTCAGTTGTATATCGATCTTGGGCGGATAAGTGAAGATGTAATTCCGAATGATACATTAAATACTGAAGATAAACCTCCTGAAAATGACTTGATCGACAATGGAGAAGATGTTGGTCTCGATGGTTTGACAAATGCCGAGGAAAGAGCAAAATACGGAAGTACAAAAAGTGATCCAAGCGGCGATGATTTCTTCTTTAATAAAACCGGCAGTGTTGACTGGCATGACTATTTTCATATCAATGGAACCGAGGGAAATGCAATTCTGACAGATATCGGCAGATTTCCTGATACGGAAGACCTTAATAAAAACGGTAATCTTGATCGTGCAAATAGTTATTTCAGATATGAGATGCCTTTAGATACAAATACAAATGTCAACCCCTATATAGAAGGTGGGGGAAATACAGACCAGCATTGGCACCTGTTCAGGATTCCGCTGAAAGATTTTAAGAGACAAATAGGTAGTCCTTCTCTTACGGATATTGAGTCTATAAGGTTCACAGTTTCGGGAGCAAGCAGTGTAGTACATCTTAGGTTAACGGAATTTAATTTAACAGGAAATCAATGGCAGAAAGTAATTCCGCCTGATGATTCGGCAATGTCTATCTCTGTTGTTAACCTGGAAGATAATCCGGATTATACTCTGCCTCCGGGTGTGTTCCAGGAAAGAGATCGAACCAGACCTGATCAGCAAATTTATCGTAATGAACAGTCGTTGGATCTTATCATTAAAGATTTGGTTGATGGTCAGTCAAGAGAAGCAGTAAAATATCTCTACCAGCCGCTCGATGTTTTTAATTATAAACAAATGAAATTATTCGTACATGGAGATACCCACGATGGCCCGGGATCGGTTTCTGATACTACCGGGGGTACTTATGCTGCTGATGTTTATTTCAGGTTCGGAGGAGACACAAATAACTTTTATGAATACAGGCAGCCGGTTACCCCGGGTTGGAATGAAATATCAATCAACTTTAATGAATTGACTGCAATTAAAGAGGCAAGAAAGGATTCAGAAATTACTAAATTGATTGAAAGTCCTGTTCCGGGAAGAATCGGACATTTATACGGAGTGAAAGGAAATCCTACTCTTACTTCGATAAAATATTTATTAATCGGTATTCATAATCCTACTAATTCTGTTCATACCATAACACCGGGAGTAGACCACCCTAGAAGTTATCCTGTACCAGTTTCAGGCGAAGTCTGGATCAATGAACTAAGAGTTGTTGGAGCAGACGATTCGCACGGGTGGGCATATAACCTATCAACCCAGATAAAATTTGCAGATCTGATGACGGTTAATTTAACTCTGAGTCAAACTAATCCGTTCTTTCATAGACTATCTGACAGGTTCGGATCAAGAGTTGAATCGAAAAACTGGGGAGTGTCTACAGATGTAAACATTTTAAAATTGCTCCCAATTAGTCTTCCAGAGAGCAATCTCAGGGTAAATTATTCCCATACTGAGAGTGTAGGAAAACCATTGTACCTTCCCGGAACAGATATTAAAGTTGATCAAGCCGCAAAACAGCTTCAGGATACAGCTGTAGCTAAGACACCTGCGCAGTTGATTTCTGAGTCGCAGACGATAAATACATCCGACTCGTGGTCGTCTTCAGGAATAAAAATTAAAATCCCGACTTCTGCATGGTATATCCGCGATACATTTAATAATCTTTCATACGGATTTAATTATAATACCACTTTCAACAGGAGCCCTAATGTAGTTTCCAATATAGGATGGATATGGAATGCTACATTGAACTATGCTTTAAACCTGAATCCGAATTATTATTTTGAACCCGTAGATATACCGGTTATCGGTTCAGTACTTGGCTTGTTCACTGATTATAGAAATTTGAAAGTATATTATACTCCTCAAAATTTCTCATTCAATGCCACTGCCAAGAGACAAAGAAATACCAGTATAACGCGATCCCAGACGGGCATAATTGCTCAGCCGATAGTATCCCGGGATTTCGGAACGACGCGGGGATTCGCATTTAACTGGAAATTGACTGAAGGTGGATTATTAAATTTGGCCGCAGCTTATAATGTTGATATCACTTCGTCACTTGCTTTTCTTGAGACTACTACCGACAATCAGCAAAGACCTGAAAATGAAATATGGCATGATATCTTTTCCCATGTACTTTTTGGTAAAGACTATAGATATCAACAGACTTTCGATTTGAAAACAAATCCTAAGCTCCCTACCATCTGGGATATTAACCGTTACTTCCAGTTAACTTCAGGATATACTGTCAATTATAACTGGAATTTCGATTTTCGTCAGGATACTGTGGGTAGAAGCGGTGGATTTGCCAGTCGTTTAAGTGCAGGATTAACACTCAGGCTGAAGGCATTGACAGATCCTCTTTTTGAAGAAAAATCCGAGACGAATGTCAATGAGAATCAAAATCGGGGAGGCAATAACCGCCAGAGAGGAGACCTTGAAGAAAGAAGGAAGAAACTTGAAGGAGAGAATCTAAATCCGGATTCGACAAAACCGCAGGTGAAAGATGAAGTAGTACAATCCGATACTATAAAATCAACCACTAAAAGACCTGCATTAACACGAGCACTCGGATTTATGAAAAGTATATTACATAGTATTTTCTTCGATTATGAAACTATCTCTGTCAATTATTCAAATGATAATAGTGTAAGTAAATCGGGAATTTTAGGGGAAGGAACCGGTTTTAATAATTTCTGGGGGATAAATTACAGCTACCAGAAAGGTCCATCAAGAGCATTTATGCTTGGATTAAGCAGTGATATAGGGAGACGAGCACCCAATGGTAATCTACAGGATGTCTATTCACAAAAAAATAGTCTGGATTTCAGAACCTCAAGACCCTTATGGACAGGTGCTAAAGTGGATTTAGATTGGAAGGTTGATTGGTCTGTTAATAAAAATACTACAATAAGCACCGATCAATATGGTAATCCTACAATTCAAAGTGTTTCTCAGACGGGGACTCTTGAAAGATCATTTTTATCCTTTCCGCCTACTCTGTTTTTAAGTGTCTTTGGAAATAGCATTAAAAAAGTAAATGAACTTTTTGATCCGAATGCTCCAAATCCCCAGCAGAGTTTATCGGATGCATTCATCAAAGGTTTTGAATCATTTCCCATACTCTCAAAACTAAGTTTTCTTAAAGATTATTCGAAATATATACCCAGACCAAACTGGCATCTTACATGGGATGGATTAGAAAATATTCTCTTTTTTAAATCATTTACTAAAAAAGTTTCTCTTGAACACGAATATAGTTCTACTTATTCTGAAGGAACTAAATTGAACCCGGATGGAACTCAGGAAATGTTAACCCAGAGAATCGATTATGGATTTTCACCGTTAGCCGGTATAAATATTACTTTTAATGATATGTGGGGTGGAAACATTATAGGAAGTGTTAAATATGGCACAAAAACTATATATGATCTGGGATTAACAACTAAAAATATATCTGAAACATATGCGAGGGATATTGGTATAACAGCTGGATTTTCAAAATCGGGATTTGAATTACCTTTATTCGGTATTTCACTTAAAAATGATATTGAGTTCAGTTTTTCATATACAAGCTCTAAAAATTCAGTTGTAAGATTTGATATGCTAAATTTTACCGATGCAGGAACTCCTCAGGATGGAACTTTGCGTACAACTATTGAACCCAGAATTAAGTATACTATAAGCTCTAAAGTAACACTTTCTATTTTCTATACCAGGACAAGCGTTGAACCCGAAGGAGCTGCAAGAATTCCTCCTACAACTACCAACGAAGCAGGTCTCGATGTTCATATCTCGATTCAGTAATAACTGGGTTGAATTAGTATATTGAATCAATTACAATTCCTTCAAGGATCTTTATTAAATTATTTATTTAAGTTTTTGGAATTATCTATCAGAGGGCATAAATGTTAAATAATAGAATACTTTGGGTGGACGATGAAATTGAACTTCTCAGGTCGCATATAATTTTTCTCTCGGAAAAAGGTTATCTCGTAGATACAGTTACAAATGGAGAAGATGCAGTCTCCTATGTAAAACAAAATCCATATGATCTGATATTTCTTGATGAAATGATGCCGGGAATGGGAGGACTTGAAGTACTTGGACAGATAAAAGAAATAGATACTTCGATTCCGGTAGTGATGGTAACAAAAAATGAAGAGGAAACTCTTATGGATGAAGCTATTGGAAGTAAGATAACCGATTACTTAACCAAACCTGTTAATCCAAGTCAGATGTTTCTGGTTTGCAAAAAAATTCTTGAGGGAAAAAGAATTACAGTTCAGGCCGCCGCTAAAGATTACCTTCAGGATTTTAATGAAATATCCCGTGCGTTATTGAGTGATCTTGACTTTGGTGAATGGATAGATATTTATACCCGGATTGTAAACTGGGATGTTGAGCTGGATACCCATGCTGGAATGGGATTACGTCAATCCTTAAATGATCAGAAGAAGGAAGCTAATAAAGAATTTTCAAGGTTTGTCGAAAAGAATTATACAAACTGGATTGAAAGTATTGGAGATAACTATACACCTCCGTTAACAACACAAATTGTTGATAAATATCTTCTTGATATTCTGAGAGATGGTAAATCCTCTGTCTTCTTCTTCGTACTCGACTGCTTGAGGCTTGACCAGTGGCTCGTTATGGAAAAACATCTTACGGATCTCTTTAAAATAGATAAGGATTATTATTATGCGATTCTTCCTACCGCTACACCGTACGCAAGAAATGCATTATTTAGCGGACTATTTCCTTCTGAAATTGAGAAATATTATCCGCAATTATGGCAGGGGAATGACGATGATGAAAGGAGCATGAACAAATACGAGAAGGAATTGCTGCAGCTGCTACTGGAGAGGAAGAAAGTAAAACTTCGGAATGAATTAAAATATATAAAAATCATTGATCCTGAGGTCGGTAGAAATTTTGAGCAGAACATTCAATCTTATCAAAATAGTCATCTTACGGCAATCGTTGTTAATTTTCTTGATATGATTGCTCATGGTAGATCTGATTCGGATATTCTAAAAGAAATAGCCCCGGATGAGGCCGCTTATAGATCTCTGACAAATACCTGGTTTACTCATTCCTCATTATTATCAACTTTCAGAACTCTTGCATCAATGAAAAACGTTAAAATAATTGTTACTACTGATCATGGAAGTATCCGGTCATTAAGAGGGGCAAAAGTTTTAGGTGACAGGGAAGCTTCAACCAATCTGAGATTTAAATACGGAAGAAATCTTAAAGTTGATGAAAAAAATGCAATTTATATTAAAAATCCACAGGATTATAAGCTTCCTAAACGAGGAGTAACCATAAATTATATCATAGCAAAAGAAGATTATTATTTCGTTTATCCGACTGATTATCATAAATTTCTTACATATTATAAGGATACTTTCCAGCATGGCGGAATTTCGATGGAAGAAATGATCCTTCCCGTAATAACAATGGAACCGAAATAATCCTAAATGGAAGATGTTATCGAAGTACATTCAGAAGAAGAGACACGCAAATTAGCTACTGAGTTCGCATCTCATCTTACGGAAGGCAATATTATTGTACTGAATGGAAATCTGGGGTCAGGTAAAACTTTTTTTATTCGTGAGGCTTGCCGCTGCCTGAATGTGAATAATGTGAACAGCCCTACCTTTGCACTTATCAATGAGTATAAAGGGAAAAACAAGATTTATCATTTTGATTTCTACAGAATAAATAAAATTGAAGAATTATACGATATTGGATTTGAAGATTATTTTGACGATGAGAACGCAATTATATTTATCGAATGGGGAAATCTTTTCCCGGCAATTCTTCCGGCGCGAAGAATTGAAATTAATATAAAAACAGGTCAAGAAAGTTATAGAACTTTTGAAATCAGGAATTATAAATAATATAATACCTTTACTTTCGATTGAGACATCAGGAAGTGAATGCGGAGCCTGTGTTTATTTTAGTAACGAGAGATTTTATCAATCCCATCTGCGTTACAAAAATGTACATGCCGAAAAATTATTTGAATTAATTGATTCTGTTCTGAAGGCTGCTGGATTAAAAGTCTCTGATTTGCACGCTATAGCAGTCTCAAGCGGACCCGGTTCATTTACAGGTTTAAGAATCGGAATGTCTGCAGCGAAAGGACTTGCATACGGAACTTTACTCGGATTAATCCCAGTTCCTACATTCGAGGCTTTAGCATTACAGGTGACTCAATTTCTCCCTGAAAATTCTACATTTGCGATTGCAAACAGGGTTAATATTGATGAGGTATATTTTGCTAAGTTTCAAATTAAATCTAATAGTTATATATTTGTAGAAAACATTAAGATATTGAGTTATAATGAGTTTGTAAACGGTTCCTGGAATATGTTGACGTTTGGAAATGCATTAAAAAAAGCAGAAAACGATCTTATATCCAAAACTGATATATTTGCTCCGGAACCAAGATATGTTGCAGAATGGGCCGTTATTTATGGGAAAGAGAAAATTGTTGAGGAAATTGATTATATAGAGCCAAATTATTTAAAAAATTTTACAATAAAGGTGCAAATAAAATGATTAAACGAATACTTACATTGTTGGTCGTTTTTGCGACTGTCAGCTTTGCTCAAATTATTCCCCCGAAAGTATCCTCTCAGCAGATGGAGTATGATTTTGGACAGGTAGCACGTGGAGAACATGTAAAATATAGTTTTGTCGTTACAAATGTGGGCGGAGATTTACTTAAAATATCGGATGTAAGAGCATCTTGTGGTTGTACAGCTGCTAAACCTGAAAAGGATGATCTTGCACCTGGTGAATCAACTAATATCCTGGTTGATTTTAATTCAACGGGACGTTCAGGAAAGCAAACAAAAATCATTACCGTTAAAACTAATGATCCCGATCATCCCGAGATTAAATTCACGCTGACTGGAAGTGTCGTTGAACCGGGAGAACAGGGAAATCTTACAAATAATCCGGCTATGTTTTTTAAGGAAACTCAGCATGATTTCGGAACTGTTGAACAGGGGAAAGTTGTAGATTATACTTTTGACTTTGTTAATAAAGGAAGTTCGACCCTGCAAATAAGGGATGTTAAAACCTCCTGCGGATGTACTGCTGCTCTTGTAAGCAGCAATACAATTGAACCGGGGAAAGATGGAACGCTTAAAGTTCAACTTGATACGAAAAATTATACAGGAAGAATGAGTAGAAGAGTAACCATTTACTCGAACGATCCTACTAACCCCGATATGGTCCTTACAATTTTTGCTGATGTGCAAAAAGGAACGAATTAATGCCATGGTTTAAACGTTCCAAAGAAAATATTTCCCCTGATTCACAGAAAAAAGATCTGCCTGATGGAATGTGGGAAAAATGCCCCAGCTGCGGTGAGATCATTCATAAAAAACAGCTTGAAACAAATCTTTGGACATGTATTAAATGCGGATTTCATTTCAGAATCGGCAGCGAGGAGTACATTCAGATGCTGATCGATAAAGGGACTTTCAGGGAGATGGATAAA
>Ga0153915_10002166_pt1 | contig 18028 bp, 15 predicted proteins | sample Opewatmetagenome_2_FD_107003 | JGI IMG/M metagenome (GOLD analysis project Ga0153915, IMG submission 107003) | Freshwater wetland microbial communities from Ohio, USA - Open water 3 Core 3 Depth 3 metaG | ecosystem: Environmental > Aquatic > Freshwater > Wetlands | place: USA: Ohio, Lake Erie...
CTCGTCACCATGAGATTCCGCTATCGATGTAGGTTTGACTTCGCCGCCCTCAGGACTATATCGGCCGTCTTGGAAAACGTGAAGCTCAGCGAATAGGTACAAAGACCATTTCTTGACAGCGATTTTTTTTCTGGTATAAGCTTAGCTGACTCCGATGATGAACCAAAATCGCCAAACATTCAGCCGTGAATCCGTCTGTATCTTGTTTCTCTTCCTCGTCTTCCTTTCAATCCGAATCATCCACCTATCCGCTGATCCGCCGGACAATCTGAGCCTGGACAGCTGCAGCGAGTACGGCGACCCGGGCAACTACGCTTTGAACGCCAGGAACAAAGTCCTCTTCGGACGCTGGCAGATCGACGGCTTTGGCGGGCTCTATGTCGTGCCGATCCCCGTTCTTGTCACCTACGCTTCGTTCCGGGCCTTCGGCGTCGGAATCTGGCAGATGAACCTCGTCCCGCTCTTTTTCAGCGCTCTCTGCTGGCTGGCCCTTTATCTTTTGGCTTCCAAATATTTTCCACGATCCCGCCTGCTCTTTTTTGCCCTCTTGAGCCTGAACTATCCCTGGGGCATTTACAGCCGGATCAACGATCAAGTGATGCCGATGACTTTCTTTGTCCTCCTGGCCGTCTATTTTTTCATCAAGGCCTGGGACAGCCCCAAGGCCTTCTTCCTGTCGGCCCTCTTCCTGTCTCTGTCCTTTTTGTCCAAGGAAAAGATTCTTTATTTTCTTGTCATCGTCATTCCGCTTTCGTTCGTCCTCATCTGCCTCCAGAGGCGTGAGCTCAAGAACCTAAAGCTCAACCTGACGAGGATCGCCTATTTCCTGTCCGGCTCTGTTCCGATCGCCGCTCTGTGGTACGTCCTCCTCTATCTGCCGCACCAGACCGTTTACAAAAATCTTTTGGGTCTCAATGCCGAGTTCATGATTCCCAAGGATTTGAACAAAGCCATCAGCAACTGGTTGCGGAGGCCGGCCTTCGCCTTTCATCCCGGAAACGTCGTCCTGACCTTTCTCCTCTTTTTTTATTTTTTATACCTCCTCGTCTTTTTGTTTAGAAAGGATAAAAGTGAGACAGGCGGGCCCGGCCCGCTGGAGATCGTCTGCTCCCTCTGGCTCGCTATCGGCCTGGCCGTCAATTCTTTCTTCGGCTATCGTCCCATCCGCCATTACATTGAATTCTCCATTCCCTTAATCATTCTCTCGAGCCTCTTCCTGACCAGGATTCTGACTTCCTCACGACTGAAGGTCCGGCTCAAAAAAGGAGGACTTTTTGCCATTTTGAGCTTTCTCCTGATTTGGGTCGCCACGACATCGTACTCCCGACGAATCTTTTCCCGGGAAACGCTCTACGGCCGGCCTGAGAAAGTTCTTCTGGTCACGGCCCTCCTGGCCGTAGTCCTCTCCGTCTTGCTCTATCTGGCCGTCCGGTTTTTGTTCTCCGCCAAAGACATCGCCCTGCCCAAGATCGCGGCCGTCGGGCTGGCGGCCGTCTTGCTCGTCCTGTACTCCTTCCAAAACCTGAAGCCCTTTGTAAAGTGGGCCGGACAGGCATCCTATAATCTCCGGGAGATCGGCCGGGACCTGGGCCGGGCCTTCCCGAACGGCGTCTTTTGCGGCCTGCTTATTCCCAGCGTTTCTTTGGAGAATCGAAACAAAGCCTACACCGCCTGGCCCCACTATGCCAATGACGAACAGGACTTCTTGAAGCGCCAGAAGGTGACTCATGTTCTTGCCGGCACCTACAACCATGAACCGTACTATTACGAGAATTATCACACCCAGGAATGGAACCGGGCCAGGCTCGTAGCCCGCTATTGGCTGTGGAGAAGCTGGTTCCTGCTGTATGAAATCCAGAATGAGCCCTCTCTTCCCATCGGATCTCCCGTCTACGAAGCGGAAACTATGGAGAGGGACGTCGGCCGGCCTTTCTTCGACCCCCAGGCCGGCGGCCGGTTTGCGGTTTGGCTGGACGCCAAAAGCAAGGGAATCATCTGAAGGCAAACGATTTACCTCCCAGCCCGGCCAAAAGTCCGGGGATTGATTTATATAAAACTTCAAGACCCGGGCCGGGAAGGCCCGCTCCTCCTGATCAGGGTCCTGAAAAAAAAGGCCCTCGTTTACAAGAAATCAATCAAAGTGTCTGGCGGAGATGGCAAACGAGGCTACCTGGCACTGGCTTGGGATTTTTCCGCGGCCGAGGAGGGCGATTATGCCTTCGAGATTCAATCGGCCGGGCCCTCCGCATTTTATTTCGACAAGATCGAGCTCGATACGGAACGCTGAAAATCGGGATCCGTATTGGCTATATTTTTAGCACCGATTTGGCCACGGAGAATGTGTGATAGGCTTCAGGAACCGAACCGATGCCCAGGACGACGGAATCGATCTTTTTATCTTTCAGGTAGGGGAACGCCTCTTCCGGAGTGAGTCTTCCTCCGGCCAGGACTTTTTTGGCGATGATTTGATAGCCAGAGTCCTGGACTAGCCTCTCGCATTCTGGCTGGGACGGCCGCATCATAAATCCCTTTTTGTTGAGCGGGGCCATGATCGGGATTTTGATCTTCCACTCCATGAGCTGGGGCAGCAAGATGCCGAAATTATGGGTGGCCAAAAGCGGCTCCAGGTCATAGCTGTCTCGGACGAGATCCTGGAAGATTGTAAGAATGTCCGGGTTACGGGAAGACAGGGCCAGGTCTGTCAGCTGGCCGTGAAGGATGACGCCGCCCAGCCTGTATTTCTCAAAGCTGGCCAACTCGAAATGGATCAATTCGAGCAGGAGGTCTAAGATGTCCTTGGAGATGACGCTCTTGATCTTCGTCAGGGCCCTCAAGCCCAGTTTGACCTTCTGGTACATGCTGAAACCTTTGGCCTTGGTCAGGACGGCCCCCAGAACGCCTTTCTCCGAAGCCTCCATGGCGTATTCATAGGCGTTGGGGATGACGGGCAGGAGCGTCAGCTCTTTGTTCCTGGCGAATTTCTTAAGGGCGGCCATGACGTTCCGGCAGTTGGAGAGCATGAATGTCTTGACGTCCGCAGCCACGGCCGCCTCCAGGACGGGAACGATATTGTCCTCTTTGGCAAAGAATTCCAGATAATGCAGAGACTGCATCCGGGAAATATAGCTGACGCCCTCAAAGGCATTCGATCCGAGTATCAATCTGTCGAGCTTCATGGTCAATCAACCTCATTCAGAAAAATGACTTTTTGGCGGTCCGCCGAGCGGTAGATCGCCTCGATGATCCTCTGGACTTCCAGCCCGTCCTGCCAGGTCACGGCCGGGGGCGTCCGATCCAGACAGTGCCCGATGAAATCCAGGTCCTCCTCATAGAGGCCTTCGGCGCCGAGTTCGAACGGCGAAGTGACCGGCATATCGATTTTATGGATGGTCGTCCATTCCTTGGGAAAGCTTTTCTGGGCCTTGTAGAGATAGAGCTTGATGTAATCGTTGGTCAGCTCGAGAGTCCCATTGTCCCCCTCGACGCTGAGGTCCAGATAAGGGAGGCGGTAGCCGGGGACGCTCCATGAGACATCCAAGCTGCCGCTCACGCCGTCCGAAAATTCCATCAAGGCCGTCGCGTCATCCTCCACCCCGTCGGAATAAATGCTCCGGCCCCGGGCGAAGACGCTGGTCGGCCGGCCGAAATACCAATAGACAAGATAGAGAAGATGAGAGGCGATATTGATCACGGCGCCGCCGCCGGATTTCGCTTTGTCGTAATACCAACCTTTCTTCCGCCCGAAGACTTCGCTGGTGTACATCGAAGACTTGAAGCGGTGGATGCGGCCGATGACGTTTGTGTCCAGTAGACCTTTGGCCTTTTTGAACAGCGACATATGGGCGAACAGATAGCCCGTGGCATGGACGTTTTTCTTGCCGGCAACCAGCCCGGCCATTTTTTTTGCATCTTCAAACGTATGGGCCAGGGGCTTCTCGACGAACAGGCTAAGGTTCTTTGTCAAGCATGTTTCGACGACGGCCAGGTTTGCAAACGCCGGCGTGCAGATGAATGCCGCATCAAGGGCAATCTCGTTCAACATCTGGGAAAGGTCGGAGAAAAACGGCGCCCGCAACCCGGATTGTTCAACGTATCTGGCCAGCTGTTTATTGACATCAGACAAAGCGGCGAGCTCGGCCTGGGGGATCATGTTCACCAAGGCGGTGTGGAGAATCCCCATCTTTCCCAGCCCGATGACCCCCACTCTCACTTTTTTTTCTTTTTCCACGGTGCCCCTCTCCGGCGATCACTTGGCCACGGATTTATACCACTCCACGTACCGGCGGACCCCTTCCTCGAGGTCCACCCGGGGTTTCCAGTTGAGCTCCCGAAGGGCCCGTTCGTTAGAAGCCTTGCGGCCGACAAAATCGCCGGCCCGCACGTCTTTGAATTCGACGGGGACCCCGCCGAAAATCTTGCTGACCGTCTGGGCGACTTCCTTAATGCTGATGGGGCGCATTCCTTCCAGGTTGTAGATCTTGTTCTTGGCGACATCCTGGAGCGCCGCCAAATTGCCCTCGGCCAGGTCCTCGACAAAAATAAAATTCCGGTACTGGCTGCCGTCGCCGTGGATGATCAGCGGTTCGTTTTTGATCGCGCGCTTCACGAAATTCGTGATGACGGTGCCTTCTCGGCCCCGGGGCCCGTAGGGAATCCCGTAGCGCAGGATGGTGAATTCACTGCCATACAGTTTGTAATAGCTCTGGATGTAGAGCTCGGCGGCCACCTTCGAGGCTGTGTACGGGTGATTGACGTTCTGGACCAAGAGCGGGGTGGCCTCATTGACCTCCTCCGCCTCTCCCAACATGTAGACCCAGACCGTGCTGGCAAAGATCAGCCGACCGCCGTATCTCCGGACGGCCTCGAGCACATTGACCGTTCCCTGGAAATTCACCAAGGCCGCCTCCAGGGGGTTCTTGTGAATGTCGTTGACATTGGCCATAGCGGCCAGCAGGAAGTAGACGTCATAATTGCCGGCCAGGGCGATGACCACTTTATGCAAATCAAAAAGATCAAAAAAGATATGCCGGACGTCATCTCGATGCGGCCTCATAATATCAAAGACGGTGACATCATGTTTCGCCTCAAGAAGCTTATCCACGACATGGGAGCCGATAAAACCGCTCCCTCCAATCACTGCGATTTTCATAACCATTCCTCCTTTAGGATTTCCTGGCCTCCAGGTAATACAGATGGCATGCCCTCGGAAACAGCCTGTCCCCCCAGGGATTGATAATCTTTGTCAGCCAGACCGGGATGACCTTCCAGCGGAAGTCTGAGAACAGCGTGATCGGTGTCAGCAGGCCGATCCCCCGGCGCGATGCGATTTCGAACCCGGAAGCCCGCACCAGAGCTTCGATTTCCTTGGGCGTGTAGACATGGACGAAAGGCTTGATGAAGCCTCGGAAAACGGCCCAGAAGCCGTGCAGGGATTTCTTGTTGGAGACCGTCAGGATCAGGTGGTCTGTGAGCGAAGCGACCTTGCCAAAAAAAATCCGGAGGGCCTCCCCGTCCAGGTTCTGGATAAACTCCACGGCCGTCACCAGGTCAAACCTCGTCTCGATCGCCACGCCGTTAAAATCTCCTTCGATCACGCTGACATCGGGGAACCGCTTCCGCAGGTCCCCGACAAAATTTTCGTTAAGCTCGACGGCCGAAGCCCGGTAGCCTTTCTGGCGCAGGAACCCGACAATGGTCCCCTTCCCGGCCCCGATATCCAGGGCCTGTTTGCCATGGCCCGGCGGCAAGTTCCTGAAAATCAGCCGGTTGAGCCGCTTGAAAACATGATCCCGCGGATCCCGAGGATTCTCCCACCATTCCTCATAGTAACTTTTAATGTCTCCCCGGGCGGGATCGTTCATGATCGCTATCCCCTCCATGACCGCGGCTGTCATTCTCCCTTATAATACAACGGCACGCACCAGTGATTTTGCGCCACCCAATCCGTGTTGGGAAGCTCGTACGCCTTCTTCATGATTTTATGGCAGGGCTGGTCATAGACCTTTCCCGTGGATTTCTCGATGGGCTCGAAGACTATGTATTTGTAATAGCCCGAGACCATGCCCTTGGGAAACTTCAAGCGGCGGGGGAACTTGGGGTCCAGGTTCTTTTTCGCATACTCATTCTTCCAAGCCACGATCTCGTCGAGCCGATCGGTCTGCACGGCGCCGATGGCCGCCGAAAATTCATTCATCCGGTAGTTGAGGCCCTCGACGACATAGTCGAACTTGCCGTAATTGCGATACTTCTTGGCATACTCCAAAAGGTCTTTATTGTCGGACACCAGCATGCCGCCTTCTCCGGTGGTTACCGTTTTCGTTGCGTAGAAGGAATAAATCCCCGCGTCTCCCCAGGCCCCGGCCCTTCGGCCGTTCCAGGAGGCGCCGTGGGCATGGGCACAATCCTCGAGCAAGATGAGGCCTTTCTTTTTGCAGAGGCGGCTGATCTCTTCGATCTGGAAGGCGATGTGGCCTCCAATATGGACGACCCAGACCGCGGCCGGCTTGTATTGGTCGATCTTCCGCTTGAGGTCCTCAAGCGACAGACATAGATCGTCCTTGTTGCAGTCGACAAACTCGACCCCTCCGCCCGCTTTGAGCACGCTGTAGGGTGTGGCCATGAATGTGTTCGACGGGCATAAAACCGTTTTCCCCTGGATCTTGAAAAACTCCAGGGCCGCCAGCGCCGCGCCTCCCCAGCTGGAAAAGGCGACCGAGGGAAGCCGGTTATAGGCCGTCCATTTTTCCTCAAACAGCTTGGTGAATTTTGCCTCCGTCCACTGCTGGGAGGCGAAGATTTCATCCCAGCAGGCATGGAGCTTTGCGGCGTCTTCTTTTTCGAACCCGATGGTAAATTTCATTGCTTTTCTCCTTCTTGCAGATAGAGATGAGTGAGCATGATGAATGCCTTTTTAACAAAGATCAATGCGTTTAACGACCCGCCAATAAAACAGCGATCCCGGCCATGATGAGCGCCAGGGAGAGGATCTTGGTCGGGCTGATCGTCTCTTTAAAGATCAGGGAAGCAAAGAAAATCGTCGACAGGAAGAGAACTCCCTGGATAATGAGCGTGGAGGTGATGATTTCCGCTTTGCGGATGATGATCATATAGAGAATATAACCCGTGGCGCTGAACAACAGCGAAATCACGATATATTTGGCCGTGACGATCCTCCACAGCAGCTCGAATACATTGGACGAGGCTTTTAAGTTGACCACTCCCTTCTTCAAAATGGTGCCGGCAAACCCGTAGGCAATTCCGCTGACAACCGCAAGCAGCAGGTAGGCGAGACTATAATAATTCAGCTTCACCGGCCTTCACCTAACGAAAGAGATTCCTGAACAGGGTCCGGAAAAAGAGCAACGGCCAGGACAGGACATAAGCGAGGTCCTCGATCTTGACGGCCCCTCCCGAGAGGCCGTAATCTCCGTAGATCCGGGAGACGTCATCGGCCCGTTTGTAAAACCGCCCCGGCACCTCGAGCACCCGGAGCTTGTACTTGGCCACGATGAACAGCTCTTCAAGATCATTGATCCGCCCGTCGTGGAGCCTGTTGGTAGTCGTGTAGATCCCGGACAAAAGCTCCATGACCTTCTTGTTCCAACCCTTGAACCCCGAGCTGGAATCGGTAATTCTAATCAAAAACTTATGATAAAACAACAGGCTGACCAAAAACGAGTACAATTTCCGGCCGTATTTATGGATGAACGGGTCGCCCTTGGGCGCGCTGCCGAGCTCCCGCGAGGCGATGACATAGTCTTTTTTCTTGAGGACAAGGGCATCGATGATCCTGCCGATATCCTGGGGTTCGTGCTGGCCGTCCGCATCGCACAGGACGAGAAACTCATAACCGTGACCCAGGGCAAACTCCCTGGCCGATTGGAGGGCCCGGGCGTACCCGTAATTCCGGTCATGCTTGAAGAGAAGAGCCCCTTTGGAAAGGGCGACGTCGGAGGTTCGGTCGGCGCTCCCGTCATCGATGATCAGGATATCGAAGCCGGAAAAATAGCGATGGATCTGGTCCAGAACCGCTCCCAGCTTCTTCTCCTCGTCCTTGGCCGGCAAGGCGATCAAAACGTTTTTTTCCATTCGACGCTGCTCTAACTGAAAGCGTATAATATAATTCCAGTGTCCCGAAAAGTCAATTTGGACGGGGAGCAGGCTGCGCCACCCCTCCTCATTTTAAGAGCAGGAAGAGAGAATCTCTCGAAGCGAGATCACATTTCATGAAGCCCCGGACAACGGCGAAAACGCGACGATGGGGACAGCATTTTCTCGCCGATTCCAAGGTCCTCAAAAAAATCGTCCGCGTCATCGATCCCCAACCGGAGGACCTGATCATCGAAATCGGAGCGGGCAAGGGAGTCCTGACGTTTCCCCTGGCCCAAAAGGCCCGGGCCGTCGTAGCCATTGAAAAAGACAGAGAACTGGTTCCTGTCTTGGCCTGTGGAAAACCCGACAACCTCAAAATCGTCGAAAAGGATGTGCTCCGAGTGAACTTCAAAGAGCTCGTGGCGGCCGCGGCAAGCCGGACCGACCCGGTGAAGATCGTGGGCAACCTTCCTTATTCGATCTCTTCGCCGTTGATGTTCAAGGTGCTCGAGGAGAAACGGCTCTTTCAAAGTTGCGTCTTCCTCGTCCAGAAAGAGGTCGCCGAGAGGATCTGCGCCCGACCGGGATCTAAGAAATACGCCCCGCTGTCGATCCTGGTCCACAATCATTTTTCAGCCCGAATCCATTGTCTAGTCCATGCCGGCTCGTTTTCCCCTCCACCCCGCGTGGAATCCGCGTTGATCTCGCTCGACCGGAGAGCATCTCCTCTTTTCGAGATTCCGGACGAACATCTTTTTTTAAAATTCCTCCAGGTGGCCTTCCGGCATCGGAGAAAAATCTTAATGAACAATTTGCGCAGGTCCGGTTGGCCGCCCGAGACGCTCGCCTCCGCGTACGAGGAGCTCGGCCTGAAGCGGACGGCCCGCCCTGAAGAGCTGACCATTTCCCAGTTCGTACGGCTCTTCGATTTCTCCAGGGCGTTTGTATTTGGCGGCCGTTCATCCTAAAATACCGTGAAGGCCTCGATGACACCGGCCAAAATAAGATTTTCCGCCATCCACGCCGTCCTGCTCCTGAGTCTCTGCCTGAGCCTGATCGGCATCTGGTGGGGCTTGCCCAGCTATCGCGGCTGGGCGCCCGACGAAATTCTCCCCTCCCGAGTCCTGGAAGGCATGGACCAATGGTTCTCCAACAACTGGGCCGATAAATATCCACCGCTCCAGTACTATTTATTGAGCCTGCTCTATCTGCCTTTTGTCTTGCTCCAGAAACTCAAAGTCCTCGACCTTTCCCAGATTTCGATATACACAGCCTTATTCTCTATGGGGCGGCTTCTTAGCGCGGCCATGGCCACGGCGACGGTGTATCTTGTCTACCGCTGCGGCCTGGAAATCTATGATAAGCGGTCGTCTCTCTTCGCCGCCCTGATCACCGCCCTCATTGTGCCTTTCGTCTACTATTCCAAAACGGTCAATCTCGATGTTCCCTTTATCTTCTGGTTCGTCTGGTCCGTGTTTTTCTTTTTCCGCATCCTCAAAACGCATGCCGCAAAATCCTATGGTTTGTTTGCCTTGACGGCCGCCTGTTCCATCTGCACCAAGGACCAGGCTTACGCGCTCTATATTCTTCCGCCGCTCGTCATCCTTCTCTCTCGCTGGCTTGAGCAGAAAAAAGCGGGCCGCTCCCGGGCGTTTGTCAGCGCCCTGTTCAACCGGAACAACCTTTATGCCCTGGCGCTGGCCGTCTCGGCATTCCTCATCATCCACAACCTTCTCTTCAATGCCCAAGGATTTCTCAATCACTTCCGAATGATCACGGGCCCCCTGAGCCAAGATTATAAAATCTATGAGAATACTCTTTCCGGCCACCTCCGTCTGCTTTGGGCGACCCTCCGGCAAATCCAATTTTGCCACGGTTGGCCTCTGCTTGTCGTCTGCGGATTTGGTCTCATCGCCTCTGTGCTGCGGACAAAAAAGAACCTCCTCCTGTTGGCCTCGACCGCTTTCGCCTTTTCCTACTATCTTTTTTATATCAACATCATCCTTTATAATTATGACCGCTTCAACATCCCCATCTGCATCGTTCTGGCCTTCTTCGGAGGCAAAGCCCTGTCAGGCGCGATGGGGACCGCGCAAAAATTCGCTGCGGGCAAACGGGCCGGCCTGTTCCTCATCTTCGGCTTCTCGTTTCTGTATGCAGCCTCGGTGGATGTCATGATGGTCAAGGATTCCAGGTATCATATTGAACGATGGATGAGAAAAAATATCCCGTCCAATGCCGTTGTCGGCGTCGCCAGTCCGCTCGAATACGTGCCGCGCTTGGAAAAGTTCAAATGGTTCGCCCTCAGGCCCTCGCCGGGATCCTCTCAAGAAATGAGAAAGGCGGACTTCATTCTCTTCAACGTGGATTACAGCCAGTCCTTCGCCGAGAACACGCCCGGCCATCTTTTCTTCACCCAACTCGACCGGGGCCGGGGAGGCTACGCGTTGGCTTTCCATTATCAGACGGCCCTGAACTGGCTCTTTTTAAAAACAGACCGTGTCTTGACCAACATCAGGGCCATCAACCCCGAGATTAAAATCTTTCGGAGGATCGAGCCGTGAACAATCAAACGCCCGCCTCGAAAGACCGAGCAGAGCGGTTGATGAGCCGCGCTCTGCGCCTGATCAAATCCGACATCCTGCCCGGCAAGGCGGACCGCGAAGGCGTCCGGACCCTGGCCCGCGTCTGTTTCCCGGACAGCGATATCGCCGAGCCCGGCTACCTCGATTGGCAGTACGACCAGAATCCGAGCGGACAGGTTTATGAGCTGATCACCAAAAACCCCGGGATGGTCACGGGCCATTGCGCGGCGATTCCGCTCCGCTACAAGATCGGATCCCAAATCCGAATGGGCAGTGCCGCCGTCAACGTCATGACCCACCCGGATTATCGGGGGCGGGGGATATTCATAATCCTTCACAAGGGGGTTTTCGAGCGTTGCGAAAAAGGGGGTAGTTCATTCACATTCGGCTTTTCCAATGAATACTCCCATAAGAATTGCCTGCGCCGACTCGATTATCGGGAAATGGGGCGCTTCCCGCTCTGGGTCCTGCCCTTTGACCTAAACCGGATTATGAAATCCAGCCGACCGAAGCGCGGAATCCTGATGCGCTCCGCGGCTTTCGCCGCCAATCCTTTCTGGCGTTTGGGCCAGGCGGCCCTCAACCTGAGCTTGAAGGATCGATCGGTACAGGTCGAAAAGGTTGCTACCTTCAGCGAGGAATTCGACCGGTTTTGGCGCAAGGCGACGCCCGACGACACGAATATTCTAATCCGCGATCGTGCTTACCTGGAATGGCGGTTCACCAACCATCCAACCCGGAAATATGACGTCTTTGCGGCTCGCTCAAAAGGAGAGATGCGTGGCTACCTCGTGGCCCGGATAACGGACATCGAAGGCATTCCCAGCGCCCTACTCGTCGATGTCCTCGTCGAAAAGACGACGGAGGGAAATCGGGCGGCCAAGTCACTCATCGCGGCCTTCAACAGGCTTGGCCGAGCCCGGGGGGCGGCCCTCGGCCTGTGCTTGATACTCAAACACAGTCCCCTCATCCCAGCCCTTCGCCGCCACGGTTACATCATCTGCCCCAAAGTTTTTCTCCCCCGCGAATTCCCGATTCTGCTTCATTGGAATTCGCCCGGCCGCGCGCCGGCCGACTTGTTCGACCTCAATAATTGGTACCTGACCTTGGGTGATTACGACGCCGTCTAGCCAGGTCTTTGAATCTCTGATTGACTAGTCGCTTTTGCTATGTATAATTAAGCCTCGAAACTCAAAGGAGCGATAGTATGAAAAAGAGATGGCTATTATTCTTGAGCTTGGCCTCCGTGGGCATCCTGCTGATATCCACGACAAGCAGGCCCCAGGCCAGCCGGGAGCTGGGGAAGAGAACGAAGGCGATTTCCAAAACCGCCGCCACCAGCTGGTCGACCCCCGTCAATATCTCCAACACCGTGTTCGATAGCGAATCTCCCTTCCTGGCCCTCGATGATAACGGAAAAGCCTACGTGACCTGGGTGGACTGGACGGGAGGCTATAGCCGAAACATGATGTTTAACACAAACGTGTCCGGCTCATGGGGTGCGGCGAAAATCGGTGCTCCGCTCATTTATACGGCAATCGACGATGTCGGGTTTCCGACGATCGCGGCCTCTCCCCTTGGCGGAAGCGCCTCGGTGGCCTATCATGATGGCGATTTCTCCCGCTATTTAATGTCGATTTTCGGGTTCGAATACAATAACGGAAGTCTCGGCACCAGCCATGTCATCACCAACGATGCGCCCGTGGCCTGCAGCTACGTCACCATGGCCGTTTCGCCGACGACTAAAAATCTCTTTATGATATTCATGGCCGACGTAGCGGAAGGATTCCAACTGGCCCTCAAATACCAAGACGCCAACACAAAAGCGTGGACCGCGCCCGCCCTGATTTCCGCCAATATGGCCCAAAGTAACTACTTACCCCAGATGTGCATTGATGCTAAAGGAACGGCGCATGTGGTTTGGATCACCCGGCCCGCCGGGGCCGTTGTCTGGTATTCAAAAAATACAACGCCGACGAATCCAAATACATGGACGGCCCCTTTCCAAATCAGCCCCACCACCGGTCTCGATTGGACGTATCCGCGAGTCGCCGCGGACGCCGACAGCGATGCCTATGTCGTCTGGCACGATCTGACCACGGGAAACTCGGAAGTTTTTCTGCGGAAAACGGTGAACGGGCAGTGGCAGACCGCGGAAAACATCTCCCAGACGCCGCTCCTCTCGGAAACGGGCACCGTCGCCGTGCACGGGACGACAAAAGAAATCTACATCGCTTGGCATGAACGCGTCGTGGAGGCTCAGAATTGGGATGTCTTGATGAGGACCTATGAAGAAGAATACCTCAACGGGCCAAAAAAATGGTCTGCCGTTGTCAATTTTTCCAATTCTCCAAGCTATTCGGGAGAGCCCTGTCTTCGGGCAACGCCAGAAGGAGATATCCATCTCGTCTATTTCGAGACGGTCGGGAACAACCGCGAAATCATGCACAGCTACAAGGAAGAGATCAAGGTTTACCCGCCGACCAGCCTCAACCTGGCCACGGCGATCGATAAGATCCTCTTCTACAGCGAAAAGGTCAACACGCTCACGTTCAGTATGAATTCACAGAACCAGGCTGATTATCTGGACAGCTACAAAGTTTATCGAAAGAAGGTGGGCGAGAGCGATGATCAATTCCAGCTATTAGCGACCCTGAATACGAGCACGTTCACATACACGGACAAGCACCTGTCCTTAACACAAAAATATGTGTATGCCGTGACGGCGGTCGACAAGGGGGGCAACGAAAGCGATAAAGCCGCGGTGACGGAGAAGTAATCAGCTTTTGGTTTTTTCGCCCCGACAGACAATTTCTTGGATTGACCAGGGCCGGCTTTTATGCTCCAGCGTCGATGTCAGTCGCACATATCGGACGCGGCGGGGTTCAAACGAAATCTCGACCCGGTATTTCGAGTAGTCATCGATCATGCCGGCCTCAAGCTCGGGAAAATAGAAGGAATTTTCGCTTATGGTCTGCCAGGTCAGGCCGTCATCCGAGCCCTCCAGCCTATAGCCTCTGAGGTAATCCAAGGGTTTCTTATTTAAAGACAGGTCCAGCTCCCTGAGCCGCAAGCTCTCCCCGAGATCCAACAGGAAATAGTCGCCCTCGCGCTGGGGACGCTCCGTCGACCAGCCCGTCTCTGGATCCCCGTCAAAGGCCAGGCTCGTCTGCCCGCTCTGGCAATTGCTCGATCCCGTCCATTTCCGCTTGTCTCCGACCTCGACAAATGTTCCGGCTTTCTTCTCCTGCTTCGGCTGGCCGATCAATTGATAAAGGTAATCGCCCTCGGCGGCCGTGACAAGATTCACCTGATTTGGAAAGTTCTCCAGCCCGGCCTTAACCCGCTTCCCTTCGCCGCTCATAAACCACTCCGTATGGACGAGCAGGTAGCCTACTTCGAGATTTTTTAAAAGCTTGAAGGTCGGGGCGGACGGGAAAGACTGCAGGGCCTCCCCGATGATCATATAACCGGGCGGTATATACCCGCTGTATCCGTTGACCAGCTTCTTCCAATGATAAGCGGAATAGTAGATATAGACGGCCTCCCGGGATTTGGCCTGACCCCGCGGCGGGATGGGCAGCTCGACGAGCGCCGCTCCCTCCGGCAGATTCTTGACGGCCGAGTAGATCGCGGGGACTCGTCCCGGCGTATCCAGCCGGGCCAGTGGGATGGGAACCGACAAGAAATCCGCGAGAAGGAGAGCGCCGAGGATGAACGGCACAGCCGTTTTCGCCAAGGACGATTTCATTCTTCCGACCCAGCGGGCCGCCCCGAATCCGGACAACACGGCCAGCGCCAACATCATCAAAACCGACAACCGGCTTGGAACCCGGAGCCCCTGAAAGCCGGGAACCCAGCGGTAGAAAAGCTTGTAAGGACCGGGTAGGAGGACCTTATTGAAAACTTGGATGGAAGGTCCTAAAGAGAACACGAAGGCGAAAAGTGCCATCAATGCGTAGAACTGGAGAGAGAATTTTTCGGGTAGACATGGATATCCCACAATCCCATCGGGAGTGGTCGTCGTGCTTCTTGGCCGCAACACGACTAGGGCGGCGGCCAACAGCACGGCGATGATCCCCGGATAGAGCTGCCATTCCTGGGCTCCTGAGCTGCTGGTCAGCCCGCCCCAGAGGACATTCCACGGCGGGACAGCCAGAAAATTCTGGAGCCGGGCCGAATAAAACTGGACGATGCTCAAGGGCCGAACGAACAGCATTTGGCGGTGAACCCGAATGTAAGGATAAAAAATAGGCCCCAGAACGGCCAGGACGCAGACGACGAAAAGACCCATCTTTGCCCAGAAACTGGATTTGAGAAAGGAGCGCGTCCGCCAGGCAAAATAAAGGATGAACAGGGCGGCGACAACAGCCAGATAAACTCCATAATAGGCGCAGTTCGTCGCCTGGAGGACAAAAAAGGCGGCGGCCGCGAACAGGTTCTTGTAGCTCGGCCGCTGGAAAAACTTGTGGAGGAACAACAGGCAAAAGGGCATCCATGCCATCGAGAGCAACTCGAGATGACTGATGTGGGCGAAGCGGTAGGGGAAAAACGCGAAAACAAGCCCCGCCAGAACGGCCGAGGCCCCGGATTTAGTCAGATGAAAAACCAGGCCGTACATGCTCAGGCCGGCCAGGAAGAAAGATAATAGGAAGAGGATGTTGTAGGCAATGACCAAGGGGACGCCGAGGGCTAAAAGAGGGGCTGCCAGGAAGGCGAGGCCAAGCAGAGAATCCGCATACAAAAGCGTTCCATGATGAGGATAGAAGATGTTGGCGTCCCAGAGGCCGGCCAGCCCGGAGCCCAATTTATGGAAATCCCAGGCTAAGACCCAGACGTTGTAAAGGGGATCGCCCAGGTCGGAAGGGATGTGGTCGCCGAGGTGCAAGACGAGCGGATAGGTCATTCCCAGCGAAAGAAAGGCGAGCAAGAACAGCGCCGGCCCATGCCGGCCCGCTTTCTTGAAGGTCTTAATCATTCCTTAGGGAATGTCAGAAGGATAGGGCGAGGCTGACGCCGTATTCCAGCCCTCCCAACTCGAGACGAAGGTCATTCTCTTTGGCTTTGGCGGTCGTGTATTTCAGCTTTACGTTAAGCAGGAGAGGGATTTTTTTCCCGAGCTGTAAATAGGCGCCGCCGAGGACATGAAAGCCCTTGGCCATATTCAAGACCGAGCCGATGAAGTTGTTTTCATAATAGAAATAGACGTCGCCGCCGAGGCCGACGTAGGGAAGAATGATCTGGCTCGGAAAGACAAAACGGACACCCAGCGAGACCGGCACCAGCAGGAGTTTCGTTTCGTCCTTCGTATAGGTCAGTTGGCCTACCTTATAAAAGGCTTTGATCTCCGTGTAAAAATCAAAATTATAGAAGAGGGCCGAGGACAGGATAATGCCCTTGATAGCCCCGCCCGTTTCATAGACGCTCTTGAAACGCTGCTCGTTGATGTTGTAGCTGCCGAGATAGATTTCAAACGTCCCCTGTCTCTGGTCCGCTCGCGCGTCCGGAGGGAAAAAAACCGGCAGGCTGGCGATTCCTAAGGCCACCATCAGCCCAAGCTTTTTCACGGTCATATCGTTTGCTGCTCCTTCGCGCCTCTGCGGATTTTTATACCATTTGAGTCGACTGAAGTCAATTCAAATGGAAAGCGAGCCCGCCATCGTGCCCATCGTCAACTAAATATGGTATAATTCGGCCGATGAGCAAGAAGAAAAAAAGGCCGGCGGCGGCTAAGCCGAAATCGAAAAAGGCAAAACATCCGAATGTCTCCGAGATAAGCGGCATCCTTCTCATCTGCCTGGCCGCTTTCGCTCTCATCAGCCTGATCAGCTTCGACGCCAGGGATCCGTCCTGGGCCAGCGTCACCTCGGCCGCCCGAAAAACCCATAACTACGGCGGCAAAGTCGGCGCTTGGCTGGCCGATGCCCTGCTCCAGGGCTTTGGCTTCGCAGCCTTTTTGCTTCCCTTCATGATGGGCTATCTCGGGGTTAAAGCCGTCATGACCGGCGAAAAAAAACATCTCCTGGGCAAGACCGCCAAGTGCGTCCTGCTCCTGCTCATCCTCTGCCCGCTCGTCATGCTCCTCTTCCAAAACGTTTCCTGGCGGGGGACGAAGATCCCCTTCGGCGGCCTGTTGGGCGACCTCCTCAACTCGTTCCTGACGAGCTTCCTCAACAGCACCGGAAGCCTGATCTTCCTCCTGGCAGCGGCCGCCGTGTTTATCATTTTTTCGACGGGATTTTCCTTCAAGAAAGTCTTCCACTTTTTCTCCCGCTTCTTTGCCTTCGCCTTCAAGGAAGTCCGCATCCAGATCACCAACCGTCAGAGAGCCCGGAGCGTCGAAAAACAAAAAAAAGACTTCTTGACGAAGCCCGCCACCTCCGAGAAAAAGGGGCGAACCGCGGAAGAGCCGGCGCTTGATAAATCAAGAATTCCCGAAGGCGCCGAAGAAAAAAGGGCGAAGAAAGAGGCCAAAAAAGAGCTCAAGTCAGGACCGATCAAGCCTTTGGCCATGGAGCCGCCGAAGCCGGAACAATACCTTTTTCCCGAGATGGAGACGCGGGCCAATTACGAATTTCCTCCCTTCACCCTGCTCGACGCGGGAAAACCCGTCGAGCAAATCGACAAGAATGAGCTCATGGAGAAAAAGCAGCGGATCGAAGAGAAGCTGAGGGAGTTCCACGTCGAGGGAGAGGTCAAAGAATACCACCCGGGCCCGGTCGTCACGACCTACGAATTCTATCCCAGCCCGGGGATCAAGGTGAGCCAGGTGGCCAGCCTCTCCGAAGACCTGTCCCTGGCTCTCGGCGCCGAGTCGGTCCGCATCCAGAGGATTCCCGGAAAATCCTCGCTCGGCGTGGAGATTCCCAATAACAAGCGCGAAGTCATCCGGCTGAGGGACATCATCCAATCGGAGAACTTTCTCAATTCTCCCTCCAAGCTCACCTTCGCCCTGGGCAAGACGATCCACGATGAAGTCTATGTCACCGACCTCGGCGTGATGCCCCACCTGTTGATCGCGGGGGCCACGGGAACGGGCAAGAGCGTCTGCCTGAATGCCCTCATCACCAGCATCCTCTACAAGGCCACGCCCGATGAAGTCAAGCTGATCCTCATCGACCCCAAGCGCCTGGAATTCACCCTCTACGACGGGATCCCCCACTTGTTGAGCCCCGTCATCAACGACCCGAAAAAGGCCGGCGTCATCCTCATGGACGCGGTCAGAAAAATGGAGGACCGCTACCACATGCTCAGCGAGCACAAGGTGCGGAACATCGAACAGTACAACCACCAGATCGCCCAAATCCTCAAGGAGAAAAAAGGCAAGCTCACGGATGAGGAAAGAAAAAAGA
>Ga0153915_10002167_pt1 | contig 18021 bp, 13 predicted proteins | sample Opewatmetagenome_2_FD_107003 | JGI IMG/M metagenome (GOLD analysis project Ga0153915, IMG submission 107003) | Freshwater wetland microbial communities from Ohio, USA - Open water 3 Core 3 Depth 3 metaG | ecosystem: Environmental > Aquatic > Freshwater > Wetlands | place: USA: Ohio, Lake Erie...
AAACATGGCGGACTCTCTGTTTATGGGAGAGAATCCGGAAGATTTCCGCTCGATCCGTCAATAATAATAAAACCCGAGTAAAGGCTACCCGGGTCTTAAAAAAATAAACAGGTCTTTTCTTATAAGACCAGAATATTTTTGGCATACTGAACGCATGTCTTAACCTCCTTAACCGCGTTTGACCATGGTTTGATGTCATATTCAAGCTCAATATCACAAAAGATCGGCCATTTATTCTTTTTAATCAGAAGAAGGACATCAGCAAGTGGCATCTCTCCTTGTCCCCAGACCTGATTTGTGTTGGCCGGGTCCGTATTTGGACCGGTTTTGTCCTTAATATGTAAGCTGAATATCCGGTCGTGATACTTTTCAATTATGGTATTCGGGTGAATGCCTGTTGAACCAAAGAAGTGTCCGGCATCAAAGTTCATCATCACAGCAGGAGAGACTGCGAGGAATGGATCGTAACCAAACCCTTCGGTAGCGAACTGCATATGGTTGTGGAATATTGCAAACATCCCAAGTTTTTCTGCAATCGGTCCGAGTTTTTTAACAGATTCTTCACTAAGCTCATCGGTAACTCCTTTAGCTCCCATGGCTTTGGCAGCATTAAATGCGTATGTGATCTCTTCATCGGACCAGCGTGCAGGAGAGAATTTAACTATATGTACACCGATTCCTTCATTATCAAACATTTTACGGGCTTCTTCAACTTTTGACATAGGCAGGGCAAGGCGCCAGTCTTTCATATCCTGGGAGTATTTGGCTCTTGCAGCCTCCTGTTCAGGTGTCAATTGCGGGCGTTGAAATCCACCCATTGGTGCGCCAGCGGGAGAAGCACCAGCAGGTCGTCCACCAGCAGGGGGATTACCGGCAACCGGTCTGCCACCAGGCTGCTGACCACCGGCAGGCTGACCACCTGCTGGAGGAGCACCGGCCGGGCGAGGTCCGCCAGCCCCTGGACCAAACATTCCCATCATCGGATTCTTGGGAGCTCCGAGATACTCTTCGAGATCATTGCTCATCAGCTCAATCGAACTGATACCTGCTTCTTTACAATATTTAATTATGTTTTCAACACCTCCGGGCATGCTTCGCCAGCTATATGTAATTGCACCAATCTGGACACCGCCAAAATTCGAATCAGGCTTGTCTGACTTTACTGGCTCGGCAACCGGCGTGTTTTTACAACCGTAGGTAACAGGAACCATTGATAAAGCTGCAGCTGCAGCCGTGGTTCCCAGGAATTTTCTTCTCGAGATACCGTTTCCGGTTTTGTTAAGGTTTTTCATAAGTTATTGGGTTTTAAAGTCTACGAATCAGGATATAAAAATACACAAAAGTTATTCACAGCTCACAGGGAGAGAAATAAATTATTCGGTTAACCTGATATAACTATGGAGTAGCATCTGGTTTATAGAGGCATACGTTGCTGTTGTAGCACGGATTTGTTTTATTTTCTTTTTAAGGAAAAGCAAAAGATTTCTCAACAAAATTACGGGCTATCAGTTACTTGTAATTTCAATGCTCGCTGACTTTAGTTCAGGTGCAGATGCTTTCAGCGTAATAGTGCCTTTGATTGTTTCGGATTTGACAATAACCAGGCATCGTCCCTGCCATGCTCTCCTTTGCGGAAGCTGACAGCTTTCAAGGCTTACAGGATTGGCATTTCCAACGGCCACAATCGATCCCGGCCCCTCAACGGCAAATGTGATCAGATTCCCGGCTTTTGGATTGCGCACACCTCTTGCATCTGTCAGTTCAATGGTAAAATAGCAAAGATCCTGTCCGTCAGCCCTGATCCCCGACCTGTCAGCTGAAATTTTTATTGAAATAGGATCTTCGGCAGTTTTTAATTCTGATACTTTTACCTGCTTTTTTTTCACAAAACCGATTGCTTTAATTGTCCCGGACTGATAAGGGACTTGCCATGATGCAATAAATTTTGTAGATCTGCTGACTGGTTTTTTACCGAGTGACTTACCATTCAGTAAGAGTTCAACCTGTTCACATGATGAATAGACATTTACTTCCATTATTTTACCTTCATTTCCTTTCCAGTTCCAGTCGTCCACTGCATCGAGCCAATGCCATTTGGACCAGGCTTGCCTTTCAGGATTAAGTTCAAATGAGGGATCTGGAGGCGTTATCCAAATTGAGACCTGGTTTTCCTTCCAGAGGGCATCACGGTAATATGATTGAGGTCTCTTCCATCCGCATATATCTATATCACCGCAGAATGCCAGATTCCATGGAAAGAAATCCTGTTTCTGCCAGTAACCCCGCCATCCGATACTGGCTTCTCCGATATAATCAAATGCAGTCCAGACGAAATCGCCGATGACGTATGAATTATCTACCACATCCATCCAACTTCCGAAAGCTTCGAGCGGATAGGATTCGGTTCCGACCATTATACGGCCAGGGACCCTATTGTGATCCGTTGCATAAATACTCTGCTGGTTATGGTCACCGCCTGAAGCATAATTATATCCTGAAATATCATGAACCGCAAAGTATGGATCTTTATCGGGACTGAGGTCATTGACCGCCGAAGTTATTGGTCGGGTCGGATCAAGTCTTCTGATATGGTCACCAAGCTTCCTGGCCAGTTCGACAACTTCAGGCCGTTGCCGGCCGGGTATTTCATTGCCAATGCTCCACATTATGACGGAAGGGTGATTCCTGTCACGCAGAACCATGCTCTCAATATCTTTTTGCCACCACTTATCAAAATACAAATGGTAATCCTGGGGATTCTTCTGCTCATTCCACATATCAAAGGCTTCATCCATAACCAGCATTCCCAGACGGTCACAGGCATCAAGAAAAGCAGGTGAGGGTGGATTGTGAGAGCATCTGACAGCATTGAATCCGCTTGCCTTAAGTAACTCAACCCTTCTTTCCTCCGCCCTGTCATATGCCCTGGAACCGAGAGGACCGTTATCGTGATGTACGCAGCCTCCTTTCAGTTTTAAAGGTTTGCCATTCAATGTAAAACCATTCGTGGTATCGAAGGATATTGATCTTATCCCAAATCTGGTGTCAGTCTGATCAATAAGAAATTCATTTTCATAAATTTCTGTTACAACCTTGTAAAGTACCGGAAAATCAGGAGACCAAAGCATGGGATTTGTCAGTTTAACATCTTGATCAATAATATTTTTAGATCCTGGTTCAATTGTTCCTATTGTTTCGGTTTTTGTGATTTCCATAAGACTTTTATCAAAGATCTTAGTTACCAGCTTTATCTTTTTTTCAACCATGCTCTCGTTTCCTATGGTTGTCTTAATATTGATCATGGCCTCATTTGCAGATACCTTCGGTGTAGTTATGAAGATCCCCCAGGTTTCGGCATGAACAGCAGGAACAACCTGCAGCCATACATGTCTGTAAATTCCGGAACCTGAGTACCAGCGGCTGTTTTCCCCTTCATTCATGACTTTGACACACAGAACGTTGTCCCCGGAAAATTTCAGGGACCCTTTAATATCAAACCAGAAACTTGAATACCCATAAGGATGATTCCCCAGGTTGTTTCCGTTCAGCCAGACCTCGGCATTCATATATATACCTTCAAAGATCAGTCTGAAATGTTTGTCTCTCATATTTTCGGGCAGCGAAAAGGTCTTTCTGTACCAGCCTGTTCCCCCTGTTGTGAAACCTCCGCTTACCTGGCTAATGGCATTAATATTAAATGGGGAACCGGTCAGGGGAAGATCCTCAATGCTCCAGTCGTGTGGAAGATTGATGCCTTTCCATTGGGAGTCATTGAAGGAAGGATCTTCCGCTCGTTGGGCACCACCCAGATGGAAACGCCACCCGGAATCAAAAAGATTTTCCCGCTGCAGGCCGGATTGAGCAATCAGCTGATAAAAAGAAAGTATCACGAAGAAAATACACAGCTGAACCTTTGAAATGGTACGTTTCATGTCCTTAACGTTTTGTATGTATATGCAATTTACTTATTTGGATTTGAACTTTAATACAGATGGTTTAACTTTACTGAAAAAACCTGATATCATGATAGTAACTTGTGTTCATGTACATGTAAAACCTGAATTTATAGACAGTTTCATTAAAGCATCAGTTTTAAATCACATAGGATCGGTAAAAGAGCCCGGAAACCTCAGGTTCGACTTTGTCCAGCAGGCAGATGACCCAACACGATTCATGCTTTATGAAGCATTTGAATCGGAGGAAGCCATATCAAGGCATAAAACTATGGATCATTATCTTAAATGGCGTGATACCGTGAAGGATATGATGGCTGAATCAAGGTATGGTATTAAGTATAATATCCTTGAACCGAAAGAAAGATCAAAATGGTAGCACCATTCCAGTTTTCCAGGTTGCCTTTAATTAATTTCGGGACTGGTAAACTAACCCTGTTACCCGGATTAATCAAAAGATACGGAACTGAAATTGTGCTGGTTGCAGATCAGGGATCTTTCATAAATTCTCCGTATGCTGCGGAGTTATTAGATTCATTCAGTAAGCTTGAGATTAAATATCGTCATGTGGTTGTTCACGGAGAACCCTCTCCTGAACTGATAGACTCCACAGTGGATATGTATAAAAATGCAGCTTTAAATGTTGTAGTCTCAATAGGTGGAGGGAGTGTTCTTGATGCAGGGAAGGCAATATCTGCAATGCTTTATAAAACGGAATCCGTTAAGGAGTTTCTTGAAGGTGTGGGTCCCAGGGAACATCCCGGGACAAAACTTCCATTTATTGCTCTGCCAACAACTTCCGGAACGGGAAGTGAAGCAACAAAGAACGCGGTTATCTCGCAAATCGGAAAGCTGGGATACAAAAAATCGCTCCGTCATGATAATTTTGTACCTGACATCGCAATTATTGATCCCCAGCTTACGTTGAGCTGTCCGCAAAACATAACTGCTGCAAGCGGCATGGACTGTTTTACACAATTGACTGAATCCTATCTTTCAGACAAGGCAAGTGAATACACAGACGCACTTGCATGGGAAGGACTTAAGGAAATAAAATCATCTCTCATGAAATGTTACCTGCAGGGTAATGACCTTCAGGCAAGGACAGGGATGTCGTTTGCGGCCCTGACTTCCGGTATATGTCTTGCGAACGCAGGTCTAGGGGTTGTTCATGGTTTTGCATCATCCATAGGAGGCTTGTACCATATCCCTCACGGAATTGTATGCGGAACACTTATGGCTGAAGCAAATCGAGTAACTGTAAGAGAATTAAGAAAAAACAAAAACAATCCAACAGCCTTAAGGAAATATGCCACGCTCGGCAGGCTATTCCTTGATGCTGAGGGAAAATCTGATGATTATTATATAGATAGTTTTATTCAATACCTGCTGAAACTGACAGATGAACTTCAGTTGCCGAAACTAAGGCAATTTGGAATTGACCGTAAGGATATTGGGATTATTTGCAGGATCACTGAATTAAAAAATAATCCTGTAAAATTAAGCCTCGAGGCTCTGCAGGAAATCGTAACAGAAAGACTTTGACATCCGCAACTCGTTATCCATCAGATAATTTAAACTGATATGAATGAGAATCAGGTATGGTTCAGGTTTTATGAAGAGCTGAATGACTTTCTGCCCTCGTATAGAAGAAAAACTTCCTTTTCATTTTCATTCCTGGGAAATCCTTCAGTAAAACATGCTATTGAGGAACTTGGTGTCCCCCATGTCGAAGTTGACATGATTCTGGTAAACGGAAATTCGGTCGATTTTTCCTACAGATTAAAAAAAGGTGACCAGGTTTCAGTTTATCCCGTTTTTGAAAGTTTTGATATCTCAAATGTCCAGCGGTTGCGTGCAAAGCCTCTGAGGAACCCGATGTTCATCCTTGATGTCCATCTGGGACGGCTTTCAAAATACTTGAGATTATTGGGGATTGATACCCTTTTTGAAAAAGATCTGAACGACAGGCAAATCATAAACAAGTCCCTTTCGGAACATAGAATAATATTGACCAGAGACAGGGGGCTTCTTAAGAACAGGACAGTAACTCACGGATACTGGATCAGGTCATCAAAGCCAACCGAGCAACTGACTGAAGTGTTGAAACGATTAGATTTAAAAAGCGGACTTCACCCTTTTACACGTTGCCTCGAATGCAACGGAGTTCTCGCCGATGTTCAAAAGGAAAAGATTATGAATCTGATTCTTCCTAAAACACAGAATTTTTATATGGAATTTAAAAAGTGTACAAATTGCGGCAGGATATATTGGGAAGGGTCGCATTATGAGAAGATGAAAAAATTCATACAAACTGTTACCGGTTTTAAGTAACTTTACAATTCATCATAATAGCCTTTTCACCAATCACATTTAAAATGAAAACCAAATCCTTCTCAATTACCATCCTGATTGGCAGTCTGTTATTTATTTCGCAACTGGCTCAATCGCAGCTTCCAAAAGAAACAGAGACCCAGAAAATTCAAAGGATGAAATGGTGGACCGATTCACGGTTCGGAATGTTTATTCACTGGGGACTTTATGCCCTGCCAGCAAGGCATGAGTGGGTAAAAAACAGGGAAAGAATGACAAATGAACAATACCAGAAATACTTTGAAAATTTCAATCCTGACCTTTATAATCCAAAGGAATGGGCTAAATTGGCAAAGGAAGCCGGAATGAAATATGTAGTCCTGACAGCCAAGCATCATGAGGGCTTCTGTCTCTGGGATTCAAAATTTACTGATTATAAATCAACAAATACACCTTTTGGGAAAGACATAATAAAAGAGTACGTTGAAGCGTTCAGGGCTGAAGGATTAAAAGTGGGATTTTATTATTCGCTTATTGACTGGCACCATCCTGACTATACAATCGACAGCAGGCACCCGCAAAGACAGGATTATGATACTTCATATATCAGGCTTAATAAAGGCAGGGATATGAGCAGATACCGGGAGTATATGAAAAACCAGGTCAGGGAACTGCTTACAAACTATGGCGAAATAAGTATTATCTGGTTCGATTTTTCATTCCCCGGGAAAAATGGGAAAGGCCGTGCCGACTGGGATTCAGAGAACCTTCTGAAACTGGCAAGATCATTGCAGCCAGGTATCATTGTTGACGATCGTCTCGACCTGAAAGATGTTGAAGGGGGTTGGGATTTTACGACCCCGGAGCAGGTAAAAGTCACAAAATGGCCGGAGGTAAATGGCAAAAAAGTTCCCTGGGAAACATGCCAGACGTTCTCTGGATCCTGGGGCTATTACCGGGATGAGACTACCTGGAAGAGTCCCGGTCAGCTATTGGAATTACTCATAGAATCAGTCAGTAAGGGTGGCAATCTTTTGCTAAATGTTGGTCCTACAGCAAGAGGTACCTTTGACAACAGGGCCCAGGAAAGATTAAAATCAATGGGGGAATGGATGAAAGTTAACAACCGGTCCGTCTATAATTGCACCGAGGCACCTGCCGGTTTTATTCCCCCGGCTAATACTTTGCTAACTTATAATCCGGCAACAAAAAGGCTCTATGTGCATCTGCTGGCATATCCTATGGGCTCACTGACACTGGAAAATATGTCAGATAAGGTTAAATATGTCCAGTTCCTTCACGATGCCTCAGAAATTAGATTCAGTACCGGAAACAATGAGGCAAAAAATAACATAAACCTGCAGCTGCCGATTCTGAAACCCCCAGTTGAAATCCCGGTTCTGGAGGTGTTTCTGAAATAACCCCCCGACCACCTCGAAGGGGGGCTTTGATTGCTAAAATTCCCCCCCCCCAGGGAGGGAATTTAATAGTAACAGGCTAATTCAGATTTCTAATACTAAAATTGTATCCGTCTCATCAAGTACCTCGGATGGAACAGAGATAACTATCCCAAACGCATCTTGTTTGAATTTCAGTTTAGCACCGGAACTAAAAACAGTTATGTTTTTTACCTTCTTGCCAAAATCAGGAAGAAGGAGGCTTTTATCCTCAGGATTCAGTATGTGTACATATACCTTGTTGCCTTTTTGAGTCGTAACACCCCATGCCCTGGGTGATATCGGACCACCGCGCGTTTCATAGATTGTCTCCCCATATTTACCGGTCCATTCTCCAACCTCCCGAAGCGTTTTGATAAATTCCGGCTGAATCCTGCCATCGGGCATAGGACCAACATTCAGCAGGAAATTCGAGTTGTATCCTGCCGCCTTAACAAGATAATGGATCAGGCTTTTTGCGGATTTGTAGTTTTTATCCTGAAGATTAAACCCCCATGAATCGTTCATGGTTTCGCATGTTTCATAAGGAAGTTCACCCAGTTTCTGTTCAGGGTTGAATCCGGTTGTCTTTTGTCCTGGAAGATCCTTCTCAAACATCTGGAAATCCTCACCGATAAATGGAGCCAGATGATGGTTGTTACCTATCAGGCAGGCCGGTTGAAGGCTGTGAATCAGACTATAGGTCTTATCCAGGCGCCAATCAGCAGCTTTCTTATCCCAGAGTCCGTCGAACCAGATTCCGCCAATTTCCCCGTAACCTGTCAGTAGTTCCCTGAGCTGACCATCCATATAATCAAGATATTTATACCAGTCGCCGCTTTCGGGCCTTCCCGATGTTTGTCCGGTATTTCCTCTCGGGAAATAATTCTCCTGGTACCAGTCAAGATGAGAATGATAGAAGAAAAGTTTAATTCCCTGCTTTTTGCATTCATCAGCAAGCATCTTCAGAACATCCTTTTTGTAAGGAGTCCGGTCAACTATATCCCAGTCAGTCAGTTTCGAATCCCACATCGCAAATCCATCATGATGCTTGGAGGTAATTGTTATATATTTCATTCCGGCAGCCTTGGCAAGAGAAACCCATTCTGCCGGATTATAAGAGATTGGATTAAAAAATGCAGGAAGCTTCTGGTAAGTCTGCTTGTCGATTCTCTGGTTGTTCATCACCCATTCCCCGTCGCCGAGTACGCTGTAAACGCCCCAGTGAATGAACATACCGAACTTTGCGTTCTGAAACCATTCGCGGGCTTTCAGGTTTTCTGCCGTAGGAGTGTATGCAACCTGAGCACTAACGGCAACGGAAGCCAAAATACAAAATGAAATAAGAATTTTGCGTGTCATAGTTTATAGAATTAGTTATTAAAATTTTAAAATCATTTCACAGACCTGCCTGCCGGTAGGCAGCGTAGGCAGGGAAGGCAGAGAGAGCCACTGAGTTCTACCTCAGATTGTGATAAAATTTATTTTGTCGGTTTGAACTTTTCAGATACAAGGACCGGCCATTTCAGATCGATCCCCTCAAGTGTTTTAAGCACCACATCAGCAATGTAGAAAAGCTTCTGCCAGTTCTTATCTGATGGTACTATATGCCATGGTATTACATTGCATGTATTTATGATCTTTTCATAAACGGCAAGATAATCATCGAATTTTTCCCTTGTATCCCAATCACTGTCTTTGTGCTTCCAGTGTTTCTGTTTCAACTCTATCCTCTCCATCAGTCTTCCTTTCTGAGCCTCCCTGGAGACGTTCATGAAGAATTTAAGTATAACAGTATCGTTATCCTCAAGCAGTTTTTCAAAGTCATTTATGATCCTGTACCGTTTTTCAATAACATCAGCCGGGATGAACTTTTCCACTGACGGAACAAGGATATCTTCGTAGTGGGACCTGATAAATACCTGTAATTCGCCTTTCCTTGGAACTACCTGGTGGACTCTCCAGAGGAAATCGTGGGCATATTCATTCTCTGATGGCTTCTTGAAACTAAAGATCTTTATCCCGAGTGGATTAGTGTATTTGAGGAGTCCTTTCGTCACTCCATCCTTACCTGAAGCATCCATCCCCTGGAGTACCAGCAGGAGGCTGAATTTATTCTGGGCGTACATTTTGTTTTGCAGTTTCCCGATCTTCTTCAGGATCTCAACTGTCTTCTTTTCAGTTTTTCCCCGGTCCCATTCTTTATTGAATGTCGGGTAATCAGCGATCTTGATTTTCATTATAAAAGATTTATTTTAAGACTTCATCCAATGCATTAAGTATAGGTTGTGCAGAAATCTTTGAACCGACTGCTCCCATCATCCATTGCTGGGGAGTAAGACGGCCTTGTTTATAGATCCGGTCAACCTCGTTTGCGAGATTCTTCCCTTTCAGGAAGGCTTCCAGCTGAAATTGAACAATATGTCCGTAGGAATAATTTGCCAGGTAAAGGGGAGAATCGACCATATGCGAATATATTGCCAGGATTGGAGAATCCCTGGTTCCGATAACCGGGGCAAAATATTTGTTCCATGTATCAATGGCAATTGTTTTTATCGCTTCTTTCAGCTGGGCAGGAGTCGCTTCAGGATTTGCATAGAGCCATTTCCAGGCTTTCATGTCGACCATGCCAACACCCATTATCTCCATCAGGGCCCAAGCAGCGTCAAGCGTTTCCATCGTTTCAGCATCAGGATTTGTATCTTTTATACCCAGAAGCATCAGGTTCCGGCTCTGGAATACGAATGCAAGAGCTTCGGTGATAGCAGTATTCGGCACACCGCTCATCATATAGTTATCGACATCATATAAAGAAATGGTCTGCTCGACAGTATGACCAAACTCGTGAACAGCAATGACATATCCCTTATAATCCATCCCTTTATCTGAAATCCGCGTGCGAAGATGAGCCACAGATCCTTTCATTGCACCGCCCCAGGCATGACCTGAACCCCTGGCAGGATCAACAACTATCTTATCAGCTAGATACTTCGCCCTGACAGGATTCCACCCCAGTTTTTCAAGCATGGATGGCATACGGGCTCTGAATGCTGCCGGATCGGGATAAATCGCACTGGTTTTGGAAGTAAGCTGATCTTCGGGAATTGTGCTCTGCGATTTGAAACCGTTGTACCAGATATCATATGGCCTGAGATCACGGCCAAGTCGCGCTTTGATCAATGCACCCAGCTTTAACATTGCGGGCGAACTCATATATGAATCAAAAAGCGCTTCAACCTCATCCTGCGAGATCTCCATCTCAACAGAAAATTTACGCAGGATGGCAGTATTCATTGCCGAACTGTAAGGATCGATATTCTTCATTGCCTTGAAAATGTTCACTATTTGTTCGTAACGGGTATCAGGTTCCGGTGTAGCTTCAACCGGATTTCCCCCTTTGGTGACTTTGTTTGTGAACGGAGCCCATTCAAATTCAGGATTGTTTATAACAATCTTTGGTATATCCTGATTTATAATGTGTTCCATGACCTTGTAGATCATTTCCTGTTTTTCCGGGCCTTTTTCTTTGTCTGCATAATCAGCTTTCAGCTCATCGCGGAGATTCCAGTGCGAAAGGAGTACCATATCAATCGGAAAAAGCTGACCCCCGTTATCAGTGCGCAGGTGACCCATGCAGATGTTGTATTCTGCAATATACATTTCAGCATTTCCGATGGCAGTATTAAGAGCCTGATTAAGATCAGCCGGAATCCTTGAAAAGAAATAATCCCCGAGCCTTGCCATAGCCCATTCTTCCCTGCTCCATCCGGATCCCAACTTTTCCTTTTCTTCGAGAGTGAAATAAGGAAAATTAAGAGCTATGACAAAAGCTATTTTGTTCGCATAGAAATCATCTGACAGATGAGCGCCCACAGAGTAATTGCCAAACATTCGGTCAATATCGTCTATTTCTCCGGCAGCCTCATCAAGGATTTTTTTCAGATCGACGGTGATTTCATTAAAATTCCCGTTCAGTGATTCAAAATACCGGTTTATCTTTCCGAATGTTTCTTTTCTTTTTTCAGGATCTGCAATGAAATTCTTCTTCACAAATCTGGTAAATTCTGAAGGGGTACCGTCTTCGGCCCTCCACAATGATGCGGCATGTATAATCCCTTTCATAAGTAGTTGCTGATTGATCGTTGGAAATGTCGCTTTTACGCTGTCAATTGCAGCAGAAATGGCTGATTCATTAATAAATGGTGACCCGACGGAGGTTACTTTCTCAGTCTGGGGTGATGAACAGGCAGATAATACTGCTAAAAAGAAGAATAATAGCTTTTTCATATTGTTAGATTTTAATTTCATAATCTTAACCCACCCCATGCCCATTATTGAACAAATTGTCTGGCATAGTATTTCGCAGTCAGCTTTTCACCGGTTGATCTTTCTATCATCTCGTTCCAGTAGTATCTGGCCCCTGGCTTGAACACCCTTTCCCTGAAATAATTCCCCACAGCTTTTTCGCCAACAAACGATGGATTTTTAGTTACATTGGTTATGAGATAGTAGTACCATTGTGATGCCAGAAGCTCTCCCAGCAGGTAATTATGGTAATAACACGGGTATAAAGCAATGTGGATTTTTGTCGCCCAGTCAGGCATATTCCGGCCTTCTGGTTTTGCAAGCATCTGGTATTTTTTAACCGTCTCCCACCAAAGCTGGTTCAGATCCTGATCGGGATTTTCGTACATTGATTTTTCAAATCTGTACATAACTTGTGCCCAGCGACTGAAAACGAGCATCTGCAGCCTTAATGCCTTATAGCTGACGTCAGCTATTTTTTCACTTTCAGCAGAATCAATTATTCCCATATTCTTCAGCCAGAGAGGATCAGTTGCAAGACGACCGAACATATTGGCTACAGCCTCAGTAGTAAAAGTGTGTGCCGCATCCCGGAGTATGAACGGGAGACTCCTGTCGATATAGAATGAGTATACTCCATGACCCAGTTCATGAAGCAGAGTATTCATCCAGTAAGAATCGGGCTTAACATTGTCAAGAGTCCTGACATCACCTTCGCGGTCAATATCAGTGCTGAAGGCATGCTGGTTTTTCCCCGGTTTTTCAAAGAGGTCACTTTTCGCAAGAATCGGATCAACATTGAGTCCTATCCCATCGTAGAATGATGCAAGAAGCTTGACCGGATCCTGCTTTTCATAGTATTTGTCAAAATCAACGGAATATATTTGCGGAGCTTCCTGGAAATATCTGTTCTGGTAATGCCAGGGTTTCAGGTCTGATATTTTTACGTCGTAGTATTTTGCAAAATAAGTATCTATGTCATTCTTAAGTTGTGCAAAGTTCTCTCTGGTCAGATTATCAAGCTCATCAAAGATTGAGGTGACTTCAGCAGGGTCCTGCCCCGACAGTTTCAGACTCATTTCGTGATAGTTGCTGAAACCTATCTTACGCGCTATCATATCCCGGTGCTTTACCAGTTTTATTATATCCTCTGCTACAACAGTTCCGATCATTTTATGCCCTTCCCACGCAGCCTGCAGCTGTTTGCTGTCTTTTGATGAACGAAGTATTTCTTCCACCTGGTTATCAGTTAGTTCTCTCCCGTTTACCATGGCCCGGAAATTTGAGTACTTTTTGCTTATCTCAGTTTCCATTTTGATCTGTTCCGCAAGAAGTGCCGGATCCACCTGCCCTCCCAGGTATGAATTGTACAGAAGTTCGAGCTGCCGTGCAAGAAGGGAATCCTTTACCAATCCTGATTTCTTAAGATCTTTGAGCTCTGCAAAGGCTACACTGTCGGTGAAAAGCTTCGCCAGCTCAAAGGATGCTTTTTCGCTCTTGGTCCAATCTTCGGTCGTTCCTGTGACATTTGCATTCCACGATGCCAGATTTGCTTCTTTATAAAGAGGAATTGCCCTGGCTTCGTACACGGAAATAAATTTTTTCATCCGGTTTTGAGCCTGTTCCTGTTTTGATGTGCATGATAAGAACAATGCTGCTGCACAAACAACAAAAAAAATGCGCTTTTTCATAGAATTTAATTGATTTATACAAAGATAGTCAGATTTTTATTCAAGACTTCCGGTTACCTTTTCAACCTCTTGCAGAATTTCACACGATCTGACAAGTTCTTTCATTTTCGTGTGATCGGGATAAAGAGGCCTGTCAATATCAAGGAAATCAACATACTTTCTGATCACATCTTTTGCTTTCTGAACTCCCTTGCCAAACTTATATTCTTCCTTTCTGAAATCAAGAGCTTGTGCAGCTGCCATAAATTCGATACCAAGTATTCCGTATGCACACTCCAGTATCTGGTTGTTTTTAATCGACGTATTCATTCCCATTGAAACAAAATCTTCCTGGTCGGCTGCGGCCGGTATAGATTGTATTGAAGCTGGAACAGAGAGGATCCTTTGTTCAACAATCAGTGTATCAGCAGTATATTGGCTTAGCATCATTCCGGAGAACATACCGGCACCTTTCGTAAGAAAATCAGGTAAACCAACACTGAGAGCCTGGTTGTTTAGCCTGTTCATTCTTCTTTCCGACATCACGCTCACCATTGTTATACAGGCACCTGCCATATCCATGGGAACGCATACAGGGGATCCCTGAAAGTTGGCCCCTGATAGCTGAAGGTTCTTATCCGGGAAAAAGATAGGATTGTCGCCAATGCCATTAAGTTCAATTTCAACCTGCGATTTTGCATATGCAAGCATGTCGTGAGCAGCTCCAATTACCTGAGGGGTAGATCTCATGGAATATGCATCCTGAACTTTTGACTTCACTCTTCCTTCCTTCAGATCACCGCCTGAGGTGCATTTATTAATTGCATTTGCACTTCTTATGGCACCTTTGAATCCTCTGACCTCATGTAAAAGCGGAGTATATGGCTTCATGTTGGCTTTCAGTGCTTCAAGAGACATTGAGGCAGCAATCTCAGCCTGTTTGAGCCAGTTATTGGCATCAACAAGCCAGATAGCGCTCATGGCGGTAAGCATATTGGATCCGTTAATCGCTGCAAGTCCGTCCCGTGCCTGAAGGCCGGGGACAGGAATGCCCGCTTTTTTCATTGCCTCAGCTCCGCTAAGAAGGTCACCGTTATAGTATGCCTGACCTTCACCCATAAGCAGCAAGGCAATCTGTGACATCGGCGCCAGATCACCTGAGGCACCTACCGACCCCTTCTGGCATACATAAGGGGTGACTCCTTTGTTCAGCATCTCAACAAGGGTTTCAGTTATATCAAGACGGTTTCCTGAATTTCCGTGAGCATGAACATTTATCCTCCCCAGCATGGCGCCTCTTACAATCTCTATAGAAGCAGGTTCCCCAATACCAGCAGCATGGTTATAAACCAGGTATTTCTGGAAATCCTTTATCTGGTCGTCATTCAGGATTATTTCAGAAAATTCGCCAATTCCTGTATTAACGCCGTACATGATCTCATGAGCTACAATTTTCTTCTCAAGCATTGCCCTGCACTCGTTAATCCTTTTTATTGAATCAGGGTGGAGCTCAACCTTCTGCCCGTGCCGGGCAACATTTAGGATATCAATTATTTTAAGATCCGAACCGGTGATTATTAATTTTTCCATTGTTAATATTTAGATTAATGTTATCAGGTTTCCTGATGTAAAACTCAATTTGAGCACCTCAAATAAGGCTATTTGGTAAATAATAAGATTGAATAAGTCCGGGAAGGATCAACAGAGTCCGGAACGGTTGATTTTGATCTTATATTCAAGCACCCAGCTATACTGCATGTCTCTAAATCAATATTCCAAAAGTATAGGAATTATTTTGATCAGCAATTCACATTTATAATTAATTATAATCCGGTTTTCCGGAATTTCTATATTTATATAAAATTATTCCATGGAAAAACAATTCAGAATAGCCTTCAGGATGTTAGTAAGGTTCCTTTTTATTTTAATGCTTTGTCTGGCAGTTATCACCGGATGTACGGGCAGGCAAAAAGGGCAAAAAGCTGGCAGCAATGAAAACTCATTGCCGAAAGACAGCAGCTATCTTTTTGACGGAAAAACACTTAATGGGTGGGAAATCACAAATTTCGGTCCCCAGGGACCAGTGTATGTTTCAGGGGATGAGATTATTCTTGGGATGGGTGACGGCTGCACCGGAATAACTTGGAAAAGGGATTTCCCTCTTGACGGCTATGAGGTTACACTTGAAGCAATGAAGGTAGAAGGAAATGATTTTTTTTGTGGAATGACCTTCCCTGTCGGCAAGGATCCATGCACGCTGATTGTCGGCGGCTGGGGTGGAACAGTTGTGGGACTGAGCAGTATTAACGGCATGGACGCTTCTGATAATGAAACAACAACACTGAGACAGTTTGAAAAAAACCGTTGGTATAAAATAAGGTTGAAGGTGACAAAACAAGTTATCCAGGCATGGATTAATGATGAGCTCGTTGTTGATTTTACCATCAATGATAACACACTGTCGATCCGTCCCGAGGTTGAGCTGTCAAAACCTTTCGGTATAACATCCTGGAGAACAACGGCTGCACTGCGTAATATAAGGCTTAACCGACTGTAGAAAGGCTATAGATTCTTCCTGAAGGCGACATTGGGAAATAAATTTCAAAATCTATTGATAAATATCCGGTATTCCTTTAATTGAAGGAGTATTCCAATACTTTAGAAAGTAATTGGCACGTTTATATATAAAAACCAGACCGATGAAAAAATATGCAGTTTTTATAATGATGATAGTAATAATTGTCTCCTGTAAGACCAGTGAGCTATATATTAACGTTTTACAGCCTGCTCCCGTTACGATGCCTCCCGAAATTAAGAAAGTAGGAATAATTAATCGGAGCATACCAACTGACGAAACTAAACTGGTTGATATACTTGATAAGATATTTTCGCTTGAAGGAGCGGACCTTGACAGGGATGGTGCGTGGGAGAGTATTGGAGGACTTTCGGAAGAGCTGATGAACAATGAAAGATTCACGGAAGTTAAACAGTTGAAGGACATTGATTTCAAAGCTTCGAGAATAGGTATTTTACCTCCGCCGCTGAGACCAAGGCTTGTGGATAGTTTATGTCAGGTTACAGGAATGGATGCCTTGTTCGCTCTGGAAAGATTTGACACAGATACAAGGGTGAGTTACTCAACGCCAACAGGGAAAATTGAATCTCCGCTTGGCAATATACCAATGGTAGGGCTACAGGTCTCTATGGAAACAATTATTAAAACGGGGTGGAGAATCTACGCGCCAGCCGGTTTGGATATTCTTGATGAGTTCAATTTTGCAGAATCACTTGTATTTAATGGAAAAGGATTTAATCCGGCCGCTGCAGCTGCTGCCATAACCGGGCGAAAAGAGGCAGTCAAGGAAGTAAGCCGGAATGCAGGTCAATCATATGCTTCGAGGATACTTCCATTCAGGTTAAGGGTTTATAGAGATTATTTTGTCAGGGGAACCAACAACTTCAAGATTGCAAAGCGCAAGGCACAAACTGGCAAATGGGACGAAGCAGGTGATCTGTGGGCATCGGAAACCGAAAATCCAAAAATGAGAATTGCAGGAAGGGCATGTTATAATATGGCCATAATCAATGAAATAAACGGACAACTTGAAGATGCGCTTGGATGGGCTCAGAAAGCATGGGAAGATTACAAAACAAGGCTGGCACTCAGATACGTAAGAATACTTGAAAACCGGTTGTACAACAGTGATCTGCTGAAAATTCAGGAAGAAGGGCTTGAGTAATGTATTATGTTTGAGATATTATAGGCGATGTGGAAGAAAGGTGTATATATTTAAGATATTTATATATTAAATAAATAGAATATATAATTTTAATATATATTATTAAGTTCGTTCATTCTTGCATTTTTAGATTTAGTTTTTTTTAACTTATTCAGGCAATAACCTAAGGTTTTAATTCATAAATTTAAAACCCATAAATCCATAAATTCACAAACCTGTAAATCAAAAAATAATAATCCTGAATCTTTTTATGTTAAAACACTGATTATGAAAACAATTCTACCTGTTATTTCTGTGACATTAGGACTCCTTCTTGTTACCTCCTGCACAAATACCGGAAAAGAAACTGTAAATGCTCCCTTGCAGAAGACAGATATTTCGGCATTTCTCGGACAATGGACAATCGATATCGAGGGTGGCTCAGTGGGCTGGCTTGAAGTACGACAGGAAGATAATTATCCCGATGGCGATGTTCTCTGGGGAGGAGGCAGTGTGTTACCTGTTTCAGATATATTCCTTGCAAAAGACCATATATTGGTTGTTCAGCGTTCAAACGATGTAGTAAGAAAAAGAGATGAAAAAAACAATCCTGTTAAGAGCCAGA
>Ga0153915_10002168_pt1 | contig 18021 bp, 15 predicted proteins | sample Opewatmetagenome_2_FD_107003 | JGI IMG/M metagenome (GOLD analysis project Ga0153915, IMG submission 107003) | Freshwater wetland microbial communities from Ohio, USA - Open water 3 Core 3 Depth 3 metaG | ecosystem: Environmental > Aquatic > Freshwater > Wetlands | place: USA: Ohio, Lake Erie...
ATCTGATCTACGCCGTAGAGCGACAGCAAGTGCCATAGAACACCTGGCTTCGGAAGACAATTGTTTTTTTCCCACCGTTCGACTCCCACCCAGGAGTAGCCTATAAGCTCGGCGACCTCCTTCAGTGTGAGCCCAGTTGCAATGCGCGCGGCTCTAAGTCTCTGGCCAAGAGTCGCTAGGTGTCTGCGCGCTTGAATAATGCCGTCCACTGATTCTTCGAGTTCTGCTGCCCGGTCAACGGAGACAACGGACCTATGGTTGACTACCTGCCAGCCATACTGTCTTGACACGCCCATCTCGTGTGCAAGGTACGAGATTGTGATTCCCCACGATCTCATCTTCTGGCGGACACGTCCCAGGATTGCCTCGACTTCGACAGATCTGTAGGCGACAGACATAGTTCCCTCCTCCCCTCAGTGTACCTTCTAAGTACTACGTGGCTGGAGGAGAAAGGTTAGGTTACCAGGTCTGCAAAAATGGCAGAGCCAGTTGTCGGTCCCAACGGCTGGAGCGCTGTATCATGGGTGTCAACGGTAAAAGTCCTTCCCCCACCGGTGCTGCCGCAATGTCTCAAGAAGAGCCTGACTTAGCATCTTTCCGTCAGACACGGAACAGTTTGCCTCCACATGGCGGGTCTTCCGCATACCGGGGATGACGCTCGAGACAGCCGCGTTACTGAGGCAGAAGCGGAGGGCTAGGTCGGGGAGGGTTCGGGCCTCGACCCCCAGGAGGGTTCTGAGTCTCTCGACCCGCTCTTCCACCTGCTGCTTCCGGTCTCCTCTGAAGTACTTATCCCGAAAATCGCCTTTTGGGAAGACAGTTGAGGAGGTGACGCTACCCGTAAGACGCCCCTCATCAAGAGGGACCCTTACGATCACCCCGATATTGTTCTCGACACAGAGGGGGAAAAGTTTAGCTTCCGAGGCCTGATCAAAGATGTTGTAGATGACTTGGAACGTATCGACCCTCCCCGATGCTCCCAGGTTCAAGGCGTTCTCCGGCTGGTGATCGTTAAGGGAGACGCCGAAGAACCTGATCTTTCCCTGTTCCTTCAAATGGCTAATCGCCTCAAACCACTCGGGGATATCTGTCCATTCATCGGTCCAAACGTGGAACTGTTGGATGTCGATCGAATCCACCCCCAGGTTTCTAAGACTAGTTTCCGTTGATGTGACGATGTGATCGAACGGGAAGGCTTCTGAGAGTTTCGTCCCTCGTCTCGCCGGCCAGTGTCGATTCATAGGGGGGATCTTCGATGCCACGACGATTTTATCCTTCCTTTCCTTCAAAAATCTCCCTATGAGCCGCTCACTGTGACCTTCCCCGTACACTAATGCTGTGTCCACAAAGTTTATCCCCAGATCAGCTCCTCGGTGGAGAGCCTTGAGAGACTCCGAGTCATCGGATCCGATCCACATCCCTTCGCCGATGCCCCAGGCGCCGTACCCGATTTCGGAGACCTTGATTCTGGTCTTGCCAAGTGTACGGTACTTCATTCTTCCTCCCGATAGAGTATGTCACATTGTCAGATTGATGACCCTGAACCGTTCATTAGTTCATTCAGCAGGTGTGACGGACTTAAAGAAAATTTAATTTCAAAATGCCAGTCATCCGCAGAAGTTATTCCGTATATTATAATGGAGGGTAAGACTGATTCGTCGCCTCCGGATTGTGACTGTCTTGTGTCTCGAGTCACAGTCCTGCGTACTCTGATCCATTATACTCTAGTAGCATTATTTTGGGGGGAAGGCAACCATGAAGTTCTGGAAAATCGCAGCCCTTGTTGCATTGGCATCAATTCCTCTGCTCCTGATGTCATCGAAGAAGAAGGTTCAGGAGCCGGTGTACGGGGACACGGACAACATTTTTGAGAACGAGCTCTCGGCTGACTAGCTTCCGAGGGATGTAGTAGCAAAAAAAAGCCGCTGACTCGTTGCAGCGGGAAGGATATCTGTCTTCTACGAAATGATGACGGGCATTCCATCTGGAATGCCCGTTTGCATTGTTAAAAGCTTACCTTACCGAGACCTTCCTCTCCTTCTCTCCATTTTGAAGTTGTGTGTTTTTGGCATATTCCCGGTCTCATCTTCTCAGTGAAGTATTCCACCATCGTTGTAGGGCAGTACTGAGTCGCGCGCATTTTGGTTTCGACGCAGAGAGTATCTGCGTAGACCCCTGCGGGTCTCTGGAAGTACTCCACTGGCATGGCGATACTCGGATCGTCATACACGCTCTTCATGAACCGGCCCCAGATCGGTGCGGCAGCACGACCGCCCTGCCCGTCCCAGTTGGTGAAGTGAACACTTCGGTTATCAAATCCAACCCAGACGGCTGCACTGAGATGCGGTGTGAACCCAATGAACCATGCATCAGCAAACTCCGTCGTCGTTCCCGTCTTTCCCGCTGCCGGGTAATGAAAGTAACTCCTCACCCGTGCCCCTGTTCCTTGGGGATCATCCACGACACCCTGCAGCATTGAGGTCATGATGAATGATGTTTCCTCGCTGAGTACTTCGCGCTGTAGCGGCATGTTCTCTTCGATGACATTGCCGTCCTTGTCCTCAATTCTGGTGATGGATATTGGCTGGACGTACACGCCGTGGTTTGCATACACGCCGAATGCAGCCGCCATCTCAAGGGGTTCCACCTCCCCGGCACCGAGTGCAAGCGAAGCGTACGGAGGCAGAGGCGATGAGATGCCCATTCGCTTTGCGTAGTCAATGACAAGATTTACCGGTGCGAATTCCTCAACCACTGTGCGGACAGCGACGAGGTTGATCGACCGCTTGATGGCATCGCGGATTGTGACTTTTCCTCCGAGATCGCCATCGGCATTGGAGGGTGCCCAGCGGCTACCATCAGGCATCATAATGATGACTGGCTGATTGAGAATCTCATAGGTCGGCGGATAGCCGTTGTCAATTGCGACGGTATAAACGAACGGTTTGAACGCGGAGCCCGCCTGACGACGTATCTGGGTTACATGGTTGAGGCCATATTTGAAGCTCTTGAAGTTCACCCCGCCGACCATTGCGCGGATGCCGCCCACGTGGGGATCGAGCGCGACAAACCCAACCTCGATCGTTTGCGCAAGCCTTTTCATTGAATCCACCCATGCCTGCTGATTTCTCAGTGCGTTGTAGACACTATCGCGCTGCGCCGATGATCCAGCCCTCCGATATTCTGGTGATGTTCGAATTGATTGATCGATGACACGCGTCAGGGTTTCCCGGTCCTTTCCCCAGTTCCAGAGGCTGTCGAACATCTTCTGATATTCTCGTAAGTGTTCTTGCACAGCCTGGTTGGCGTAGCGTTGCATCCGTCCGTCGAGGGTTGTGTAGACAGTTATGCCGTCCCGATAGATATCAAATCCATATTTCTCTGCCTTCTGGAGCATCTGCTGGCGAACGTACTCCACAAAGTGCGTTGCGATACCGTTGCTGGAGACTTCCTGCGTTGAGAGTGCCTGCTCGCCTTCTTCCTTTGCTTGGTCAGCCTGAGCGGCGCTTATGTATCCATACTTCACCATCTGTCCAAGGACGATGCCCCGTCGTTGCTGTGCCCGATCGGGGTGTTTCCCTTTGGGATCGAACAATGCCGGACCCTTGAGCAGAGCGATCAGCGTGGCTGCCTCGCCCAGCGACAATTCGGCAGGGGGCTTGGCAAAATAGACCTGCGAAGCAGATGCGATACCGTACGCACCTCTCCCGAAGTACACCACGTTGAGGTAAAACTCAAGGATTTCCTCTTTGGTGAAGTTTCGTTCCAACTGAACCGAGGTGATGAACTCACGGATCTTTCGGGTTATCGTGTCGAAGATATTGCTGTCTTCGTGTCCGAGGTACAGGTTCCGGGAGAGCTGCATGGTGATAGTGCTCGCTCCCTCGCCGTGGGTGAAACGGAGTGTGATGAGATTCTTGACCTGGGCCTTGATGAAGCGGATCGCGTCAACTCCCCAGTGACTATAAAAGTCCTTGTCTTCTGTGGCAATCAGTGCATTCACGACGTTGGAGGGAATGTCCTGAAGCCCGACATGCGAGCGGTTCTTGATGAAGAACTGATCGAGAACTTCCCCATCGGCAGAAAAAACGCGAGTGGCCAATTCTGGCTTGGGGTTTTCGATACGCTCAAGAGAGGGGAGTCCGGAGAATAGGTATCCCGCATAGAGCCCAATGGCGAGGAGCACAATCAACGCGAGGGCAACTGAGCTCACCAATTTCACGCTTGGCCGCCGGCCGGCGCGACCTGACTTGCTGCGCCTGTACTCGGGGTCATTGAAGTACTTTTCCATGTCGTCGGAGGACTGATCGTCGTCGGGCTCTTTCGCCATACATCATTCCTGCGTTTCGTCCCATGTTCGGAGCGAAATTGCTCCTTTGTCCAGGACTGCATAGCTGTGGTGGGTAATCCAGTCACCGAGATTCACGTACACACCGCCACTAATCTCAAGGCGTATCGGTCGATGTCGGTGACCCATGACAACAATATCCGCCCCTTCTCTAATCCTCTCCGCGGCAAAAGCGATCATCCCCTCTTGCTCTCCGTAGTCTTTTGTGGAGGTGTACTCACGGCTCGTCCTCGAGGTGCCCTGCGCTAGCCGAACACCGAGGTCCGGGTGGATCCACCGGTACAACCAGATTGCGAGTCTGTTCCGGAGAACTGGCTTGATGAGTCGATACCCGAGATCCTTTTGCGCAAGTCCGTCGCCATGATGGAGGTAGACTCTCCTTCCCCCGATGTTCATCAGGAACGGGTCAAAGTGGATCTGTACCCCCAACTCCGTCGGGAAGAAATCGCCCATCCAAAAATCATGATTGCCGGCGAGAAAGTCCACCGGTATGGAGTGATCGGTAAACTCTTGGAGGGCGGCAAGTGTTCGATGGAATCCTTTCGGGATGACTGTCCCGTACTCGAACCAGAAATCAAACAGATCCCCGACGATGATAAGACGTTCCGCCGTGTCACGGATCGAGCGGAGGAATGCCAGCAGTTGATCCTCCTTCTCCTTTTCCTGCTGCCGGGAGTTTAGGCCGAGATGAACGTCGGAAATGAAGTACGCTGGCATGCGCTGCTGCAACCTATGACGGCAACGGAAAAGATAACATGATCGTAATGTAAAGAAAGAGGGAGGGAAAGTAAACCCCTGAATCGAGAGCTACGTCGAGTGGCGCACGGGCTCCCGAACTCCCTGGAGGAGAAGCAACCCGGTGAGAAAAAAGAGTCCGATGGTCAGGGCGGCAATGCGTTCGTTGGTAAGATCAGCGACGATTCCGTAGGTGAGAGGACCGATCACGGCTGAGGCTTTTCCACACAATCCGTCGTAGAAGCCGAAGAACTCTGCTTCACGTTGCTTTGGGGTCAGCAATGCCATGAGGCTCCGGCTTGCAGACTGGGAAGAACCAATCGCTATCCCTGCGGCGAGGGCGACGACATAGAAAAGCTCCACCGAACGAACAAAGTATGCTCCGATGACAATGGCAATCCAGACGAGCAACGTGATCGTGATAGTCCGTTTCGGGCCGATCTTATCGGTTATAACACCGAAAACTACTGATCCAAGGATCGCGCTCGTTTGGATAATCGCGAAAAAAGCAATGATGCCGCTGTCGCTCATCTTGAGTGTAGTTTCGGCGAAGATTGCGGCGAACGCAATGACCGTAAGGATTCCGTCGTTATAAATGAAGAATGAGAGGAGGAATCGTCCTACTGCTGGATGCTGTCTCTCGATGAACAGGGCGCGCATGGTGTGAGCTGCTCGGGAAAGGCCGGCTCTGAACAACGATGGTGGGCGAGCCTGGGGCAGCGGTGGCTCATGGACAAAGAGGAACATCGGAATCGAGAACACCAGGAAGAATGCCGCTGCGAGGAGAAATGTCAGACGCACGTAGTGAAGATAGTCGTGGTGTGAAGGCGCTGGAAGCACCAGCATCGTAAGAAGTAATATGGCGAGTGCTCCCAGATACCCCATCGCAAACCCATATCCGGACACACGGCCGTAACTGGTCTTGCCTGTTAAACCGGGAAGGAAGGCGTCATAGAATACCAATCCACCCTCAAAGCCGATATTCGCGACGATAAAGAGCACTATCCCAAGGAAAACCATCCCCTCCTGTACGAAATAGAGAAGCGACGTGCAGACGACGGACGCGGCTGTGAAGAGAAGCAGGAACCGTTTTCTTCCACGTGAGAAATCGGCAATTGCACCGAGCGGCGGTGAAAGGGCAGCTGCAAAGATCATTGAGAGGCTGACCGCCAAACCCCAGAGCCACCGCTGACCCCCCGCGACGTGGTTAGTGAAGTAGCGGGAGAAAATGACCGTAACGACCACAACAGAAAACGCCGTGTTGGCAAAATCGAAGAGCGTCCAGGAGAAAATCTGTCCACGGGTGGCCGGAGTGGTCTGAGAGGGATTTGGAGAGAGGGAGGAGGAATCGCTCATGCGGCGTTATGTTTTCTTGGCCGAGCGGGATTTTGTCTTGTGTCCTGGCTCACCATCGTACAGGCCGCGCCCGGCCTTGGTGAGCCCACCGCTCGCTTTCATCTCATTGAGAACGGCATCTAGCACGCCGTTGATGAACTGACCGCTCCGCTCGGTGCTGAAGAGCTTGGCAAGCTCGATCGCCTCGTTCATGGAAACCTTAGGCGGAATCTCCTTGAAATAGAGGAGTTCGCAGATTCCCATGCGAAGGATCAGCCGGTCGAGTACCGCGATCCGCTGAAAGTCCCAGTTCGCAACTTTGGCCCGGATAATCTTGTCGATTTCGTTCGCGTGGCTGATAGTGTGAAGAACCAACCTCCGGGCGAAGTCATATGCGGGCTTGTTTGCCGAAAGGCCACTCAAGATGCAATTGATCACGTGCTCCGGCGGATCTCCGGAAATCTCGTGGGCGTAGAGGGCCTGCACAACCTTTTCGCGAACAATCCTTCTTCTCACAACAGGAGTATCCTTCTCTGGCGCTTATGTCTTGAGGGTGATCCGCGGCCCATGATGTGAAGGGTGACGGTCAACTAGTACCTCAGCCTGGAAGACATCGCGGATGCACTGCTCCGTGAGGACCTCCTCAGGCGTTCCCAAAGCAGCGAGGGATCCGCTCTTCAGCATGGCAACCCTGTCGCTGTAGGAGGCAGCCAAATTCAAATCGTGGGAGACTGAAACCACCGTTAGGCCAGACTCGGTGTTGAGCCTCTTGATTAGCCGGAAGATATCCATGAGATGGCTGACATCGAGATGAGCATTGGGCTCATCTAGAAGCAGGACTTCAGGCTGTTGAGCCAAGGCCCGTGCAATGAGTGCGCGCTGACGCTCCCCGCCGGAGAGTTTCGTGATCGGCTGGTTTGCGAGGTGCGAAATGTCAGTCTTTTCCATCATTTCGCTGGCGATAGCTCGATCATGGGCATTCTCAAATGCCATCCCCCGTGTATGAGGGGAACGGCCCATCAGAACAATTTCAAAAACCGTGAAGGGGAACTGGATGCCACCGTCCTGAGGGACAAAGGCGATACGCCTCGCGAGTTCAGCACGAGAAAACTTGACAATGGGTTTGTCACCCAGAAGAATCCGGCCGATGTCGGGGAGAAAAATCCGGTCAAGCAGTCGTAAGAGTGTTGTTTTTCCCGATCCGTTCGGACCGACGAGGCTTAAGAACTCACCTCTCTGGACCGAACATGAGACCTCTCGGAGGATGGGGATCGTGCGGATGTAACTAAACGAGACCGCGTCGATAGTGAGGCAATGCATGAGGGAGAACAGTCCGCCCGCCATGGAAGAAAACTTTCTATCGCAATCTACGCAAAAGCACCTTCCGACGCAACATAACCCCACTATGTTCTACGGAGGAGGTAAATGAAGATCGGCGCGCCGACAGCCGCCGTGACGGCTCCAACGGGGATCTCGGCTGGGGCAAGCACAGTGCGGGAGAGTATATCGGCCAGGACGAGGAAGGTCGCCCCAAGCAGGAATGATGCCGGCAAAAGAACACGATGATCCGGACCGAAGAGCTTCCGGCAGATGTGAGGGATGATAAGTCCCACGAAGCCGACGACACCGCTGACGGAAACAACCAGACCAGTGATCAGTGATCCCAGGAGGTAGGAGAGCCTCTTCACCCCTCTTACGTTGACGCCCAACTGAAGGGCTGATTCATCTCCAGTGGCAATCAAGTTATAGTTCTTGGCGTGAACAAGGAGAACAACTGACGAGAGGAGCACAAACGGGCCAACAGTCATGATTGCTTCCGGTGTTGCACCGCTCAGGTTCCCCATGAGCCAGAGGAAAGCGTTGCGGAGTTCCTGATTCATGACGGCGATGATCAAGAGAACTACCGCATTGAAGAAGGCCCCTGTCATCACTCCCGCCAACAGAAGAGTGTTGGTATCCATCTGACCTCTGCGCTGCGCGATGCCGTACACAAGCAGCATGACCAACGCAGATCCCGCAAAAGAGGAAAGCGAGGTTCCAACAATCCCAAGGGAGAATGCAATTGCGAGCAACGTTCCAACTGTCCCGCCGCTGGAAATACCGAGAATGTATGGCTCGGCAAGCGGGTTGCGCAGCAGAGCCTGGAATACCAAGCCGGCCACGGATAGACCAGCACCGACAAGCATCGCAAGGATCAGGCGGGGGAGTCTGATGCTGACAAGAATGGTCCGCTCAGCCTCGCTAAGATGCTCAGCTCCTGTGAGAGATCCCAACATCTTCCCCACGGGAATCGATACGCTACCGACCGAAATACCCGCAAGCGCAACTGCCATGAGGAGAATCGTGAGCAGCGTCAGGGTAGCGGCCAGGCGTCGTGGTGTAAGAGGGCTATGTCGCACCAGGATTTCGCGGAGCATACATTAACTTGACGATTTGCCGGTCTGCCGCGCGCTCGCTGCAGCAGCCTTCGATGTTGCTGTGAGGTGGGGAGATCTCCTGCTCTCTGCGCGGTTTGTGCGTGTCTGCTCTTTGCTGATCAATCTCCACATGTGTCTGACCAGAACCGTGATGCCCTGTCCCGTAACAGCCGAAATCGGGTGAACCGAGCTGCCACCGAACCGGAGTTTCCTGAGTCCGTGCAATCTATTGTCGGGCAGAGTGTCTATTTTCGTGAGGGCAATCAGCGTCGGCTTGTCGAGGAGATGTCTGTCAAACTCCCGCAGCTCGTGGACAAGCACACTGTAATCAGTGTGCACGTCCCCGTGTGTCACATCGAGAAGAAAAACCAAGACCTTGGTCCGCTCTATATGTCGGAGAAACTGAATACCAAGACCCTTTCCAAGGTGTGCGCCCTCTATCAAGCCCGGAATGTCAGCGACGACAAAGCTGTGACCCTCGCCGACGCGCACAATTCCGAGATTGGGAACCAACGTGGTAAATGGATAGTCAGCGATCTTCGGTCTGGCGGCAGAGATGACAGAAATCAGGGTGGACTTGCCGGCATTGGGAAGACCCACAAGCCCGACATCCGCCAGAAGCTTGAGCTCCAGCTCGATCTCGCGTTCCTCTCCCTCCTCTCCGGGCTCATAGCGACGTGGAGCCTGATCTGTGGAAGTGGCAAACTCTGCATTCCCCCTCCCTCCTCGTCCACCCTCCGCTGCGACAAACTCCTGCCCATGGGAGGTCAGGTCGTCGAGTTGTTTGCCTGCCCCCACGTCCCGTATAATGGTTCCTACGGGAACAAACAGGATTGTTGGCTTGCCGCTCTTCCCGGTCTTTCGAGCGCCGGACCCATGCCCGCCATCCTGTGCACGGTAGTGTCGGCGGTACCGAAAGTCCAGGAGTGTTGTCAAATGCTGGTTGGCCCGAACAATGATGTCTCCTCCGTCTCCGCCGTTGCCACCGTCCGGCCCACCTTTAGGTATGTACTTCTCCCGGCGGAAGCTGATCACGCCGGATCCTCCGTCTCCAGCACGGAGAGAAATCACGGCGGAATCGACGAACTTCATCGGCTAGCCTCAGCGGGCGTGTTGAAGCGCTTCTGGATCAAGTCCGTGAATTCCACAACGACGTCAGCAAAGGGATCAAGCTTGTTGATGTCGTACACCTTTCCCAGATAGACGGCAGCATCCTTCCAGGAAAGCATGGTGTTCAACGTGGCGATGACACCGTAGAAATACGCCTGGTCCTTGTTGAACACATGTCGGACAAATCGCTGTCGCTGTTTCTCGTCCATGAGTGTGCGGATATCGGGAAGTGGCGATTCCTCGTCGGCAGGAGGCATGACTTCCTCCTGAGCAGAATCTGCCAGTGTGCCTGCACGCTCCTTCGGCGTCGCTGCTCGTTCTTCGGCCACCTCCGGAGTGTTGGGCTCGGGCTGAACTGAAGGAACAGTGCCCTCACGGTCTCGCCCCTCGTTGAGCCCGCGAATGAGATCTGCAAGAGCACTGATAGTGATTGTCGCGGATTCGCGCAGGCGACAGATGCTTGCAATATAGTCCTTGAGGAGGTTCATCTTCTTATCCTCAAAGAATGTCAGCACCGGCTCAAGGGGGATGGAGTCCTCGAAACTCGTGTCCTTCAAGAGGACAAAGTCGAATATAGGTTTGGTGAGGAATGCCAACTCCGAAGGCGTGTGCTGCCGGACAATTTGCTCATCGATGCGTGCAAGCAGGGTCCGGCATTCATCTCTCGAAATTCTATCTGCGTGGCGGCGGACCAAGACCTCCTGCAGAAATCGTCCGAAATATCTATAGTCCGCGCAGTATTCCAGCCGGGCCCGTAGAAAGGGGAGGGTGATGTCTTGATGCTCTTCAAACAGAAGGTTTTCAATCGTCAATTGAGGTCGCGTCAGGTAGTGCCCCGTAAATCGGACCGCGTTGTGGAGGAGTGACGAAAACTCATCGCGAGACAGTAGGTAGCCCGCCGCAAGTCCTTTCAGCAAAGTTTCTCGGAGGCGCCCAATGCTGGGATCCTGGAGGTCAATTTTTGAGAGATGGGGAGAGTGGATGAGCTCCTTATCGAGTCGCGAGACCAGCTCCATTAGCATATATTGCTTTATTCCAGCCGGCATCAGGGCGTCCAACACGACGCGCAACGGAATTGAGGAACTGCGGCCGAGAGAACGCTCACTCAGGATCGCAGTGATCTGTGTGATCTGTTGATCGTCCATAGCTAATTTGATTTCCTTTTCAGGACCAACCGCACTCGCTCCATTTCCTTCCGGGCCGCAGTTTTGAACATTTCATCGATCCCGGAACGGTCGATGATTTGTTGATACATAGTCAGGGCCTGATCATATCGGCCCATCTTCTCGTAGGCCTGGCCGGACATGTAGAGTGAATTGGCCGTCCAGTCGAGCTTCCCCTTCTTGGTGACGAGGTATGGCACCTTTAGGAAGTCCAAGATCGCCTGCTGATAGTCGCCTTTGTTGTAATTCGCTTCTGCAATGTAGTAACGAATCTCCCCCTCGAGGTCACTGCCGGCCTCATCGAGCAGCGACTGTAGGTGAAGCACAGCTTGGTCGTAATATCCCAGTCGTTCATAGAGAATGCCGATCTTGATCTGTTTGTCCAGCTTGTCGTCGCTGTTGGGATACAGCTCAAGGTACTTTCGTGCCAACGTCAACGCAGCATCGTTGGCTCCGGCAATCTGGTACGTTTCAATCAGGTTGCTCATTGCCATCGGCAGGAGTGCAGGATCTGCCTTTGGGTCGTCAACGATCCGTCTGTAACTCTTTATTGCTTCATCCCATTGTTCAAGTGTGTAGTAGTTGTTTCCGAGAGAGAGATACGCCCGGGAGAGTATCGGAGCATCAGAGTAGATCTCGATGAGCTTGTTCAGCTGCTCGATTGCCTCTTTTGGTTTGTTGGTTGATTCTAGAGTTTGTGCGATTCGATAGAGGCCTTCCGGTGCGGAGGGAGTGTCCTCGTAACGGGAAGTAACAACCTGATATGCCTGAAGGGCTTTGACGAAGTCCTTCCGTCGGAAGTGGTAGTTCCCCCGCTCAAGTTCGAATGCTGCCAACTCCCGTCTCGCCCCCCTATGCCGCTTCGTAAAGGCGATAATGTCCTTGTCTAAACCTGCAACGTCATCCGCTCTCAGTCGAGAGAGAATGATTCGTGACTCATAAAGCTGCCGGTCCGTGTCGCTGCGGGATGTTTGAAGGAGTCTCGTATAGTTCTTGATGGCATCAACGTAGTCGCCGTTTTGAAAGAGAAGATCAGCGATGTCAGGAGTGAGCGTGGTCGTCGGGGAGGAAACGCCAGCCTGGCGGAAATAGGCGGTTGCTTCCTCCAATGCACCGGCGCTGCGTGCGATCATACCAAGGGTCGTGTATGCCTCGCCGGCCTGTGTGCCGGTGCGCTCGCGTGAAAGGACTTGGAACAGGTAGCGCTTCGCTGCCTCGAAGTTGCCGGAGAGATATTGTGCCTTTCCCATGGCGAGCAGGAGGTCCGGTTCTGCATCCTTCTCATCGAGTAGGCTGGTCCGACGCCGCTGGATGAGATCATCATAGATCTGTATTGCTTCCTCATAGTTACCGTGGGCGGCGTAGGCATCAGCCAACCGTCGATCGGCGTTCTTGGCTTCCGGCGCATAGAAATATTTTGTCACGAGGGTTCGACTGCACTCGATGGATTTCTCGGTGTTTCCCGTTACAAGCGCTCTCTCTGCAACTTCCGAAGTTACCCTCGCCGCATAGGGGCTTTCGGGGAACGCCGCAGTATATGATGACCCTTCGATCTGGGCAGAATCGAGGTGACCGGTCTTTACGAGAAGGCGGAAGAATCGAAACCCGGCTTCCTCGGCCGACGGTGAAGGGGGATGGACTAATCCTCCCAGCATATCAAGAGCCGAATCGGTACTGTCTGCATCTTCCAGCAAGGTACCGATCCTCAGGCGGAAGGCATCGGCTCGTTTGAAAGAAGGGATGCGGGAGAGAATCTCACGCTCTGCGGTACGAGCCTCCGCAAGAGTCACTGCACGGAGGGCAAACAGGGAAAGGGCTGCCTCCGTCGCTCGTTCGTCGGTAACCCCCGAGCTGAGATACTCTTCGTAGGCATCAATGGCGGCAGAACGCTGGGATACGTCGCGGAGCGTAAGGTATTCCAGCGCTCGTGCCCGAAGATACCGTGCTTCGCCTGCCAGAGGATACTTCAGGCCCGCCTGGAGTGCCGCGCCCATCTGAGATGAGGCAGCTTGGTAGTTCTTCAAATCAGAAAAGTAAATTTCCCCTAGTCTGTAGGCCAGCCCAGGACGATCTTTCTGTGCAACAACGTCTCCTACCAGCAGTGCAAGCTTCTCCAGGCCGGAGTCTTTGTCCTTTGCTTCGAAGATATCAATCATTCGAAGCCGGTTACGTGCGTCCGCGGTGTACTCCGAAGTTGGGTAGTCCTTAATGAGACGGCGGTACAGAGGGACGGCCCGTTCGAATGCCTTGAGTTGCTCCTGGCAGCGGGCTGCGCCCATGATCGCATCGTCAATAAGCTGAGACCGCTCATAGCGGGAGGCAAGCAGTTCGTAGAGAGCTGTTGCTCTTCGGTTATCGCGGAGGGAAGCCTCTGCGAGCGAAGCGGCGCGGAAGAGGATCTCAGGGGCTGAAGGATCGTCGGGCCGCTGTTCCGCAAATAGGCTGTACAGTTGTACCGCCTGAATTAAGTTCTTCTGTTCCTCGGCGTTTAGCGCGAGACGAACCTGCGCACGCCGCTTGAGCGAATCTGGCGCAGAAAGTTTAAGGACTCTTGAGGCAGCCTCGTTGGATTTCCGGTAGTTTTTGCCGAGAGCCGACGCCCGGGCGATTTTCCATAGGGCCCACACGGTTTGATCTTGCCCTGGCGACAAGGTCAGGTATTTCTCATATGAGCCGACGGCGGCGGAGTACTCTTTCAGGTTAACGAGAGCATCTCCCAGCTCAGTGAGCGCATCACGCGATAGAGCGGAATCGGCTTGTGATGTCTCTGCGGATGCCCTTCGGAGGTTCTCGGCGGCATCTTTGAACTGCCCCCACGCCGCAAAAAGTCTCCCGAGATGAAAATAAGCGCCCTGCAGGGCCGAGCTGGATTTGTACTTTTGAATTATCTCTTGGTAGTCTGCTTGGGCTTGCTCGGTTTTACCTGTTACCTGGTGAATGTTCCCAAGGAGGAGCAAAGCCTGAGCTTTTGCATCGGGCGAGGGATCGCCATCGATGACGCGTTTCAGCTCAGTCTGTGCCTGCTCCAGGTTTCCTTCCTTGACCAGAATCGAGGCAAGCGTTGTGCGTGCGGTGAGGACAGCAGGACTGGAGGGATACTCCTGCAATACAATCCGGAGAACCCTGCGGGCATTGTCGGGTTCCCCGGCCTGCAGGAAAGCGTTTGCAGAACGAATGAGCGCTTCGGGAGCAAGCTTGTTTCTCGGGTGAAATACCTTGACGCGTTCATAGGCGAGGGCGGCCTCATGATAATTTCGAAGAGAATTGTAGCATTCCCCCGTGTTCCACCAGGCTTCGGGCGCCTTCGGGTTGTCCTGGTAAGTCAGCGCAAATGTCTGAAACGTCATTCGCGCATCGTCGTACTGCTTCAACCTCTGCTGTGTAAGGCCGAGAAAGAATCGCGCCTCGATTCCTTGAGGCGTATTTGGATAACTGGCGATGAACTGCTTGAGCTGCTCCGCTGCGAGATCGTACAGACCATCGGTGTACAGGTTGATGGCGAGTTTGAAATCAGCGTTCTCCTTCGAATTTTGTGAAAGCGCGGCCGGTGTGAGAAGACTCAGAACGACTGTGAGCAGCATCAAGGAACGACGCATCATGGGAACTATCACACGCGGGATGTGAGAAGGAAAATCGTTGATAACATACGACTTATTTCTGTTGCGTGCAACGGGCGCTGTCGGGATCAAACGATCACTCCTGGTCAGCCTTGACCCGGGAGGAGATATCCTTGAGCGAAGTCCAACTTTCCATTAACTCCGGCAGGTATTCCGATGAAGTCACAAACGTCCAGAGGTACGCGACAATAGAGTAGATATTGCCGGTCGTGAAATTGTCCAGGTCAATGGCAATGTAGAGAACAATGATGAAGATGATGAGAAGGGAACCTCGCACGATCCCAAAGTTGATTGCCCCCCACGTAGCAATTCGCTGCTGGGGAACAGCCAGCTGGGTATAGAATGAGCGGATCTCATTCAGATTCTTTGTCCCGAAAATATCGAAGGCCTGCTCCCTCCGATCGTGGAGATCCCGCTGGAGGATCAGTATCCTCTGAGTGGAAAGACGGGTGATGAACAAGAGGGGGACGACTATTACCGTGCAGGTAGCGGCGATTCGCCAGTCGAAGAAGTAGAGTGCCACGATGGCACCGCCGATAGAGATTGACTGTTCGAGAATCTCTGGCAGTCGGTACTGGAAAAACGCGATATACTCCCGGGAGAGTTCTGCCCTGGCGGCTGTGCGCGAGGTTGAATGGCCGCGATCATGGCCGATGCGGGCGACGTCGGTCGCAATGTCGGTGAACATTTTGAGGTAAATTCGTTGGTCGACGGAGCGACGAACTGCCCCGACAACTGAATTGACCAGGAACACGCCGCTCCAGATGAGAAACGGAACAATGAATGCAGGGTCACCAAGTGAAAAGCCCTTATCAATGAATGCATCGATGACGTTGCCGAAGACCGTAGGTTCGACAATCCATGCAAGGTTTTCGATGACCACAAGTCCAATGGCAAGGGTGATTCCGCGGCGGAAACGTTTAAAGAGGGAGAGGAGATCCATGTTTGTGAATTGACCCTCCATGTGTTTCGGGATGGTGCAATGTTGGAAAAGTTTTCGAGAGATTCACGGTGAGACCAGTCAGTACGACGTCTCATCGGAAATCTCCCCGAGAATCACTCCAAAAGGCAAGCACGAACCTCTCTGGAACTCGGGTTCCGCAACAGCGGGAGAAGGTCAGTTGTTCAAAAAACCTCGGGCTCTGCTACTGCAAATACGTCGCCGCGTGCATTTGAGCGCAACACTGAAATTGCAGTGCTGGTTGGACTGTTTGTCGGTTGTCAGAACGGTGGCTGGGCTGAGATGGGCGATGCCTATGTCCAGATAGCAAGCGAGATCAGTGACATCATCCTGTGTTTCATGGTCGAGGTTCCTGGGCGGATCTGTTGCGGGGATGCAAGATCCATGTGGACATGCTATGGAGTGGCTTTCTCGGTGGTCGGCCGGTTTCGTCAGTTGAGAATCGTTTAGCCTCGTGACTTCCGAAACTCCAGCAGCTCGATAGGTGCCCCATTGTCCACAATCATAGCCACACGAACCCCCTTCGAAGGCGAACTCACCTTACTTATGAGTGTCTGCCCAATCAATGCAACATCAAGGTCATCGACTTCAAAGGCAATGTGCGGCAGCGTACGCACTATGTCTGACACGTTACAATCAGGATCGAACCGAATCCATTCAATACCGTACGGGCTGGTGTCGAATCCGCACACATGTATCTTCAAATGGGGAAGATGACGTTCATTTGGCCTGACAATGGCAGTAGGGATGCCGAGGTGATGGTAACGCCACCCTCGTTGGGTAACTGCAGGAGGCGGTTCGTGGTCTTGGCGCATCAGTGCAGGGGTACCTGGTTTTTTCATGCCTTCTAAAGGAGTAAGTTAGTCCTGGTGAGCGACGTCGCGACGACCTCCCGTGTACCCCAACCTGTCAAGGTGGGAGACCTCCTATGGTCGCATAGTTTTTAGTGTCTCAATCGCCAAGCGTACTGGCTTCATATCTGATTTCTTACTCACAGACAACCGCAACGGATACCCCTCCGGGTACTTCTTCGCTACGCTGAGTTCCTCTTTCGTCCTTGCTGGCAGGTTCGAATTGATCAAGGCCTGCCGTTCGTTCTCCCGCACTGCAAACCCTATCCGGAATGAGCCCTCTGAAGGAATAAGCCACAGGAGGGCTTTCCCCGTTCGCATGACTTTGAGCTGCCATCCGTATTTTTGGCCGTAGTATTTCCATTCATGCACGCAACCCTCTGTCAGCGTCATAATCTCCTTGTATGAATTGTAGAGCTCGCCGAGGCGTTGCTTCAATTCCGAGTCGTCTGGAGCGACTTCCTTTGTTGTCTTCTTCATGGTGTCCCCCAATTGTCAGGATGCCCAAAAGCTGAGAACTCTTTCGGTAGGCATACGTCTGTCCGCGACGAGCTATTATCATGTCCAGGTTACAGCTTAGCCTGTAGCGGCTTCCGCTTGGTTGGCTAAATAATTCTGCAGACCAATCTGGTCGATTTGAGTGCGCTGGATTTCATTCCAATCAACATGGTCCTCTTCCATTTTGAGAATCCGTGTGAGAAGATCTGCAGTTGCTTGATCATCAACCTCGCGAGACAAATCAATTGCGGCATTGTAAGCGCGAACTGCACCAACCTCAGCTTCTTGGTCGGAAGTGACCATTTCTAGAACGGTCTTGCCGATTTTCAATTGGTTAAGTTTGGACACAATAGGCATCCCATCCAAGAATAGAATCCGTTGGATAAGCCATTCGGCATGATGCATTTCATCCTTGGCCTGTGATTCAATTGCCTTGTGAAGTTTCTCGTATCCCCAATTGTCGCACATTTCGGAGTGAACCATGTATTGGCTGATGGCGGTGAGTTCGTCGGCCAGAAGGTCGTTGAGTGTTACAATGAGTCTGTCATTTCCTTTCATGGTGTCTCCAGTGGTTTGTGTGTATTGTTATGAGTCCCTGCAATGTCCGTGCCCCGCGCAGCCGATTCTATCGGGGTGTGGCTGTTGGCGGTATTTGGGCTCATGCTCGGTCAATTGTGCTCCTCACCTGAATCAAGAAGCAGTTTCGCATGGGATGTGTTCAACGCAACGGGTAGTCCGAACGTGTACAATAATCCCCATGCAAGATCAGTAATGCCGATGAACCATGAGGGCCACCCAAAAACCTCGGGGCCGATTGTCAGCAATAGAGCGGCAGCGATATAGCGCAGAAATGCTTCCCAGTACACGAATGACGCTCGCCGCTTCAGATCGCGGGATGCCATGATCAGGACGGCTGAAGTGAACCAGAGGAATCCGCAAACCAGCCAGCCCCAGAACGGATGTGGGATGCGCAGGCCGATGCCTTC
>Ga0153915_10002169_pt1 | contig 18012 bp, 20 predicted proteins | sample Opewatmetagenome_2_FD_107003 | JGI IMG/M metagenome (GOLD analysis project Ga0153915, IMG submission 107003) | Freshwater wetland microbial communities from Ohio, USA - Open water 3 Core 3 Depth 3 metaG | ecosystem: Environmental > Aquatic > Freshwater > Wetlands | place: USA: Ohio, Lake Erie...
ATCACAGAGAAGTCTGGGGCTACTACCACAAATATATCGTCAAACAATTGCGCGGGCTGGTGGCCTTCCTCGAAGAGCAGACGGGAAAGAAGATGGATTACGATCGGCTAAGGGAGTTGGTAGATCTAAGCGATCGAACCTGGAACCTGATTGAGGAAACTTATAGCCTCCGAAGGGCTGTCCCCTGCCCAATGGGGACGGGCGATGCGATGAATACCATGGTTCCGATAAACTTCATGATGGCAACGCAGAAGGCTTATGATTTCTTCGTAGACCTCAAAAAGGAGTTAGAGGAAAAGATTGCGAAGGGAGAGGGAGAGGTTCAGGAAGAAAAATACAGACTCATGTGGGGAGGCGGATTGCCTGCCTGGTATGCCCTGAACGATTTCAATTACTTTAACACCAAAGGGGCTTCGTTCCCTGTTGAGACAACCTATCGAATGGTGGCACCTCTTGGGGAGATGGATATCCCTGAAACAACGGATCCCATCGAACACCTGGCCTGGAGATGGCTCGGATACTGGACGTTCTGGTACGATAAGGCCAAGAAACGGCCGGGGTCTGAGCCTGACGTGGAACGGTTGATCAACTGGATTGAAGAGTATAAGATTGATGGAGTGGTGATGCATGAAGCATTCTCATGTCGAACCTGGCACGTGGGCCTGATCTGGCAGTTACATCAGTTAGCAAAAATCTATAAACCCATTCCAGTGTTTGTGATTGGGAAAGACGGAAAGAAGGAAAAGGTTTACAGAGAACTTCCTTCCCTCATTCTCGAAAGTGATATCATCGATATCACATCGTATTCGGAAGTGGACACGAGGAACAAAATCGACGCCTTTGTCGCAACTTTGGAATCCAATCGATTAAACAAGGCGGCCTGATCCCCCTCACCCTTTGAGAGATACTCTTGACCTCCTATTTTGCAGGCATTGATGTTGGTTCGACGATGACGAAGGCGGTGATCCTGAATGAAGGGATCATCGCTTCGATTATTGGACCTACAGGCCCAGAGCAGCGTCGGTTAGCGAATAAAGTTATGGAAGAAGCGCTGAAAAAGGCTAATCTTTCTCTCCAAGCCATCGCCTACATTGTGTCTACTGGCTACGGTAGAATTAACGTCCCTTTTGCCGATAGACAATTCACAGAAATCACCTGCCATGCCAAGGGTATCATCAGTCTTTTCCCTAATGCCAAGACGATCATTGATATCGGCGGGCAGGATATTAAGGCAATCAAAATAGACGTAACCGGGAAGACGACTGATTTTGTTATGAATGACAAGTGTGCAGCCGGCAGCGGTCGGTTTATAGAAGTGATTGCCGATACTCTTGGGCTCCCTTTGGAGAAAGTGGCCGACCTATCTTTGCAGAGCAAAAGCCCTGCAAAGATAAGTAACATTTGTACCATATGGGCCCAGCAAGAGGTAGCCGCCAGTCTGGCGCAAGGGGTGCCTGTTTCTGACCTGCTTGCAGGGGTCCATCATGCCCTCGCAGATAGAATATGCAGAATGGTCAATCGGCTAAGGGTGGATGATGACGTTATTGTGACGGGTGGAGGTGGCAAGAATAAAGGCCTACTTAAAGCCCTTTCCGAACAATTAGGCCATGAAATCCTGGTACCTGAAGAGCCTTTGATCACCGGGGCCCTTGGGGCCGCCCTAATGGGAAAGGAGATTGTTGAAAACGCCAAACAGAACCATAAGCCGCTTAAGACGAAAGAGCGAATCTTAGAACAAATCGAGATCCTATAATATCCTAGCTCACCTTGTTCCGTCGGAAAGCACATTTCAAGGGAGGATTATTCAGGGATGGCAGATGGTCCTGCAAATGCAGATGAGTTTACTAAAGGTAAAAAGCTGTGGTGTTTGAACAGCACTGTTTAAACCCCTTTTACATTCTCGCGTGTAGATGGTAATCTGAGCTCTAACTTCCCGCAGTTGGTTTAATTCCATTCACGATTTTTTTGAGCCTTTCTTTATTGATCGGCGATTATTGTGTCAAACCTGCTCCATCATGGGCATTGACAGGCTTATATTACTTTGAGGGATTGCATTATTTTCTCAGCAAAGAGGACACGATTATCCAGATCCCATTGGTAATGAAGGCCAAGAAACCAAAAAGGCGGCAACCATTTGACTGATATATTATGGCGCTGATGATTCATACAATACGATATCATACAGGCGTATTTCTCGGAATTCTATATGGAATCAGCATGGGCACGCGCGAGCTGTATTCATGATACTGACTTCCGAATTCGAGATGAAGGTCTCGATCTTCCAGATATGTGCCAATAACAACCCAGATAGTCCACAGGATATTGAATAACAACCTGTCTAAAGTGAGCACAGGGCACGACCAGATTAATATAATCATGAATAAATACAGCGGATGCCGAACCCATCGATATGGGCCTTTTGCCATAATCTGCTGCTGTTTACCCGGTCTATTGCTGATGTAACGCATAAGCGGCTTCACGCCAAGTGCGTCGAATGAACCCAGTGCGTTTACACCCCAGAAAAATCCAGCCAGGGAAAGGCAGAACAAAGCGCGAAGCAGCCAGAAAATAATCTCATCGGCGCGCGCTATGAGAGTAGGGGATTTCTGCCAGAAAACCAATACCAGGAGCAAGGCAATGCCTGAAGTTAATCCATAGAAGGCATTATGATATACATCCGGCATGAATTTCTCAAGCCATTGCTTGAATCCTCTGCGAACCAGGATACTGTGTTGCAGGAAAAATATGATCGATAGAAAGGCGTCTATCAGCAATGCAGTCCTCTCGCCCAGTTGGAGATCAATTATGGTAAAAGAGCCCGTGAAAAGGAAGATCATAAACGTGATTGCGGCAGGCAATACAAGTATAAAGAGAATCCAGATTAGTATGACAGTTTTAGTATGATTCTTGATGAGTTCAGGATTTAAGGTTTTAATCAGAAAACTTCTCATATGATGCTCCTTTTTTTATATAGAAATTGCGCCTTAATCATACACTCAAGCCCATTTTCGTTAAGTTATCCCTTGACGAAAGTCTTGCTAAGGGCAGATTATTCTAAAAATTGGCGCTTACTTTGATTTTTTATCTCTCAGCGCAGAGGACACGATTAGCCACGTCCCCATGGTGATGAAGGCCAAAGGCCAGGAAATGGCCGGATCAAAAAATCCTAGTTTTGCACCCAGCCACAGCCCGCCGATGATAATGAGAAAGATCCCGATCCTTGACCTACGACGCCTGTCTACATGCCACCATCTTCTCCAATCGCAACAATCATCGTTCTCCTGCTCTTTCATTTGATCCATTTCCATCCCTCCTTGAGATGTGCTTTTGTATATGCCCACGGCGTATATATCCGTCTATCAAGAAAAGCTTCATGTACCTCCTTAACCGATAGTCACCTTTTTCCCCTCCACGATCGCCGGCACCCTCTGCTCCCCTTTCGAGTAGACGAGCATCTCCTGCAATTTTTCAGGATTGGTCATAACATTGTAGAAAATTGCTTTGTCACCGTAAGCCTCTCGCGCCTTTCTAACAAAAGGGCGCCTTTCCGTCCCGCAAATAATAACTCTCGGTTTCATTTTTCCTCCACTCCTTGGATATCAAATTTCTATTCTAAGGGCATGCTATAAGTGACTGAAAATTCCCTCAAATTAGTTATTATTCGTATCGCTAACCTGACCGAGTCTTTTCTGATACGCCTTCCAACCCGGGTACCACTTTGTATGCCATTTCCAGATTTTTGCTATAAGCGAATCAGGTTTTCTTTCAGAAAACTCTCGCAATTTGCAGTTTTCACATCGCGAAATCATAATCCCTCCACCGAGTATTTTGACTTTGATTTAGTGATACAGCCTCTTTTATGAGACATTCAGTTGGAGCACCAAAATCTTTTCCATCATCGCCTTTTCTCACGTTCGGAGAATAGCCCACCTGGGTTTGAGATGGGCTTAAAGATTTCCCCAACGATTTTGAATATTCTTATATCAAAGATGCGACCCAGGAGCGATTGGAGTAGAGAACATTTTCGTTTATTATACTACCGAGTCGGAGCTATCAATGCCCTTTGGCCAGCTAATTCTTTGAGTTCAATCTCTTGGAAAGACCATCTCAGATCAGAGGGCTCTATTTTTATGTTGATGATTCGACTGAGGAGCGATAGAAGCCGAGAATGTTTTCCTTTGTGATGCTCACCCAAATCTCTGAGTTCAATCTCTTGAAAAGCCCACCTCAGATCAGGGAACTGTAAGAAGAGATATAATCTCTTTTTCATATCAGCCTCTCCATATCGTGTTAATATCTCTATCTTTTCCTGCATGACAATTTTTCCTCCTTTCCAATTTTACTGTTTTGTTTTTAAGAGCATAGTTTTTAGATATTTCGATAACTATCGAAATATTAAGACAAAAAAATTTACTCTTGAATTGGCTTACCGCCGAATAGATATAAGCCTGTTCCTTCCGTCACTCTGGGATTTATTTTTTTCCTCCTCAGGGCCATACCCTCCTTTCCTTAGATTTTTACTCTCATACATAAGACGGACAAAGCTCCAAAAAGGTTACAGTTGGTAATAAAACGACGATGCCACTTTTCTTCTAATTATCTTGGTCACCCTTTAGATATTGCACCACCATCCTGATGGTCTCTTCATTGGCAATGCAAAGTATGGATTGTCCCTTCCTTTCGCAACGAACAAGCCCGGCAGCTTTAAGTTCTTTAATATGGTGAGATATAGTAGAAAGGGAAATGCTAAATTTTTCAGCCACAGCGCAGACGGCCAAGCGGTTGTCCGGATTTAATTGGGCGCTACAGCGACCTCCGCGTATCCGCTCGAAGATTGCCAGGCGGTTCTCGTTGGACAAAGCCTTAAGGGCCACTACGACCCGTCCGCGATCTTGTGACCTCACGTCTTTAACTTGTTTAGGCATATTTTACTCCCGTAACAACTTTATTATATTTCGAAAAATATCGAAATATTGTGAATACATTAACTCTTAGTATTTCCCTTGTCAAGACTTTTTTTTAAGGTTATTGTTGGAGGCAGGATCTATCTGTTGACCCCGAGAAATCTGCATTTTTTTCTTGACAATGAATGAATATTTGATAGACTTTTTAAGTCTAAAGAGTTGAGTAAGAGGCAGATAGATCTTGAAGGAAAGGGGGTGAAACAGTAATGAAAAAGGGATTGATCAGCATGGGGATCGTGATAGGTTTTCTGCTTTCCATTCTGATGGTCAGCGGCGTTTTTGCAAAAGATGTGGTCGAATATAATCCTGCCTATGGGAAGGTGACATTCACTCATAAGAAACATGCCGAAACACTGAAGATCGACTGTGTAAAATGCCACCATACCTGGAAGAAAGGCGAGACCTCTGGCAAACTGTGTAATGACTGCCATAAGGCCAAGGCCGAGGGGAAAACCATTTCTGCAAAGGATGCCTATCACAAAGATTGCAAAGGCTGCCATGAGGAAGCGAAGAAGGCCAGCAAACCCGCCGGCCCCACAGCATGCACTCAGTGCCATGTAAAGGCAAAGAAGTAGACTGAAGCTGTCTGCTTGCCTACGGGCGGGCAGAGTCAAATTGGAAAGGGGTAGCTCCGAAAAGGAGCTACCCCTTTTTGCTTGATCCTTCGACTCGGACTAAATCTTGCTTCTTGAGACAAAAGCCAAGGGTTACGATCAAGGTTAAGCCTGAGTCGAGGCATTCCTGCTTTTTACGAAGGGAAAAAATTGAAGGGTTGACAGTAAACAAGAGGATATGTTAAATATTTCAAATACTTCCCTGCCTGTAACCGGGGCAAGAAAATTTCCATATTAAGCTGACAATGGACCCTTCGAAAAAATTGAACCATACAGCGATGACAAGGGAAAAAGGATTTCTTACTATTCTTTACGATCTCTTTCGGTCTCTCAAACTTACTATTTTTCTCTTCATTCTCCTTGCCATTCTTTCCATTTTTGGCACACTGATTACACAGAATGCCACCCGTCCGGAATATGTTCGGCGATATGGGGTCGGCCTCTATGAGGTGCTGGATTTTTTTAGCGTCTTCGATATGTATCATTCATGGTGGTTCAGCACAATCCTTTTGCTTCTGGTAATTAATTTGATTGCTTGCTCCATCAATCGGCTTCCAGGGGTTTTGAGGCAAATCTCTCGAACACGCACCGGCTTAGAAGACCCCATGCTAAAGACTCTTCCCTATGTGGATCGAATTCAAATCAGAGGTAAGGGCGGAGCCAAGACAGAGGAGAACCTCCGGTCTCTTTTGAGGAAAGGGTTTGGAAATTCGACACGGTTCGAGTCGGAATCTGCTGTCACCTTCTTTTCAGAAAAAGGAAGGCTTTCCAGATTGGGAGTCTACATCGCCCATTTGAGCCTTCTCTTCATCCTCATCGGAGGATTAATTGGATCCCTCTATGGGTTCAGGGGGCATGTGGAAATATTGGAAGGGGAGACGGTGGATCAGATTTTTTTAAGGGCGAGAGATCGAGAGGTTTCTAAGCCTCTTGGATTCTCGGTACGCTGCGATGATTTTAATATCACCTATTATGACCTTCCCGGAAGAAAAGAAAAACATATAAGGGAATATACGAGCTTCCTCACCATTCTCGAAAATGGGAAAGAGGCTATGAAGAAAGCCGTCCAGGTCAATCATCCCCTTCACTATAAAGGGTTGGCTTTCTATCAGGCGAATTATGGAACTATCCACGATGTCACATTGGGGATTCAGTGGAGGAATAGAAAGGAGAAGGCAACATTTAAGGTCCCTGAGGGTGCCACCGTTCCAGTCCCAAATTCCAATAATCTCATTCGGTTCGTGCAATATGCTCTTCAGGTCCACAACTTGGGGGAAGGAGTTCAGGTGGTCTTGTTCAAGCCGAACCAGGAGCCCCTGGGCTTTTGGTTGTTGAGAGCCTATCCCAAGTTCGATGAGCAGAGAAAGGATGAATTCGTCCTTACCTTTGAAGGGGATTCTCCTAAAGCATATACCGGACTTTCAGTGACAAAAGACCCGGGAGTCTGGGTGGTCTGGATTGGGTGCGGCCTGATGATTTTCGGCTTAATTGTCTCTTTCTTCTTCTCCCATCAAAAAGTATGGGTGAGAATTCCCAAGACCCCCGAGGGAGAGATTGTCTTAGCTGGGTCCGCTAACAAGAACCGCGTAGGCTTTGAAAAGGCCTTTGGTGAACTGGTGGATGAGATTCGTAAAAGAGGTTCGGAGTTCGGGGTTCGGAGTTAGGAATTGTCCATTTTTTGGAAAACCACGAATCACCATGACGAGTCCCGGATCACAATCTTCATTGAACCAATCATCCCCGCTGGATGCGAGAGGTTGCTTGAAAAGAACGGGTCTTGCCTTTTTTAGAAATGCGGTGCAATATATTCGAAACCATCTACTTTAACCCCTCAGCCTATACCTCTCTCTTTGCTTGCCTGCTAGTAGGCAGGGGGGAGAGGGGGAAGGATGAGATGGAAGGGAGGAGCTATGAACAAGGCTGAACTCATTACGAAGGTTTCAGAGAAGGCAAATGTGACACAGAAGGTTGCCAAGGTTATTGTTGACACTCTTTTTGACGGGATGAAGGAAAGTCTCGAGAAGGGGGAACGAATCGAGATCAGAGGATTTGGAAGCTTTGTGGTGAGAAATTACGGCGGCTACAAAGGCCGAAACCCGAAGACCGGAGAGATCGTAGATGTTCCTCCCAAGAAACTCCCTTTCTTTAAGGTTGGAAAAGAACTGAAAGAGATGGTAAACACAGGTGGGGCTTAAGACACTGCGCAATGAAAATTGAAAATTTAAAAATGCAAAATTAACAAAAATACTTAAGATTTTGCAATGTGTGGTTTATAGGCTCTTCCAGTATCGTTTCTGTATCTCCTTCAATTGAACGATAAATGGTTTAATCTGTGGGTATTCGGCCTTTTCCCTCTCCAACAGATCCCCTTTTTCGAGGGGCAAGGCCTGAGAAAGTTCTTCTAAGACGGCCTTCACAGACCGCCTCTGAGCCGCAACGTTATAGCCACCTTCAAGCGTGAGCACTAATTTTCCTTGAGTCGTGGCGTCTGCTATCTCCATCAGGATTTGAGTCATCCTCGCAAAGCCTCTTTCTGTCACGTCCATTCCGCCCAAAGGGTCATTGTAATGGGTATCGAACCCTGCCGAGACCAGGATTAACTGGGGCTGATATTCCAGAGCGATGGGTCTAAGGATCATGTCAAAGATGATTCCATATTCTGGATCATTTGCTCCGGGCGAAAGGGGGACGTTTACATTGAATCCCTCTCCCCGGCCCCTTCCGACGTCTGTTGCCGCCCCTGTTCCCGGGTAGAAGCCGTAGCGATGAGTAGAAAAGTAAAGGACCCGTGGGTCCTCGTAAAAGGAGTTCTGTGTCCCATTTCCGTGGTGGACATCCCAGTCCACAATCAGGATTCTCTGGAGGGAGAAATTCTTGATGGCATAGTGTGCCCCGATCGCCACGTTGTTGAAGATACAGAATCCCATGGCCCTGTCCCGCTCCGCGTGATGGCCAGGGGGCCGCACCAGCGCAAATCCGTTATTCAATTTCCCTTGCATCACAACCTTGATCAACTCCAGGAGGCCCCCAGCAGCCAGAAGGGCGGCCTCATAGGACTTTGCACAGGTGGAAGTATCTCCATCGAGTCGGACATAAGGCTTACCCGCTGTTGATGCAATCAGATTGATATAGGCAGGAGAGTGGACCATCTCTAACTCCTCGCGGGTGGCGGGTCGAGGCTTCACTTTGCTAAGAACCCGGCCTTTCATCTCCTCCTCCTCGATTCCTAGATAAATCTCCCGAAGTCGCTCTGGGCTCTCCGGATGGCCAGGGTCCATCACATGCTCCATGTATCTTCGATCCTTGACAACCCCCGTTCGGTTCATGTAAGCTCCCCATGTTTCGAAGAAAAGAGAAATTTCCCAAATTACTCGGTTTAGCGTATCTCTTTTGTCACCCCTTGTCAAGGTTGCAGAAACCGGATGGAATAAGCGTTTTGGAATCCAACGTGGGAAGGATATCAGCGGGAGATGCGATTAAGGTGACTTTCTTCAATTGCCCGACATGTCCGCTTATAGCCATGGCAGCAACTCTCCATTTGATCGTCACTGGGGAAAATTTGTTTACGGATGAGGGAGTTTTTCTTGACTTTTCACCGGGAGACTGAATAGAATATTTTTTAGAGGGATGAATGGACATTCGCAAGCTTGAAGATCTCTTGAAAAAAGTGAAGTCAGGGAAGACAACGCTGGATGAGGCCATAGCAGAATTGAAGACGCTTCCGTTTGAAGATTTAGGGTTTACCAGGATTGATCATCATCGCAGTCTTCGGAAAGGTTTTCCGGAGGTGATCTGGGGGGAAGGAAAGACTTCCGGACAAATTCTCTCCATCATAAAACAGTTGAAGAGAAAGGGCCAAAACATACTCATCACGCGTTTGGAAGAGAAAAAAGCCAAAGCCGTACGAAAGGTTTTTCCAAAGAGCCAGTACTATCCCACATCCAAAGTTCTGACCTATCTCACCCATTCAATCAAATCGGAAGGGAAGGGGACAATCCTGGTTATCACTGCAGGAACCACAGACATCCCTGTGGCGGAAGAGGCTTTGATCACAGCTCGATTTATGGGAAATCGTGCGGAGGCGCTTTATGATGTCGGGGTAGCAGGGATTCACCGGCTCCTTTATGAGAGGCAGAGATTGGAAGCAGCCAGTGTCCTCATTGTCGTGGCTGGAATGGAGGGCGCTTTGCCGAGCGTGGTAGGGGGATTGGTGGATCGGCCGGTCATTGCCGTTCCCACGAGCATCGGATATGGGACAAGTTTTGGGGGCATCACGGCATTGTTGGCCATGTTGAATTCATGTGCTTCGGGTGTGGCCGTGGTCAACATTGATAATGGATTTGGAGCTGGTTATATGGCCAGCCTGATCAATCGAATATAAAGGGTTGAGCGATGAGCGAAGCGTTGTGGGTTAGAATTGTGAACGAAGCCATTCCTCTCATTTTTCTCGCGGGAATAGGATTTTTCCTCTACCAAGGACTCAAGAGAAACCAGACGCTCCTCTCAGAGAGAGAGGAGTTGTTAAAGCGTTATCTTTTGTTTCGAGGAGACAGACAGGTCCGCCTGAAGATTTACGGGGGGGATGAAAAGGTATACCTGGACCTCCTCAAGAACATTTCAAGCAGTTGGAAAAACTTCAAGAGGGCCTATGATCACTGCCTGAATTCCTTAGCTCAGAATACCACAAAGACAAAGCGGTTCTTGCAGCTCATTACCCTTGGGCTTTTGATCAACACGGTACGGCTTTTTATAGAAGATTATTACTTTTTTGGTTTTGAGGGTCACTTTTTATTTACTACCGCGAAGGAACTCTCCAATTATGTTCTGGTGGCGGTCAGTTTCTTTTTGTTGAGAAACCAAACGCAAAAATTCCTTACCCTGAAAGGGGAAGTCGTAAAGATGGATCGGGAAATTCTTTTCTTCCCGAACAATTTAGGGACCCAGGAAGAACATGAGGGTCTTTTTAATGAATTTGACCCTCTCGAGGCAAGGGGAGTCGAAAATGCGAAAGAAGATCAGGATCCTCGTGAGTGAACTAAAGGTCGAAGCCGAGCTGGACGAATCGAAGACAGGCCAATTGATCTGGGAAGCTCTCCCCATTGAGGCAAAGACCAATCTCTGGGGGGAGGAAATCTACTTCGCCATTCCGGTGAAGACCGGGCTGGAGCAAGGTGCAAGAGAGGTCGTTTCAGCGGGAGAATTGGGATATTGGCCGACCGGACATGCCTTCTGCATCTTTTTCGGACCCACTCCGGCAAGCCGGGGTGAAGAGATTCGTGCCGCCAGTGCAGTGAATGTGATTGGAAAGGTTCTCTCCGACCCCAAAGTCTTTCTGAAAGTTAAGGAGGGGGTCAAAATCACCTTGGAGAAAGTCTAGGGTGTGAAATAAAACTCCAAATCCCAATCCCGCCTTGACCGGGTCCAATAAGCTCCAATCTCCATTTTCAAATGACCAAAATATAATAGAAAAAAAGAGGCAATATCGGTGAATCCTATTTCCTCCTCGAACGATGCCATACGGCACTTACAACCTGCGCAAGGATTCCAGCGGCTGTATCGATGCCGACATCCACAGCGGAGGCCGTCCGGGTCAAAACAAAGGATTGATGGAACTCATCACTTGCGGCACAGAGGACCACTACCGTGACAGCCAAAAAAGACCATCGCCAGTTCCAAGACGAAATAGACCCGCCACAAAAGCCTCGGAACAATAAAAGACCTAAGATGAAGTACTCTGTCACATGTCCGATCTTTCTAATCACGGCATGGATTAGGCTCAATTCCTGAGACGAGATTTTGGGGGTTAAAAAGCCAAAGACCATTTCCAACCACGAAAATGTATTTTCCGAGGAAAATGTCTCCGTGGACATCCAAAAGATGAAGGCCATCCAAAACACTACGGGAAGCCAATACTTGATGAAATTTCGATTGAAGGTCCCCCTCACTTTCACACCTGTTCGAGAAATGTATTTCTTAACTCCTGAAGATCTGCATCACTGAACAAGACATAGAAAACCGTATGTCTCGGTTTTCGCGACTTGTAGAAAGTAGCGTTCTTGAAATGTCGTATTACGAAGTTTCATCCTATACTTGATTTGATATCATCCTATCAAGTAAACTGTTCAACATAGAATACATTTTCTATTGCTTTGAAATGGCTGTTAAGCCACTTTAACCTATTCCATGGGTTCTTGCCTTTGGTTTAGGATGGAGATTTGTTCTGAGGAGGAAAGGATATGAAGCTTTCGAATATCATGTTGATCCCATGCCATTCAGCCAGTGAGTATTACTTGAAACTTAAGAAGAGAATGCTGTTGTATACGATCTTGGAGATAGCAAAATTGATTTTCATCATTGCCATCGCCGTTGTCTTTCTGTTGGAATATCTCTCACCTTTTGAACAGAAGACCCTGGGAATTGAGTTACCGGATGGCATAAGAAAATTGTCATCCTTCACACAATCCACCTATGACTCCAGTGTCCGAGAAGTTCTGCATTTATCCGATATGATCCGATGGATCACGGACGATCAGCTTCCTCAAAATAAAGCGTTGAGGTATGCCGGACTGATCTGCCATGCTTCCCAAACATACGGAGTGAATCCCCTAGAGATCATTGCGCTCATCATGGCCGAAAGTGGATTCAAGGAGAATAGCATCAACATGGAAACGGGCGATTATGGTTTAGGTCAGATTAATTGGGAGCACTGGGGCAAAGACTACGGATTCTCTCCCCAGGAACTGTTGGATCCATCGATCAACATCTTCTTGACCTGCCATGTCTATCAATTTTTCGGAAACGATTTTGGAAAATACCACCGAGGGTATGGCATCCAATGCAAAGCCTACCTGGTGAATGTAAAAAGTATTCTTTCCACATTGAAGGCTTTTACCGAATTGAACAAACAGAATATTTCTTAACAACCAGCTTCTTTCCCGCCATGAAAGTTATGAACGTTCACCTTTTCACCGTTTCCCTTCGCCCCGCACTGTGAAACATTTGGTAAGATTAGTTAATAAAGCAAATATTTCGAACGGAGGTTGCAGAACTGTTCCAGTGGCGCCTGCCAGTCCTGCACAATGGAGGCGGGGTCCTGACCCTCCTGAATGGCCTTCAGAACCTGACGAGATCCAATCAATCCCAGTGTCTTATCAAGCAGGAAGTCGTTTGGATAAAGCCGGTGAAGCGCGCTGGCGATTTCGATTCCAAGAGCGGGAGAGTCCAGGGCCTGTCGATCAAGCAATACAATCTGGACGCCATGGCACAATTGATTCTTGAAAAGACTACTGTTTGGTGTAAAATCCACCGGCATGAATCGTACGCCCTGAATGTTACGGTTGTTCAGGTATGACGCAAGCTCTTCTCCGTTCATCCAGGGAGCGCCGAGAAGTTCAAAAGGTGTCGTCGTCCCGCGGCCTACGCTCAGGTTTGTACCCTCAACCATCGCCACTCCCGGATAGAGGATCGCTTCGGTTAAAGTACGCAGGTTCGGCGATGGACTCAGCCACAGCAAACCGGTCTCGTCATACCAGTGGGTGCGTTCATAACCACGCATTTTGATGACGTGCAATTTGGCCCCGATCCTCATTTCAGCGTTAAACAATGTCGCGAGTTCACCCACCGTCATACCGTGCCGAACTGGCAGAGAAAAATATCCAGTGAAGGATCTCAAGTTCTTGTCCAGGATAGGCCCCTGGACCGCCGACGCGGTGATCGGATTTGGCCTGTCGAGGACATAAAAAGGAATTTTCTTTTTGGCACATGCCTCCATCGCATAACCCATGGTCGTGATGTAAGTGTAGAAGCGAGCTCCTGCATCTTGGATGTCAAAGACGAGGGCATCAAGTCCGATGAGCATCTTTCGTGTCGGGCGAGCAACCTCTCCATAAAGACTGTATATAGGCAGGCCTGTCAAAGGCTCTTTGGTAAGGGAGATTTTTCCTTCTGCCTTTCCGGAGAAGCCATGCTCTGGGCCAAAAATTACTACTAGTTTTACATTGGGAGCCTTGTGAAACAGGTCTACGGTCCGCCTTCCATCAGAATCGATGCCCGAATGATTGGTAATCAGTCCCACACGCAATCCAGCCAGGGGTCCAAACTTTTCGGCAGCCAGAACATCAATTCCTGTTTGTACCTTTTCGGTGTTGCCCGACCCTTGTTCGTCATCGTTGCCGAACAAGGGTCGGCTGGCAATTCCAATCGATTGATTGATAACCGAGAGGATCTTAGTTCGTAGGGGTTCGACATTGCCTTTACCATTTGGGTGAACCCGATTGGACAGGATAGTGACATAGGTATTGGAAGCCGGATCGACCCAGATTCCAGTTCCAGTGAAGCCCCTGTGTTCAAAGGAACCTACGGAGACAAGGGATGAGCCGATATTCCAGCCGAATCCTCTTAAAGGCATTCTGTCGGGCGGGGATTGTGGGGCCGTCATCTTCTTGACCATGAGGGGGCTGAGAATCTGCACACTTTTCCGGCTGCCCCCATCCAGGACCATTTGGGCGAAGACGGCAAGGTCATCGGCAGTGGAGAAGACTCCGGCGTGCCCGGCTACACCCCCCATGCTGTTTGCTATCGGATCATGAACCTCTCCCCAGAGGATCTTCCCTGCGTTTCCATGCTGGTATTGGGTAGGCGCAATGCGGGATCGAAGAAGAGGGGAAGGCTTGAAGCCCGTATCCTTCATCCCCAGAGGTTTAAATATGTGATTGGCGCAGTAGACGTCAAGAGGCTCGCCGGAGATGCGTGAGACTAGCTCGCCCAGAATGATAAAATTGATATCGCTGTAGATAAAACTGGTTCCCGGAGAAAGAACGGGTTTCTCCTCTTCAATCATACGGAGGGCTGTATCGTAACCTGACCAGTCTGGCTTGCAGTCCAGAGCCGGTCGAAGACCGGAATAATGCGTGAGGAGATCGCGCACCGTAATCCCATCCTTGCCGTTTGCCCCAAACTCAGGCCAATATTTGGCAACAGTGTCTTCGAGATCCAATTTTCCCATTTCTACCAACTGTGCCACTGCAACGGATGTTGCGATCACCTTGGTCAGGGAGGCAATATCAAAGATGGTGTCCGTGGTCATGGGTAACTTCTTCGGTTTTAGTGCGCGAAAGCCGAACGCCCGGCGGTAGACGACTTTCCCCTGGTTTCCGATCAGAATAACAGCTCCCGGAATCTTGCCGGTTTGAATTGCCCTTTTCGCCATCTCTGCAATGGGCGCCATCTGCTCTTCCTGAAGCATCTGAGCGGAGGTTGAGGTAACCATGACAACGGAGAAGATCAGAGGGAAGAGAATTCTCCACATCTTCAAAGTTTTCTGTCCCTTTAAAGTGATCATTAGATTTTTTGCAATTGAATCGAACGAATCTCAGCCCAATGGTTTTTCTTTTTTCAAACCCGCTGAGGAATAGGAGTTCCTCGGATTCCAGAGCATCCAGCCGTGGGACCCAAATCCATCAGCCGCCTTGATCTCTCCCATGATCTCTTTATCATTGAAGTATCTTCCGTCAAATGCGTAATCTCTGAATGCCTGCAGCCACGGTCTGAAACGATGAGATGGGAGATTGGTCCGTTCTTGGGCTCGTTTGAGGGAAAGATAAATGATTTCGTAAGGGTTTGCAACGGGGTTTCTGTAACCGGGTATTCCATACTGAAAACCGGATGGGTATAGCATGGGACAGATATAATCAAGGTGGGTGACAAGATCTTCCAGCCTTTGTCCAATCTTGGTGTCGTTGAGATTCCAGCAGACGTAGCCAAAGATATCTGCAGAGAGAAAGATGTTGTAAGAAATCAACCTCCTTCTCGCTTCCATGAGAAACCCGGAGACAGCATTGACCCTGTTCTCCTCTGTATTAAGCGTTGAGAATTGAAGGCCAGGGGTATCAGGAAATCGGACATAGTCGAACTGAATTTCATCGAATCCGTATTGAGCCGCCTCCATAGCAATATTGATATTATATTCCCATACCTCCTTGTTGAACGGATCCACCCAAGCAAGGTTTTCTCGATCGCGCCATATCTCGCCACCCAGTGTCTTCACCGCCCAATCAGGCCGTGCCAGGGCGAGGAGATTGTCTTTAAAGACTACGATCCGTGCAATCGTATAGATTCCTTTCGCCTTCAGGGATTTCATCAGATGAGCCATTTCTTTTACTGTGGTGGTTCGTTGAGCACCCACCTTAGCGGCAAGAGGGACTGAGCTCTTATAAGGGATCATGCCCCTGTCTCCCTTCACGTCAATGACCAGAGTATTGAGCTCGGTCTCCTGCATCAGTTTGATGGCAGATTCCCGAAGGTTTCTATCCCCGATTCCAAAGAAGGAGAGGTAAAGGGCCTTGGGTGTGAATGGAATAAGTTTGATCTCTTGAGGCGTGCCATTTAAAGGGATAATGATATGCTCCATTCTTCCGTATCCGGGCGCTCTTACCGACAATTTGCTCAATGCTGTGCTGGCCGAGAAGATCCCATTCTTATCCGTCAGGACAACTTCGTTTTTCAAGGTAACCAGGGCCCCCTTTACAGGTTTCCCTGTAAAAAAATCAACGACCCTTCCAGTGGTATACGCCAGGGCGTGCACTGGAATCAGTAAGAGAAGGTTCACAAACAATATCATCAGTGTCTTGTTCCCTTTACTCATGAGCATTTTCTACCCCCGCGGTGAGTCTGCTAGTATTGTGGCAAATGTTCTACCCGTTCCTCCGTTCGTCATAAGATAACGGGGAAGCGACATTACATGATCAAGAGCGTTGGCAGGATGCCGCTCCATCGTAAAGGTAGCGACATATCCTGCTTCGATGGCAGCATGGATGAGGTCGTCATCATAGATACCAAAGGGCCACGCCAGCATCGTCACTCTGACATTCAACTCCTTCTCCAGCTTCTCCTTTGATTTTTTTAATTGCATGCCAACAAGACTCTGATAGTCAGCCGGCTTTAACCTCTTCTTCTCTTTTTTGAAGTTAGGATGCCAAAATGTATGAGACTGAAAGTCAAAAAACCCTGTGTCCTTAATTTCCCTAAGCTGACCCCAGGTCATGGCATAGGATGCGTTCGATATGGCCGAAGGATAGATGAAAAGGGTAACCGGAATAGTGTATTTCCTGACGAGAGGAAACATATCTCTATAGACGGAAATGTGGCCGTCATCGACGGTGATCACAACCGAACGGGGTTGGGGGGCCGGTCTTTTTCCAAGATAGTAGTCCGTAAGTTCCCTGAGAGGGATCACTTTATAGCCACTGTCCCTGAGATATTTCAACTGAGACTCAAAAAGGGTTGTGGTGACAGTCATGCTGTCGGCAACGACAGGCCCAAAGCGATGGTAAAGGAGAATGGGGACGTGGACTGTCCCCCAGGCTGGCAGCAATCCTGATGGAGAAAAGGTGAACAGTAAGGTGACAAACAATATAGCTAATAATTTCTTAATCATTTTCAATAGGTTAAAAAATCTTTTTCTACGGATTGCGATGCAATATTATTCGCAATCTATCTAATGAGAGGATTTTCTGTATGTCCTTGCCGTTGTTTTTTTCCTCCTGAGATACAGCCTTAGTGCCTCATCGATGACCTCTTTAATTTTCTTTCTCTCCCAGTACGCTAATGCCTTGAGTTCCTCTAAGTGGTCTTTCCTTAGAATGAAGGTGGCCCTGATCCATCCATCTTTAAGCCCTTTTTGCGAGGTTTTATTCAAAACCATCATTGCCAGCTTGTACTATCTGTAAACTGTGTAAACAAAGTAAACCTTCTCTATCTGCTTGCATCTTGTGTGCCATAGAATATGAATTTAAGAGTGAATGTATGTATTGGATTTCATGAATTTCTTTCTTAAGGCGGCACAGTATCCTTCGTCTCACGATTTGAAGAGCTACAAGAAAGAACAATGAAGCGACAAATTTTGGCAATTTTACTTATGGAATTCAAAGGAAATAGAGTAGGAAGAAACTTAAGTCAGTGGACAATGAAGGTGAGCGGGTGCCGGTCGAATACTCATTACGGGAAGTGGATCACTGAGGATGGAAGTCGGATAGGGTATTTGGATGTGATCAAGGTTCAGAAGTGTATCATGTGGTTGGAAAAATTCCAATTCTAATTTCTCATCCATTTCAGTGTCTAATGAAATTCTTTATTTTGGCTTTCTTCTATAACGCTCCAATTTTGCTCCTTTGATCAAAACCTGGCGCAAACTCTTCTGCACCTCTTCATCAGCAATTTCCTGGATCAGGCTTTCGATTCGGTTCAAGGTCGCTTTATCGAGTTTTTCGTCTTCCGTCCAAACGGTTTTTAGAGGAGCAGGGATGGTCTTAGAAATTTTTCCCAATTTGAATCTAATGTCCTGGATGAGTGACTCCCCTAAGAAGGTGTTTACCTTTTCGAGAAGGGTAGGTTTGAGAAACTGGAGTTGTTGCATCCAGGTTGGATGGGTGACATCA
>Ga0153915_10002170_pt1 | contig 18011 bp, 13 predicted proteins | sample Opewatmetagenome_2_FD_107003 | JGI IMG/M metagenome (GOLD analysis project Ga0153915, IMG submission 107003) | Freshwater wetland microbial communities from Ohio, USA - Open water 3 Core 3 Depth 3 metaG | ecosystem: Environmental > Aquatic > Freshwater > Wetlands | place: USA: Ohio, Lake Erie...
AGCCGGCGAATCGCGGCTTCCCACATCTGTTCGGGCGGCGTGGAGAAAATCAGATCGGGGCTGATGTCGCTCAGGAGCCAGGCGGAGGCCTCGAGCTCGGCTTCGAGCTGGCCCGGGCCCCAGCCGGAGTAGCCGATGATGAGGCGCGTGCGCGGCGGCGGGTTCGGCTCGAGCAGGCGGCTCAACCGCTCGGGCGACGTCGAGAGGTACAGCCCGTCGGTGATGTGCATGCCGCCGCGGCCGGTCTGCTCCTCGTGGTCGCCGACGAGCATCCAGCTGCTCTGCGGCTCGACGGGGCCGCCGATCCAGATCTCGAGCTCGCGTTCGGTTTCGACCGGCGGATCGAGATTCACGATCACCTTGCCAGTGGTGACGAGGGGCCGGTTGACGACCAGGCCGAACGCGCCTTCGTCGTTGTGCTTGCAGAGCAGGACGACGGTCCGGGCGAAGTTCGGATCCGCCATCTGGGGCATCGAGAGCAGGAACGTCGGCGCGAGCGAAGACGGAAGCACCGCAGAAACCTCTCCCCCGATTCTACGCCGTCATGATGGCCGTGACCGTAGTTCTGTAGAGAACCTCTTCGTACGCCTCGATCATGCCCTCAATCGGGACGACGCGCGTCGCCAGGGCTTTCGCGTTGTACTGGCCGGCGTCGAGCATGGCGACGAACCGGGGGATATCGCGCATCGGGTTCGCCCCGCCCGCCTGCCCGGCGTGATGCGTGCGGCCGCCGATCGTAAAGAAGACGGCAGGAAGCGTGAGGTTGCCCGTGGGCAGGCTCGTCGTGACGACGTGGCCGCCGGGCGCGCACATCTCGTACGCCTGGCGAAGCGGCAGAATGCCCGTCGGATCGGGACCGGCCTCGGCCCTGGGCTTCGCGCGATCGGCGCCGACGCCTTCGATGACGAAGTCCGGACCACTGCCGCCGAGCAGGCCGCCGGAATCCCGGCCGCCCGACCAGAGCCGGTTGTTCGGCGTGCTCGTCATCTCGCGGACTTTCGCCACCAGTTTGTCGCCTTCGACGTTGGGGTCGAGCACGTCGGTCGCGCCGACTTTCAGCGCCACGTCGCGGCGCGCCTTGATCGGATCGATCGTGATGATTCTCGACGCACCAGCAATCCGCGCGCCCTGGACGGCGCTCAGGCCGAGCGGCCCGCAGCCGACGATGGCCGCCGTGGCGCCGGGAGCGATCGACGCCAGCGTCTGCGACGTCGACGTGCCGAGGCCGGCCACGGACACGCAGCTGCAGACCATCGCGAGATCGACGGCGTTCGCTTTGGTGAAGACCGGCACGACCCACTCTTCAAACGTCACCATCAGCTCGGCGAGGCCGCCGATGTGCGAGCTGGCATACACGGGCGTGCCGTCACGCATGTCGCCGATCGGGACGAGATCGTTCGGGCCCTGCCGCCCGAGGAACTGGCACATATCGGCGCGGCCGCGCAGGCACTGATAGCAGCTGCCGCACTGCGGCGTGCCCGACACGCAGACGCGATCGCCGACCTGCACGCGCCGCACCTCGGGCCCGACGGCTTCGACGACGCCGACGCCGCCGTGACCGTCGATGATCGCGAGGCGCGACATCGGCCCGGCGAACATGCCGGGCAGGCCGAGCACAGTGGACGTGTTCGAATAGCAGAGGTTTGTCGCTTCGGTCCGCACGACGATCTGGCGTCCGCTGATGGGACGCAGCGTCAGCTCCTGCAGCGTCGTCCGTCCGCTGCCTGTGCCGCGCGAGACCCACGCGCGGAATTTTCTTCCCGGCGCGGCGTTCCTCGTCTGACCGAGCCCGTTCGCCGCTGGCGCGGCGATGGCCGCGCCGCCCACGGCCGCGGCGTTCTTCAACAGCCTTCGTCGAGAGATCTTCGAATTCATGTGGACGTTACCGTACGGCGAATACCCACACCGCGCCGCCCTCCGGCACTTCCGGATAGCGGCCGGGGAAAAGGTTGTTGAGCTGCGTCTGCATGCCGGCGGAGTCGACGCCCCAGCCCGACTGCACGGCGACGTACTGTTTCCCGTCGAGCATGAACGTCGACGGCTGGCCGATGATCCCGGAGCTCGTTGGAAATTCCCAGAGCAGCGCGCCCGTGGATGCGTCGAACGCGTGGAACCGGCGATCGTTGGTGCCGCCGGTGAACACGAGCCCGCCGCCCGTCGCGAGCATCGGCCCCCAGTTCTGCGAGTTGGCGTACGTGTGCGTCCACACGCGCTTGCCGGTGTCGACATTCCACGCCTGCACTTCGCCGATGTGATCGGCGCCCGGCGCGGCCATCAGCGTGCCCTGTGCGCCGGTGTAGCGCTGTCCCGCCGCGTACTTGATCGCGGGCACCGCCGTGATCGACTCGCAGAGGTTTTCATTCGCCGGGATGTAGATCATCCGCGTCTTCGGACTGAAGGCGATCGGCGGCCAGTTCTTGCCGCCCCACAGCGACGGACAGAACTCCGCTGTCTTGCCGCTCGCGGGCTTGCGCGCGGGATCAACCTCCGGGCGTCCTGTCTTCGGATCGAGGCTCTTGAAGACGTTCTGCTTCACGTACGGCCGGCCGTCGACGAAGTTGATCGCCCCGTTCGTGCGCTCGAGAAACCAGAGATAGCCGTCGCGGGCGACGTCGATCAGTCCCTTGACGGTTTTTCCATTGCGCTGATAGTCGACGAGGATCGGCGGCGAGACTTCATCCCAGTCCCAGGAGTCGTTCGGGTGGTACTGGTGATGGCCCTTGATGGCGCCGGTCGCGACGTCGAGCGCGATCGTCGAGCTTGTATACAGGTTGTCACCGGGCCGGAGATCGCCCATCCACGGACCGCCGTTGCCGGTGCCCCAGAACGCGAGGTTGGTCTGCGGATCGTAGTTGGCGGTCACCCAGATCGATCCGCCGCCGTTCTTATAATGATCGCCGCCCTTCGGCCACGTCTCGCTGCCCGGCTCGCCGGGCGCGGGCACGGTGTAGGTGCGCCACAGCTCCTTGCCGGTGTTCGCGTCGAACGCGGCGACGAACCCGCGCACGCCCCATTCGCCGCCCGATGTGCCGACCAGCACTTTTCCATCCGCGACGAGCGGCGCGAGCGACATGTAATAGCCGGCCTTGTTGTCGCCGACCTTCGTCGTCCACACCTCGCGGCCCGTCTTCGCGTCGAGCGCGACGAGCACCGCCTCGCCGGCCGCGAAGTACACCTTGTCGCCGAGCAGCGCGACGCCGCGGCTCGTGCGGTGCGCGATGATCGCGTCCTCGGGCGCCGTCCGGCGGTAGCGCCACAACAGCGCGCCCGTCCGCGCGTCGATCGCGAGCACCTGGTTCTGCGGCGTCGAGACGAACATCACGCCGCCGTTGACGATGGGCGGCGCCTGATGGCCGCTCGTCACGCCGGTCGACATCGACCACACCGGCTGGAGCTTCGCGACGTTGCTCTTCGTGATCTGCTGCAGCGGGCTGTAGCCCCAGCCGTCGTACGTGCGACGCACCATCAGCCAGTCGCCGTCGGCCGGCGCCTTCAACTGCTCGGCCGTGACCGGCGGATAGTTCTGCAGCACGGCCGGACGCGGGGCTGGCTGCTGCTGTGCAATCAGGATGGGTGCGGCAGCAAGAATAAGGAGAGCGACCGTCTTCTTCATTCGTGACCTTCTTCGTGGGGCGACCCTTTCAGGGTCGCCTTATTGCGATTCGAATCCCACCTTTGACGTAAACGTCGCAGAAACGACGAGCTTGCCATCGGTCACCACGAGCGGCAGCTGCGGCAGCGCGCGCGGCGCGGGGCCGTCCTTCACGCGTCCGCCGTCTTTCGGATCGAACTTCGAGTAATGACACGGACACGACAGGACGTGTTCGTCGGCGAGCCAGTCGGTGACGTCGCATCCGTCGTGCGTGCAGATCATCGTGTGCGCGAAGACGGCATCGTCTCCAGGACCAGTTCGCACAATCACCAGACGATTGAATCGTGACGCGCTCCGGACGATCTTGTCGTTGGGCTCCATCGCCCACGCGACGGTCGGCTTCGCGTCGGCGACGATGTCGTCGGGCGTCAGCGGCTTCTTGTCGGCGTCCCCATCGCGAACGAGCAGGTCGCCAGGCTTTGGACGCGCGGCTGCTTGATCGTCCTGCGCGCGTGCCGGTTCGATGGCCGCGACCAGGCCGAGCCCGAGGCCGCCCAGCAGCACGTCGCGGCGTCTGACACCGTGTCCCATGAAGGCCGAATCGTAGCAGAAAAGGTCAGCGTCCGAGGTTGCGGCGCAGTCCGGCGACCTTGGTGCGCCGCATCGCGCTCTTCCTCATGGCGACGCGCAGCTCATCGTCTGTTCGGGCGGCGAGGTCGTCGACGGTGACGCCGTCCCATGCAGGGCGCGGCTGCCAGGCCGGATCGCCGGACACCGGCGGCGTGGCGTTCCACGGGCAGACTTCCTGACAGATGTCGCAGCCGTACACGTGCGTGCCGATCGCCTCGCGGAATTCCGCGGGGATGTCGCCGCGCTGTTCGATCGTCAGATAGGAAATACACCGCGTCGAGTCGAGCACGCCGGGGGCGACGATGGCCTTCGTCGGGCATGCTTCGATGCACAGCGTGCACGTCCCGCACTGATCGAACGCGGGACGATCGCACTCGAGATCGAGGCTGCAGATGATCTCCGCGAGAAAGATCCACGATCCTTTTTCGGGATTGATGACGCACGTGTTCTTGCCAATCCAGCCAATGCCCGCGTACTGCGCGTAGACGCGCTCCTGCACCGGTCCGGTGTCGACATACGCGCGCGCGTCGAACGGCTCGGCCGCAGTCGCCCGCATCCAGTCGAGCAGCTGCTCCATCCGGCCGCCGATGACGTCGTGGTAGTCGTCGCCCCACGCGTAGCGCGCGATGTGCGCGCGCGCAGGGTCCTTGCATTCGGTTGAATACGGTCTGTCCGTGTTGTAGATGGTCGCCGTGACGATGACGGTGCGTGCCGCCGGGATGACGTTGCGGACATCCGCGCGGCGTTCCGCGGACCGATTCAGGTACGCCATGTCGCCGGCGTACCCGCGGTCGAGCCACTCGCGGAAGAATTTCAGCTCGGGATGATCCGAGGCAGGGGCGATGCCGCAGAGATCGAAACCGAGTTCACGGGCCTTCTCCTTGATGGCGCCTGCCGTCAGCATCGTATGTAGCGTCCGCCTTCAGGCGGACGTCCGGCTGAAGCCGGACGCTACCAGGCAATCATTTTGCGACGAGCTGCCTCAGCACATACGGCAGGATGCCGCCGTGCTTGAATGCGACGAGCTCTTCGGGCGTGTCGATGCGCACGAGCGCCTTGAACTCGATCTTCTTGCCGTCGTCGCCCACCGCCTGCACGGTCAGCATGGCGCCGGGCTTCAGGCCGTCGGCGATCCCCGCGATGGAATACACCTCGCGGCCTGTCAGCCCCGCCGTCGTCGCCGACTCGCCGGCCTGGAACTGCAGCGGCAGGACGCCCATGTTGACCAGGTTGCTGCGGTGAATGCGCTCGAAGCTCTCCACGATGACCGCTTTCACGCCGAGCAGCAGCGTGCCCTTGGCCGCCCAGTCGCGCGACGAGCCGGATCCGTATTCCTTGCCCGCAATGACGAGCAGCGGAACGCCGGCCGCCTTGTATTTCATGGCCGCGTCATAGATCGGCATCACGTCGGTCCCCGGCAGATACGTCGTGAAGCCGCCTTCAGTGCCGGGCGCAACATGATTGCGAAGCCGCGTGTTCGCGAACGTGCCGCGCATCATCACTTCGTGGTTGCCGCGACGGGCGCCGTACGAGTTGAAGTCGGCCGGCTGGACGCCGTGCTCCATCAGATACTTGCCCGCCGGGCTGTCCTTCTTGATCGATCCCGCCGGCGAGATGTGATCCGTCGTGATGCTGTCGCCGAGCAGCGCCAGCACGCGGCCGCCGGAAATATTCTTCAGCGGCGCCGGCTCCATCGTCACACCCTCGAGGAACGGCGGATTGCGGACGTACGTCGAGTCGGGCTCCCAGGCGAAGCGATTGCCGGTTGGCACGTGGAGGTTCTGCCAGCGCGTGTCGCCCTTGAAGACGTCCGCGTACTCCTTGTGGAACTGATCTGAGCTGACCGCCGACAGCATCGTCTGCTGCAATTCCTTCTCGATCGGCCAGATGTCGCGCAGATACACCGGCCTGCCGTCCTTGCCGGCGCCGAGCGGCTCCGTCGTGAGATCGAGATTCATCGTGCCGGCCAGCGCGTACGCGACGACGAGCGGTGGCGACGCCAGGTAATTCGCGCGCACCTGCTGCTGCACGCGGCCTTCGAAGTTGCGATTCCCGCTGAGCACCGACGCGACGACGAGGCCGTCCGCGTCGATCGCGGCCGACACGTCCTCCGGCAGCGGACCGCTGTTGCCAATGCACGTCGTGCAGCCGTAGCCGACGAGGTTGAAGCCGAGCTGATCGAGATACGTGTCGAGGCCCGCCGCCTTCAGATAATCGGTGACGACTTTCGATCCGGGCGCGAGGCTCGTCTTCACCCACGGCTTGCGGGTGAGCCCCTTCTCGACCGCCTTCTTCGCGACAAGGCCCGCGCCGATCATCACGCTCGGGTTCGACGTGTTCGTGCAGCTCGTGATGGCGGCAATGACGACCGAGCCGTGCTCGATGGCCGCCTGCGGCGGCGCCGCGACGGCCGTGCCGCCGGAGCTCCCTCCCTTTTTCGCGACCATCATTCCGGGCAGCGCCGACGCAAAGCCCTGCTTGGCGCTCTTGAGCGGTACACGATCCTGCGGGCGCTTTGGGCCCGCGAGGCTCGGCTCGGTCGCGCCGAGATCGATTTCGATGGTCTCGGTGTAGATCGGATCCGGAGAATTCTTGTCGCGGTAGAGGCCCTGCGCCCGCGCGTACGTCTCGACGAGCTCGACTCGCCCGCCGTCACGTCCGCTCAACTTCAGGTAGTCGATCGTCATCGCGTCGATCGGGAAGATCGCGATCGTCGCGCCGTACTCGGGACACATGTTGCCGAGCGTCGCGCGATCGGCCAGCGTCAGATGCTCGAGCCCCGGCCCGTAGAACTCGACGAACTTGCCGACGACGCCGTGCTTGCGCAGCCGCTCGGTGACCGTCAGCACGAGATCGGTCGCGGTGGTGCCCTCGGGCAGACGGCCCGTCAGCTTCACGCCGAGCACCGGCGGAATCAGCATCGACGAGGGCTGGCCGAGCATCGCCGCCTCCGCTTCGATGCCGCCGACGCCCCACCCCACCACGCCCAGCCCATTCACCATCGTCGTATGCGAGTCGGTGCCGACGAGCGTGTCGGGGAACGCGAGCGTGCCGTCGACCGAGTCGGCCGTCATCACGACGCGCGCGAGGTATTCGAGATTCACCTGATGGACGATGCCGGTATCGGGCGGGACGACGCGGAAGTTGCGGAAGGCGTTCTGTCCCCAGCGGAGAAACGAGTAGCGCTCCTTGTTGCGCGCGAACTCGAGCTCGGCGTTCAGCTCGAAGGCGTTGTTCTGTCCGAAGTAGTCGACCTGCACTGAATGATCGATGACCAGCTCGACGGGCTGCAGCGGGTTGACTCTGTTCGGGTCGCCGCCGAGCCGCACGATGCCGTCGCGCATGGCCGCGAGATCGACGACGCACGGCACGCCGGTGAAGTCCTGCAGCAGCACGCGCGCGGGCATGAAGGAGATTTCGCGCGCAGCTTTGCTTTTCACGTCCCACTTCGCCAGCGCCTCGATGTCGGCCTGCTTGACGAAGCGGCCGTCCTCCTGGCGCAGAAGATTCTCGAGCAGGATCTTCAGCGAGAACGGCAGCCGGGCGATGCCGGGAAAGCCGCGCTTCTCGAGCGCGATCAGGCTGAAGATGGTGACTGCTCCGCTGGTGGTCGAGAGGGTGGTACGCGTGCCGAAACTGTCAGCGCTTCGCATCGGAAGGCAACCTCGCGAGAAAACCCAATCGTACCACGAGACCGCAGCGCTCGCTGCGTGCGCAGCGATTACCGTGACGCAAGAAACGCGGACACGATCTGCGCGACATCTTTATGTTCCGCATCCGCGGCGTAGTTCATGCGCCGCATGTCGGACGCAGTGACACGGCCGCCGAGGCGTTCGAGGGCGGTGCGGACTTGCGGGTACTTGAGCAGCGTTTGTGCGCGTGCGACGGGCGCCGCGTCGTATGGCGGGAAGTAATGGCGGTTGTCATCGAGTTGCACGAGATCGAGGGCGGAGATCAGGCCGGCGGTCGCGTCGCCGGCGATCAGATCCACCTGGCCGGATGACAATGCACGGTAACTGAGCGTGAGGTCCATGACGTGCGGCTCGCCGTTGAACCGGAGCCCGTACGCCTTCGCCAGTCCGGGATAGCCGTCCGGCCGCTCCAGAAACTCGTAGCCGAATCCGGCACGCCAGCGTGGCGTCACCTTCACCGCGTCGTCGATCGTCCTGAGGCCGAGCGAGCGCGCGTCCTGGCCTCTGACCAGGATCGCGAACGTGTTGTCGAAGCCAAGGGGCGGAAGAAGCGTCCGGCCGGTCCTGGCGTATTGCTCGCGGACATCTGTGAAGACCGTGTGCGAGTTTGTCGTCACCGGCTGATGGAATACGGCCGTCAGCGCGGTGCCGGTGTATTCGACGTACACGTCGATGTCGCCGGTCGCGAGCGCGCGATCGCAGATCAGCGTGCCGCCGAGATTCAGACGCCGCTGCACCGGCAGGCCGGTCTCACGCTCGATCGTCTGCGCGACGAGCTCGCCGAGGATGACCTGCTCGGTGAAGTTCTTCGAGCCGACGACGATGGCGCCGCTCGAACGTGCGGCGACTGCTCCGCCCGAGACGAGCATGACGGCGAGCGCGACGCCCGCGGCGGCAAGCGCGGTCCCGCGCGACGCCGAACGCCTGCGCGCTGACAGCTGCCGCTCGACCCACAGCAGCCCGCCGTCGACGGCCAGCGCGAGCAGCGCGGCCGGAATCGCACCCGCGAGGATGACGGTGCTGTCCACCATCGACAGGCCGCGATAGATGTACTCGCCGAGCCCGCCCGCGCCGATCGCCGCGGCAATCGTCGCCGACCCGACGCCGACCACCGCGGCCACGCGCACGCCGGCGGCAATCGACGGCAGCGCGAGCGGCAGCTCGACGATCCGCAGGAGCTCGCGGCTCGTCATGCCCATCGCGACGCCCGCTTCGCGAATCGTCGCGTCGATGCCCGCGATGCCGGTGATCGTCGTCCGCACGATCGGCAGCAGGCCATACAGAATGAGGACGACGATTGCGGCCCGCGCGCCGACGCCGCCGATGAGCGGCACCGGCAGCAGGAAGCCGAACATCGCGAGGCTCGGAATCGTCTGGACGATGTTCGCGATGCCGACGATTGGCGCGCTCAGCCGCGGACGGCGCGAGGCGAAGATGCCGAGCGGCACGCCGATGGCGACGGCAATGAGGGTGGACGCGGCGACAAGCAGGACGTGCTGCGCGAGCAGGCCCGCGAGCTCGGTGCGATGCGCCGCCCAGAAGGTGAATAGCCTCGTCATGACTCGAGCAGCCGCCGCACTCGCGGATCCGCCGACGAGGATATGCTCGCCGGCGTATCGAAGGCGACGAGCTCCCCTGCGTCGAGCACGCCGATGCGCGTCGCGAGCGCAAAGGCCTCGCGCATGTCGTGCGTCACGATGACAACGGTTTTCTTCACGCGTGCCTGAATCCGCTTGAACTCCTGGTGCAGCTCGACGCGCGTGACGGGGTCGAGCGCGCCGAACGGCTCGTCCATCAGCAGAATCGGCGGATCGACGGCGAGCGCGCGGGCGACGCCGACGCGCTGCCGCTGTCCGCCCGACAATTCATCAGGCCAGCGCCTGGCGAACGTCTGCCGATCGAGGCCGATCAGATCGAGCAGTTCGTCGACGCGCGCGCTGATGCGCTCGGCCGTCCAGCCTTCGAGCTGCGGCACCACGCCGATGTTGCCGCCGACGGTCATGTGCGGGAACAGGCCGACGTCCTGCAGCACGTACCCGACGCGGCGGCGCAGGCGAATCGGCTCCCACGCGCGCGTACTCTTCCCTTCGACGAGCACGTCGCCGCTGTCCGGATCGAGCAGCCGGTTGATCAGCTTGAGGATGGTCGTCTTGCCCGCGCCGCTCCGGCCGACCAGCGCGACAACGTCGCCGGCGTCCACGGCGAAGTTGAACCGATCGAGCACCCGCGTCCCGCCGGGCCGCGTGAACGACACGTCGCGGAACTCGAGGGCAGGCATGTCAGACGTGCGCGGCTTTGGCGACCTTGAGAATCGCCTGCGCGGCGCGATGGCTGGCGCCGACCGAGCCGAGCTTGCGGCGGACGTCGCGGAGACCTTCGCGGATATGCGCGGCGCGCGACGAGTCGGTCAGCATGGAAAGCGCTTCGCGCGCGACGGCCTCGGGCGTGAAGTCGTGTTGAATGAGCTCGGGCACGATCCTGCTGCCGGCGATCAGGTTGACCATCCCGAACGTGTCGATCGTCAGCAGCCTCCGCCCCAGCATGTACGTCAGCGGCGACACGCGGTAGACGATCACCATCGGCGTGTCGTGAAGCGCCGCCTGCACCGTCGCGGTTCCCGAGGCGGTGAGCGTCACATCCGCCGACGCCAGCACGGTGTCCGTGTCGCCTTCGACGATGACAGCGCGCGGGAGATTGGCGCGGCGCAGCGGCTCGAAGAGATCGTCCGGCAGGTTCGGCGCGCGCGCGACGAGAAACTGCGCGTCGGGCACGGCCGATCGGATGAGCGCGGCGGCCGCGACGAGGTCCGGAAGGATCCGCGAGACTTCGTTCGCGCGGCTTCCGGGCAGGATGGCAACCGTCGGCGCGGAGAGCGACAGGCCCCGTGCTTCGAGAAACTGCCGTCCCGATGCCGCCGCCGACGTCAGCTCGACGAGCGGATGGCCGACGAACTCGACCGGCACGCCGGCCTTCGCATAGATCGCTTCCTCGAACGGGAAGATCACCAGCACGCGCGACGCGATCTCGCGCATGCTCTTCATCCGCCACGGCCGCGACGCCCAGAGCTGCGGGCTGATGTAGTAGACGACCGGGATGCCGCGCTTCACCATCGCCTGCGCAAGCCGGTAGTTGAAGCCCCAGAAGTCGATCGGCACGAACACGTCGGGCGGCGTCGCCTCCGCGCTCGCGACGATCTGCGTGCGCGCGGCGGCAAGCTTCGGAAGCTTGCCCACGACTTCGAACAGGCCGTTGACAGAGAACTCGCGATAGTCGGCAATCTGGCGTCCGCCGGCCGCCACGAACTGCGGGCCGCCGAGGCCGAAGACGTCGATGCCGGGAACGAGCGCGCGCAGCTCGCGCACGAGGGCGCCGGCGTAGAGATCGCCCGACGCTTCGCCGCACGAGAGGAGGACCCTCAAGAGACGGATCGGTTGAACAGCAGCGGTTCGAGGGGCCGGTTGATGCGGATGTCCGAGACGCGGCGCCTGATGGTCAGCGGACCGACGCGGCGCTCGGCCGCAAACGGCATCTGCACGCCGTCCACGGATCGATAGTCGGAGAACGTCTCTTCGACGAGCGCCTGCCCGCGGCCGCCGGCGGCGAACGATTCCTTCGTCACACGAAACGTCTCGGCGTCGATGTTGAGGGCGACGGCACTGCCGTCAGGCGGCGTCAGCTCCAGCACGCGTTCGCTTCTGCCCTGCGGGCCCTGGACGTCCTTCAGCAACCGGACGCTCATCGCGTTGTCTTTGGCGGTGATGAGAAGCCGGATGACGTCGCGGCTCAGGTTGTTACGCGCTTCGGCCGCCGCCTCCGCCGGCGCGTCGTGTCCGCCCAGAAGATCACGCGTCCATACGGTCTTCCCGTCAAACGCCGAGACCAGCATGCCGTTCGGCGTGCGCGCTTCCACGCGAAACTTGTCCGGATATTCGATATAGCTCGTCGTCTCGGTGTCCATCGGGCCGTTCGGCGTGGGACCTGACACCGTCTGCTTCGCGACCACGGTCTTCACGCCGCGGAGCGCGTCGATGCCGCCCATCGCCGCGATCACTCGATCGAGCACGCCTGTCGCCTCGTCGCGGCCAACGGCGGATTGCTGCGCGTAGGCGACGGCGTGCCGCGTCACTGCAGGCCGTGTCGAGGCAGGCCTGAAGGCCTGCACCACACGAGCACCAGCGCCCTCGGCGCTCGCGCGGCGGGTCGGCCGCTTGAAGTCGACCGCCGTGAGGTCGAGGTTCTGGATGTCGACGGTCTCGAAGCTGGCGAACCCGATCCCCTGGAGCTGATTCGTGAACCCCGCGGCATTGCCGACGAGGACGATTGAGAGGCGATCGGGCTTCAGATACAGCTTCGCGACGCGCTGGATGTCGTCGACGGTGACCTCGTTGACGCGCTCACGGAACGTCTGGAGCTGTTCGATCGGCAGGCCGTAGAACAGGACGTTCAGGATCTGCATCGCGATCGCGTTGGGCGTCTCGATCGTCAGCGGAAAGCTGCCGGTCAGATACGCCTTGGCGTCCCCGAGCTCGCGTTCGCTGACGCGCTCGCGCTGCAGCCGCCAGAACTCGTCGACGATGAGGCGCAGCACTTCACCGGTCGCCGCCGTGCGTGTGTTCGTCTCGGCCTCGAAGTCGCCGCCGTCCCTGAACGTGTCGAAGTTCGCCTGCGCGCCGTATGTGAGGCCCCGCGCCGTCCGCAGCACCTGATGCAGGCGGTTGCTGCCCTCGCCGCCAAGAATGCGAATCGCGAGGTTCACGGCCATGTAGTCCGGATGATTGCGCGCGATGCCGATGTTGCCGACGCGCACCTCCGTCTGCACGGCGTCCGGTTTGTTGACGATGACGATGCGCCTGGTCGGGTTCGGCGGCTCGCTGAACGTCGAGCCGGCGACGTCGCGCCGTTCCCAGTCGCCGAACACCCGCCGCACGCTCGCGAAGGCCTCGTCAGGCGAGATGTCGCCGACGACGGCGAGAATGGCGTTGTTCGGCGCGAAATACTTCTGATGAAACGCAATAAGGTCGCCGCGGGTGATCGAGGCGAGCGTCTCAGGCGTGCCGCTCTGCGGCAGCCCGTACGGATGGAATCCGTAGACGAGCCGATCGAAGACCGCGTTCGCGATGAAGTCCGGATCGTCGAAGCTCACCTGCAGCGACGACAGCAATTGCTGCCGCTGGCGCGCGATCTCTTCCTGCGCGAACGCCGGATGCCTCGCCATGTCGGACAGCATCTGCAGACCGCGGTCGAAGCTGTCCTTCATCACGAGCATGTTCAGGTAGCTCAGGTCCGTGCCCGCACCCGCCCCCATGCCTCCGCCGATGAAATCGATCGTGTCGTTCAGCTCGCTCGCCGACGCCGTCGTCGTGCCCTGATCGAGCAGCGAGGCGGTGAGGTTCGCGAGTCCGGTCTTCCCTTTCGGATCGAGCGCGCTGCCTGCGCCCACGAGCAGGCGGATGCTGACGACGGGCTGTTCGTGATGCGAGACCGCGATCACGCGCAGCCCGCTCGGCAGCGTCTGCATCTGATACGGCGGGAAATTGACGGGCCGCGCTGGAAGAGCCCGAGGGGGGAACTCATTCGGCCATGGAGTCTGCGAATACGCCAGCGACGCAGAGAAGATCAGGCCACAGAGACACAGAGTCACAGAGATCATTTTTTTCAAGATCTTTGACTTTGACCTCTGTGTCTCTGTGCCTCTGCGGCAGAGATCTCTCCGTGTCTCGCCCTTCATCTCTGCGCCTCCGGCATGAGCGTGAGGACCGTGCGGTTGGCCGGCGTGAAGTACGTCCGCGCCACTCGCTGGACGTCCGCGGCGGTCAGGCTCTGGAAGATGTCGAACTCGCCGTCCGCGGTCTTGATGTCGTGATGGATCACCACGGCGTGCGACAGCACACGCGCCTTCTCCTGATCCGACTCGCGATTCAGGATGTAGTCGCGCGCGAACTGGTTCTTGGTCCGCTGCAGCTCGCGCTCGCTGATCGGCTCGCTCTTGAGCTTCTCGATCTCCGCGATGAGCGCGCTGGCCACCTGATCGGGCGTCCGCCCGGGCTGCACGATCGCCACGGCATAAAAGAGGTTGGGATCCTCAATCAGGTTCGGCCCGCCGAATGCCGCGACGGCGAGCTGCTGCTCGTACACCAGCTTCTTGTAGATGCGCGAGCTCTGTCCGTCGGACAGCACTTTTCCCGCGATGTGCAGCGGATAGGAATCGCGATTGCCGTCGTAGGTGATGTGATACGCGACCACGACGGCCGGCAGCGGCCACGGCTCGGTCAGCGTGATGCGCCGCTCGGCCGTCTGCGGCGGCTCTTTCGGGATGTCGCGCGGGACCGGCTTCGGCGCCTTCGGCACGCGGCCGAGATACTGCGAGACGAGCTGCAGCGCCTGCGTCGAGTCGAGGTCGCCGACGAGCGTCAGCGTCGCGTTCTCGGGCACGTAGAACGTCTGATAGAAATCGCGGACGTCGTCCACCGTGGCCGCGTCGAGATCGACCATGCTCCCGATCGGCACGTGCTTGTACGGATGCGTCGTGAAGACCTGGTCGTAGATGATCTCGTTGAGCCGGCCGTACGGCTGGTTGTCGACGCGCAGCCGGCGCTCTTCCTTCACGACTTCACGCTCGCTGACGAACGTCTCGTTGTTGATCCGCAGCGTCGCCATGCGGTCGCCCTCGAGCCACAGCATCAGCGGCAGGTACTGCGAAGGTGCCGTCTCCCAGAACGTCGTCTCGTCCTCGGTGGTGAACGCGTTGCTCTGCCCGCCGATCGACGCAATCACCGACGTGTGGCCCTCGGGCTCGACGTTCTTCGAGCCCTTGAACATCAGGTGCTCGAACAGATGCGCGAAGCCGGTGCGGCCGGGCCGCTCGTTCTTGGATCCGACGTGGTACGTCAGGTTCAGGTGAACGATCGGAACGGAATGATCTTCTTCGAGGACGACCGTGAGGCCGTTGGGGAGCGTGGAGATTTCGTACTGCAGCTTCGGCGGGCGGACTGCCGCGGTCAGCGTCGCGACGGCCACGGCGCACGCGCCGGCCGCGACAGCCACGGCCGACAGACGCCGCGCCGTATCTCGTGTCATGTCAGTTGATTATGACCCAGTTTACTTGCTCGCGACCCTCAATCCGACAATGCCCCAGGTCACGGCCGGGCGCAGGTAGTCGATGGGCGTCGCGTCGAGGCGACGCTCGGCGCCAACGAAGAGCTCCAGATCGGCTTTCTTCGCGATGAGGCGAGTGCCCACCTCGAGCCGCGTCGTGTGCTGGACGTCGGTGCGCCCGCGAATGGCCGGATCGACGCCGTACATCTCCCCGGTCGTGCGGCCGTACCAGTGCACGTGCGGATTCATCGGATGCACGACCATGACGTCCCAGTCGGCAGCCCATGTGTAGTCGACGTCCGAGTGCTGGATGATCTTTCCCGCGCTGGCTCTGATCGCGAGGCTCGTCCCGTTGAGCTCGAACTTCCGCAGGTACCGGCCTTCGATGATGTTGAACGCAATGGCGTAGCGCTTCGGGCGGTCGCTGAAGTGGCGCGAGACGTGATGGAACACGAACGCGACCTCATGCTTGCCGAAGAACCACGACGCCGCCGGCTCGAGGACGTAGATGCCCTGGGTGGGGTCGAACGGCTGGCGCTCGCTGCCGAGCACGGCCTCGTAGTCGGTCACCACCGTCGCGCGCCCCTTGACGTAGTTCAGGAGGTCGAACTCGCCGCCGAAATGCGTGTCCCACCTGAACAGATCGGGGTTGTCACCGGTCAGCAGATTCACTTCGAGCTGGAAGTCGTAGAGCGAGAAGAACTCGAAGTTCTCGTTGGGTCCGTCGAGTGGCTGCGGTCCGGATTGCTGGGCGGATGCGGGCGGCGCGAAAAAGAAAACAGCGAGGGCAATGCACAGGGCAAAGCGCAGAGGGCACAGGGCACGCTTCATTCTTTGAGTTTCTCCTCGAGCTCGGCGAGGCGGTGTTCGAGTTCCGCCACACGTTGTCTGAGCGCGGGCAGCTTCTGATAGGCCGCCGCCGATTTCAACCAGTCTTTGTGCGGAATCGCCGGCGATCCTGACACGTACGCGCCCGCGTCGATCGAGTTCGGAATTCCGCTTTGCGCCGTCGCCATCGCGCCTTTGCCGATGCGCAGATGCCCGGCGACGCCCACCTGTCCCGCCAGAATCACGTCGTCTTCCACGACCGTGCTGCCGGAGATGCCGACCTGCGCGGCCAGCAGCACACGCCGGCCCACGCTGACGCCGTGCGCGATGTGGACGAGATTGTCGATTTTGGTGCCGGCCTGAATTCGTGTTTCGCCGACGGCCGGGCGGTCAATTGTACTGTTGGCGCCGATTTCCACGTCATCTTCAACCACCACGCCGGCCGCCTGCGGAATCTTGAGGTGCGTGCCGTCCGCCTGCTTCGCGAAGCCGAAGCCTTCGCTGCCGACGACGACGCCGTCGTGCAGGATGACGCGGTGGCCGACGACGGCGCGTTCGCGGATCGAGCACTGCGCGTGGACGATGCAGTCGTCGCCGACGGCCGCGCCCGCGCCGATGGCGACGTGGGGATAGAGAATCGTCCGCGCGCCGACGGACGCGCCCGGGCCGATCGTCACGAACGGGCCAATCGAGACGTCCGGACCGATCTTCGCGTCGGGCGCGATCGCGCTGAGTGTATCGACGCCCCTCGCGGGCGCCGATGACGGAAGGAACAAGGCGACGGCCCGCGCGAAGTCGACGTACGGCTTCCTGCTGCGAAGCACGGCGAAGCGCGCGCCCGGCGGAACCGCGAGATCGTCGGCCACGATGACGGCCGAGGCCTGCGTCGTGGCGAGATGCGACACGTAGCGCGGGTTGTCGACGAACGTGATGTCGCCCGGCCGCGCCTGGTCGATGCCGGCGACGCGCGTGATGTCGAGGTGGCCGTCACCTTCGAGCCGGCAGTCCAGCTCGCCGGCGAGCTCGCGGAGCTTCATCAACGCGCCCGCTGCACCTTCCGCGGCTCACGCGTGATTTTCGGATTGAGCAACGGCCGTCCCGCCTGTTCCCACGCGCTCACGATGACTGACGCGGTGGCGGTGGTGGCCGCAGACAGCCGCTCTTCGAGCATCGGCTTCACTTTCGCGAAGAACGCCTCGAAATACGCGTCGTCGTACGTGTCTTTCGCGCCGATCGCTTCCTTGTCAGCCTTGAGGAGCGCGTCCGCTTTCTGATAACTCGCGAGCAGCGTGTCGAACGCGTAGTCGCGCGGCGACGCAACCGCCTTCGGCGGCGCGGGCGAAAGCGTCAACCGCGATTCGAACCGTTCAACGAGCTCGGTCTCGAAGCGCGGATGCACACCGCGCTGGCCGGAGAGCTGGCCGTCGTAGTTGTTCGCGGCGTGCAGCGGCTGTGTGGCGTCCTGGATGTAGTGCGACGCCGCGCCGGCAAACACGATGGCATCGGACACGGCGAACGTGTTCCCTGTGCCGATGCGCTCGAACGCGCGCTGCAGACTGCCGGACATCTCGGCTTCGCGAAACGGCAGCGTGCCGAGCCGCTTCAGATCGTTCTCTCCGAACTTCTGCAGCGCCGCGCCGTACTCGCGCGGATATCCCGCGAAGGGATACGGCCCGAGCTCGGGCGCGCCGAAGTTGACGAAGTGATTTTGATCGTCGTCCCAGCCGACCGAGCGCCATAAATCCGGATCGAGGACGCGAATGAGCATCTCGTCGCGGTGCTCGACGAAGAACGGCTTGATCTCCGGCGGAAGAATGTCGATCGCGCGGCGCATGATCGCTTTGTGCGCCGCGAAGCCCCACGCGAACGCCGGCGCCGGACACAGCACCGCCGCGAGCAGGACCGCCGAAAGCCTTCGGAGCATGCGGGTATATTACCAACGGGATGGACAACCTCACACATACCCTTTTCGCGCTGACGCTGGCGCGGACGCCGCTCGGCCGCGCCGGCCGCGGCACGACAACCGCGCTGGTGCTGGCGTCGAGCGCGCCGGACATCGACATCGTGACGACGGCGCGGGGGACTGCGTCGTACCTGCAGTGGCATCGCGGGCCGACCCACGGGCTGCTCGGCGTGTTTGTGCTCGGGACGATCGTCGCGCTCCTCGTCCGCGC
>Ga0153915_10002171_pt1 | contig 18008 bp, 18 predicted proteins | sample Opewatmetagenome_2_FD_107003 | JGI IMG/M metagenome (GOLD analysis project Ga0153915, IMG submission 107003) | Freshwater wetland microbial communities from Ohio, USA - Open water 3 Core 3 Depth 3 metaG | ecosystem: Environmental > Aquatic > Freshwater > Wetlands | place: USA: Ohio, Lake Erie...
GGCATGGACGAGCTGTCGGAAGACGACAAGCTCACGGTCTCCCGCGCGCGCAAGATCCAGCGCTTCTTCTCCCAGCCGTTCCACGTGGCCGAGGTATTCACCGGCACGCCCGGCGTGTTCGTGAACCTCGAGGACACGATCAAGGGCTTCAAGGACCTGGTCGCCGGGCGTTACGACGATCTGCCGGAAGCCGCGTTCTACATGGTGGGCACCATGGAGCAGGCGGTCGAGAAGGCGAAGAAAATGGCCGCCGAGGTCGCGTAGCGCATGGCCGAGACCACCAATTTCGAGCTGGTCTCCCCCGAACGGCTGCTGCTGTCGCAGCCGGTCGAGATGGTGGTGATTCCCGGCGCCGAAGGCGACATCGGCGTCCTGCCGCGGCATGCGCCGTTGATCACAACGCTCCGCCCCGGCTCGATCGCGATCTACGAGGGCGGCCGGGTGAAGAGCCGCATCTTCGTCGCCGGCGGCTTCGCCGAGGTGACGCCGGAGCGCTGCACGGTGCTCGCCGACGAGACGGTCGCACTCGCCGGCGCCGACCGGGCGGCGGCGGAAGCGCGGCTCAAGGCCGCGCGCGAAGCTTTGTTGGCCGCCGACACGGACGAGAAACGGGTCCAGCTCGCCAAATCCGTCAGCATCGCCGAACAGCTCGTCGCGGAAATCGACCGCGGCGAGACGCTGCACTAAATCCGGCGCGCGCCTACGCGCAATCAGCCTGATCAGGCGGGACGCGGCGCCCGCGCCAGCCATGCGACCGGGTGACCTACATGGTGGCGGACGCCGGCGTTGCTGCACTGCACATGCGGTCCTGGACACGTTGCACGAGGGGATGGCGGCGGCGGTGCGGCCCACGGAACTCCGCGCGCGCTGAGCGCGCCGTCGTTATAATCGACTCAATAAAAATATCGGCTTCACTGACTGGGAGTGCAGGATGGGCTCGGTCTATCGCCGTCCTAGCGTCGTTGCCGGCCTCGCCATCGTCGGCGCCCTGTGCGCACCGTCGCTCGCGCACCCGCAGACGATTTCGTCGGCGGCCAGCCCGACAGAGACGGAGCGGGCAACCGCGCCGGCAGCGTCGATTTCCCCTGCGGCAGCGTTCGAACAAGTCGAACGGCATCGCGCGTTGCTCCTCGACGTACGCAAGCGATACGAACGAAAGGGCTCCCCGGTCGGATTGTGCGCGCACATCACGTTCTTCATGGACGGGACGCGCGACGAAGAATTCGTCGCCGACGTTCTTGCCGCGGTCGACGGCAACCGCAACGCCGCAATCATCCTGATCAGCAAGGCCGGCGTGCGCTCCGCGAAGGCGCAAAGCGTTCTGGCCGCCAACGGGTTCCCGAACGTGACATCGATCGACGGTGGCTTTCAGGCCTGGGTCGCAAGCGATCTGCCGCACTGAGCGCTCTTCGCGGGGCCGATTGCCGGTCGATAGTGCCGCGGCTATCCTTGCCGCATGAACGACGTTGCCGCCGCCACGTTGCAATCCGCACCCTCGCGCCCGCTGATCAACTGGCACAACTTGTGGTGGGTCGCCGCCGCGCTGGCCGTGATGATCGCGGCGATCCGGTCCGGCGACTGGTGGTTCCTGAATTTCGTCCACGTCGCGACCGGGGTATTGTGGACCGGCATCGACCTGTTCATGGGCTTCGTCGTCGGGCCGATCAATCGGCAGATGGATTTCGCCGCCCGCCGCCAGTTCACCACCCGGCTGATGCCGAAGATGCTGTTCCTGATGACAACGCTGTCGACCATCACGCCGACGACCGGCTGGTACCTCGCGGAGTTGCGCGGCTACACGGCGCTTCCCTATCCGCAGTACGGCTGGGTGCTGGCCGCGCTGATCATCACGACGATCCTCGGCATCCAGGGCATCGGCATCCTGCTCCCGACCAACGTGCGGGTCGCGCTGGAGATCGCGAAGCCCGCGCCGGACATGGAGATGGTCGGGCGGCTGATGCGGCGTTATATCCGTATCGTCGCGTTCCAGGGCTCGATGCAGGTCGCCATCATCGTCATCATGGCGAAGTTCGTGACCGGGCTGTAGCGGCGCGCAAGCCTAGCCGCTCGAGCCGCGGCAGCACGTCGGCGGCGAATGCCGGAAATTCATCGACGTAATTCACGAAGCCCATCGCGACGCCGGCGAATCCCGCGTCCGATATGCGCTGCAGCTCCGCTGCGATGTGGTCGGCGTCGCCGACCAGAGGATACGTGCCGTGGCCGGCGGCGAACCGCTGACGGAATTTCTTGTAGCCTTCCGGCGGCAGCGACTCGGTGTAGAGACCCTGCAGCGTGATCAGCCGGTCGACCGCTTCCCAATCCGCCATTTCATCCGAATACCAGCGGTAATACGCCTCGGCCTCGGCCTTGGTCTGCCGCTGCACCACATGCACGCTCGCGAACACGTCGACCGCGCGATCGAAGCCGGCGGCGACCGCCTTGACCGCCCGCACCTCGTTCCGCCCCTGCTCCGGATCGACCAGCTTGGTGAACAGGAAATCGCAGTTGCGAGCGCCGAATTTCCGTCCCGCGCCGGACGCGGCCGCGTTCATCACCACCGGCAGCCCGTTCGCCGGTTTCGGATTGCCGACTACCGATCGCAGGCGGATGTGACGCCCTTCGAAATCGAACGGCGCGTCCGCAGTCCAGATCCGCTTCACCACCTGCCACCACTCTTCGCCGTAGTCGTAGCGGCTGTCGTGCTCGCGCTGGGCGACGCCGAACATGTCGAAATCGTCCTGGTTCCAGCCGCAGACGATGTTGAGGCCGAAGCGCCCACCGCCGATGTGGTCGGCGGTCACGAACTGCTTCGCGGCGAAGATCGGATGCACCAGCGCGACATGGACGGTGCCGAACACGGTGAGCCGGCGCGTCGCAGCCAACAGCCCTGCGGCCCAGGTGATCGTCTCCCAGGTTTCGCCTTCGAAGTCGGTCTCGCCGCCATAGCCCTTCCAGCGCGCGATCGGCAGCAGGAATTCGATTCCGGCGGCATCGCATAATTGGGCAAGCTGCACATTGTGCGACCAGCTTGCGTCCCAGCGTTCCGGCGCCTTGGTCACGGCCATTCCAGACGAGCAATTCGCGGCGAAAATGCCGAGCTTCAGCCGGTTGGCGTTGTACATCGAGCTCTCGGTTCTCATTTTATGGACGCCGTTTCGTGGTGCCGGTACATTTCTTGATCAAAGGGGGAGTCGTCGCCATGACAAAAATCACGCGGCGCCAGATGATGCGCGCGGCGGGCGCGACGGCATTGGCCGCGCCGACGCTGCAAACTCTCCTGTGGTCGCACGAGGCGCGCGCGGCGATCGGCGATACGCTGTCCATCGCCTACAGCGCGGCGCCGGCCGGCTGGGATCCGAACACCGGCCCGCAGGCGACCAACCCCGGCAACCAGTCGATATTCCGGTCGATCTACGACCCGTACATGGTGCAGCGCGAGGATCTGAAAGTGGTCCCCGGCGTGATCGACGAGTTCGGCTGGAACGAGGACAGGAATGGGATTCATTTTCGCCTGCGCGAAGGCGTGAAGTGGCATGACGGCACGGCAGTGACGCCGGCCGACATCGTCTGGAACCTCGAGCGGCTGTACGACCCGAACGTAGGCGCGCCGCTCGTGCCGGTCTTCAACGCCATCACCAACATCCGCGTCGACGGCCGGCGGATCACGTTCGACCTGAAGGACTATCGCGCCACCATGCTGGAGCGGTTGGTCAACCTCGGCACCTATCTGATCCCGCCGCACTATTACAAGGAGGTCGGCAAGGAAGGCTTCGAGAAGAAGCCGATGGGCTCGGGTCCCTATGTGTTCGACCATTACGAGCGCGGCTCGTTCGTCCGCCTCAAGGCGTTTCACGATTATTGGGGCGGCAAGCCGCCGTTCGAGACGGTGATCTTCAAGATCGTCACCGATCCCTCGAGCCGCGTGGCGGAGATCGAACGGGGCACGTCGGACATCACGCTGGACATCCCATACGAGGAATACGACCGCCTGCGGGTGAAGCCGGGCTTTGCCGGAGCCTGCACGCCGCTCGCCAACATCGCCATGGTGTTCATCAACAACGAGGGGCCGTTTGCCGACGCGAACGTGCGCAAGGCCGCCGTCCACGCCGTCGACAAGAAGACGATCGTCGCGCGGCTGCACCGCGGCTACGGCGTGCCGATCGATACCCTGATGGCGCCGGAATACGCGAGCTACGATCCGACCATCAAAGCGCCGTACGACCCGAAGCTCGCGGCGCAACTCCTGGCGAAATCCGGCTATTCGCGCGAAAAGCCCATCGAGCTCACGTTCCAGACCACGCGCGGTTACAAGCCGAAGGACTATGAGACCGTGCAGGCGATTGCCGAGATGTGGCGCCGGGTCGGCATCAAGGCGAACATCGAGGTGTATGAGATCGCCAAGCATTTCGAGCTGCGCTATGCCCACAAGCTGGCGCCCGCCGCGTTCTACGACTGGTCGAACACCACCGCGGACCCGGAAGCCACTCTGTCCGCCGCGATGATGAGCAACTCGCTGCACTCCTCGTGGAAGAGCAAGGACCTCGACGAGCGGATCGCGCCGCTTTTCAAGGAAAAGGACAATGCCAAGCGGCTCGCGGGCTACCGCGAGGTAAACCGCTACATCGCCGAGAACGCCTACGTCCTGCCCCTGTTCCAGTATTACCGGCCGGTGATCTACAAGGCGGAACTCGCGTTCAAGCCGCATACCGCCGGGTATCTGCTGCCGTTCAGCATGAGCCGAAAGGCGTGAGCCGGTCTTAATCGGGCGGCGTCGCATAATTGGACTGGCTGCCCAATATGCAGCCATCGCGCATCGCTCCCTTGCCGCACCGCGTTTGAACCGCTGCCATGCATGGTTTCCACGTGCGCGCGGTCCGACGAAACACGTTTCTGGACGGCCAGATGGGGGGTGGATAGAGTTCGCGCAGCAGGGAGGGTATCAGCATGAAGTTTACGCGGCGCCAAGTCATTCGGGCGGCGGGGGCGAGCGCCCTCGCCCTGCCGGGACTCGACACCCTCCTGTGGTCGCACGCGGCACGCGCGGCGATCGGCGACACGCTCACCATCGCCTACAACGCGGCGCCCGCCGGATGGGACCCGAACACCGGCCCGCAGACGACGAGCCCCGGCAATCAGTCGATCTACCGTTCGATCTTCGATCCCTATGTGATCCAGAACACAGACCTGACGCTCGGGCCGGGCGTGTGCGACGAATTCGGCTGGAACGCGGACAAGTCGTCGATCCGATTCCGCCTGCGCGAAGGCGTCAAATGGCAGGACGGCAAGCTGATGACGCCGGACGACATCGCGTGGAACCTGGACCGGCTCACCGACCCGAACGGCGGCGGGCCGCTGCAGTCGATCTTCGCCAGCATCAAGAACATCCGCGTTGCCGGGCGCGACATCACCTTCGACGTGACGCCGTGGCGCGCGAACATGCTGGAGCGGATGAGCTTCCTCGGCATCTACCTGATTCCGCCGCATTACTACAAGGAAGTCGGGAAAGACGGTTTCGAGAAGAAGCCGATGGGTTCGGGTCCCTACATGTTCGACCATTACGAGCGCGGGTCGTTCCTTCGTCTCAAGGCGTTCCATGACTATTGGGGCGGCAAGCCGCCGTTCGAGACCGTCATCTTCAAATTCGTCACCGACGCCTCCAGCCGCGTGGCGGAGATCGAGCGCGGCACGTCCGACATCACGCTCGACATTCCGTACGAGGAATACGATCGGCTGAAGACGAAGCCGGGGCTCGCAGGCGATTGCAGCCCGATCTCCGACATCGCGATGGTGTTCATCAACAACGAAGGCCCGTTCGCCGACGCCAACGTGCGCAAGGCTGCTGTGTTCGCCGTCGACAAGAAGACGATCGTCGAGCGGCTGCACCGCGGCTATGCGAAGCCGATCGACACCCTGCTCGCGCCGCAATACGGCGCGTACGATCCGACGATAACGACGCCCTACAACCCGCAGCTTGCCGCCGAGCTGCTGGCCAAGTCCGGCTATTCGCGCGAGAAGCCGATCGAGCTCACCTTCCAGACCACGCGCGGCTACAAGCCGAAGGATTACGAGACGGTCCAAGCCATTGCCGAGATGTGGCGCAAGGTCGGCATCAAGGCCAACATCGAGGTGTACGAGATCGCCAAGCACTTCGAGCTGCGCGCGGCGCACAAGTTGGCGCCGGCCGCGTTCTACAACTGGGGCAATTCCACCGCGGATCCCGAAAGCTCGCTCGGCAGCTCGCTCGTCTCCAACTCGCCCCACTCCTCGTGGAAGGGCAAGGACCTCGATGAACGGCTGATCCCGCTGTTCCAGGAGAAAGACACCGCCAAACGGTTCGAAGGCTACAAAAAATTCGATCGATACGTCGCCGAAAACGCCTATGTGCTGCCGCTGTTCCAGTTCTACCAACCGGTGATCTACAAGGCGGGGCTCGGCTTCAAGCCGCACACCGCGGGCTATCTGCTGCCATTCGCGATGGGCGCCAAAGGGTGATCCTGCGCGGGGTTGCTGCGTCGTGAGTGGGAGCTACCTGGCGAAGCGGCTCCTCCTCACCCTTCCGACCCTGTTCGGCGTCATCGTCATCATCTTCGTGCTGCTGCGCGTGGTGCCGGGCGATCCCATCGCGATGATGGTGCCGCCCGAGGCGGGCCCCGAGGACGTCGCGCGGCTGCGCGCCGTCTATGGCCTGGACAAGTCCATGGTGCAGCAGTTCGCGATATTCCTGGGCGCGCTGGCGCGGGGCGATTTCGGCACCTCGATCAGCCTCAAGCAGGATGTGTTCGGGCTGGTGGTCGGCCGGCTGCCGGCGACTCTGGAGCTCGCGCTGGTCTCGATCGTGTTCTCGCTCGCCGCCGGCCTCGCGCTTGCGCTGATCGCGACGCATCTCCGCGGACGCTGGCCGGAATGGCTGATCGACGGATTCAATTCGGTGGCGCTGGCGCTGCCGGAATTCCTGTGGGCGCTGCTCCTGGTCTTGGCACTCGGCGTGCTGGTGCCGCTGCTGCCGATCTCCGGCCGTTTCGATCCGGCGGTCGAGCTGCCGCTGGCCACGCAGTTCTATCTGATCGAGAGCCTCGTGCGCGGCGATTTCTCGCTTGCCGCACACCTGCTGCCGTACCTGATCATGCCGGCGCTCGCCTTGTCGCTGCCGCTGATCGCGGTGATCACGCGGGTGCTGAAATCGTCGCTGCAGGACGCGCTGGCGCAGGATTACGTCCTGTTCGCCCGGATCAACGGCTTCAGCGCCGCGCGGATCCTGGTTCGCTATGCCCTGCCCAATGCGCTGATCCCCGCGATCACGGTGGCCGGCGTGCATTTCATCTTCTTGGTCGGCGGCACGGTGCTGGTGGAGCTGATCTTCTCCTACCCCGGCATCGGCAACATGCTGTACGGGGCTGCGGTGTATCGCGACCTGCCGCTGATCCAGGGCGTCACGATCGCGTTTGCCGTGCTGTTCGTGCTGCTCAACCTGTTGATCGACCTCCTCTACCTCGTCATCAACCCGCGCGTGAGGCATTCGTGAGAGTGTGGGGGTGGCGGGCGAATCCGCGGCTCGTCTTCGGCGCGTTCGTCGCTCTGTTGCTGCTCGTCTGCACCCTGTTCGCGCCGCTCCTCGCGCCGCACGATCCGATGGACCAGGACCTGCTCAACCAGCTCCGCCCGCCGGTGGTGATGACGGGGAACGATCCGGCGTTCGCGCTCGGCACCGACGAGCTCGGCCGTGATCTGTTCTCGCGGCTGATCTACGGCGCACAGCCCGCAGTGCTGGTGATGGTGGTCGGGGCCACGCTCTCCGGCATCGTCGGCGTCGGGCTTGGGCTGCTTGCAGGCTATTTCGGCGGCTGGATCGATACCGGCGTATCCCGCGTGGTCGAGATCTTCATGTCGTTCCCGCCGATGCTGATCGCGATCGTGCTTGCCGCGGTGATCGGGCCCGGCCTCGACACCGTGATCATCGCCGTGGTGGTGATCGGCTGGACCCGGGTGTGCCGCGTGATTCGCGGCGAGGTCCTCGCGATGCGCGAGCTCGATTTCGTCACCTCGGCGCGCGCGGCGGGCGTCTCGCACCTTCGCATCATCTTCCACGAGCTTGTGCCGAACCTGGCGCCGCTGCTCGCGGTGTTGTTCGGGCTGGAGATGGGCCGCGCCGTCGTTACCGAGGCGGTGCTCGCCTTCATCGGTTTCTCGTCCAGCGATATCGCGACCTGGGGCGCAATGATCGCCGGCGGCCGCTCGTACCTGTACCAGGCGTGGTGGATCACGGCGTTGCCGGTGGCGGTGATCGCGCTCTCGGTGCTCGGCCTCAACGCGCTCGGCGACGGTCTGCGCCAGGCGACCGACCCGCTGTTGCGCCGATGACCGTTCTTACGATCGAAGGCCTGCGGATCATGATCGGCAGCGTACCGATCCTGCGCGGCGTCGATCTGAAGATCGACCGCAACCGGGTGCACGGGCTGGTCGGCGAGTCCGGCGCCGGCAAGACAATGGTCGGCAAAGCGATCATCAACGCGTTGCCGGACGCGGCACGGATCACCGGCGGCGCAATTCGGTTCGACGGCCGCGACCTCATCGCGATGTCCGTGCGCGAACGTCGGCGGCTGCTCGGCCGCTCGATCGCCATGATCCTGCAGAATCCCATGACGGCGTTGAATCCGGTGATCCGGATCGGCGAGCAGATGGCGGACATCCTCGCCTATCACCTGGAGGTTTCCAGGCGCGCTGCGGCCGAACGCGCGGCCGAAATGCTGGCCGCGGTGCATATTCGCGAACCCGGACGGGTGCTCCGGCTGTATCCGCACGAGATTTCGGGCGGCATGTGCCAGCGCGTCGCCATCGCGCTTGCCTTCGCGTGCGAGCCGCAGCTGATCGTCGCCGACGAGCCCACGACGGCGCTCGATGTCACGGTGCAGTACCGCGTGCTCCGGCTTTTGAAGGAAATGCAGGGGCGCACGCAATCGGCGGTCTTGTTCGTCACGCACGATCTCGGCGTGGTGGCAAAGGTGTGCGACGACGTGAGCGTCATGTTCGCCGGCCGCATCGTCGAATCGGCGCCGGTCGCGGACCTCTTTGCCTATCCACGGCACGCTTATACGGCTGCGCTGCTGGCGGCGACCCCGCGCTACGATCTTCCGGCATCGACGCTCAGGCCGATCCCGGAGGCGCTGCGCGCACGGCTCTGGCAAGAGGCATTCGCCGACGATCGGATCGCGGGCCGTGTTTGAAGCGCGCGATATTCGCGTCGCGCTGCCGGATCGCAGCAAGAAACCGCTCATCGGCGCGGCGCCGCCGATCGAGATCCTGAAGGGCATCAACCTCTCGATCGGCGCCGGCGCGACGCTTGGCATCGTCGGCGAATCGGGATCGGGCAAGAGCACGCTCGCGCGCACCATGCTGCGTCTTTACCGGCCGAAGAGCGGCACGCTCACGTTCGAAGGCCGCGACATCACTCATCTCGAGGAGCGCGCGCTCCGGCCGTTGCGCGCGCGCATGCAGATCATCTTCCAGGATTCGCAATCGGCGCTGAATCCGCGCTTGACCATAGGCAGCACGCTGATCGAACCGATGCGGTCGTACCGGCGGATCGGCAGCCGGTCGGCTGCGCGCGATCTCGCGGCTGATCTCCTCGGACGGGTCGGGCTCGAGCCCGAATTCCTGGCGCGTTATCCGCATCAGCTTTCGGGCGGGCAGCGTCAACGGGTCGGGATCGCGCGCGCGATCGCGCTCAATCCCGCGCTGGTGGTCGCCGACGAGATCGTGTCGGGACTCGATGTTTCGGTGCAGGCGCAGATCCTCGCCCTGCTGCGGTCACTCCGGCGTGAAACCAACATGGCGCTGGTGCTGATCAGCCACGATCTCTCCGTGGTACGGGTGGTATGCGATTCGGTGATCGTGATGCAGAACGGCGAGATCGTGGAGGCAGGACCGTGCGCCGACCTGTTCGCCAACCCGCGCCACCCTTACACGCGTCAACTGCTCAGATCCGTGCCGCTTCCCATCGTCGATCCCGACTGGCTGACCGGCGCCGAGGTCCGCGACAACCCATAAAACGAAACGGCCTCATCCGAAGATGAGGCCGTTTGCGCGATCAGGAGATGCCGAGACTTAGAACGGCAGAAGGAAATCGACTGCGAGAGTCAGCTGACGATCGCTTTGCCCGGTGCCGGTCTGATCCGTGTTGTAGGCGCGCACCCCGTCGGTCGTGTGGTCGTAGCGGATCTCCGGCCGGAGCATGAAGCCTTCAAGGTACTTAACATCGGCGAGCGGCTTGATGTTCGCGCCGAAGGTGAACGCGACGTAGTGCGTCGTGCTCACCGGGCCGAGCTCGGTGCCGCTAGGCTTGCCCTTCTCGACGTCCACGAAATCGAAATTGCCGGGGAATTCGCCGATGAAGGCCGGGCCGCCGCTCCAGTACTCGCCGCGCACGCCGAGAGACAGCCAGTCGTTCACTTTATATTCGAGGTACTGTGCGATGCCCCGGGCGGCCGCATTCACCGCACTGTCACGGACATAGTTGCCTTCGGTGATCGAGGTGAATGCGTCGGTGATTTTCCAGGTCACCACGATGTCGTGGTACTGCCGCTTATCGGCGTCAGGGCTGATGCCGGTTCCGCTCGTACTCTCGGGCTGCTCGGCGCCGATGTGGGTGGCGTAGAGGGTGGTCAGGTTGCCATCCAGGAAAGTGAGTCCGACGCCGCCCATGAACGCAGCGGCATGGTTGTTGTCGCCGCCGAAGATCGAGGTGTTCACGCCGGTATCGACGCCTGCATACAGATCGAGCCACGGCAGCGTATGCACCGTCGCGTAGCCTCCGGTGTGCTTCAACGGCAAACCGAAATTGAAGATGTAGCTGTGCGAATAGAAGAAGTTGCCAGCCGCCGGAATGACCTCGGAGCCGAGCAGCGTCGGATACTGGCCGATCTTGAAGTCGATGCCGCCATCGGTCAGCCACGGCGTGTGCGCCACGAAATTGGCTTCCACGACATCGAGCTGGTTCCGCGCGTAGGTGATGTCATCGCCCTCGTAGAGGAAATGCGTGTAGCGCGCGTCGGAGCCGTAGAACGCCTGGATCCTGAAGCCGAAATCGTAGCCCTCCGCCTTCGGATCGAGCGGGCGATCGATGGTGCCCATGAGTTGGTTCAGCACGGGTATGTTGGACTTGTCGGTGAACGCGTGCCCGAAATTGATCTTGTTGCCGGGCCCATCGACGTTGCCCGTGATGCCGGCTTCAAGATTCCCGGAGAACGCGATGGTATCCCAATAACCGCCGAGGCCGAGCGTGTTGGCCGGCTTGCTGTCCTCCGCCGCTGCGCCGACCGCTAAAAGCCCGATCGTTGCGGCGGCAATGCCACCCGAGATGTAGTTGGTTTTCATCGCGCTCGTTCCCTCGCGTATTTGTTATTCACAAAGCTGCTGCTGCGTTCGACCACACGCACGTAAAGATGTCGGGGCGGGCATATTTTAAAGAAACTGTAAATGCCCGCCCCAATGCCGTTACTCTACCCGTTCGCCGTGCAACGCGAGATCGAGACCCTCGATCTCGACGTCCGGAGAGACGCGCAGCCCGACGATCGCCTGCACGACCTTCAGGATGATGAAGGTCATGATTGCGTCATACACGATGACGCAGGCGACGCCGTAGCCCTGGATGCCGACTTGGCCCCAATTGCCTTCCAACGCGCCTGGCGTCTTGCCGATCGCCTCGACCGCGAACACGCCGGTCAGCAACGCGCCGGCAATGCCGCCCAGCGCATGCACGCCGAACGCATCCAACGCATCGTCGTAGCCGCACTTGTTCTTGAGCCACACCGCGCCCCAGTAGCACACCGCACCGGCGATGATGCCGATGATCAGCGCGCCGCCGGGCGCAACGAAGCCCGACGCCGGAGTGATCGCGACGAGACCCGCAACCGCGCCCGAGATGATGCCGAGCACGCTCGGCTTCCCGCGCGCCGCCCACTCGATGAACATCCACGACAGCGCCGCGGCGCCGGTCGCGATCTGGGTGACGGCCATCGCCATGCCGGCGTTTGCATTCGCCGCGGTTGCCGATCCGGCGTTGAAACCGAACCAGCCGACCCACAGCAGCGACGCACCGATCACGGAGTAGACCAGGTTATGCGGCGCGAACAGCTCGGTCTTGTAGCCCTTGCGGGGTCCAAGGACGAGTGCGCACACCAAGCCGGCGACGCCCGCGTTGATGTGCACGACCGTGCCGCCCGCGAAATCGAGCACGCCGGCAGCACCGAGGAATCCGCCGCCCCATACCGAGTGCGCGACCGGCGCATACACCAGGATCAGCCACAGACCCATGAACCAGAGCAGCGCCGAGAACTTCATACGGTCGGCGAACGCGCCCACGATCAACGCCGGGGTAATGATCGCGAACGTCATCTGGAACGTCATGTACACGGTCTCGGGGATGGTCGGGGCGAGCGAATGCCCCTTGTCGAATCCGATGCCGCTCAGGAACAGCTTGTCGAGCGGCCCGAAGAACTTGCCGCCCTCGGAGAAGGCGAGCGGATAGGCCACGATCATCCACAACACGGTCACGAGGCAGCAGGTCGCAAACACCTGCATGCACATGGCGAGCACGTTCTTCTTGCGCACCATGCCGCCGTAGAACAGCGCGAGGCCCGGTACGGTCATCATCAGGACGAGCGCCGTGGATGCGAGCATCCACGCAGTGTCGCCGGTGTCGAGCTTGGGTGGAGCCGCCGGTGCGGCTGGAGCTGCCGGGGTGGTCTGTGCCCACGCGCTGGCGGCGAAGAGCGCGAGCGGCAGCAGCGCAAGGCCGACTGCGGCGGCGCGACGATGAAAAGCGGTCACGTCTGTTCTCCTAGAGTGCGTCGTCATTGAGCTCGCCGGTCCGAACGCGGACGGCTTTTTCCAGATCGAAGATGAAGATTTTTCCATCGCCGATTTGGCCCGTGGTCGCTGCCTTGCGCAGCGCGTCTGCGACCCTATCAGCCATGGAATCGGCCACCGCGACTTCGATCTTGATCTTGGGCAGAAAATTCACCTTGTACTCGGCACCGCGATAGATCTCGGTGTGGCCCTTTTGACGGCCGAACCCGCGCACCTCGGAAACTGTCAGCCCTTGCACGCCGAGACCCGTGAGTGCTTCACGAACCTCGTCGAGCTTATGCGGTTTGATAACCGCCATGATCATCTTCATCCGCGCACTCCTTCCCCCTCCGCCGGGCGATTGTTGACGTGCTTGACGGCCACACGGAATCTCCGTCTGGTCATCGCACCACCAACTACTCGCAAGAATCGTGCCAATCGAAGTGGGCGACGAGAATTAACGATGAATGTTTCATGAAATCAAATATTTAAGTGCCCTCTATGTGGGCATTCGGCAACGCCGTGGCATGCAGGCCACTGCTATTTTTATGCGCTTCGTGCTCGTTTTTTATTCAAATACACGCCGGGCCGCTGATGCAAAAAGGGTCTGATGACCTTGTGCCGTGCATTCAGGACGCCGCGGTAGGGGTTGACCGCCCGAATTGCAGGCAGTATGGCCAACCAATCGCCAAAAACATTCGCTGACCGCCAAACGCCCGGCCTTGCCGGTTTTCCAGGCAGCGACTCGGGGAGGCTTCATGGCGCCACGGTTTGCCCGTGCCATTCGTCTGGCGGCGATTGTTTCGCCCGCAACATTGATCGCATCCGATGCGCTTGCGCAGACCGCCGCCCAGGCCGCCAGCGGCGCGTCGACTGCGTGGCTTCTCACGGCAACCAGCCTGGTGTTGTTCATGACCATGCCGGGCCTTGCGCTGTTCTACGGCGGGCTCGTGCACTCGCGAAACGTGCTGTCGGTGCTGATGCAGTGCACCGGGATCGCCTGCCTGGTCTCGGTATTGTGGCTGGCGTTCGGCTACAGCCTTGCTTTCGACGACGGCGGCAACCTGCAGCCGTGGATCGGCGGATTGCATGGCGCGTTCCTCGCCAATGTCGGGCTCGACACGGTCAAAGGCGAGATTCCCGAAACCGTGTTCTTCATGTTCCAGATGACATTCGCGATCATCACGCCGGGCCTGATCGTCGGCGCCTATGTCGAACGCATCAAATTCGGCGCGGTCATGTTGTTCAGCGCGCTGTGGTTGATCGTCGTGTATGCGCCGGTATGTCATTGGGTGTGGGGCGGCGGTTGGCTCGCCGAGATGGGGGTGCGCGACTTCGCGGGCGGGCTGGTGGTGCATGCGACCGCCGGATCGTCGGCGCTCGTCGCGGCAAAGGTCGTCGGCCCGCGCCGCGGGTTCCCGCGCGAGGCGGTGCCGCCGCATGCACCATGGATGACGATGGTCGGCGCCGCGATGCTGTGGGTCGGCTGGTACGGCTTCAATGCCGGGTCCGCGCTTGCGGCAAATGCCAATGCCGGCATGGCGATGACGGTCACCCATATCTCCGCCGCTAGCGCGGCGCTCACCTGGATGCTGATCGAATATGCGAAACTGGGCCGCGCCAGCCTGATCGGACTGGTCACAGGAATGGTCGCCGGGCTCGCGACCATCACACCGGCATCGGGCTATGTCGGACCGGGCGGCGCACTGGTGATCGGGATCGCGGCCGGCATTGTGTGCTACCGTATGGTCCAGTTCATGAAGCAGACGCTGGAGGTCGACGACTCCCTGGACGTGTTCGCGGTCCATGGGATGGGTGGGGCGCTGGGCATTCTGCTGACTGCATTCTTTTCGGTCTGGCTCGGCGGGCTCGGGCTCGAGGACGGCCGGACCATCGGCGGCCAGTTCTGGATTCAGCTGGTCGGCTTGGTCGCGACAACCGTCTGGTCGGTCGTGCTCAGCTTCGTCATCCTGAAGATCGTGCAGGCGGTGGTCGGTCTCAGGGTCCGTGAAGACGAGGAAAACGAGGGTCTCGACCTCTCGACCCACGGCGAACGCGGGTACACGTTCTAGCGGCCAATCGCGGGAGAAATCGTCCATGAAAATGATCGTGGCCATCATCAAGCCGTCACGGCTGGACCCGGTCCGCGATGCACTCGCCGCGATCGGAGTCCAAGGCATGACGGTGAGCGAGGTGCGCGGCTTCGGCCGGCAGCGCGGTCACGCCGAGATCTATCGCGGCGCGGAATATCAGATTGCCTTCGTGCCGAAGACCAAGATCGAGGTCGCTGTGCCCGATACGCTCGCCGAGCGTGCACTGGGTGCGATTCGCGACGCCGCGCAAACCGGAAAAATCGGCGATGGCAAGCTCTTTATGTTTCCTGTCAACCGCGCGATTCGCATCCGAACCGGCGAACTAGACGAGAATGCGTTGTAAAGATTGTCGTTCGCGGCCTTGCATCTCGCTTTCTAACGACCCATCATAGTACGCGGCTGGGTTAACCGGCTTGAGCAGGGGGACATTAAAGGAGGGAACCGTCATGGCGAGCTGGACGCTCGACGATATTCCCTGGCACGCGTTCGATCGCTCCAAGGTGACGCCCGACCTTGTAGCGATCGTGAAGGCGGCGAGTATGGTCGAGTACAACGCGGGCGACTACGTCGCGTACCTCAACAACGTGTTTGCCGACGATCCGCGATTTCGGAAGGCAATCGAAGGCTGGGGACGCGAAGAGGTGCAGCACGGCGTCGCGTTGGCGCGATGGGCTGGCTGTGCCGATCCCGTGTTCAATTTTGAGGAAAGCTTCCACCGCTTCAAGGACGGGTTCCGGCTGCCGTTGGAAGCAACCAGCTCGGTGCGCGGCTCGCGCACCGGCGAGCTGATCGCGCGCTGCATGGTGGAAACCGGCACGAGCTCCTACTACACCGCGCTCGCCGATTCGACCGATGAACCGGTCCTGAAAGAGATCTGTCGCAAGATCGCAACCGACGAGTTTGCGCACTACGCGCTGTTCCACAATCACATGCGCCGCTACCTGCAGGCAGAGCGGTTGGGCGTGTTCCAGCGATTGCGCGTGGCGCTTGGCCGTATCGCCGAGTCCGAGGATGACGAGCTCGGCTACGCGTTCCATGCCGCAAACAACGGCAACGCGCCCTACGACCGCAAGGCGGCGATCCGGGCCTACCAGCAGCATGCCTTCCCCCGCTACCGCAACGAGCACGTGCGCCGCGGCGTGAAGATGATCATGTCTGCGATCGGGCTTGCCGAGGACGGACCGGCTGCGCGTGCGATGACGTGGCTCGTGCTCGCGCTCTTGCGCTTGAAGACGCACAGCCTCGCGCGCGCCGCGGTTTAGCCTTAAGCGGCGAGTCTTCGGACCAGCGGCGCGAACTCCGCCACCACCGCTTCGTACACCAGGCGCTTGAAATCGACGATTTTGCGCGGCACGTCGGGCATGTCCGCCCAGCGCCATTCCGTGAATTCCGGCGCATGATGATGGTCGAGGCGAATGTCGCCGTCGCCGCCCAGGAATCGCATCAGGAACCACTTCTGGGTCTGCCCGCGCCAACGCCCGCCCCACGCTTTGCCGTCGAGTTCGGGCGGCAGATCGTAGTCATGCCAATGACTCGATTCGGCAACGATCTCGGCCTTATCCGTGCCGATTTCCTCGACGAGCTCGCGCAGCGCGGCCTGGCGCGGCGTCTCGCCTTCGTCGATCCCGCCCTGCGGCATCTGCCAGTGATCGCCGGGTATATCTCCGCGCTTGGCGACGAATACACGACCGTCGCGGTTCACCAGCATGATTCCGACGCATGGCCGATACGGTTTGCTCATTGCGATTTGCGCTCGACCGCGAACGCGGAGACGGGTGCGAGCACGAAACCTTTCTTGTCGACCTCCACCGCCCATTGCGCGATGCGTTCCAGGGTTGCCGGATAAGGCCCGCCGACGCCGATGGCGCGACCTTGTTCGCGCGCGCGTCGTTCCAGATCGGCAAGCCTGGCGTCGATGGCAGCGCGCGCGACGACGTCGTCGATTGATTGCGTGCTCTGCGCCCACGGCACGCCCACCTCGCGTGCGACGTCCGGGACGGCACTGTCGGTAGCACTGCGGGAATCCACATACATGAGCCCGCGCTCCGCAAGCGCCTGCAGGACCGGTCGCAGATTGCGGCGCGACGCAGTGAAGCGCGAACCCATCAGATCCGCGATGCCGACATAACCGGCGGCACGTCCCAGCATCCACTCGAGGCGTTCGACGTTCGCTTTTCCGTCGAGCGAGGTGAGCAGGGTCAAGGGCCCCGGATCGTTGCGCGGGTAATCGATCGGCTCCATCGGCACATTCAGAAGGACTTCGTGCCCGGCGGCGCGGGCGGCCGAGATCCATGACGGGAGATCATCGGCATACGGGGCGAACGCGAGCGTCACCGCCCCCGGTAGACCCTGGATCGCGGCTTCCGTCGCGGCGCTGGAAAGCCCGAGCCCGGTCACCACGATGGCGATGCGCGGCCGGGAATCGGCCCGGTCGAACGGGCGCGCATAGACCTTCCATGGCGCGCGGCCATCGGAACCGATGATCGGCAGCATTCCGACGGCGGAAGTCCGCACCAGAGTCGGATCCGGCGCAGGGGTGAGTGCGGGTCCGGTTGCCGCACGGGGAAGCTTCGGCGCAGTCAGCGTTGTCTCCACGACGCGCGCTTCGGGTTGCGGTGCGGGGGGCGCCTGCGGAGGCTGTACGGGCACCGACGGGCGCGCGGTAGCGGCAGCCGGCGCAGGTGCCGACTTAGGCGGCGGCGCGGGCAAGGGTTGGCCCGGTGCAGCGGCCGCCGGTTCTGCCGGCGCGGGCGGCGGAGTCAATGCACCCGCGCCGATCGGCGGTGTGGGCGTCAAAGCGGGCGCGGCGGACGCCTGAGCGTCCACCGGTGCGCCAGCCGCCGGAACGGTCGCCTTTGCGTCGCTGGTGGCCGGTTGCGGCTTTACGTCGCCGAGTGCGATGTCGACACGCGCCTAGTGCGTGCGATCCGACGGCGAAGCATCTACCATGGTCAGCCACGCGACGACGCCCGCGACGCTCGCAAGCGTCAGCGCGACCAGGAAGACCGTCGTGCGGGCATCGCGCAACGCCAATTGCGGCCTACTTTGCGGCAGCCTTCTGATAGAGCGAGA
>Ga0153915_10002172_pt1 | contig 17995 bp, 15 predicted proteins | sample Opewatmetagenome_2_FD_107003 | JGI IMG/M metagenome (GOLD analysis project Ga0153915, IMG submission 107003) | Freshwater wetland microbial communities from Ohio, USA - Open water 3 Core 3 Depth 3 metaG | ecosystem: Environmental > Aquatic > Freshwater > Wetlands | place: USA: Ohio, Lake Erie...
AGGGAAAGGAAAGCGCTTGAGGTCTTCTGCAACAACAGTGTTGGGAAAAACCTCACGGGCTTCCCGCCCCAGATCTTCCGTTTCGCGATAGCGTGCGGAAAAGTGCGTGATGATTAACTGCTGACGCCGGCTTCTTTGGCTAGCTGAGCAGCCTGCCGAGCAGTCATATGCATGTACTCCTCAGCTTTATCCCGATCCTCTTCCAGATAGGTACTCTCGCATATCAATGTTTTGGCTCCGCGGGCAATTTCAACAGCCTGTTTGCAATAGCGAGTATCAACCACATAGGCCAAGGCATCGCCGGTCCGCACATGGCTGACCTCTTCTAAGCGAACTATACGCCCATTAATTTCGATCGTTTTATTCTTTTCGATCTTGCGCACATCGGGGCCGGCAATCCCGAATCGCCTCAACTCTTCTGCGTGGAATTTAATTGAATCCGGCTCAGTGATCCGCCACCCGATGTTTTCAATGCCATGCTCGAGAAAAACAGCTTCGATTTTGAATTTTCCGTCATCTTCGACGAGTCCTGCATGTTTGACGGGATGCTCAACAACCGTGATATTTTCACGGTACACGCATCCATAGCGCAGACGGTCGAAATTCTTCTTGCCGCCAGCAGGATAATAGCAATGGATTGGATGAGTTACTTTATCGAGGTTCAATCGCATCAGCATAGATCCGACGCCTAAGCAGTGGTCGCCATGGAAATGGCTGATGAAAATTCGAGAAACAACCGTTGGCGCGAGATCGGCGTAGATAAACTGTCTTTGCGTCCCCTCGCCAGGATCGAACAAAAGCCCTTCATCATTCCATCGGACAAGATAGGCGCCGTGATTGCGGAAACGAGTTGGCTGCTGGCTGGAACAGCCGAGAATAACGATGTCGCGCACGCTCATTTTACCCTCAAGGCAAAATAGGAAAACCGCCCCAAAACAGCGCCGACCAAAGCGCCGACAATATGTGCGCTATTGGCAATATTCAAACGAAACGGCAGGTTCGTCGCAAGCTGTACAACAAAAGATGCAGTCTGCAATAAAAACATCGCCAGAACGAAAAACCCCAAAAACAGCATCGTCGCGCGCTGCAAGGGATATCCTTCCCAAGGCGCAATCCGCTGCCGCATCCAGATAAACCCGGCAAGGCCCATCACTATCCCCGAATAGCCGAGAAAGAAAGGTCCGCTCATGAGATATTGAACTACGTTGGCGGAAATACCGGAAGTCAATGTCAAAATCAATGTGCGCCACGCGCCGATGCGTTTTTCGATCGGCCGGCCCAGCATCCAAAGCCACAACATATTGAACAATATATGCAGAAGGTCGCGATGAAGCACGCATGGCGAGAACAAACGCCAGATTTCTCCACTGCGAATTTTTGTAAAAAGCGGTCCCTCGGCAGGAGATGGATCTCCTGTTTTGAGTTTTAAGAGCGCCCAATCGGAGATGCCTCTCCAATAAGGAACATCCATCAACGCCTCCACTTGTTTACGCAAGTCAGGCGTCAAATCTTCAATTTTCTGATTGGGCTCGACATGATGCTCTTCGAAAAAAACCAAGAGGCGCTGCACGGCATCGGGCATATCGAATAACAGGGTTCTTTCAACGGGAGTCATTAAAAATGCCTGGTCGGAAAGCTTGTCATTGCGCATAGGAAATTCCTGCACCAGGTCTAGCAAATAGATAAAAACGCAAAGCGCCAGGAAAGAACTTGTTACAATCGCAAAGAATGTCTTTCTCGCGGGCATTTCTTCAGGCGGCTCTTCCGGCGCTTCCTGTTGAACGAGGGTATCGAACTGGGGATCGAATGGATTGGCTTCAAAGCGCAATAATAGCTCATTTGCCTCATCGATGCGATCCTCATCGGAGACCCAAATCTGAAAAAGAATTTGCCCCGTCTTCGCATCTCCCACAGCCTCGCAGCGGTTTTCAATGCCGCGGTGCGCCAGAAAAATGCTGAATCGCTGTGCTGTCGCCTCGTTGGAAAGAGTGCCGATTATACGCATTGCTTGATCTTCTCAATAATAAAACTTGTCGCAAGCGTCGGAATCCGTTCGACCAGATGGAGTCTCGCTCCGCATGCCTTCACTGTCTCGGCTTCAATACAATTTTCGCCATATTCTTTGCCGTTGACGTGAACGTCGGGTTTGATTTTACCGATGATCGCCCGCGGGTCAGTCTCATCAAACCAGGTCACATAATCGACGAATTCAAGCGCCGCGATCATCTCCAGGCGGTACTGCAAAGGAATAATCGGCCGCTGCTTGCCTTTATACTGCTGGATTGATGAGTCGGAATTCAGAGCGACTATCAACCGGTCGGCCTGCATTGATGCCTGATGAATGATGTACAAATGACCTGCATGCAAAAGGTCAAATGATCCATTGAGCGAAGCGATCGTCAAATGGCGGTTGCGCAAATCGGCGCATTTCTGCTCAATGTGCTGCGGTTCGATGAGTTTTTTTATCAGATACAATGGATTTGCCATGAGCCTTCTCTGGGAATGCAATGCGGAATACCTCGTCGTAATATTCGACGAAATAAACTTCGAGCCCTTTTTTCAAAAATTCAGGAAGTTCGTCGTAATCGCGCAAGTTTTCTTTAGGAAAAATCAGCACATTAAGCTTGGACCGGCGTGCGGCAATCAGCTTCTCTTTCAAGCCGCCAATCGGCAAAACTCGTCCAGTCAAAGTCAATTCTCCCGTCATGCCAAGATTGTCTCTGACGGGTTCTTTCATCAAAAGCGACAAAAGAGCCGTTACCATCGTGATGCCCGCGGAAGGCCCGTCTTTCGGCGTAGCCCCTTCGGGTATATGGATATGGATCTGTTCCTTATCAAAGAAGGGAACTCCTGGGGCATATTGCTCCGAACAGCTATGCACATAGCTCCAAGCGATCTGCGCCGATTCTTTCATCACATCGCCAGCTTGCCCAGTGAGTTTCATCTCGGTCTTTTCTGAAGGATACTCGATCGCTTCCACATAAAGCGTCGCGCCGCCAAGAGACGTCCACGCCAACCCGGTGCAGACACCGACCGGATTGTGTTTGTAATAGCGGTCGGACGTAAAGATCGGCTTGCCGAGATACTCGGCGAGGTTTTTCTCGGTGACCAAAACTTTCGGGCGTTTTTTGCCTTTCCGGTCTTCAACCCGCGCGAATTTCACAGCGACTTTGCGCATGATTTTTTTAATGTTGTTTTCCAGAGAGCGGACGCCGGCTTCCCGCGCATATCCATTGATAATTTGCGCAAGAACCCCTTTCGTGAAATTCACATTCCCTGGCTTGAGCCCCATATTCTTCCGGTTGCGAGGTACGAGATATTTCCGTGCGATTTCAATTTTTTCCGCCTGGATATATCCCGAAAGACGGAGCATTTCCATACGATCCTTGAGAGGCTCTGGAATCGTATCAAGCACGTTCGCGGTCACGATGAATAAAACATTGGATAAGTCGCACGGAACATCGAGATAGTGATCGAGAAATTCGCGGTTCTGCTCTGGATCAAGCACTTCGAGCAAAGCAGAGGCTGGGTCGCCCTGATAGCTCACACCCATTTTATCCACTTCGTCGAGCATGATCACGGGATTCATCGTCTGTGTATATTTCAAAGCCTGGACCAGCTTGCCCGGCATGGCGCCGATATACGTACGCCGATGGCCTTTGATCTCCGCTTCATCGCGCATGCCGCCGACGGAAAAACGATAGAATTTGCGGTTCAGCGCGCGGGCAACGCTCTTTCCGATGCTCGTCTTGCCAACTCCCGGAGGACCTACGAGGCAAATAATGCTTCCTTTGACGCCGCCGGTGAGCTTTCCTACGCCAATGAACTCAAGTATTCTCTCCTTAATGTCCTTAAGGCCGTAGTGATCCTGCTCGAGAATCCTTTCCGCTTTTTTCAAATCATGCGTCTCTTTGCTATAGATCCCCCACGGAACAATCGTGAGCCAATCGATGTAATTGCGGCACACGCCATACTCAGCGGATTGAACTTCCAGCGCTGAGAGCTTATCCAGCTCTTCGCGGATGACGCGCAACACCGGTTCAGGAACAGTGCGGTTTTTGATCCGCTCCTCGAACTTTTCAACATCGACTGTTTTATCGTCTTTTTCCATCCCCAGCTCTTTCTTGATGGCCTTAAGCTGTTCCCTCAAGAAAAATTCTCGCTGAGTTTTGGAGATTGTCGCCTCAATCCTCTGATTGATCGAGCTTTGCAGCTTGCTGATATCGAGCTCTTTTTTAAGCAAAAGCAATGCTTTGTCAATTCTGCCTTGGATATCGAATGTCTCAAGAACCTCTTGCAGCTCATCGCGGCTGGCTGTTGTCAAAGCCACGGCAAAATCCGCCAAGCGGCCCGGCTCGGTAAAATCAGAATGGCTCAAGAAAATCTGGAGCTCTTCCTTGAAAAGCGGATTGAGCTTCAGCAGCTCTTTGATTGTAGTAATAATGCTGATTGAATAGGCCTTGAGCTCGCGCGATAAATTTTCCAATGGCGTATCGTCATGGTATTTGACCGAAGCGGCGAGATATTTATTCTTCACCAGTTTTTCGATCACAACGCGCTTTTCCATGTTCAGCACGACTTGCGCGCCGCCCTGCTCAATCGGAATGATGCGCAGTATCCGGGCAACGACACCAACCTTGTGCAGGTCGTCCAGTCCGATTTTATAAATATTGGCGTCTTCTTTTTTGGTTAAAAACAACCCCAAACATTTGTGATCGGTCTTCGCTATAATTTTCAGGACTTCATAATAAGGGCCTGGCTCAATAACAACAGGAGCTGCCATGCCCGGGAAAAACGGTCGCCTGTTCAAGGGCAGCAAATAGAGCGTGTCAGGATAGTTTAACGCCGGCAAGATCACATCTTTTTTCGGTGCGGCGTTTTCTTCGATCGTGGTTTCTTCATTCGAGTTTTGCGCAAGGTTTTTTTCGTCGTCCATATCCATCTTTTTCTTCAAAATAGGGATAGCCCAATTTTAGAGGGCCTACAATGTTGGTATTAAATCGCCGCAGTTCAAAAAGCAAGTTACTTTATCATCCTCATCGCAACGGCGCAATCAAATTCGATGAAAAGATTCCGGAACAACCCGACAAAATTAAGTTAGTAAAAAAACAAACGCACATTATATAATAAAACACCATGCAAGGACTTATAATCGATACAAGCTGCAATTGTTCCTATCTAATTTTAGCCGATTCAGAAAACCCGATCGCATTTTTACCAATGGAAGGCGGCGAAGAATTATCCAAGTCTCTGGGACGCCGCATCAAAGAGCTTCTGGATCAACACCCCTCATTTCGCGCAAACTTCATTGCGATCGGAACAGGTCCGGGATCGTATACCGGCATACGCGTCGGAGCTGCTATGGCCAAAGCGCTTGCATTTGGATGGCAAATTCCCCTATTCGGATTTGGCAGCCTGCAATCTTTTCTTCCGGCGCAGGAGGGGCGTTTTGCCGTGCTTACCGACGCTCATATGGGCGGCTGCTACTGTCTCAGAGGAGCGCGCTCTTCGATCGGCGTTCATCCTCTTCGAGGAGACCCGGCCCTTAAGGGCCGGGTTTTTCAAAAAAGGACGATTTGGGAGGGGTGCGAAGCCCCTCCAAAATCGACAATTACAATCCCAGGCCTTAAGGCCTGGGTTCATTTCGAAGAACCCTTCTTGCTCAAATCCGCTGACCTACTCGCCAATGATGAAATACTCGTATCCCCCCATCCCGCGGCTGTGCAAAAAAGGCTATCTCTCCAGCGAACCGTATTGGAAGCGCAGCCGAACGCCGCTTTTCTTGCGGCCGACTGCTGCAGAAAGGCAAATGCACGCGGGCGTATGCCGTTGGAAGAACTTACTCTGTCCTATCTCCTTGAAGGAAAGCCGTAAAATATTCTAAGATAGAGGACGATTTATGAAAGCCCCACAAAATGTGAGGCAGTTGAACCAAACTCAAAATAAAGGTAGTAAATGCCCAGCGTAAAAGTCCGTATCGGCGAACCAATCGACAAAGCTCTGCGCGCGTTAAAGAAAAAACTCGATAAAGAAGGAATCATGAAAGCCGCCAAGGCTCATCGGTTCTACGACAAGCCCTCAGTTAAAAGCCGGGCAAAATCAAAAGCCGCCACTAAACGGACCAAAACAGCCCTGCGCCGCGGCTATTAGCCTTTAACGATTAAAAAGTTAGTATTTGCGAAGCGGGTTTTACCCCAAGAATTATTAGCAATCGATACGCTTGGTTGCTAAATTTCGTTTGAAGTTAATCCGATGATTCCATAACATTAGTAATAAACAAGCTAGCGGCGGCTTCTCATCCCCGTCGAACCCAAAGCCCATTTGAACATGAAAGACTATTACGCGATTCTTGGAATTTCCCGTGAAGCTTCTGCGGAAGAAATCAAAAAAGCCTACCGCAAAAAAGCACTTGAATGCCATCCCGACCGCCATCCTGGCGACGCAAAGGCCGAGGCGCGGTTTAAAGAAGTTTCCGAAGCCTACGAAGCTCTCAGCGACGAGAACCGTCGCCATATCTACGACCAATATGGCGAAGAAGGTCTCAAAGGAGCCGGCATGGGCGGCGGCGGCGGCGGCTTTCAGGGCGGCGGATTTTCTTCGATGGAAGAAGCGCTGCGTACATTTATGGGTGCATTTGGAGGCCAGGGAGATATTTTCGGCTCTTTCTTCGGCGGCGCTTCCGAAGAAACAGGAAATGTCCGTCGCGGCGCCAGCAAACAAATCAATCTCACAATCCGATTTGAAGATGCAGCGCGCGGGTTGAATAAAGACATTACAATCCTGAATCTCGTCACCTGCAAAAGCTGCAATGGCACAGGAGCGCGATCGAAAAACGGCATCAAGACCTGTCCAGCCTGCCAGGGAAAAGGACAGATGTTCCAGAATCGGGGATTTTTCAGCATGATGACCACCTGCCCCCACTGCCAAGGAGCTGGCCAGCAAATCACCGATCCCTGTAAAACATGCGATGGCGAAGGCCGCGTCAAAGAAAAACAGAGCATCACAATCCGGATTCCTGCCGGCGTCGATTCCGGCATGAGCATGAAAATGAACGGCTATGGCGAAGCCGGCGTTGCCGGCGGCCCTCCGGGAGACCTCTACGTTGCAATTACCGTTGAGCCGCACCCAGCCTTTCAAAGACAAGGCGATGATGTCATTCTCGATATTCCCATTTCGTTCATGGAAAGCGCTCTTGGCTGCAAAAAAGAAATGCCCACGCCTCTCGGCGAAATGGTCAAGATCAATATTCCCGAAGGCACGCAAAGCGGAAAAACATTACGCGTCAGCGGCAAAGGCATTCCAAATGTCCACGGCAACGGCCGCGGCGATTTGCTGCTCAAAATCCACGTCGAAACACCCGTCCGCCTCAGTGAAAAACAAAAAGAACTGCTGCGCGAATTTCAAGAACTCGAAACAGCGCAAAATCACCCGAATCAAAAAAGTTTTCTTGAAAAACTCAAAGACTTGTTCAATTAGCGATCTTATCGCATCTTGACTCCAATAAAAACGAGTGATACACGTTTCTAACAGAACTGCTGTAAGGAGACGATATGCCTTGGACATGGAAACTATCTGATTGGCCCAATTTCATCTACAATCGGGATGCGATCGCTCCGCTGGAAAAAGAATTCGAAGAGATCATTCGTACGCTTCGTTGCCAGACGCTGAATCATAAAACATCCGGCAACGATTCGATCCTGCAAAACATGCATGAAACTTTCGCTCAGCCGCTCACCCACGAGATGCTTTGGAACTGGCATCGGATGATGATGGCGGATCTTGAGTTCATCGCAGATCTCGGCCATTATCGAACACACTGGGAACCAATGCACATCGTCCAGTTCCTTCACGGCAAACGCAAAATCGTGTACGAAGCTCCGCCGTCCCATTGCATCAAACAAGAAATGGATAGATTTATTGAATGGTTCAACAGCAGCCGCAATAAAGAAAAAGAATCCGCTTTAGCGCGCGCATCGATTGCCATTCTCTATTTAATCAGAATCCATCCTTTTGAAGATGGCAATGGACGCATTGCCCGGTTGCTCGCGGAAAAAATCCTATCTCAAGAATTCGGAAAGTCTTTGCCGATCAATCTTTCGCAAACGTTTCAACAACTAAAAGATACGCACTGGACCACCATGAACCAGTGTGCAGAAACGCTGGAAGGATCTTCCTGGGTCGAGTTTTGTTCACGTGCAATCTTGCAGGCGCTGAGGAAACTACAGACATCCGAAACCAGAGATTTTTCAAGCAAAAACAAAAAATCTTTTATTCAATGTTGGGATATTGCGCGTGCATTCGCCACGGCTACTGCTGCGATCGCCATCAATGGCGATTTTGCTAACGCGCAGGATGTGCTGGCATTAATAGGCGGACAAAGCGAAACAAGCGGTTATCTCGCACAGATATCTTCAACTGGCGAATTGACTTCGTTTATTCCATCTAGCTACACAATCATTAGTCTGGCGATTAATAATTCAGGCTACGGAATCACTGCAGGAACAAACCCTGCTTACGCAGCATTAATTTCTCCTCAAGGCGAATTCACACCTCTAATATCCGGTTCCCAAATTTCAAGTGTTGCGATCAATAATTCAGGCTACGGAATGATCGGAGGATCATCGCCAAATTACGCAGCTTTGGTCACGCCTGAAGGCGTGCTAACCCCTCTATCTCCCGCCGCCGCGATTTCCGATGTCGCAATCAACGATTCAAACTATGGAATTATTGGAGGGCAGGTTCATTCGGCACCTTATGCAGCTTACGCAGCTTTGGTTTTTCCGAACGCAACCTTGCAGGTCTTGCCCAATGGAACAGCAAATTTGCCATCGTATGGAATAATTAACAGCGTGGCAATTAATAACTCTAGACAAAGCATTATCGGCGGCCAAGATCAGGATTCCGGCCAAGCTTATGCCGCTCTTGTCTCATCTGCCGGAAGTGTACAAAATCTTCCCAATGCCGGAGGAACGGGAAATTTACCATTGGTAGGATTTATCTATAGCGTTGCGATCAATAATTCGGGCTCTAGCATTGTTGGCGGGGTTGATTCAAATAGCGGCCAAGCGTACGCCGCTCTTGTCTCATCTGCCGGAAGTGTACAAAATCTTCCCAATGCCGGAGGAACGGGAAATTTACCATTGGTAGGAGGTATCAATAGCGTTGCGATTAACGACTCAGGCATTAGCCTCATCGGAGGAACCGATCATAACAAACCTTACGCCGCTCTTGTCTCATCTAGCGGCAATGTGCAAAACCTACCCGACAATGGAGGAGCGGGTAATTTGCCGTCTACAGGGGCAATCTACAGCGTTGCAATTAACAGCGCAGGGATTGGTATTATTGGAGGAGTCGACGGGCAAAATAACATCGCTTATGCCTCTCTTATCTCGCCCGGAGGCAATGTAACAAACCTGTCTCTGCCAGATTCAGCAAGGGAAATTGATTACGTTGCGATTAACGACAAAATCCTCGCTTCGACTATTCCACAATCAATTGGTTCCTATTCCAGCGCCATTTATTCCCAATTGTCCTTCGCTAAAGCATTGCAATCGCATTTTTTGCCTTCAGCCCATCGGCTTCATCCCAAGCAAAACGAAGAAATTGGATTCCTAGCCGATGCAGAAGAAAATATAAAAACCAAAATCATCCGGCCGTCATCATATTCATTATGGGTTGAGCCTTTTGGATCGTACATTCATCTGAATCATGCAGGATCCATTCCAAAATACTCCAATTCGATTGGCGGAGCGTTAGCCGGATTCGATTATCGTTATACCGATCTTTTGTTCGGCGGCGGCGTTGGATACGCCTTTAATTACATGAAAACGAAAAACCAAGGCCACGGAAAAATTCAGGAAGAACTGGCTTGCATCTACAGTTCCTACATAATGGAATGCGCCCGGATCGACGGCGCCCTCTGGGGCGGCCTTTATCAGGTGGATAATGTGCGCCATACGCTCGGATCTATTCACTCCACCAGCGCTACGCATGGATGGATTTTATCGCCTCATCTAGAATTAGCTCTATACCACGATTATGGATGTAACAGCACAGTCGAGGGTTTTGTAAGTCTGGATTGGACAAACGCATGGCAGCGCCACTATGCGGAACATGGTATTTCCGGGTTAAATGTGGTTATGAAAAGACTTTATACGTCCTTGTTGCAAAGCGAAGCAGGCCTGCGTTTTTATGAAACATTCCAATGCGGATGGGGCCGATGCATTTTATTGGAAAAAGCCAGCTATATTAACATGGCGCCGTTCCATGTCCAAAAGCAAAACACATTTTTTGTCGGCTCTTCATCAACGTTCCCTGTCGCAACGGCAAGTCAAAAAATGCAGAATTTAGGATCTGTCCAGTTCAGCTGCGCACTTTCGCCGGATAATCAATCTTATCCATATGGCATTTTGAATCTGGAAGGAGAATTTGGGTCGTCTTACAAATCCTTCTTCGGCAGCCTGGAAATCGGGAAAAATTTTTAAACCGTTTTTTTCGCTTCTTTGAGGTTTTGAGCCAGCTTTGCAGGATCCGCCTCGTTCGATAAGCCTTCGAATGATTGAGCGATCTTTTTATTCTGCTCCATCAAGTCTGACCGTTTCAGCTCGCGCGCCGTTTCATTAAGTACCTGCATGGCTCGATCCATGACTTCGTGAAACGCCTCTTTTTTATGAACCTCGTCAGCTTTGCTATATTCGCTCAATGCACGCTGAAATAAATCGACTCCCTGGCGATATTCCTGTTCATACAAGAGTTTATCATGACGAGAAATAGGAGCTGCCCCTTCATTAGGCCCGTGCACGTCTGCCATATAATCCCCTTTGAAACAGTTTTTAATTAACTTTAAATGTCCATGTTAAACTGATTACGCCAGATAGAAAATTCAAGCTGTTGCGGCCGTATACGGAAAACCAAAATCCTGCCAATGCGCCGAGATTTTCATTCCAGTTATATTCAAAGGCTGGGGCTAAGCTCAAATTATCATTGAATCCCCCGCCGATCGAGGCCGGTTCGCCATCCGCCGTAACTCCTGCATATCCCGAATAAGTGGTGCGGTTCGTTGCTGTATAAACGAGGTCAGTTGCAAATACCCATCGCTGGGTCAAGCTCACCTCTAATCCCATATCCGCATTGAAAATATTACCGGGATGCACTTTCGCATGCGTCCCAAAACCGCCGCCATAATTGTTAAATCCTCTCACGGAAACACACGTTGGCAGAGTGTAACTAAAAGAAAGCCTAAAATTCATGGGATGCAAGTAATCCCAGAACATAATTTTCGACATATTCAACGAAAATTGAGTCTGGTAAGAGCCGCCGCCAGTAGCGCTTAGATTAAGACCATCTGAATTCAAATGTTCGAATTTCCCTGTAGGGAAAATCTCTTTGATAACAAATCGAATAGCCGGCACATGGAGGGATTGAAAACAAACCGGAAAACCGACTGAAATATTCGTATCTCCCAATCCACCGCCGTGCTGGTGATATTGCCAATTAGCAAATCCCTGCAAACCTAAGGATATATCCATCGACGAAGTCACGCCGAATTGCAGAGTTGTCGTGGGATTCAAGGAAACCAAATGACTGGGAAGATTTTGAGAATGACGGTGCGAATTGAAACGAGCATAATTATCAGTAACATATAGATACGGCTGGATATTGCCCCAACCCGGCGCCATCATCGTGGCTCCAGGCGTTTGAAGCGGCCCGGTATACCAAGGGTTGAACATTTTTTTGGCGCGCTCAAATTGCGCCTCTGCGCTCTCTAGTTCCTGCTCGATTTGTTCAGGTGTTTTATGTTCCTCATACTGAGCTGGCAAAGAGGCTGTTAGCAAACAGAGTAGAATTGGCGCAAGAAGTCTTTTCATCATATAGTCTCCCTCTTCTCTGTATTGAATTTTTTAAAATTTATTACAAGTGCCAGTTGCAAAAATCGATTCTCACTCGGAATCCTTCGTATTGTTGGAGTTTTGCAATTGGCTCAATATTGAGGCTGTAAAGGCGCCGCCCGATAGTCGCAGCTGAATACGCCGCGGCTATCGCGCTTGATGGTTGAAGGATTGATGATTTGATAAATGAACGAGCCGAGGAACAGCGCAGGAAGCGACAACCCGATTACGCGGCGAAAGATCTCTGTAATGCGAGGGCTGATCAAAATCTGATATCCGAACAGTTTTTTTAAATCTCCTGATAAGAATAAAGCATGGTGGTACTGATATAATTTATCAGGACTCAGCGCATTCAATTGATAATCGGATCCAAGAAATGCCTGTCCAATTCTTCGCCCATGAGTAGGGCATGTAGTAATGGTAAGAGCGCCTGCCTTTTCCATCGGCTGGAAAACGCGAATATGGACATCGAGCCATTTTCTGTCCGGAGCAAAATTCTTTGGGCTGGCGCCCAGATGGGTTTCCCCCGCTTCCGGGACAAAATCACCATATTCGAATTGATGAAAGATCTTCCAACGCTGTCCAAGTCCTTCGAGCAGATTCCGATATTTGCGGCCGAATGACAAGAATTCTTCATCGATTGCAGCTTGAGTCGCAGGACCATCATAAGCTCTGCAGATGAAATGATAGCCGGGACAAGGAATTCTCCTGGCTCCGGGGCCAAAATAATGAATGCCGTACTGTGCAAGAGCGCCGCCAAGGCTATGGCCGACAAAAACAATATCTTGCGCTTTTTTATCTTTGGGAAGCTCTCGGGTCTTTTCTGCCTGAGCGATCAAAAAGGCACGAATTTCCTGGGCATTTTCGCTAGAAAGAAGTTGATCAATGGTTGCAAATGCTCGCTCATCCCCTTTTTCTTCCAAGCAATGCTTCAATTCAAGAAGAGCCTCTCGATACGATTTGATCGCTATTTTAGGTTCCGCGCTGTCTCCATATATCATGAGAGCGACCCACAAAGGAATGGTGCGATTGAAAAAAAATCCGCCTTTCGCGTTTTGAGGAATGACTTCCCCAGACGTTCCGGGTCCAAATGGATTGAGATCATTTTCAATCGATCCGAACCAATCTATCGCATTCGGGTCGGAATTGGTGCTCCGATAAAGATGGATCATTGGCAATGGACGGCCATCTAATTTAAATCCTTTGGTTGCAGGAAGAAGGATATAACTGAAATTTCCATGGCCATCATCAAACACTTTGCTGACATAAAACCAGCGGTTGGTTTGATCTTTTGTCCGAGGCGCAGGAATGAGCACCCCCGTTCGCCAGATTGACTCGCCATTTTCGCCTCGGTGCACTCGAAATAGATTTTTTTTGACCGCAACATGAGACAACAGCTCATAAAAATTGTCCCAATCTTCCGTTGTTTGCATATCTGGGAAAATTTGCATCAGTTCCGCTTGATCCCGGCAAGGATCCTCCTGGCTCGAGTTCCCCATCGTTTTATATCCGCAAATGGCAAGATGGGTAATCATCCGACCCGTCAATGCGCGGCTTAGATCTTCCGGAGCAAGCCAGAGCATCTCCATTAAAGTATTGAAACGCTCCGGAGACATATGCGGCAAATGATCAGGAACCGCTTCATCACCGGCCAGATGATCCAAGAATTTCATCAAACTCGTTTCATCGACAATGGCTCCTTTTCCCGCTTTGAGCAGCCCTCTGATTTCGCGCATCGACAAGCGAATCACCGCTTTTGAGCTATGATAATATCTCAAAACTTCTTCAAGCGGTTTTCTCATCGGATGCGATGCAATGTGAAGCCGAAGCAATTGCAGCTTTTTAAAGAGATTTTCAACATGAGCCATCTCAACATTATTGACGCCGACATTCATCTTGAATACATGATCGGGAAGCAGCGGCATGGATTTTTTGATCATCTCATTGAGATCGAAACCGTAGGCATATTGTGCGTATTCAATATGTTCCGCCCCGTACTCTTTCAACATAAAATCACGAAACCGCTGTACCGTCCTCTGATTTTCTTCAGGATCTCCTTTCATGCTAAGCGGGACAATTTGCAAACGGCCATGATTCGTTAAAACGATCCGGCAAGCGCCTTGAATCACTTGCTCAGATACAAATCGCGTTTCGACCGTTTGAAGAGCTTTTGCGGCAATTTGCGTAAATGGATCATCAAATGGCTTTAGTTTCAAACGTTCGGAAAAATTCCCTAAAGAGAAAAGCGGATATTCGATCGGAATATGTCTGACATCCCTTTCGATATTCATTCTTTGAAGCGAATGCACAAAAGCCTGAACTTTGTGAATGAGCCAAGGCTGCTTTTGTTGGTTAACCTTTTGAACCTGGATCGTAACAAATCGACGTGAAGGGTAGGTTTTGATAAACGGGATCCATTGAAAATATTTGGAGATAAAATCGCTGTATTCCGGTTTGTGCTTAATCAGCCACCTGCTTAATCCCTCTGGACCGTTCACCTTTAGAATGAAAGGCTTTTTATTTTGAACCAGAGAAAAAATATCGCTGGATTGAATTGCCTTCGCTACAGTCATTGCCAATTCATAGGCACAACCCGGCCTCGAAAAATATGGCGTTTCGATCCGCACTTCGCGAAGAAGATTTCCTAGCATTTTATCATCGGCTGCCAAACCTTCCGAAGAACGCTGACATGACCATGTGCAATTATCTAAACGCTTCAGACTGAGATTACTGGCAGGAACTTGCATGATAGGCATTGCTAACCTCCATTAGAACCAATGCATCATGCAAAACCTTTCTTTAATTTACAAGCCCTTAACAAAGAGCACATGAAATCTAAGCGAGAAACAAGTTTTTAATGGCGGATCGATTGGTCCAGCCGCTCGGGCCAGTCCAAATGAAATCCCAGAGCTTGCGCGATCATTTCACGAGATACCGTCCCATCTCGCCTCAAGTTCTGTAGACAAGCCAGCAGTTCGTTTTCATTGACCGCGGAGGGACATAAATGATTTTTGATCAGAACGTCTTCATAACAATTATGCCCGGTTTGAATGACGGGAATACCAGCCAAGACGAATTGAGGACCCATGCTGGTTTGATAATACAATATAACATCGGCAGCGACCTCGGCATTTTCAAATGTTGTTCGAGAAACACAAAATCGCGGGAGGGATTTTCCTTGATTTTGCGTCAGCCAATTTGCAAGAAGCTGCCCGTCGCGGTTCAATTTGGCGGCGCCGGGATGCTGCTGCAGCAACACGACATAGTTCGATAAATCGGCTGTTTGGCTGGCGAGAGACAAAAATCGAAGAAAAGCGGGAAATGCTTTTGAAAAATATTCTTCATTATTTCCTCCGGCATACACTAGCAATGTTTGGCCGCTCTCCTCCAAACCGCATTGATGAAAAATCTGAGACCGGAGCGTCAGATGTTCGCTTTGCCGCCGGAGGGCGATCTTTTCAGCCTGGCTCAAAGGATAATACCCCACGCCGAAACGTTTCCTGTTATCTAATTCAACGGCTTTGCCGGGCGCTTCATAAATTGGTTCGCCAGCCAGATTGGCATTGGCAAATAAGACGCGATCTGCGGCACGCATGACTTTTGCCGCCGTCTCGGAATAATTCCCCGGCACGTATGGCTCAGGATTGTCATAATAAGCCAATCGCAAAACGGACGGCGCTTCCTCGGCTAGCGATTTGTGCAAAACAGCCTGAAATGCATGACCAACATCGGTGATTACAACAGAAGCGCGTGCGCATCGTTTGGCAATATAAGCAACCGCCTCATTTTCTGAAGTCTTGTCCAAATCAAAAGGCTCTACCCCTATACTGCGCTCTTCAAACTTTTTCAATGCCGGGCCTGACGCATAAATCCGCACTTGGTAACCCTTTTTCTCCAATTCTTCGGCAAAAACCGCAAAATGATCAGCAGGACCAGTATGGCAAGAAACAAAACAAACCACTGCAGCAAGCGATGTCATATATAGTTTTCCATTGAAAGAGGGCAATAGTTTATCTAAAATGTTTAGCGTTTTTCAATCCGTTTTTTTGAGAGGTTTCTGTGAAAAAATTACTCACCATACTTGCCATTCTTGTTTGCTCTTTTGCATGGACAGCTCCTATTCAAAACCGAAGCCTGGATCCGGCAGCGCTTTCACAGCTCGCTATAACCTTAGGCATGCCGGCCAATGAAAATCTCGTTGATTTTACGCAAAGCCATTGGCTCCGCAAAGCAGGCCAAGAGCGATGGGAAATGGCGGAACTATCGCCGGAATTGCGCGCCTATGTCTTGAACTGGTGCCGCGAGCAGAATCTATTTGCTGAATGGCAGCCTTCTTGCAGCCACTATGATAAAGCGCTGATTCTCGGAGCAAACACATCGCGCATGCAGATGCGCCTGGATTATCTCAAAAAACTCTGGAACCAAGGCATCCGTTTCCAGGAAATCGTCTGGCTGACGGGCGATCGGCCGCTCGACGAGCGTGTCGATGGATTAACCGACCGCTGCCAGAACGAATCGCAAGCAGCGCATATCATTTGGGACAATAGCGATCTTCCTGAAGAAATGCGTCAGCTTCCCGTTGTTTTCATCGCCGTTCCGATGAAGGGCGAGGGAACCGCGCGCCAGCGGCCGAACACTGCCGACACTATCTATGCGTGGTTAAAAACCAACCCAGCTCCCGGACAAACGCTTTTTGTATCCGATCAGCCCTTCTGCGGCTATCAGTTTGCGATCGTCAAAGCATGCCTGCCCGACGCATTCTCATTTGATTTGGTAGGAACAGGAGCAGATCCCTCTATCCATCCCGCTGCAGCTGCGATCACTCTGGATTCAATCGCAAGATGGATCTACACTGAATCGACCAATAGTCCGTAATAGGATCCGTTCAAAAAGGACGAATGGATGTCGGAAATTTGCAGCGAAGGAGTCATCGTAGGCTGCGATGAAAAGCAAGAATGGCTGTTATCCTGGTGGTGGAATCATTATTCCGCCCATAACACCTATCCCGTAACATTTTTCGATTTCGGCCTCACTCCTGCCCAAAAGAAATGGTGCAAAGAAAGAGGCCGATTGCTCTCTCTTACAGAATCGGATTTTATCAAAGAGCGCGATGAGATTCGCTCGACTCTCGTGAATGCCTGGGAAAAACGATATCCGGATAAATTTTGGGAATCGCGCAAAGCGTGGTTCAAAAAGCCGATGGCCTGCCTCCAATCGCCCTACCGAAAAACGATCTGGGTTGATCTTGATTGCGAAATCGTCAAATCCCTAACCCCCCTTTTTCATGCCAGCGATCCCGCAAAAATCGGATTGGCGAAGGATCGAACAGCCCCCGCCCCATTATATTCCATCTACAACTCGGGAGTGATCGTTTTTCCATCTCATCACCCCCTCCTGCTCGAATGGGCACGGCAAGCAATGGAAAAAAATCATCTTTTTCGAGGCGATCAAGATCTTCTGTCGGCCATTGTTTCAAAAAATCCCGATTGCATTTATGAACTGGATCCCATCTTCAATTGGTCCATTGCGAGCGGTCAACATCAAGACATAGCGGTCTATCATTGGATGGGAGATGCCGCCAAGGCCATTTTGCAAAGCAAAATCGCCCTCGATCAGCTAATTTTTCCGTCGGGATAGTCACATAACCGAACAGTTTTCTTTAATAGCCTTGCCGCCTCGGTATGCTAAATATCCACCGGAAACAACAGCCGCCCCGGCAAACGCGACCCCAGTTACAGTACCTACCGCACCAGCAACTGCAGCCAATCCTGCTTCTGGAGTCAAGGCAATAACCGCAGAAGTTGCCACTACTGCTGTTGATACTTTTAAAGCAGTGTTGTGAGCTGAAGATCCTTCTTCCAATCGTTGAAGACGTTGCTCATGATCGCCAATAATTTCTGCTAACTGATGAACGTCTTTGTTAATTTCACCATGATCTTGTTCAAGACATCTTATTGTGATGCTTCCCGCTTCTATTCGGTTCATATACTGCGCCCGGTCTGAAATGGTGAATTTGGGCCGCGTCAAAGCCCGTATAATCGGCGATCGCAAGTTGATTCGTATTGCATTAATACGGATCAACTTGCGAAGCCTGCGGTCGTCGATTC
>Ga0153915_10002173_pt1 | contig 17988 bp, 20 predicted proteins | sample Opewatmetagenome_2_FD_107003 | JGI IMG/M metagenome (GOLD analysis project Ga0153915, IMG submission 107003) | Freshwater wetland microbial communities from Ohio, USA - Open water 3 Core 3 Depth 3 metaG | ecosystem: Environmental > Aquatic > Freshwater > Wetlands | place: USA: Ohio, Lake Erie...
ATGGAGCCGATGCCAATACAGCCAGTCTTATTCTCAGTTATGCCCAGGCGATCGCACGACAATACACTCAGGAGAAGACCGTTCTGAAGGTCACACGGATGGGGATGGAGAATCTGAACTTCCCCATCGAAGCGCGGCCGAGGGTCTGGTTCAATGAAGATTTGGAATCGAAGAATTATTTTGTCCCGGGGCTGGTCGCCGTGATCATCTCGATCATCGGGGTACTCCTTACCGGGCAGGTGATTGTTCAGGAGTGGGAGAAGGGGACGATGGAACTTCTCATCTCCACGCCGGTGCGAAAAGGAGAGTTGATGGTGGGGAAGTTATTCCCCTATTTTTTCTTAGGCCTACTCGACTTGTCGCTTTCTGTTCTGATGGGCAAATGGGTCTTTCAAGTGCCATTAAGAGGAAGTGTTGCCCTGCTTTTTGCCCTCTCCTGTATCTACATTCTCGTGGCTCTGGCCCTCGGGTTAACCATCTCCACCTTTGCCAGGACCCAGCTCTTGGCTAATCAGATGGCGATGGTCATCGGGTTTCTCCCTACGTTCCTCCTCTCCGGGTTTACTTTTGTGATCGCCAACATGCCCACCTGGCTTCAGATCATTACTTATGGGATTGCGCCTCGGTATTATGTGACGATCGTGAAGGAGATCTTCTTAAAAGGGGCGGGCTTCTCCCTTCTTTGGCGTGAAACCCTGGTATTGATGGGGATGGCGCTGGCAGGGCTCTGGGTGGCTACCAGGAGTTTTAAAAAGGAGCTAAGGTAAATGTTCCGGAAAATTCGATATCTCCTTGTCAAGGAATTAATCCAAACCCTGAGAGATAAACGGATGCGGGTGACCTTGATTGTCCCGCCCATCCTTCAACTGATTATCTTCGGGTATGCCGCCAACCTGGATGTGAAACATATCCGTACGGCCATCCGGGATCTGGATCAGAGTGTTGAGTCGAGGGACCTTATCGGAAGATTTGGAAGCTCAAAATATTTTGATATCGTATCTTTCCCCAATACCCCGAAAGAAGTCAAAGACCTCATCAACCGGGGGGAGGTCACGGTCAGCATGGAGATCCCTACCGATTTTTCGAAAAACCTGAAAAAAGGGGACACGGCCACGGTTCAGATTGTTCTGGACGGGAGTGACTCCAATACGGCGTTGATTGCTTTGGGCTACGCGAACCAAATCCTCTCAGAATTTTCGACGCAGATTCTTGTGAAAAGGTTGAATCGAGCCGGCATGATCGGCTTTGAACAGGCAGGCGTCGATCTGCAACATCGGACCTTGTTCAATCCAAATTTTGAGAGCAAGCTCTTCTATGTTCCGGGGGTGATCGCCTCCATCGCCTTTCTCATCCCAATCATTTTGACCGCTCAAGCCATTGTCAGGGAGAGTGAGATCGGGACCCTTGAACAAATCATGGTCACTCCGATCCGCTCGTGGGAATTGATGTTAGGGAAGACGCTTCCCTTTGCCTTGATGGGGCTTTTTGATGTCATCATGATTGCACTGATCGGTGTGTACTGGTTTGAAGTTCCCCTTCTCGGAAATCCCTTCGTCCTTCTGTTGGGCGCCGTGCTTTTCCTGATGAGTTCAGTGGCCATTGGACTCTTTATTTCCACGATCTGCTCTACTCAGCAGCAAGCTCAGATTTCAACATTCTTTTTCGGCATGCCCGCTTTTATTCTATCCGGCTTTGCCTTTCCGATAGAAAGCATGCCTGAATGGATCCAATACCTGACTTATGTCAATCCCCTCCGCTACTTTTTAGTGATTATTCGAGGCGTCTTTCTAAAGGCGATCGGCTTGGAGATCCTTTGGCCACAGATGCTGGCATTGGGCATCTTGGGAACACTCATGATTCTACTGAGTTCATTGAGATTCCAGAAGAGACTGAAATAGGGTAAAGCAATGACAAATGTCAAAGATCAAATGAAACCCCAAGCCCAAAAGCTGGGATCATCTCTCCCTTGATGAAAAGTTATTCAATGAATATCATGCCCTCTTCGTTTATCTGGGGAAAACCTTGTGCAAGAAGATCCCAAGATGTGATATCTGCCCACTTAACGGCATTGGGCATAGAGCATAGCGCCGAGCGCAAAGCGTCAAAAACGTAGACGACCCATTCTGAAGCGGAAATCCGGGAAAGGATAATAGTAATAGGAAGACATGGATTCCTGCTTTCGCAGGAATGACAACATGCAGCATTGGAGCTTTTTGTAGTTTATACTTTATACTGTATGCTCTATGCCCTATGCGGTTTAAGCGATGGCTTACTGGGAAAAAGAGATTCGAAGCCTGGTGGGAAAAGCAATTCACCGTTATGGTTTGATCCAGGAGGGAGACCGTATCTTGGTAGGGGTCTCCGGCGGAAAGGATAGCCTTTCACTCTTCCATCTCCTCCATGAGCGAAGCAGGCGAGTTCCCATCCATTACGAACTCCTGCCGGTTTACATCGACCTCGGTTTTGACCCTGCCCAGGGGGAGATCCTGAGGAGTTTCTTTAAGACCAGAGGACTGCCTTGTCACGTCGAGTTCACGGATATCGGGAGGAGAGCGAATAGCCCTGAGAATCGAGAAAATCCTTGTTTCCTCTGTTCCTGGGAAAGGAGGAAAAGGCTTTTCCGTCTTGCCCATTGCTTCCAATGCAACAAGATCGCCCTGGGTCATCACCAGGACGATATCATTGAGACGCTTCTTCTTAATATTTTCTACAGCGCGGAGATCAGCACGATGCTTCCCCTTCAAACTCTCTTTCAGGGAAAGATTACCCTCATTCGGCCATTGGCCCTGCTGGAGGAGAAGAAGATTGAAAGATTTGCCCGGGAGATGGGGCTGCCTTTTGGCCCCACGGGTTGTCCGAGTTCTGGAAAGACGAAAAGAAAAGTGGTAAAAGATTTAATTGAGATGTTGAGCAGGAAGGACCGCCGGGTCAAAGGAAATATTTTCCGCGCTCTTTCAAACGTTAAATTGGATTATACTTTGTCGAATTGGAAAAAAACCGTAAAGGAGCGACGGGATCAAGAGACGAACCCCCGAGGGTCATCTTTTCAGTAGAGGAGGTTAGGGAGATGAGTAAGAGAAGGATGGTTTTTGGAGTGACGGTCTTAGCCCTTTCGATCGTCTGTACTCATGGGATCGCATTAAGCCAGCAGAAATTCAGGATAGGGTACGCCGACCCGCTGACAGGGACCTTCGGCAGGGATGGGAACCTGGTGAAGGATGCTTACAACTTCTGGGCGGAGCTGGTCAACGCAAAAGGAGGAATCGAGGTCAAGGGGAAAAAATATCCCGTTGAGCTGACCGTCATCGATGACAGATCGAATGCAGCGGAGAACGCCAAGTTTACGGAAAAGCTGATCACCGAGGACAAAGTCGATTTGATCCTGGGCGGGTTCGGAAGTGATTCCGTTTTCGCAGGGAGCGCTGTCGCGGAGAAGTATAAATATCCTTTGATCAGTGGGGCGGCCAGTTCCAACAAGCTCTTTGAGCGAGGGTTCAAGTATTATTTTTCCACTCTTGGAAAAGCCACAGAAGAAGTCCGGGGCTGTGTGGACATTGTTCGAACCCTTTTCCCCAAACCTAAAACAGGAGCCATTCTTGGGTCGGATATTCTCTTTACCTCCTTGGCCGCTGAAGGGTATAGAAAATATGCGGCCCAAAATGGGATAGAGATTGTCCACTTCGAGCTCTTTCCCATTACCCTCCAGGATTACAACTCCATGCTCGTTAAGGTGAAGCAGAAGAATCCGGATGTCCTGTTTGTAGGATCGCATTTGATGGTGGCGATGAAGACAATACAAGGGATGAAGGAAATCGATTTTTCCCCCAAGATGGTTACCTTCAGTTACGGGCCCACGGTCCCAGATTTCATCAAGAATTTGGGGAAGGATTCAGAATATGTGGTGGCTGCCTCCGAATGGGCCCCAAATTTGCCGTACCAAGATCCTTTGTTCGGAACGGCCAGACAGTTCAATGAAAACTATTTTAAGAAATATGGGCGCACCCCTGACTATGTCGAGGCCGCTTCGGCGGCGGGCGCCTATGCGATGCAAGTTGCCGTCGAAAAACTAGGCATCCGCCCTCCCGTAAGAGAAGAGGATCGGGTAAGGCTGATGGAGGAACTTCATAAGCAAAATTCGATGACTTTCTACGGGGTTGTCAAATTTGGAGCAGACGGAGCCAATGAAGCACATCCGCCGGTAGCCGTTCAGGTTCAAAAGGGGAAGCTCGTCAATGTCTTTCCTAAAGAGGCAGCAGAGGCTGCTCCATGGTATCCTATGAAACCGTGGAAAGAGAGATAGAAGACACGGAGGCATGATGGAGGGACGGGTTTTCAAACCCGTCCCTGTAATTTTTTTTTGGATCGCATTTTGGGAATGAAAGCTTAGAAAAAAATGCCTCTCTTCCTGCAATCCTTAATCAACGGGATCCTCCTGGGAGGAATTTATGCTTCCTATTCGGCAGGTTTTTCGCTTATCTTTGGGGTCATGGGAGTGATCAACATCTTTCACGGCGAAATGGTCATGTTGGGTGCTTTTCTGACCTATTGGCTTTTCACTTTATTCCACATCGACCCTTTTTTGACCATCCCCCTGTCATTTTTTTCACTCTTCGTCTTTGGTTATCTGGTCCAGAGATTTGTGATTCACAGGGTGGTTGAGTCGCCGCCGATGATTTCTTACATCCTCACCTTCGGTATTCATTTAATCATCGCTTATTCGGCACTTTGGGTCTGGACCGCAGATTTCAGAACGGTGACTACCGGTTATTCTGGGTTGAATGCGAATGTAGGGGGAGTGATCATTCCCTACGCCAGGTTGGCTACCTTTGGTCTGGCCCTCATCGTCGTGGCCGGACTCTATTTTCTCTTGAATAAGACTGAAACAGGAAGGGCCATTCAGGCCACGGCCCAGGATAAGGAAATGGCGCGATTGATGGGGGTCAACATCACTGGGACCCATGCCCTTACGTTTGGGATCGGAGCCGCCGTTACGGGTGTTGCCGGCTCCTTGATCTCCACATACTTTATCATCTTCCCGCAGATGGGACTGTCCTATACGATTATTGCTTTCTGCGTAGTGGTGTTGGGAGGGATGGGATATATCCCGGGTGCCCTCTGGGGGGGGCTAATTCTGGGAGTCGTCCAATCCCTGACCGCCACCTATCTGAATGCTGGGTTGTCGGGTGCATTGACATTTATCTTGCTCTTCATCATGCTGATCATCAGGCCTGCGGGGATCGCGGGAAGGGGGATTGTGGAATAAGAGCATGCGCAAAAAAGTGACACCCCTGGTCGTCCTCCTCATCGCGATTTGCCTTCTGCTTGTGCCTATGGCGGGATTATCCGGCTATTTGATCCGCCTTTTTGCCATCATATTCCTGTGGATTGGAAAGGCAGGATGCTGGAATATCCTCTCCGGCATCGCGGGTTACATTGATTTTGGGGCGGTGGGATATTATGGCATTGGCTCTTACGCGACAGCCCTGCTCATGTCGAGAGCACATGCCCCATTCTTGTTCTCAATTTTAGTCAGCGGCCTTGTTTCCTCCTTGATCGCCTTGCCGATTGGGTTGCCTACACTTCGACTGAGGGGAGCTTACTTCGGAATCGCCACCCTTGCCTTCGCCGAGGCCATGAAGCAGGTTATCCTCGAATTTGACAAAACGGCCGGGGTCCGTTTTTTTGAGGGCCCCCATGGGATCACTTTACCTATCGGTCCGAGCAACGAGTTCTTTTATTATTTTGGATTCGGAGTGATGGTTGTTGTGATCGCGATGACCTACCGGATCAGACGATCCAAATTCGGCTATGCCCTTCGCGCCATCCGTGAAGCGGAACAGGCCGCAGAGCTGGCAGGTGTGGATACGTTGGGAGCCAAGGTGAAGGCCTATATGATCAGCGCCTTCTTCCTGGGATTGATCGGCGGGATTGAAACCTACTGGCTCACTTATATTACCCCTCAAATGGTCTTTGATGTCCTCATCACCATTCAGATGGTCGTGATGTCCTTGTTGGGAGGGATGGGGGCGGTGTTTGGGCCTGTGGTGGGAGCCTCCTTTTTAACGATCCTTTATGAGCTGCTTCACAGAGATTTTCCGTATACCTATACAATTATTGTCGGGTTTATCATTGTCGTGGTGGTCCTCCTCATGCCCAACGGGATTGTGGGAACCTTAAGGAAGAGATGAAACAATGTCAGATGTCAAACTTCGCACGAAGTGATGAATCAAAGGTGAATCAACCCCAAATGAAATCCAAGATCGATATGCCGATTCTTGAAGGAAGGAATTTAACCAAATACTTTGGCGCTCTTGCGGCGGTTCATGGCGTCGATTTCTCGGTCGAAAAGGGAGAGATCTTAGGAATGATCGGTCCCAACGGAGCCGGGAAATCAACCCTCTTTAATATCCTCATGGGGGTCTACGCGCCCGATGAAGGAGTAGTCGTTTTCAAGGGAGAAACGGTTTCGGGGCTACCCCCTCACAAAATTTGTAGGATGGGAATGGCTAAAACCTCCCAGATCGTTCAGCCCTTTATGGAGATGACCGTTCTTGAGAATGTTTTGGTGGGCGGGCTTCATGGAAAAAACCTTTCCTTTCGGGATGCGACTCAGGAAGCTGAGAAGATTTTAGAGTTCGTCGGGTTGGGGGCTCTGAAAAGGGCTGCCTCCGCTTCAATCACCGTTCCAGATCGAAGGCGATTAGAACTGGCAAGGGCGCTTGCCACCGGCGCTGAAGTGATTCTTCTTGACGAGAATATGGCCGGGCTGAACCCGACAGAGGTCGAGGAGGTTCTGAGGCTTTTGATAGAGGTTCGAAATCAGGGGAAGACTCTCGTCGTGGTCGAGCATATTATGCACGCCGTCATGGGGATCTCAGATCGGATCCTCGTCCTCAATTACGGGGAGAAGATCGCCGAAGGAACCCCTGACGAAATCGCCAATCATCAAAAGGTGATCGAGGCCTATTTGGGTGAGAAGTATGCTTCGCATCGACCAAATTGATGTCTTCTACGGAGATGTCCAGATTCTATGGGATGTTTCTTTAGAGGTTGAGAGGAATGAGATCGTCACCGTCTTGGGACCCAACGGTTCGGGCAAGTCAACCCTGCTCCGAACGATTGTCAATCTTATCCATCCCAAGAAGACCGAACGGTCTGAGAGAGGGATTTTTTATCAGGGAAATAGGATTAACAACCTCTCTCCCGAGGAGACGGTGAGACTCGGGATCTCCATCGTGCCTGAAGGGGCCAGGGTTTTTCAGGAGATGAATGTCCTCGACAATTTAAGAATGGGATCCTATATGGAAAAGGCGAGGGAGGTCCGGGAGGAGACCTTGAAAGAGGTCTACACTCTTTTCCCCAGGCTCTGGGAGAGGAAGTCGCAGAAGGCAAAGACTCTGAGCGGAGGGGAACGAAAGATGTTGGCTCTGGGAATGGCTCTCATGTCAAAACCGGACCTCCTCCTGCTGGACGAGCCTTCCCTAGGTCTTCAGCCCAATTTCGTGACACGAACCTTTGACACGATTCAGGAGATCAATCAAAGAGGGGTCGCCATCCTCTTCGTTGAGCAGAATGTCCACACCTCCCTTGAGATCAGCCATCGGGCCTACGTCCTTGAAAACGGGAGGATGATCTTGGAAGGGACAGGAAAGGAACTTCTGAGCAATCAAAGAATCAAGAAGGCGTATCTGGCACTGTGAGGAATCCAGTGGGCTGCTGAAAAACGCCCATCTGCTTCGTTTCCCTCATCCTTCGTCATTGCGGCGTACATCCAAGTACGCCTCATTTCTCAGGATTTCGGGGGCCTTGCATCTGGGCATTTTTGAGCAGCCCGAGAAACAAAACCTTTTTACGACCCTATTAGACCTTTCGAATCAAATCGCTGATGGCTGCCGAGTTGAGGTTCTTGAAAAAGAGATAGAGTAAGTCAGCTGTTCTTCCCACATCCGACCATTTCACCAATTCCATGGGGGAATGGCTATAACGTCGGGGGATGTAGATTCCACCGCAGGGGATCCCTCTCCCCGATGTATGGATGGTGGCGGCATCCGTCCAAGTCCTGGCAACATCCTCTTGGTGGGGTATCCCATTCTTTTCTGCTGTGGCTATCAGCCTCTTCCGAATCTTCCTCGAATAGACCGTTCCCCACCCTAAGGCGTTGACATCCATAGAACGGATGACCGGACCTTTGCCGCATTCGGTTGTAGCTTGCTGAGGCGGGGTGATCGGATCGGAGGCTGGAACCGTGTCGATCACGATGGCCATGTCTGGCTCAAGCGATTGGGCGGCCACCTTTGCCCCTCGTGAACCAATCTCTTCCTGTGTCGCGGCAACGAAAAAGAGCTGATAATCCAGTTTTTTGGGCTTCATCCTCTCGGCCAAATCGATCAAAATGGTGCAACCCGCGCGATTATCGATCGCCTTGCTGATAATCGTATCCTTGCCAATTTTTTGAAAATTGGGATGAAATGAGATGGGATCTCCGATTTCTACACCCCATCTCTTCACCTCTTCTGCGCTCTCGGCGCCGAGATCGATCCAGAGGTCTGAAATACTGATCGGTCGCTTGATGTCTTCTGCCGTCAAAAGGTGACGATTCTTCACCCCCACCACGCCCGTGTAAATTCCGTTGTCCGTGCAGACGTCCACCTTGGTGCTGAGAAGGACCCTTTCATCAATCATGCCATTGAGGTCAAAGTAGATGTACCCCCTGGGATCGATATACTTAATCAGCATGCCAACTTCGTCGGAGTGGACGCAGACCATGACCGATTTCTTACCCTTCCCGAATTTCCCGATGACATTTCCCATCGGGTCCACGGAGACATCCGGAAGTCTCCTTTTCAATTCCGCGGCCATCACCTCGATCAACTTTTCTTCAAAGCCACTTCCTCCGGGGATTTGAGCAAGCTTTTCAAAGATCTTTAACATATTCTCTCCGTAAATGTTTTTTTTGATCGACTAAAAGACTGGAGTCGCATGAACGCTTGGATAGGTTGAATTTTATACCCTCATTCAGGTTATTTCAATGGAAAATAATAGTAAAACTTATTTAGAACTCTGCCAACGGTTAGGTTTCTCCCCTTTCAATTTTGATTCTCCGCTCTCAATCCTCTGCCGTCGGGGGAGGGGAGATCGTTGGGGGTTTTGTCAGGGCAATAATTAAATCACGGAAATCCGGATAAAACCTAACGAGTTCGTCTCTACTCCCGGATTCATAGTCAGCAAATTCAAACCCGGGCGACACAGTGGTGCCTAAGAGAGCAAATCTTCCATCTTTCAATAGCCTTGCCCCCTGCCAGACCCCTCTTGGGACAACGGCCTGTGGCTGCATTCCATGGAGAATATCAAAACCAATTGTTGTCACTCTTCCCGATCCGTTAGGCAGCAGTTGAAGCATTTCAACGGGTTCGCCAAAATAGAAATGGAAAATCTCATCTGACCGGAGTCGGTGCATGGCAGAAAAGGTTTTCGGCGTCAATAAATAATAGATGGCTGTCCCAAAGGACCTGACACCCTCATATCGACTTGGCAAGGCCTTCTCTGGAATGGTTTCCGAAGACCGATAAGTCTCCGCGAAGTAACCTCCTTCTTCCGGATGGGGTTTTAGATTAAGTAAAGCTATGATTTGATCTGCCGTGAGCATAAAACCTCCGCGTTAGCCGCTGATCAGAGCCCCTTTTCTCCTCCTGAGATAGATCCAGACATGGATCCCACATAATAAAAGCGTGAAGAAGAGAATAAGGATACGAGAAAGCTCAACGTACACAACCTCTTCTACATAATGGATGATGAACGAACCTGTATAGGTCAGTAAGGGATCGTGCCTTGACCTCAACCAGGCCTCAAGGTGGGTGAGAGGGCAGTAACAATCAAAAATTTGAATGAAGAAAGCAAAGGCAAGACCAGAGAGATGAGAAATTCTTACGGCCTTATTTTTGACTCCCCAAAGAGCCCCGAGAAAAAGGAAGATGATCCAGAGAAAATGAATCAGGACGACAATATCTGCGAGAATCTTATAGGGCATTGATCAAATCGACCTCAAATCGGATAGCCAATAGCGTATCATAGGATTAGATTCTTTCCAATAAGAAGGTTTGTCTCGAATCCCGATTTAGAAAATGAGGTTTCTCCCCCAGTCTGCCATGCGAACACCTGTGCCAAGCAGGCATTACTGAAAACCGTCCTAGATCGGAATTGGGGCTAGGTTGGACCCGATAGGAATGATCTTTAGGTTGTGCTAAAATGCATGGCGTGAGGCGGATACTTCACGTCGATATGGATGCCTTCTTCTCAGCTGTGGAACAGAAGAGGCGGCCTGAACTGGTCGGCAAGCCAGTGGTCGTTGGAGGAGAAGGAGATCCTACAAAGAGAGGGGTGGTATCGACGGCCTCTTATGAGGCGAGGAAGTTCGGAATTCACTCCGCCATGCCTCTGAGGACCGCCTTGAAGCTGTGTCCAGATGCCATCTTCCTCCCCGTCGATTACAAGGAATACTCAAGAGTTTCAGAAGAGGTTAAGGGGATCCTGAGAGAGTTCAGCCCGATCATGGAAGATGTGGGAATCGATGAGGCATTTCTCGATATCTCATTCATTGATAAACCCTCAGAAGAGATTGCAGGGGAGATTAAGAATAGAATCAGAGAAAAGACAGGCCTTACATGCTCTATCGGTATTGCAACGAATAAGCTTCTGGCCAAGATGGCTTCGGATATGCGGAAACCCGATGGCCTCACCGTGATTTCGGAAAATGAAATCCAGAGCCGTATCTGGCCTTTATCGGTAAGAAAGCTCTGGGGGGTAGGGCCAAAGACAGAAGCCTATCTCAAAAAGATGGGCATTCAGACGGTAGGAGAACTTGCCTCATTTTCCCTGGATAGATTGACTGAAGAATTTGGCCAATCTTACGGAAGTTATCTCTATGAAGCATCAAGAGGGATTGATGAGAGCCCCCTCGTCACCCATTGGGAGCCAAAGTCGATCAGCAGGGAAGCTACCTTTCAAAGAGATGTAGATAACTGGCAGGGCATTGCAAAAACTCTTGTCGAACTCACCAAGGAGGTTATCCTCAACATGAAAGAGGAAGGCTATCAGGGCCGGACCGTAACTTTGAAGATAAGGTTTAACGATTTCAAAACCTACACCAGGGCAAGGACCCTCGGCCAGCATACGGGTTCGGAGGAAGAGATCAGGAAGGCTGCCTTCGATTGCCTCGGCAGGCTTGAGCTCAAAAAGAAGGTCCGGCTCATCGGGGTGAGGGTTGGGAATTTGAAGAAGATCAAGGGGGGTAAAGATTAAGAGGAAAGCGAGTCCTCTCGCCCCGGCAGCAGAGAACCACGGCCTTTGGCCGTGGATGAATGCGCCAACTTTTGGCCGGGATGTCGCCCCGCTTGGGCGTTAGTCAGGTGCCACGGGCTTTGCCCGTGGGGCTCCACAAGCCTCATTCACTCTTTTGGACGGATCTCTATTGGGGAAGAAGGGGCAGCTTTTTCTTGGGCCATCTGGAGAAGCACAATCGCCGCAATGACGCCGATGCCACCCAACACCTGTAAGGGAAGCAATACCTCTTCTAAAACAAAGTAGGCGGTCATGCCTGCGACGACAGGCTCCCAGGTGGCTGTGATGCTTGCACGGGTTGCGCGAACCCGCTCAATTCCCTTGAAGTAAAGGCCGAAGGGAATCAGAGTTGAGAAAATAGCGATATAAAGAAAAGCCATCCAGATTTTGAAAGAATAACCTTCGGTGATCACCTTTACCGGTGAGATAAGAATCCAGTAAAAGACCGCACCGAACCCAAAACCATAAAGAATGAGTGTCCAGGGATCATACTTTTTCAGCCCTTTTTCTCCATAAAGGGCGTAAAAAGAAAAGAAGAGGGAAGAGATCAGGCCGCTCACAATCCCGATTCGGTTCAATCTTAATAGGTCCATTCGATATCCGCCTACAGTGAAATAGCATCCCAGGAGAGCCAAAAGCAAGGCTGCGATTTTTCCCTTTGTGAGGGGTTCTTTCTGGAAAATAAAAGCATAAAGTGCAATCCAGACGGGGGAGAGATACTGTATCAAAACAGCTGGTCCGACATGGATCTTACTGATCGTATAGTAATAGGTAAACTGGACACCGGCGACACCCACAAAGCCTAACACTAAGAAATAGGGGAGGTCTTTCCACGAAACGATCATCCTATTCCGATCGAAAATGAGAAGGATCAATAGAAGCGTGAGTGTGGCGACGGTCAGGCGGATTTGAACCAATTCAGCAGGAGGGAGCCCGATGATAAAAAGAGATTTGGCCACCACACTGGAGACACCCCAGAGCGTTGTCCCGATCAAAATATAAAGATAACCGCCCGTTTCGGTTTTCTTCATAGACGCGCATCGTTGCCCAGATCCCAATCAATAATCAACTCGAACCGTTCCCTATCTTCCTAGAGAAATGAAACCCGTAAGTCGTGAAAGCTTTGCATCCTTGATGATAAAGATCCTGGATTCCACACTGGGGCGATGATCTTTGGGGGTAATGGTAATGGGCGGGGTAAGGCCTCCTGTGACGAAACCTCTAAAACCTTCTAATGCAGATTTAACCCTCACGCGAGAAAATCCTTGTCCTGTAAAAGACTTTTTTAAAGCCTCTGAGATGATGTGGGCGGTCGCCCACCCTTCGACATAAGAAAGGGTATGAGAATCGAATGGGTGCCATTTCTGATGGGCTTCTTTGATTGCAGCCATCCCTGGAATACCTTCTCCGAAAGGAGAGATGGGTTGCACTCCCAAAACCCCATCGAAAGGTATAAGATTTTCGTCAAAGGCCCTCATGGTGCAAATCCATTTCGTTTTCTTAATGTCCATTTTCTTAACCTCCTGCAGGAGGGAGGAGGCTTCCTTAGAGGTGAGGCTCAGGTAGGCGAAATCGGGGTTGTATGAATTGATCGTTGCGAGGAGAGAAGGGATGTATTTTTCTACTTTGCCCCCGGGCTGGGACAAATCAGAGATCCAGACATCCGGTCCGATGTCAATGCCCAAGGCTCTGGCATACTCCTCTGTCTCCTCTAAGAAATTACGGCCGAGGTAGTCAGAGGATCCAACGAAGATGACTTTAGGTTTTCTCACTTTAACGCCGGATTTATCCGATACGAAATTCATTGCTATTTTGGCTAGATCGAGTTGGGTTGGAATGATTGAGAAAATATAGGGATACTTGGACACGTTGGCAAATTGGGAAGGAAAAGAGCTGACGAAGGTAGGAATTTGGTCATAGTGGAATTGGGGAGCCAGCGCAAGGGCTGATTCCGTAGAATATATGAAGAGAATCAGAATGCGATCCGCTTCATTAAGCTTTCGGTAGGCTGCCATGAACTCAGCCGGCTGGGAGGTATCGTCAATGAGAATGATCTCCAATTTTCTTCCGGAGACTCCCTCGTGTTGATTGATCCATTTCGCTCCGTCCAACATCCCCCTGGCACATTCCCTTCCTGAATCTCCCCATCGGCCGGAGTAGGGGATTAAAGCTCCCACCTTGAGAGCGGGCTGGCTAAGAGCATCTTGGGACAACCACAGGAATGAGAAAAGAAACACGATAAAAAATATCTTCTTCATTTCAACATGCGCTCAATATCCAAATTCAAAGCACCAATAATCAATGACCAAGCTTCCAATAACCAGACATTTTTCGGTTATTGGTCTTTGGAATTCATTTGGGATTTGGAATTTGGGACTCGCTTATTGCCATGGTCTGAGATAATTGTACATTCTCCAATAGTCACAATGCAGCAACCCCATTCACGATGTTGATGCATAGAGCACAGCCAAAATTTTCGTTATCCGATCTTGGTGGCATTGGACGCGATGAGGAATGTTAGAATCATAATATATAGAATCGCCTGGGTAAAGGATGTCGGTATGGTTTCCCAGAATGACTTCCATTTCGCCTTCGAGAACGAAGATAAACTCCTCCCCGTCATGGACAGAGGTCTTGGAGGTTTTGACGGTGGCGGGTTCCAGAGTCACGATGAAAGGTTCCATACGGCGGTTTTTCTTCTCAAACCCCAAAGACTCGTAGGAATAGCCATACTTCACTCCCTCTTTTGACGCAAATCGAGAAACCGTCTTTCGTTCATCCTTCCTCACTATCGCAAAAGGTTCTCCTTCTGTATCACCCAAAAAGTCGCCTACTCTGACTCCCAATGCTTTCGCCAGCTTGATCATCGTTCCAAGGGAGGGGGAAACGAGATGGTTTTCCATCTGGGAGAGCAACGCTGTAGAAAATCCGGTTAATTCGGCCAATTCCTTCAGTGAAAGGCCTTTCTGCTCCCTCAAGGTCTTCACCTTTTCTCCAACGTGGATTTCGCCAACATCCCTTTCTTGTTCCATGATTTTCCCTTTCCCCCCTGAACCCTACGTGGCTCAAGGCCCCTTAAAGAGATTGAACAAACTTGGCTCCGATTTCGATGCCCTTGATATTGGATGAAGCAAGATGATGATATCGCTCATCCAGCACCTTTTCCAGAGACTGATATAGAGAGGTCATCTGAACCAGTTTGGTTTTTTGATTAAAGGCGCCTAAGGCGATCATATTCGCCAGTTTTGGGTTTCCATGATCAATCGCAATCTCATTGATAGGAATGGAAAGAATTTCGATGTCTTTCCGGTAGGTCTCTTTGGGTTCAATGAGAGAGGAGTTGATGAACAAAAGGCCGTTGGGTAAAACGGATGGTTCGTATTTTATCAAAGAAGGCAAATTCATCGCAATGACCGCATGAGGTCGTCCGACAACAGGAGAGCCGATCTGGTGAGAGGCGATTACGATCGTACAGTTCGCCGTTCCCCCTCTCACCTCGACTCCGTAAACGGGGAGGTACGTGACATATCTGCCTTCTATCATAGCGGCGTGAGCAAGAAGGTTTCCGACGACCATCACTCCCTGTCCTCCAAATCCGGCAACGATGACATCGTAATAGAAATGATTGCTATCTGTGTTCATTCATACCTCAATAATATCCTCACCCCGCCTTTGCCCCTGGGAAAGAGGGCGGGGTGAGGTTGGAGCGTTGCTCATCATAGGTAGTCTGCCATTTTCCGTTCTTTAAGAATGCCCAAAGGAAAGTAAGGAATCATCTCCTCTTCAACCCTGCGATTGGCCTCCAACGGCGTCATCCCCCAATTGGTAGGACAGGCCAATAATACCTCGACAAAAGAAAAGCCCATTTCTTCAATCTGCATTTGAAAGGCCTTACGGATGGCTCTCTTGGCCTTCATCAAATTGCCAGGATTATTGACGGCCACCCTGGCGACGAAGGCGCTTCCTTCCAGGGTCGCTAACATTTCCGCCATACGGATGGGATAGCCGTCGTAGGTAAAGTCTCTTCCATAAGGGCTCGTGCTTGTCTTTTGTCCAAGAAGCGTTGTGGGTGCCATCTGACCTCCGGTCATCCCATAGATCCCGTTGTTGGCAAAGATGAGGGTGATATTTTCACCCCGATTGGCCGTATGAATTCCCTCTGCAATCCCGATGGCCGCCAAGTCTCCATCGCCTTGATAAGTGAAGACGATTCGGTCTTTGCAAGCACGTTTTACTCCAGAGGCCACCGCCGAAGCTCTTCCATGGGGTGCCTCTAAGACATCGATATCGAAATAATCGTACATAAGAACAGAGCAACCGACCGAGGCGACCCCGATTGTTTTTTCCCTCACCTTGAAATAGTCAATCGCCTCTGCCACCAATCGGTGGGCGATACCATGATGACATCCAGGGCAGAAATGGAATGGAATATCAATCAAACACTCAGGACGCTTAAACACAAGCTCCATAATAACCCCATTTCAAATTTCAAATTTTGGATTTCAGATTTTTCAATCTGCAATTTGAGATCTGCAATTTGAAATTAATGATAGTATTTCTTTATTTCCTCCAGTACTTCTTCGGGAGAGGGGAGGGAGCCCGGGGGTCTTCCATAAAAATAGACTTGGCCATCCCGCTCGACCGAAAGCTTCACATCTTCCACCATCTGTCCTGTATTCAATTCAACAGTTAAGAATAGTTTGACCCGCCGGGAAAGGTCATCAAAGGCTTTTTCTGGAAAGGGGAAGAGCGTGATGGGTCTGAGGAGTCCCACTTTCATCCCTTCCTTTCTCGCCAACTCAATAGAAGTCTTCGATACCCTGGCCATACTGCCAAATGCGGCAACAATCAGTTTGGCATCCTCTGTTAAGAAACTTTCAAAGCGGACCTCCTCTTTTTTCATCCGTTCATATTTATAATGAAGTTTCCAATTATGTTCTGAAAGTTCACCCTCCTGGAGATACAGGGATTTCAAGCGATTGGGTTTTCTCCCCTTTGCTCCGGTCAGGGCCCAGTCTTTTGGCGGGAGGTCCATCTTTCCGGGCTTTCTCCTCACGAGGGGTTCCTTCATCTGTCCGATCAGGGCATCGCCCAGAATCATGGCAGGATTTCGGTATTTGTCGGAAAGATCAAATGAAAGACAGGTCAAATCATACATCTCTTGAACTGAAGAAGGGGCAAGGACGATCATTCGGTAATCTCCATGTCCTCCGCCACGGGTGGCCTGAAAATAGTCTCCTTGGGAAGGGGAGATTCCTCCCAGTCCTGGTCCGCTCCTGGAAATATTGACGATGAGCCCTGGGAGTTCACTTCCCGCCATATAGGAGATTCCCTCCTGCATCAGAGAGATTCCAGGGCTTGAGGAAGAAGTCATGGCCCTTGCTCCAGTGGCTGATGCCCCTAAGAGTAGGTTGATTGAAGCAATCTCACTTTCTGCTTGGATGAACTCGCCGCCCAAGGCAGGAAGATGTTTGGAAAGAAATTCCGGGATATCATTCTGGGGAGTGATGGGATACCCGAAATAGAGGAGGCATCCGGAATCAATGGCAGCCATCGCAATGGCTTCATTCCCTTTCGCCAATATTTTTTCAGGTCCTTGATTCCCCACTGTCTCTCCACACCCGAATGGCCACATCCGGACAGGTCTCTCCGCAAATCGCGCATCCCGTGCATTGTCCATCCGTGTTCCAAACGACGTAAAAATATCCCTGCCGATTAATTTCTTCCCCAATCTTAATCAGGGCCTTAGGGCAGGCAATCGTACAGAGCCCACATCCCTTGCATCGCTCTCGGTCAATTTCAATCTTGGCCATGACTCACTACCAATAAAAATTGAAATTCGAATCGCCAAATCCGAAGCAAATCCGAATCCCTTTTTTCAAACATTCAGAACGCCTTTCGAAAAATCTTGCTTTGAATTCTTGGATCTTGGTCCCTTCTAGGTGTTCCAAGAGAATAGAACAATAGCGTCCGGGCAAAAGCCTCGATGGGTCATGCATTCTCAACTCTTTTAGGAGTCCCACGCTATTCTCCTGGGGGGCAATTAATAAGAAAATTAATAACATATCATGTTAGAAAATAAAAGCCTTGTGCCCAAGGCGATGCGGTATGCGCTCACCTGCCGCGCCCCTGCATGCCCCGCCCTCGGTCAGGACCGGGGCCGGCAGGCAGGGGCCGGTCAACAGGGTGGGGAGATCTTAAGGTCACTTATGGAGGGACAAATATTGCTTGACGGGAAATATTAAGAGTGATATTCAATTAAAGTTCATTTGCAAAGTTAATATCTAAGGAGGGGTCATTTATGAGAAAATCTTTGAAAAAGACTTCAAAGAAAGCTTTAAAGAAGCCTTTAAGAAAGACTGCCAAAAAGGCTTTGAAAAAACCTTCAAAGAAGCCTTTGAAAAAACCTTCGAGAAAACTTTTGAAAAAGCCGGTGAAGAAGCTTACCATGAAGATTTCAAGAAAGCCATCAAGAAAGCCATCGAAAAAGCCTTCGAAAAAACCATCTATAAAACCATCCATAAAACCTCTGAAACCGGCAAAGAAGCCTTTGTGGATACCCTCTGAAGTTCAAATCAAGAATGCCAACATGACTCGATTTATTGAGTTTGTGAACGGCAAGTTTGGCAAGAAATTTAGAACTTATGATGA
>Ga0153915_10002174_pt1 | contig 17985 bp, 14 predicted proteins | sample Opewatmetagenome_2_FD_107003 | JGI IMG/M metagenome (GOLD analysis project Ga0153915, IMG submission 107003) | Freshwater wetland microbial communities from Ohio, USA - Open water 3 Core 3 Depth 3 metaG | ecosystem: Environmental > Aquatic > Freshwater > Wetlands | place: USA: Ohio, Lake Erie...
ACCCCTATTATTTTTCCCTTGCAGATTCTGTAGGCGAGTTCTATCTCCGGCCAGATAGTCAATCCTTTCGCTTTCGCCCTGACAATGACATCTGCATCGGATGGCACTCCCGGGCTGACAATCAATAGGTCGCATTCGAATATTTTTGGGGAATGACTGCCAAATTCGAACTCGACCTTCAACTCCGACAGAGCCTGCCCGGCGGACAATTGCGCCCGGGGATTAGAATCGCTTACAAACGGAATGCCTCCCAGCGTCCTGACCGCTTTCGCCGACGCCAGCCCGGAGCGTCCCGCCCCGATAATCGAAATCCTTTTATTTTTCAGAACTAAGGTCATATCACCTTATTTTCAGGGTGCTGAGAGTCAATAGAGCGAATATGATCCCCACTATCCAGAACCGCACCACCACCTGCTGTTCCTTCCAGCCCAACAGCTCAAAATGATGATGAAGCGGAGCCATCTTGAAGACCCTCTTGCCGGTGGCCTTGAAATACATGACCTGCATAATGACCGACAGGGCCTCCACGACAAATACGCCCCCGACTATTATCAATAGAATTTCTTTCTTGACCAAAAGCGATAGCCCTCCGAGTACGCCGCCCAGGGCCAGCGCGCCCGTATCGCCCATGAAAACTTTGGCCGGGTTCGAATTGTACCAGAGAAATCCGAGGCAGGAGCCGATCAAAGCCCCGCAATAGATGGTCAACTCTCCGGCCCCCTTGAGATACCTGATATTCAGATATTCTGAAAAATCGATTCTACCCGTTACATAGCACAACCCGGCGAAAGTGATGGCGCATATTCCGATCAGCCCGATGGCCAGGCCGTCGAGACCATCAGTCAGGTTGACGGCGTTGGAGGAACCGGTAACCACCAGAATTACGAAGGGAATATAGAAAATCCCGAAATCGAGATAATAATCTTTGAAAAACGGCAAGTCGGTTGACGTTCCGAAATTCGGATCGGGCGGGATAAAATATAGAATCCCTCCCAGAATCAGGCCCAAAAGCACCTGTCCGACGAATTTCTTGCGGGCCACCAGCCCCTTGCGCTGTTTTCTCTTGGCCTTTAGATAATCGTCCATAAACCCCAAGGCCCCCATCCAGACCGTAACAAGCAGGATCAACCGAATATAGTAATTCGTCAGGTCTGCCCAGAGAAGCGTCGGAACGACGAGAGAAAGCAGGATCATAAGCCCGCCCATCGTCGGTGTGACCTCCTTGGCCAGATGAGTCTTCGGTCCGTCTTCCCTGATGTTCTCCTTGACCTGGTACTTCCTCAGAAGGTTGATAAAGAGATTGCCGAAGATGAAGCTTATGAGCATGGCCGTGACAGTCGCGTAGGCCGTTCGAAATGTTATATACTGAAAGAGATTGAAGCCCGATATATGTTTGGTCAGAGGGTACAGTAGATGATACAGCATCAGATCTCTCCCAAGACATCGTAATAGATTTCTTCGAGCGCCATTCCACTGGAGGCTTTGAAAAGCACGATATCCCCGCTCTTTAGAAATTTCAAAAGACAACCGCTCACTTCTTTTTTATCCGGAAAATGCCGCGCTTTTTCGCCGAAAGCATCCGCTGTGTGCGTGGATAGCGGTCCCTGACAGAATAAGGCCTCGATTCCCTTCTCCCGGGCATAATGGCCGATTTCCCGATGATAGCTTTCCGAGTTTTTACCCAGTTCGAGCATATCGCCCAGGACAGCGATACGTCTGCCCCGGCATTTCATGGCCGACAGAGTATCTATGGCATATTTCATGGAAACCGGATTGGCGTTATAGCAATCGACTATGATCGTTATTCCTTTTTTGCTGACAATCTCGGATCTTAAATCTTTTGAAGAATAACCGTTCAGGGCCGCCGATACCGATTTTGAATCCACTCCAAGTACGCGCGATACGGCGATTGCCGCCAGAAGATTATAGACATTGTGGACACCGGGAAGACTCGATAGGATGTTCAAATCGCCCAAGGAGAATCTCGGGCGTTGTTTCTCATCGAAAGTCAGGCCTTCCGGACGAATTTCGTTTTTTTCACCTAGACCGAATGTCATTATTCGACAGGCCTTTTCATCGACTTTTCTCGCCAGTAAGTTGTCATCGCCGTTTATGATAAGCGTCCCCCCTTTTCTTATATTTCTTTGAATTTCAAGTTTCGCCTCGGCGATCTTTTCGATACTTCCGAGAAATTCCAGATGGGCCGGCCCAACATTCGTAATAACTCCTACGGTCGGCGAAACGATCTCCCCGAGCCTGGCTATCTCACCTGCCGCGCTCATCCCCAGCTCGAAAACGGCGGATTTATGACGATCCGTAAGTTTGAATATCGACAACGGCAAACCGAAGAAATTGTTATAATTTTTCTCCGATTTCAGGGCCCGACCCCAGCGGCATAGGATTTCATATATGAGATTCTTTACCGTGGTCTTGCCGTTTGACCCCGTCACCGCGACCACGTCGATATCGAAAAGCCTCCGGTAATGCCTGGCCAGCTCCCCCAGCGCGAAGATCGTGTCATCGACAACGATATGCCTGCTGTCGCGGAGCCTTCTGGCCTCGATTTCTCTCCGCGATACAACCGCCGCCGCCGCGCCGTTGGCAAAGGCCGATTCCAGAAAATCGTGCCCGTCCTGCTTCTCCCCTTTGACAGCGACGAATAAATACCCTTCACAGACCCGCCTGCTGTCTATTTCGATCCCCGTCAGGGGAGAAAGCGGGAATTCCGAATCCCCCTCCAGGACAGAATCCAGAATCTCGCTTATCTCCCTTACGGTAAACATTGTTTCGCCTCTATTAAGCGTCGTTTCCATACCCCAGCTTCCGCAGTTCGGACTTGGCGATTTCGACATCCGAAAAATATCTCTTCACCGTGCCTATTACCTGGTATTCCTCATGTCCCTTTCCGGCGATTACCAGTATGTCCCCGTTCGATACTCTCGAGATCGCCGTTTTGATGGCTATCGCCCGATCCTCTATTACCTGGCACTTCTTGCGATCTGTAATTCCTTTCAGGGCGTCCTCGATTATGGCCTTCGGGTCTTCGGTCCTGGGATTATCCGACGTCAGATAGACGTAATCGGCGAGAGTCGATACCGCTCTGGCCATGATCGGACGTTTCTTCCGGTCTCGGTCGCCGCCGCATCCGAACACAACATGAAGATGGTTCGGTTTGAATTCACGAAGGCTGGATAGGAGCTTCTCGAGCGCGTCGGGCGTATGCGCGTAGTCGACAAAAACGGCGAAGGGCTGCCCCATCCTGACCGGTTGCAATCTGCCCGGAACCGGGCCGGCCCCCTTTAAACCGTTTACGGCTTTCTCAAACGACAGCCCGAGGCCAACAGCCGTGGCCGCAGCCGCCGCGGCGTTTTGATGATTGAACATCCCCGGCAGAGGAAATTCGATATCTATTTTGGAGCCTCTATAGGAGAATTCCAAAAGCGACCCATGGATATTCATCTCCCTGCAACCATATCGGAAATCCGCGTCGTGCCCGATACCGAACTTTATCAACGTGCCTGAAGCCCGCTCGACAAGCTTTTTGCCGTAAGGGTCGTCAATATTGATCACTGAAACGGGAACGTCAGTAAATAGCCTGGCCTTCGCTTCGAAATAACTATCCAGGTCTTTATGATAGTCCAAATGATCCTGGCTCAGATTGGTAAATGTAGCCGAGGCGAACTTCACCCCCAGCGATCGCCCCTGATCCAGCGCGTGAGAGGATACTTCTATGGCGCACCCCGCGAGATTCTCGTTCAGCATCTCCGCCAGGTACCTCTGAATATTGACCCCTCCGGGAGTAGTGTTGCCCGACGATATAAACCGGTTGCCGATATCGCAGCCGATAGTCCCGATCTTGCCCCACTTCTTCCCGGTCGAACTGAATATGTCCGCCATGAGATAGGCCGTCGTGGTCTTGCCGTTGGTTCCGGTGATGCCGGCTACAGTCAGCTTCCGGGACGGCTGGCCGAAATAGCGATCAGCTGCCAGCGCCAGAACCGTCCTGACATCATCGCTGAGGATAATCGGTATATCCGTATGAATATCCGTTCCCGGTGACGTCAATACAGCCGCCGCTCCCAGAGACGCCGCCTCGGAGATAAATTTCCGCCCGTCAATATTATGCCCGGCGACCGCTATGAAAAGATTTCCGGCCTGAACCTCACGGGAATCATCGGTTATGCCCGTGATCCGAATCTCCGTAAATTGCGAAGGTATGACTACGTTGATCCCCTTGAATAATTCCCCTAAAGACACCTGTTTCCTGGTCTTTTTGACATTTTCAATCGTCATAAAGTTCATCATTGCCCGCCAATTAGCTCGATTGTCGTTATTTCGGTTAAAGGAACGCCGACAGCCGGATTCTGAGAAAGCACAATACCGCTTCCCACCACATCGCAGCTCAACCCGAGTTCTCGCGCCTTGCGGATGGCTTCCCTGATCGTAATCCCCTTGAAATCGGGCAGAACCGAATCGTCCAGGGCCTCAGCGATGCCCGATTCTTCTTGAGAATCGATAGAAACCGGCAGAATATTCTCGTTCTCGGAATTGTCACCGTCATCCAGATTCGTCGTGTCCTCGATGGCTTCCAGAGAATTAAGCATCATGTAATTGCGCGGAAGACTGCTATACCTTTTCGCGATTCGCTTAAAGACCGGCGCCGAGATGTCACCGCCATAGATGCTTGTTTTCGGTTCGTCGAACATGATTATCCCAACGACCCGCGGCGCGGCGGCCGGAAAATAACCGGCAAACGATGCCAATGCCCGCCTGGGGTCGTAACCCCTGCCTTCCTTTTTGATCCTTAGCGCGGTCCCTGTCTTGCCCGCAATAAGGGAGTATTCGTCTTTGGCTTTGGTGGCCGTGCCTTTCTGAACGACACTGCAGAGTATGCCATGGATTATACTTATAGTGTTGTAGTCAAGCGCTCGCCTGACCACCTGCTTCGAATTCAAAATTCTCTCCGTCCCGTCGGGGGCCACGGCCTTGGAGGCGAAATATGGCTTTTTCAGATCTCCCCCGCTGGCAATGACGCCGTATGCGGCAGCCATCTGAATGCCGGTCACCGATACCCCGTAGCCAAAGCAGATATTCGCCAGGAGATGATTGCTCCATTTATCGGGTTTCCATAACACACCTTGTCGTTCCCCCGGAAAATCCACTCCCGACCTGGTGCCGAACCCGAATTGAACCAGTGTCCGGTATATGAGCTCGGATCCGGCTTTTATCCCCATTTTTGAAACCCCGATATTGGACGAGTAAATGCCGACCTCATCGCAGCGAAGAAAATCATGAGGATGGTCATCCCGGATCACCCGATGGCCGATATTGAACCTGCCTCCTTCTACGTTTATGATGTCATCCGGTTCGAAAATGCGGGCCTGAAACACTGTCACCAGGGGCATTATCTTGGCCGTGGATCCCGGCTCGTTCATATCCACGATGCTGCGACAAAGAGGAAAAGCAGGCGCCGTACTCTCGACAGTGGCGCAGCCCAGGATGCTTCCCGACTCCACGTCCAGAAATATGGCCGTGCCCCAGAGCGCCCGGCTCGAATCAAGCATCGACCGAAGCTCGTCGACCACGATTTGCTGGAAATCTATATCCAGAGCGAGGTGGAGATCAAAACCGTTAACGGGTTCTACGATTGTATGTTCCCACGACGCCACCTCATTGCCCTTCGCGTCGTGCAGATAAACACTGTTGCCATCGGTGCCCGAAAGCATGTCGTCATAATACATCTCGAGACCGAACGCACCCTTATTTTCGATATTCGTACGGCCTATCACCTCGGCCGCCAGGTCATCATAAGGATAGATTCTGATATTCTCCGAGCGAAACCGCAAAGTCTCGATACCTGATTTCTCGAATCCCGATTGCCTGTTTTCGGGCACTTTCGGAGCCACCGTCAGAAATCCGGGATGTTTTTCGAATTCCTTAAGCCAATGCGATTCGGATTTCCCCGTAAGTCTCGCTATCAGCTTCGCCGCCTTCTTCTTGTCGGTCATATAACGAGGATTGACAGTGTACGTTCTGGCCTCGACGTCATATGCCAGCAGCTTTCCCTGACAATCGTAAATCGATCCCCGCCGGGCCTTTAAGGGCATAGCAGATTGTTGCTGGGAAGCGGCGTACGCCGCAAATTTCCCGTGCTGAAATATCTGTACCTGGGCCGCCCTGGACATGAATACCACGCCCACAAGGACAATGAACGCTATAATTACTCTGCCTCTCTTACGTATTTTCCTAATATCGACCATTGCTATTTCGTTTCCGACGGACTTTCCTTTGCCGTCACCTTGCCCGATCTGACGACCGCGTCTTCCAGCCAGTCGGTAACTTTATCTATATTTACATAATCAAAGGCTTTGCCGGGAGTCGTCCTCTTGACCGGGTCCTGAAGATATATCCGGCCGTGAACGTTTTGGGTCAGGCAAAGCTTGCGCGTCGCCACCTTATCGACCGCTATCAGCGATTTCAATTCGGTGAGCTCCATTTGCAATTGCGTGTTGTCCGCCGCCAGAATTTTTTTTATTTCATCCATCTTTTTCATTTGCGAGTACAATTCCTTGACCCTGTTGGCCTTCCAGATCCATGCCAGCGATAACGCTAACGCCAGAAGAGCAACCAGGAAAAGTATCCTGCGGCGCCCTTTTTTCCCGCGTCTGATCTTAGATCTTCTCGGCATATCTCAATCGCGCCGACCTCGCCCTGGGATTCTCACGCACCTCGCTCGGCGAGGGCCGGATCGGTTTTTTCGTATTGATTTTAAGGATATTCTTTTTCCCGCAACTGCATTCCGCCGCCTCCGGACCGCAAAAACATTTCCCGGCATTTAATAAAAAAATCCTCTTTACAATTCGGTCCTCGAGCGAATGATACGAGATGACCGCCACCCGTCCCCCCGAAACCAGCAGAGGTATGACCCCGCCAAGCGCCTTCTCGAGAGCCGCCAGTTCATCGTTGATATAGATCCTTAAAGCCTGGAAGACCCTGGCCGCCGCCTTGCTGAATCCTCGCGGTCCCGCAATCCGTCTTATCAGCCCGGCCAGGGCGTCGGTGGTGGTTGGCTTATTTTCGACAATGCTTCTGGCAATAGCCCTGGCATGGGTTTCCTGCCCGTATTCCTTTAAAATCGAAACCAGCGTATCCCTGTCGATTTTTTTAAGCGCCTCGGCGGCCGGCTCGCCTGAATATCTATCGAACCTCAAATCCAGCATCGATTGCTTTTGATATGAAAATCCTCGATCCGGATCGTCCAGATGAGCCGAATTCAGGCCCAGGTCAAAAAGTGCCCCCGAGACGGGCGAGATCCTCTCCGCGGACATCATCCGCGGAAGTTCGCTGAAATTCATCTTGCGCAGCGTCACCGAACTCGGTCGGTCTTTCCCGGCCGTCTCCAGTATTTCGCTGTCACAATCGATCCCTATAAATCTAAATCTACCCTTGGAGTTTTCTTCCAGAGCTTTCGTATGGCCCCCGAATCCGTAGGTAGCGTCGATAATCACACCAGCGGGAACGTCAGCGAATATCGTCACGATCTCGCCGACCATTACCGGTTTATGGATCATGTTCAGATCAACAATTCCCCAGCCACATCTTCGTAAGATTCAGATTGGTCGGATTCATATTTTTCCAGCTTATCGGGGTCCCAGAGTTCCAGTTTATCCAGAACTCCTCGCACCACCACGTCTTTCTTAATCCCGGCCAGCTCGAGAAGATTCTGAGGAATGGCAATCCGTCCCTGGCTATCGAGCCTGGAATCAGCCGCGTTCGACAGCAAGGTCCGCACGAAATAGCGGGCCTTCTGATTCGAGATGGTCCGAAGCTCGTATAATTTCGCCTCGACCTCCTCCCAGGCGGCATGAGGATACACATAAAGACATCCCTCAAAACCTCTGACTATAACGTAATGATCGCCCCCGGGGAGGTCTGAAAGACTCCGGAATTTCGCCGGAATATTAACTCGCCCTTTATGATCTACAGAGTAGCGATATGTACCCATTAAAGAAGTCAACTTAGTAAAACCCTCCCACTTTCACCCACTATTTTGTTATTTTCTCCCACGGGAGTCAAGTGAAAAATTGACGTAACACCTAATTCTCTTAACGATATTGTGATAGAGCAAGGAATATGGGGGATATCCCATTCCCGTCAGCGAATTTGCCCCCGTCCTCTGCGCTGAAGATACGATGCTTTACTCGTAACTATATATTTAGTAAAAGTTTACGATGGTGTTTCATGACGAATCAGCCGTGCGACCCCTCTGGCATCATGATTGCTCAGCTTAGTCTGGAATAAAAAGAGCAGGCTTTTCCTGGAGGGGAAGAAATGATTACGATTTCAAAAATACTGTTATTCGCGCTAATTGCGTCACTTAATATCGCCTCTCTGGCAATTGCCGGAGAGGAATACGCATATAGCGTCTCGACTGATAGAAGCTCTGTCAACGTATCGTCTTACGGAGTGACTATCATTGACGGTGAAGTGTTGGACAGGCCGGGCGCTCCTTCAATAGAGTACCGGATTGTAAAATTGGCTCTTCCTCCAAACACTCGGATTGAGAGCATTTCCACTGATACTTCGGTTTCGGAAATCTTATGGAATGGCGAAATAGACTTCATCAGGGGAGACTCTAAGACGGCCTATTACTCCCAAGATTCCGTTTCATTCCCCGATTCATCGATTTATGGTTCGGATAATATATTTCCGGAATCGAGAGTCCAAATCCTGAGCTCGGGAAATTGGGGGGCCGTTCATCTCGTCGATCTGGCGGTTTATGCTGTCGCTTATAAGCCGCTCTCGGGAATCGTGCTTTTTTACCCCGAGATCACGGTTCATTTCACCCTGGAGCCGGACCTCGACAATAACGGGTTGAGGATTAGAAACGATCGCTATGCATACAACGCCTTATCGAACCTCGTCGGAAATAAAGTCGACTTTCCCCGATTGGCCTCGCCCGGGGGCGGGGAATTCGCTCTTCCTTTCGGCTCCGTACCCCCTCCCGAATACTTGATCATCACCTCGGGAGAGATTGCTCCGGGATTCTATCCATTCCTCAATTGGAAAAATCAAAAGGGAATGCCCGCAGACATCATACTGATAGAGGACATCCTTTCATCCTCGCCGGGCATCGATCCGGCCGAACAGCTGCGGAATTTTCTCATACAGTCCTACAATAATGGCGTCAGGTACGTGCTTTTGGGCGGCGATGAGGACGTCGTTCCCATCAGGTATCTCTATCCCAATAACGTCAACGGGTATATTCCCGAATTGCACCATCAGCAGATCTCCGATCTTTACTACGCCGATCTCACCGGCAACTGGGACGTCGACGGTGACGGCGTATGGGGTGAATCTTATAATGATCAGCCGGATATATATCCCGAATTGTACGTCGGCCGGGTCCCCGCTCGCGCAGCCGAGCAGGCGGCGGTATGGGGTTCCAAGGCCATCACTTATGAAAAGAATCCGGGTAACGGAGATCCCTCGTATCTGGCAAAAGCGCTATTTATCTGTTCGGACCAGATGCGCGATCTAAATCAGCACCAGGTTCTGGCTTCGATGATTCCCTCAAATTTCACCGTCGACAACAGCCGCCTCGCGGAAGAGCCCAGCGGCAGCGATCCCAATCCCACTCAGCCTCTTGCGGCGACCGTCATCGATGTCATGCAGGAAGGATGGGGATTCATATCCAATCTGAACCACGGTGATTTCTCCTGGTATGCCTCTCAGGCATCAGGCTATAACACCAGCAACAGGTCGGGCGTCTGGGGCGATACCGTGCTCTGGGACGGTTGCGGCGCTCTAAGCGATCTGACCACATACAATCAACCCGCGGTTCACTATACCATCAGCTGCGATCTGGCCGCTTTCGATTTCGACAAGGGCGTCTTTTTCCCGGGTCCCTATATTAGCCCTTATTGTTTCATGGAATCCTACATGTTCGAGCCGGGCGCGGGCGTGGCTTTTCTGGGCAATACCAGATGGGGTTGGGTTTCCTCGTCCTACAATCTGGAAAAGAAATTCGTCAGCAGGGTATTCAACGATTCCACGAATATCCTTTCCGTTGCCGAAGCTCTCTCTAAAATCGACTACCCGAATCACCGTGATCTGGCCTATGGCCATAACCTGTTCGGCGACCCCGAAATGTCGCTATGGATATCTGTCGATGGATTCCTGCAGATCTCCGGCCCTGATGATGTCGAAGGAGGGACTTCTCAATCCCTGACCTATACCGCGAAATTCAGCGACCAGCCGTCGGACCCCGATGGCCTGCCGGCGCAGGGCGTAAGAGTCTGTCTATATAAGGCCGGAGATATATTTGATGTCGCCTATACCGATGATCAGGGGCAGGCTTATTTCATCGTCAGACCGGAAAGCGACGGTTACATTACGGTCACAGCCACGAAATCCAATTTGGTGTCGGCCCAGCAAATTGTCGTCGTCGGTTCGCCTCTCGATGTCGGCGATGATGCTTATCTGCCTGATTGCCCCACAATATATCAGAATTTCCCGAACCCGTTTAACCTCTCGACTTCTATCGAATTCGATCTGCCCGTGCAGGCGCAGGTCGAACTGAAAATATATGACATCAGGGGACGTCTGGTAAGAACTCTGGTTTCGGAAACCTGCCCGCCGGGAAAACACACGCTCGGCTGGGACGGCGAAAACGATATCCACAAATCCGTAGCCAGCGGCGTATATTTCTATAAATTCGACTCCGGGACAACGAGTACGGTTCGTCAAATGACCATATTAAAGTAAACTATTCCCCTCCACCCGATCCCGTCCGTCAGGGTATCGACGGACGGGATTTTATTATGGGCTTATTGCCAGATTGATTCTTCAGATCAATTGCCGGAAGAGCCGGTCGAATTTCTCCGATATCACGGGCCAGAGATATCGTTCCAAGGTCGATTGCCGCGCATTCTGCCCCATTCTATCCGCAAGAGCGTCGTCGGATAAAATCCTGATCATGCCCTCCGCGAGCGCTTTCTTATTCTTATCGACTATTATTCCCGTATCTTCGTTGATTACATATTCGGACGTTCCGCCGAGACCGAACGTAACAGTGGGTACTCCGCAGGCGCCGGCCTCGACCGCTGTCATTCCCAGACCCTCGGGTATTAGCGACGGTAGAGCGAGGACCCTCGCCGACCTGTATTTTTCCGGAAGAAAATCATACCCTACGGGATCACTTATTTTCACCGCATTAAAAAGATTGGCATCGCCGATTTTATCGACCAGATATTCTTTCTGAGGGCCATACCCGATTATTTCCAGCCTCGCCTCGGGTATTTTCTTTATCACTTCGCAGAAAGCGTCCAGCAGGATACCTACGCCCTTTTGTTCGATCAGCCGCCCGATATACAATATTCTCTTGGATTTCGACGGGCTTTCGATTCCCGGTTTGAATCGTTCCGTATCAACACCCATGGGAATGACTTCGACCGTAGTATGAGTTATCAGATCCTTCAGAATACCCTTCATGTAGTCGCTGTTCAGCGTCAGGGCCGACGTTATCGCAAGCGACCTGTGAGCGAAAAACCGGAACAGCCCTGCTATAGCAAGCCTGACGTCCGTGCCGTGACCGGTCAAAACGATTGGTATGCCGGTTTTGGCCTTAAACCGACGAAGCCAGAAGCAGGCCGGGAATAGCCAGTGAAAATTCACAATATCGATTCCGCCGCTTGAGATGATCCTGAGCGCCTCCGAATACATGGAGTATATATAAAAGGGCAGCTTCAGCCCTTTAAGCGGCGATCTCCTTAATCCCGGCATCAAACCGCCGGAATAGGCCAGATTCTCATATCTCTCCGGCAGATACTTAAACCGCTTTATGTTAATATTCTCCCAGTTCTCCTCGAGTTTCAAGCCTGTATGATGGGGCACTAAAACGGTGATATCCCAGCCACGGTCTTTAAGACCGAGACAATATTCCCACAAAAATGGAGATAAGCTGTCTCCAGGTCGCATGGGAAAGCTGGTCGATACGACCAAAAGCTTCATCAGTCTCCCCGTCCTGAATTCACCTGAGTTTATACGCCGGCAGTTCCGGCTGGGTCAAATCAGGCCCTGATTCTGATTTCTCCTGAATAAGCCCCAGCCGCCGGCTACGCCGTCGACCTGGATCATTCGCGTATGAAAATCCGCGAGATCCTCGTCGGACAGGCCGGAAAAGTATTCCGACATATTCGCAAGATAAACATAATGGGCCTTCGCCATATCCATCACTTTGACAACATCGCCGTATCTCACCGGAATCCAGACCGATAATCTATCCGCATACCACCAGACCGCGTCCGACGCGTCGGAAATAACCACGTCCCCCGGCCCGGTTTCCTTCGCGATTGTCTCGTATTTCAATTTATCGTCACGCACGGTCGCGGCTGTATTCGAAAGCTCTTTCTCCTGAAACGGGAACCGCGCAGGGAAAAACATCGCGGCCACGAGAAGGGCCGCCATGAATTTTCGTTTCCAGATGGCCATATTTTCGAGCATCATCATTACTCCCGCGACTATCGAAACGGTGAGCAACACCTGAAGATTGACGATGTGCCGCCAGTGCTGACCGTCAAACGAGGATAACAATACGATAATAGCGCTCGAAATCATCGTAAAGCCGATAAAACGCATTCTTATATCCGGGAGTATGAATATCTTTCTCACTGCGTATGCCAGTGGGATTATACCGAAAAAATTCAGGACTGCCGGAATATTCAGAGCAAAAAAGACGATGCCGGCCGCGAATTTCTTGAATACGTAAAATGGAAAATTGCCGAGCGCATATCCAAGGGTCACCGGCTCAAATGACCTGTAGACGAGATAATAATGCTTGAGATGTCCCATCCCCTTGGTAAATTCGCCGTATGTCTGCAGGGTGAAAAACGGGCTGCCGAGCACCAAATAGTTTCTTACAAGCCACGGCATCAGGGAAACTATCATCACGGCGACCCACAGGGCAGCCCTCTTAAGATCCCGGCGTGGTAGGAAAATCACAAATGGTATGGCCAGAACTGCTATCTGGTAACGGGCAAGCACGGCAATCGCGAAAATGACCGCCGATAATATCACTCTATATTTTCCGCCTTTCCCCGTCACCAAAATGTAAGAAAAAGCCAGAAGCGCGCCGGCCAGGATCTCGGGGGAGCCTTCGAGAGCCACCTTCAGTACGCTTTGATTCAGACCGACGAGAGTTGCAGCAAGAATGCCCCAGTTGTCCCCGAGGAGCGTCTTACCGCAGTAATAGGCCGCCGCTATCATCAACCAAACCATAAATATGGTGGCCATCAAAATAGCGGTATCGTTGTCTCCGAGGACAATGAACCATAACGACAGGTATACCGGATATGACGGCGCCCAGATATTATCGGGCTGAGGAATGTTACTATTGAATACAAAAGCGAGGGGATAGAGATGCCCCAGGCAGAAACCCTCGCCTCTGATTATGCTTCTCCCCAGGCCGGCGTAATCGTTGCCGTCGGATAAGCCGGGATAGCCGTCGAAAAGATAAGCCAGGTAGCCGGCGGAGAATATCAATACAAAAAGCAAAATGGCGATTTTCAATGCGATGTTCATTCTATCCCTTCCGGTAACCTCGGGCCAGGCATCCGTAAAAAAGCCAATCGAAAATGAAATTTCCGGGTATGCCGCCCCCGGCCAAAGACCTGGCGACAGATATGCCCTGATCGGATCGCAGGGGGCTCAGGCATCCCGCGATGATTCTCTTGATAATCCCCGGCCTGGAATCCGACAGGCCGAGCATCCAGCCTGACGGAAATATCACGGATTGGGGATGCTTCTCTACCAGGCAACGGTACCCGGTACGGCCGTAATTTTCGAATTCGTTTATTATCTCATCCAGCGTTCTGCGATGATAATGACGGCAGATTGCCTCCGGGTTATAACGAATAGAGACGCCGGCGCTCTCGAGACGCAGTCCGAAATCAGTGTCTTCCCCGCCCCAGCCTTCAAACGACGTATCAAATCCGGAGAGTTTATCGAACGTCTCTTTATTCACCGAGAAATTGTTGCTGGTAAAGTACCGTCCCGGGATAATTGATTCCTTCTTCTGTGACAGCCGTCCGCGGCTATAAAGATACCGCTGGAGACGATCTCTTTCCCATTCTTCGGGACTTCGTACCGATCCGACCACGGCATCCCGGGGATATTTTCCCCATATCGCCAAATATGACTCGATAAGCCCCGGGTCGGGCACCATATCGCCGTCGAGAAATATCACCTGCCCCCCGACCGTCTTGGCGAATCCCCGATTGCGGTTTTCGGCCCGGCCGACGCCGCCCTGGGCGCGTATGTATTTCATAAATATCGGAAAGCGTGCTTTTTTGACGAATTCGGCTGTTCCATCCGTGGATCCGTCGTCGGTGATCACGACCTCGAATATTTTCGGGCTTTTTACCTGTGCCGCTAGGCTCGATAAAATCATCTCCAGCGACTGCCTTTGATTATATACCGATATCACTATTGAGTAGCTGATCATTTATTCCGCTCCAATTCCCGATAAATCCTGATCAATATTTGCGATTCGATCTCCCAGTTATTCTCCCGGGCCGACCTCGCGCAATTATCACGCGCCGCCCCGTACCTGACATTATCGCGCAGAAATTCATTAATTTTCGAGGCGTCGCCCTGCGGATCGGTAAGTGATACGACTATCCCGGTTTTTTCCCTTTCCACAAAACCCGCGATTTCGGGCAAAGGCGAGACAATCTGTGGAATTCCCGCCGAAAGATACTGAAACAGCTTTTGCGGTAACGCCAGCCTGTTGTTCAGGGCCGCGTCCTCCATGAACAGCACGCCTGCGTTGCCCGACGCCGTGTAGTCCTGGAGTTTATCGGGAGGAACCATCCCCACAAATCTGACTCGTTCGCCGATATTCAGATCCCGGGTGGCTTTTCCCAGATCCGCCTGGATCGGGCCCTGTCCTATCAGGACCAGAGTGACTTTTTCAAGCCCGGTCAGCAGGTTCAACAAGTAGGTCAATCCCTGTCCACTCCTCAAAATGCCCTGGTAAATGATTATTCTATGATCGCTCGGTATTTTCAACATCGAATGAAGATCCACCGGTTTCGTTGACTTTGTTGACGGGGCTACATTGCGGATCACTTCCGGACGGGCTATTCCGTAGCGTTTCGCCAGCTCATCGGCGATCGACCCATTTATGGTGATTACCTTGTCGGCTTTGCCGATCAGCCTCCGTTCCAGCATCCGCCAGAAAGCCCTGACCGTATTCCGCCCCGCCAGGGCTTCGAGTTCGGTATAGAGCTCTCTCGATTCGTAAATGAGCTTCGCTCCCGTTTTTCTCGCGGCGCTGCGGGCTGCGTAAAAAGTATCCAGGTCGACCGCGTGGAAAATGTCCGCCGCGAGGCGTGTGCCGATCGACGCCGCCTTCAAGTTGTATTGTATAAAGCGGATCTTTCTCGACGGCCATGTATCTTGAGCTATGCGATGGATCGGGCACCCCAGGTATTCTTTCAGCTCCCCGCCAACCGTCGCCACGATAGCTATATCATGCCCCATGGACTTCAGGGTCTCGACCTCGAGCCTGGCCCTCGAATCGTAATCGAACCTGTTCAGAATAAAATAGACTATTTTCATTTGTTCTCCCCCATGCGTTCCCGAAGCAGGGAGGCTATCCCGTCCATGGTGTCGATATAGGCGTCTCTTTCTATCATATGTCGCGTTAATTCCAGAAACAATCTTCCCCACCCCGGATAATCGGGTTCGTAAAGCGTACGCTGATGCCAGTCCAGAACGACCAAACCCCCGGATTCCGCCGTGCGATCGATCTGGGCTTTGCCTCTATTGATCACTTCCTCCGAATCAGCCGCGCGTTCGCCTATCATGCCGCAATCCATGATCATCAACGGAATCTCCACCAGGTCGACCGGAGCGTTGTCTGATTTATCGAAAGGGAAAAAAGGGAGATCGATACCATCATAGTGCCCGATATCATCGTCGAATCCCAGGCACGACGAATAAGAAAATCCCAATTCGGCGGCTTTCTTCCAGTATGACGGCAGATCGGCGCTCAGATAATGCGGCCGCGTCCCCCTGACGGGCAGCTTGATACGATCCTCAAGGGCATGTTTCGATTCGGCTACATAGCGACCATCATGGCATTCGATACCGGTATGAAGAGCGATCTCCGAACCGCGTTCGGCAATCAAGTCCAATCCCTCGGATAGATCCTTCAATCTGTATTTTGGATCATCCGGGTGAAGACGCTCACCGGCAAACACAAAATATGTCGATATTAAACCGAGCTCCTTTTCGATCTCGATCCAATCGGGTACTCTATCATAGGGATTGCGAATCTTCCCCATTTTCCATCGAAAAGTGTCAACCAGACCCTTCATATGCCCTGCCGGCGTCTTCTTGAAAAGCAATCTAAAGCCTCCGGCTATCGACCTCCGGGCTATATCTATATCGTGCGTGACAGCCGCTCCGAATCGCTTGTTGCCCGGCCAGAGATTGATTGACCTTGTTCGCGGAGGAATAATTCCCGCCCTGGCCATCGCTTCGATCAATCTGCCTGTCAAACTGCTAATCTTAGGGGCATAAGCCCCCGGCCCGGGACCTTCTTTGTCCCGAAAGGGCCCCATTTTTGTTTCAGTTGAGACGAGCCTCAAAATTCCGCCGACAGGATCATCGTCAATCGCGATGTATTCGGATTCGACGGGACTCGGGCCATTCACGAGACGTGTCCCCAATACGACCCTGGCGCCTTTCGGAATTTCCACTTCGCCCCGGAAGATCTCGGGACTCCGAAGATCCTCGACAAATCCTATTCCCGTCAACGCCGAAATAAATCGAAAGGCATGCGCGACAGCCCGAGGACTGAACTCCCTGTTCGAATAGCTATATCCGATTTTTTTCAATTCAATCGCCATGTCTTATTTTATGGAGAATTGAATACAATTTTCCCCTGACATTAAAACAGATTATTCCCTGATAATAAGTATATTCCCTGGCCCCGAATGATTTTTTGAAATCATATATTGTTCTTATCTGTCCACCCACGAGATCCCATTTCTTTATCCCGGATTTGACGATACTACTCCCGATTTCCGCCATCAATAGCTGATTCGCGCCCGTGTTATGATATTGCGGATCCGAGCCCGCGATCCAGTCGTAGGCGTAATCCCCGAAAATCAGCTCCCCGCGGAAGGCGACCGGATGACCGTCTTTGCTGGCTATATATATCTTTAAAAGAGATCCGGCGATTAGACTCGCGCACCACTCGCGCAGCCGCGATGCCGCTATCGGGGGCTTGAGATTCTTGCGCGTGTAGGCCTGCTCCCATAGCTTCTCGGGCAATACGTCGATTCCACCTATCTCGACCGATTCCCTCTCAGCCTTTCTTATCTTGTTCTTGACATCATCGCGAAAATTCTGTCCCCAGACACGAAGATCATCCTCGTTAAGCGCGAGGGTAATATATTCCCGCGTCCTCATATTGATTGCGGAAAGGATTTCGACCGGGAAATCAGGGGGAAAACTGAAGATTGCGATATCGCATTCGTTTTTAATAAATGAATTAAGCTCCGATGGCAATTCCGCGGGAAAATCTCTCGTAATGGATATTACACCGTAATATTGAAATAACAGCGGGATCGTCGCCGACCGGATAAAGGGTCGCCTGTGCCGCAGAAGATTTAAAGCGCATACCGGACTTCCCTTATGGCGCAGGAAAACAGTCTCCCCGGTTAGATTGAGGCATTTCTTCGCCCCGACTGTAAACCGAGGATGAAAAAAAACGCCTCCCCATATCCTGCCCGTTAACGAATCGTCAACGGAGATATCGGATACTTCCATGCTATTTGATAACCGCGAATTTGCCTGTGCCTGTAACCCCGCCCGATTCCACGAGGAAGACATATATCCCTCCGGCTATCGGCTCACCCTTCGAATTATGAAGATCCCAGCTATCTCCCTGGAATTGATCGACGAGTTCTCCCG
>Ga0153915_10002175_pt1 | contig 17982 bp, 17 predicted proteins | sample Opewatmetagenome_2_FD_107003 | JGI IMG/M metagenome (GOLD analysis project Ga0153915, IMG submission 107003) | Freshwater wetland microbial communities from Ohio, USA - Open water 3 Core 3 Depth 3 metaG | ecosystem: Environmental > Aquatic > Freshwater > Wetlands | place: USA: Ohio, Lake Erie...
CCACCTCGCGAAGACCCTGTTGCGATCGGCGAACCTTCGACTGGTGCTGATCACGATGAACGCGGGCGCCCGGATCGCGGCCCACCGGACCGAGGGAGCGACCACGATCCACCTCGTCGACGGACGTGCGCGGCTGCAGTGTCGCGGCAAGACCCTCGACCTCACGCCGGGCACCTTGGTGAGCCTCGACCACGACGCCGCACACGACCTCGAGGCGGTCGACAAGAGCGGCGTGTTGCTGTCGATCGCGTGGTCCGGTCACCACGCCCAGACGTGACGCCGAGATAGCCAACAGAGGTAGGCTCACCGCCGCCGTTCGAGTAGGATCGATCGTCGGCGATGTCGATCGACGAGCAATGGGATCTGTCCGACCTGGTCGGCAAGGTTGCGGCAGGACGGTACGTGATCGTCGCCGAGCTTCGCTCCGATGATCGACGGACCATCTACGAGGCCGAAGACGTCGAGCAGGGCACCCGCGTGGCGCTCGGAGTCCTGCGTGCCGCGACGGCGAGCGACGGCGGTGCGAAGCTGCGTTCGCTGAGGCACCCGAACCTGGCCGAGGTCCTCGATACCGGGAAGCTCGACAGCGGCGAGCCGTTCTTCACCACGGAGATCGTGCGCGGCATGTCGTTGCGCGCCTTGATGAACGGCGGGCATCTCGAGCAACGACGTGCGCTCTCGATCGGCCGCCAGGTGCTCCAGGCGCTCGCGGCGGTCCACGAGGTCGGCGCGGTGCATGGTGACGTCAAGCCCGAGAACGTCACGATCACCACCGACGCGCACGGCGTGGAGTGCGCGAAGCTCCTCGACCTCGGCGCCACGATGCTGTCGAGCGCCGACCGCGTCGGAGATCCGCGATACCGCGCGCCCGAATGTGCGAGCGGTTCGATCGATCCGCGAGCCGACCTCTACTCGGTCGGCGCCATGCTGTTCGAGTTGCTCACGGACCGCCCGCCGTTCTTCGTCGACGACGCCAGCGCCCTGAGCCGGATGCACGCGTATGCGCCGGTCCAGACGTTGCGACAACGCGCGCCACAGTGGGGCTACGCGCCGGAGCTCGAGGAGCTCGTGGCCACCGCGCTCGCGAAGAAACCGGACGAGCGATTTCGGTCAGCGGACGAGATGACCGTCGCGCTCGACGCCGCCATGAAGTCGTCGGCCGAGGCCGTGCAGCCCGCGCCCACAGCGAGAGCCGCGCAACCGGCGGTCGACGACTCGCTCGCACTGCTCGCGCAGGGGCTGGTCCCGGTCGCCGAGCGCCACAGCGAGCTCGTGATCCCGCTGAATACGAGCCGGCAGGTCCGGGAGCTGCCGTGGCCAACGCGCGCGCTCAAGCTCGCCCGCAGGCTCCTCGGTCGAATCTTCGGACTCGGGGCCACGCCGCTCGCATGGTTCCGCCGGCTCGGTCGCACGCAGAGGCTGATCGCGGTGGCGGCCGGTGGAGCGCTCGTCCTCGCGGTCGTGATCGCGATCGCCGTCTCGGCACGAGGCGGCGATCGAGCGACCGCAGCCACGACCGACGTCAACGTGCGCGCTAGCTCGCTCGCATCGCGCGCTCGGTCGCTGCTCGACGCGAGAAAACCCGACCAGGCGGCCGCGCTGATCGAGCGCGAGCTCGCGGCGCATCCCGACGATAGCGCGGCGTATCTGGTCCTCGGGCACGCGCGGATCGCTCTGGGACGACCGGGTGATGGCCTCGCCGCATACGACCGGGCGATCCGGCTGGCGCCCGCGCTCGCGAACGAGCCGGAGCTGCTCGCGAACGTCAAGCAGGTGTCGACGTCACGCGATCCGGCGACCGCGATTCGAGCGATCGAGTTGCTGTCGTCGAGTACGAGTCCGGATGCTCAGGACGCCGTCGTCGCTCACGCGTCGAATCCGGTTGCGGACGTCCGACACCGGGCGTTCGCGCTCGCCGAGCGCGCGGGCCTCGCGGATCGGATCGATCGCGTGTCGAGCTGGACGCTCGACATGCAGCATGCGACGACGTGCGCCGAACGCCGAACGATCATCGCCAAGCTCGCCTCCACGATGGATCCGCGTGCGCTGCCCGCGCTCGGTCGCGCGCGGACACACAGGTGCGGCAAACGCGAGGCGATCGCAGCGATCCAGAAGATCAACACCGCGGCCAAGCCGCGGTAGCGCACCTTAGGGGAGGTAGAACACGCCGCGCAGATCCTCGGTCCGCGCCAGCTGGCACTGGTTCTTGCTCGAGGTAACGCGGAACTGGTAGTACGCGCCCGGTTGCAGCGCGGGGTTACCGTCGTAGGCCAGGCTCGGCATGCCGCCGCTGACACCCGGGGTCGTCTTCATCCAGATCCGCTGGCCGAACGGGTCGAACACCTCGACGAGGTACTGGTCCTCACCCGAGTCGTCGGCCCACGTGAACGTCGGGTTGCCCGTGACCATCTCGGCCGTGGTCGCGCCCGGTGACATCACGGCGAGCGCGCCGGTGATCTTGAAGCCCTGCGAGATCGCCAGCGGCTGTCCCGCGACGACCGTGATGTGGACATCGGCGGTGCCCGAGATGCAGGTGTCCGGATCGCGGACGAGGCCATCGTTCTCGAACGCCCCGACCGCGACGTAGTGGCCGGGCGGGATCCCGTCGATCGTGAACGCGCCGGTCACGTTCGGCGCGACGCCCGGACCGGGCGCGCGGAAGTTCGAGGGCTGGACGCCGCGACCGGTCACGGGATCGTAGGTCGACTCGACGAACAGCACGATGGAGGTGGCGCTAGCCCCACCGCCGTTGACGATCTGGACCGTGCCGCTCACGGAGGTTGCTGCGGTGGCGTCGAGGTGCAGATCGAGCGTGACGTCGGAGGTGGCCACATCGGTCTCGGCGGCCGTGTACACGTGCCCGAGCGCGTACGCGGTGACCGCATAATGCCCGGCCGGCAGGTTGAGGATCGCGTACGCACCATCGCGCGCGGCGATCGCGCTGTAGCCCTTGCCGGCAGACTCCGCGACGACGAGCACGCCGGCGTGATCGTCAGGCAGATCGACCGCGCCGTGGATCGTACCGGCCCCGCCGGCATCGAGCTTGAGCAGGCCGATGTCGGTCTGCGCCGACTTGAAGATGTAGCCGCTGCCCGTCATCGTCGCCATCCCGAGGTCGATCGGCAGGGGCTGGCGGATCGTGCCTGGAAACGGACCGTAGCCGACGGCGTCCGCGCGCAGCAGCACGGTGGCAAGCGCCACCGTCGTGCCATCCGGGTTGCGCTGCGTCGGGATCGGAAGCTTGTACGTTCCGTCCTGGCCGCTGATCACGATGTTGCTCTGCGCGGTGCCGTTGACGTCGACCGCGACGATCCGCGCACCCGCGATGCCCTGCTGGGTCGCGAGATCGATCACCTTGCCGTCGATCTCGACGGCCGCGAAGCATGCCGGGTCCGTGCCGGTGACCTCCTCGCAGACCATGCCGTTGTCGCAGCCGGTCTGTGCGACCGGATCGCACTTGGTGTCGCCGCCGCACGCCGCGAGCACGAGTAATGGAATGAAGTGGAGTCTGCGCATGCGTGATCAGTGAGCTCCAGCGACGAAATCGTCGCCAGAATCACGCAATGCACCGAGACCACGTCGCACACGTGTCGGCTCGCCACCTACGAACGCGGAGGTCGGCGCCGAGCGGGTCTTGACGCCCGCGATGTGGCGGCGTTCGGACCTCAACGATTGCGGAGCTTCGCGTCGATGCTGTAGCGGCCGCCGCCGAACGCGACGTATCCGTACAGGCCGCCCATGATCGCCACGTTCTTGAGGAAGTTGACGAGCTGCATCTGGGCCTCTTGCCCGGTCAGCGCCCAGAACTGATGAAACAGCAACGTCGTCGGGATCAGGAACAGCGCGAGGCCGAGCGCACCGATCCGGGTCAAGAACCCGAACAGGAGCATCAACCCGCCGAGGATCTCTCCGAGCCCCGCGATGATCGCGAGGCCATGGGCGGCTGGAATGCCTGCCGACGTCATGTAGCCCGCGGTCTGCGCTAGGTCCGCGAGCTTCGCGACGCCACTGATGACAAAGATCGCCGCGATCAGCATGCGCCCGACAAGCGCGGTGGTCGATCTGGGAACGCGGATCGAGGTGTCAGGTACGGTCTCGATCGGCCGGCCGAACGCGAACCGTTCGGCCCAGGTGGGTTGATTCAACATGAGCTCCTCCATGCGGCAGCGAGCGCGCGAAGTGCATCCAGCTCGTGCAAGTCGGGGACCGGCTTCCCGTGCGTGCTGGCATCGCGCGTGCTTTGCATTCGCGGCACACAAAGGAGATCGAAATGAACGTCGAAGACTTGATGACCAAGCCCGCGGTGACGATCCAGGCGCAGGAGCTCCTGAACGTGGCCGCACAGAAGATGTGGGACAACGACTGCGGCGTGCTGCCGGTCGTCGGCGGTGATGGGCGCCTCGTAGGAGTCCTCACCGACCGCGACGTGTGCATGTCGGCGTGGTCGCGCGGCCAGCTGCTGACGAACATTCGCGTCGAGGACGCGATGTCGAAGCAGGTGTTCTCGCTGAAGCCTGGTCAAGAGGTCGGGCTGGCCGAGAAGCTGATGGCCGAGCACCAGGTGCGGCGGATCCCGATCGTCGATGCCAGCGAGAAACCCGTTGGCATCGTGTCGATGAACGACCTCGCGCGCGAGGCCACGCGCGCGGGTAACTTCAAGGACGGGATCTCGCGGGCGATCCACACGCTCGCGGCGATCTGCCGGCCGCGCCGTGCCGCGAAGAAGGCGGCGTAGCGGAAGCGCGAACCCGTTGCGGCGGGGTCGTCGGACCGTTGAAATGATTCGCGCTCCCGAGATCACGCGCTGCGCGAGACCGCGGTCTCCTTCACCGGAGCTTCCTTGCCGAGTCCCATCGACAACGCGGTGATGCCGGCCAGCCCGCCGAGCTGCATCGATTCGAGCGCGGTGCTCGGGACGATCACGATCGTCGCGTTCTCCTTGAGGCCCTCGTAAAGCATGTTCATCGCGCGCAGGTGCAACGCGACCGGATCATGCGCGTACGTCTTCGCCGCCTCGCCGAACTTCTCGGCGACCTGGCGCTCGGAGTCGCCGAGGATCACGCGTGCCTGGCGCTCGCGCTCGGCCTGTGCCTGCATCGACATCGCGTCCTGGAGCGCCTGCGGGATCAGGACGTCGCGTACCTCGACCGAGATCACGTTCACGCCCCACGGCTCGGTCCGCGCGTCGATGATCCGTTGCAGCTCGCTCGAGATCTTCTCGCGGCCCTCGAGCATGTCGGCGAGCAGCGTCTTGCCGATCACGTCGCGCAGCGCGGTCTGCGACGCCCAGCCGATCGCGCTCGCATAGTCCGCGACCGCGAGCGCCGCCTTCTCTGGATCGACCACCTTCCAGAACAGCACGGCGTCGACGTTGACCGGGACGGTGTCCTTGGTCAGGGTCTGCTCCGCCTTGAACGCGCTCGTGTTCACCCGGGTGTCGATCCAGTACGGAACCGTATCGATGATCGGGATGATGCCGAACACCCCGGGCCCGCGGAGCGCGCGAAATCGGCCGAGACGCAACACGACCGCGCGGTCCCACGGCGCCGCGATCTTGACCGCGCTCGCCACGATCCAGCCCACGACGAACGCCGCGGCCACGACCGCGGCGCTTCCCGGCGTGACGCGATCGAACGCCGCGTAGGCGATCGCGCCGCCGGCCACGACGATCACGAAGAACAGCAGCACGGCAAACGTACTCGTCTTCCTCATGGTTCACCTCGCGGCGGCTGCTGCCGCCGGCTCGAATTGCACGCCTGCGACCCACGCCATGATGTCGGTCGCCGACACGAGGCCGATCACGCGGCCGTCCTCGGTGACGGGCACGGCGTGAACGTTGTCCGCCAGCATGCGCCGCGCGGCTTCGCCGATCGTCGTCGTCGCGGGGAGCGTGAACGCGACCGGGGTCATGACGTCGCGGACCAGGCCCGAGACCTCGTGGGCGTGCTGCCCGCGCCCGCTGGCCCCGAGCTGGCTGACCTCGGTGTCGCCGCGTTCGTGCTGATCGAAGACGAGATCGGTCTTGCTGACGAAGCCGATCGCGCGATCGTCATCGTCGATCACCGGGACCCGGCTGATGTCCTGCTCGAGGAACAGACCTACGAGTTGCTCGAGTCCGAGATCGGCGCGTACGGTGATCGCGCCACGGGTCATGATGTCGGCGATCCGGGTGTGGTCGGCGGCAAGCAACTGCGGCGCGGGGACGATCTTCATCTTCGCCATGGCACCGCCTGATGCAAGGCGAGCACCACGGCTCGCACGGTTCGCGTTCGCGAAACCGTTGCGTTCATCGCCGGATCTGGGTTGGCAAGGCCGATGCAACTGTCTCGATCATGCGTTTGAAATCCAGCGCGTTCCGCGACGGCGGCGAGATCCCGACCATGTACACGTGCGAGGGCGCAGACATGTCGCCGCCGCTGTCCTGGGACGATGTTCCCCCGACGACGCGCAGCCTGGCGCTGATCGTCGACGATCCCGACGCCCCGGATCCGGACGCGCCGAGACAGACCTGGGTGCACTGGGTCGTGGTCGATCTGCCACCCGACGGCGGCGGCCTGAAGGAGGACGTCCGCAAGCTGGCTCACGGCCGCATGGGCGTGAACGACTGGCACCGGACGAGCTGGGGCGGCCCGTGCCCACCGATCGGCCGCCATCGCTACATGTTCAAACTGTTCGCGCTCGACCGGGTGCTCGAGCTCGCGCACCCATCGAAAGCCGAGCTCGAACGCGCGATGGCCGGGCACATCCTCGCCGAGGCGACGCTGGTCGGGATGTATCAGAAGCACAACCGCTGACGGATCGCGCGCGTGGCACACGTCGTGCTTGGGTTCGCCGCGAAAGGTAGGGACCCATGCTCGATCTGATCAAGAAGCACCTCGCAGACTATTCGGCGTCGAAGTGGAACGACTACAAGGCGGTACTGGCTTCCGACGTCACGTACGAAGAGATGCCGACTCGCCAGCGCGTGAAGGGAGTCGAGGAGTACCTCAAGTCGGTCCAGCGCTGGAAGACCACGTTCCCGGACCTCAAGGCCACCGTCAAGAGCGGCTTCGTCAGCGGCGACAAGGTCGTCGTCGAGGTCGAATGGGAGGGCACGCAGAGCGGCCCGTTCTCGGGGCCGTTCGGCCCGATCGCGGCGACCAACAAACGAGGCAGCATCAACGCCGTACTCCTGTTCACCATCAAGAACGGCAAGATCATCGAGAGTCGCCACTACTTCGATCTCCTGAGCGTGCTGATGCAGCTCGGGATCGCGCCGATGGCCACCGTGGCTCAACCGGTCGCCAAGGCGGGAGCACCACTGCCGGGCCATTGAGGGCGATGACGGGCCGCACGGTTTTCGCGAATGACCGTCAGCCCTTCACGACGATCATCGGCTCGAGGCGCGCGACCTTGCGCGCGAGGCCAGCCGCCTCGGCGGCATCGACAACGGCGCCGATGTCCTTGTAGGCACCCGGTGCTTCCTCGGCGACGCCGCGCAGGCTCGGACTGCGAATCAAGATCCCGCGCTGGGCGAGCTCGGCGACGAGCTCGCCACCGCGCCATCGGTGCAGCGCTCCGTGCCGGCTCATCGCTCGCCCGGCGCCGTGACATGCGGAGCTGAACGCGCGCTCGGGTGCCATGCCGGCGAGCACGTACGACGCGGTGCCCATCGATCCGCCGATGATCACCGGCTGGCCGACCGCGCGCAGCGCGTCTGGAACGTCGGGGTGGGCGGGTCCGAACGCGCGGGTCGCGCCCTTGCGGTGGACGAACAGCCGGCGCATCGCGCCGCCCTGCGGGTGGTCTTCGACCTTGCAGGTGTTGTGCGAGACGTCGAACAGCAGCTCGAGGCGCGCCGCCGGCACGACGTCCGCGAACACACCGCGCGCGAGGTGGCTGAGGATCTGGCGGTTCGCGAGCGCGCAGTTGATCGCGGCCCGCATCGCGCCGAGGTACGCGCGGCCGAGCTCGCTCTCGATCGGCGCGCATGCGAGCTCGCGATCCGGCAGCCGGATCCCGAACCCCGCCGCGGCGACGACCATGTCGCGCAGGTAGTCGGTGCCGATCTGATGACCGAGGCCACGCGAGCCACAATGGATCAGCAGCACGGCATCGCCGCGCCGCAGCCCGAACGCGACGGCCGCGTCTTCGGCGCAGATCTCGACGACCCGATCGATCTCGAGGTAGTGGTTGCCGGAGCCGAGCGTGCCCATCTCGTCGCGCTGGCGCCGCTTCGCCTGGTCCGACACCGCGGCGGGCTTCGCGTGCAGCATCTGGCCGTGTTCCTCGATCCGCTCGAGATCGGTGGCGGTGCCGAACCCGCGGTCGACCGCCCACCGCGCGCCGCCGGTCAGCATGTCGTCTAGCTCGCCGCCGCGGAGATGGACGCGTCCGGTCGAGCCGACGCCAGCCGGAATCGCCGCGAACAGCGCATCCGCGAGTCGCCCGGCGACACCCGCGATCGCCTCGGCGGGCACGCCGGTCAGGTGGCAGCGCACGCCGCACGAGATGTCGAAGCCGACACCGCCGGCCGAGACGACCCCGCCGGCGGCGGGATCGAACGCGGCGACGCCACCGATCGGAAACCCGTAGCCCCAGTGAGCGTCGGGCATGACGTGGACCGCATCGACCACGCCGGGCAGCATCGCGACGTTGCACGCCTGCTCGCGGACCTTCTCGTCCATGTCGGCGATCAGCGACTCACCGCCGTACAGGATCACCGGCACGTGCATCGGGCCCGCCTGCGGGATCTCCCAGGTCGTCGCGTCGCGGTGGATGAGATCGGTGGTGTTCATGGGCGCCTCACACGTCGAGCACGGTCTGCGCGATCCACGTCTCGTCGGGCTCGCGCGCGACCCGAAGCGCCGTCATCGTCGCGCCCTTGGGCTCGACCGCGGGCTGATGGCGCGCGACGTCGACGGGCTCGCCCCAGGCGGTCGCCGCGAGCGCGTGGTCGGCGATCCGGACGTCGAACCGCCCGAACAGCATGCGGCGCGTCGCCATCTCGTAGACGAGCGCGTTCAACCATGCGACGAGCAACAGCTCGTCGTCCGGCGCGTCGCAGCGGATCGGCACCGCCAGTCGCGGTGCGACTCGATCGACCTCGGTGACGACCGCGGTCAGCGCACGGCCGGCCTCGGCGAACGCCTGTTCGCGGGTTGCACCTCGACCGCGGAGACCGATGTCAGCCGCGTGCGCGAAGTGCTCCCACATGATGCTCGTACACAGCAAGAGCTGCGCCGTGCGCCACGTGCACGCGCGACCGCGCGCGCTCGAAAAGCGCAGAATCGGCATGCGCCCCGGATCGGGCTACACAAATTTGCGCACTCCGTGAACGGTCACGGATGTGCGAGCTCGTGATGTCCATGTTCGCCGATCCGGGTAACCGAGGTCGCCTGGGGGCCTTTGTCCCCGTGCTCTTCGGTGAACCGCACTTCGTCACCCACGGCCAGAGGTTGATCCGGAACGACGCTGTTGTGATGGAAGTAGATCCGACGCCCCTCGGCCTCGAGGTAGCCCCACTCTCCTTCGACGTCGAGATACGAGACGCGGCCGTGCTCGGGCTCGACGTGTGTCTTGACGTCCTGGCGCAGCTTCCGGACGTGATCCTCGAGCTGCCGCCGCGCGGCCTGAAACGCATCCCGGATCGCGACGTAGACATCCTCGTGCGCGCCGTCGAGCGCGTGATCGTGGCTCACGACGATGTCGGGGCCCGGAACTGCGAGCGTCACCCGGACGTGAACGCGCTGGCCCTGGCGATGGTGCTGGTGCGGGTGCTCGATCACCACGTGACAGCGCTCGATCCGATCGTAGAGATGCTCGAGCTTGACCGCCCAGTGGCGCACGAATTCTTCGAGAGCGGGCGTCGACTCCATGTCTCGAAACGTCACTTCGATGGGGAACGGCATGACGATCGTCTTTGCATCGACCGGGCCGAGCCCGATCCACGCATCCGGTGCGCGCCGGCGCAATCAAGGCTTCGCGATGGTGGTCACCTGACCTCCGCCACGGTCTCGACCACCGGCACGGCGACCCCGATCTTCGTCGGGACCTCGATGAACTGTCGCCTGGCGGCCTGGTGACAGCCGTTGCACGTCCCCGCCGCGCGCGTGAACGCGGCCTCGAAGGCCGCGCGGTCCTTGGCGGCGATCGCTCGCTTCAGCTCCGGGGGATGGGTGTCGGCGAACGCCTTCGCGATCGGCTTGAGATCGATCGTCACATCCTCGGGCATCGTCGCGGTGGGGATCTCTGCGAATACCTCGTCGATCTCGCCCAGATCGTACTGCGCGAGCTCCCAGCGTCCCGCGGCGACCGCACGCCCGGCGCGCTCGAACCGCCGGCCGACCTCGAACATGATGTCGCCGAAGTGTTTGCCCTGCGGTGCGACCTTGGCAGGCTCCGCGGGTCTGGTGCAGCTCGCACAGACAACGCAACCGAACATCACGAGTCGAATCCACATAGGCATCTCGCGTTCCTTTCTGTCCTCGCGTCATAGCAGGTCGCTGCGCCAGGTGGTCTGCTACGACTTCACATGACCCGCCAGGCTTTCCTGTTCGACCTCGATGGCACGCTCGTCGACAGCGTCTATCAGCACGTGCTCGCGTGGCACGAGGCGCTCGAGCGCGAAGGGATTCACCTCTCGATCTGGCGCGTCCATCGCCGGATCGGCATGAGCGGTGGACTGCTGATCAACTTGTTGTTGCGCGAGACCGGGATCGCGATCGAGCCGGCGCGCATCGAGCGCATCGCGGCGTGGCATGCCGAGGCGTACCTGCGTCGCGCGAGTGACATCTCGCCGCTGCCCGGTGCGCGCGACCTGCTGCGCGCGCTGACGGACGCGCAGGTGCCGTGGGCGATCGCGACGAGCTCGCGCATGGAGACCGCGCGCCCGACGCTCGCGCTGATCGGCGTCGCACCCGATCGCGATCCGGTCGTGACCCGCGACGAGGTGCGCCACGCGAAGCCCGATCCCGATCTGTTCCTCGCCGCGGCCCAGCGCGTGGGCGTGAGCATCGAGCAATCGACGGTCGTCGGCGACAGCGTCTGGGACATGCTCGCGGCGCAACGCGCTCGTGCCCTCGGTGTCGGCCTGCTCAGCGGCGGGTACGGCGAGGAAGAGCTCGAGCGCGCCGGTGCCTATCGCGTGTTCGCCGATCCGGCCGACATGCTCGCGCACCTCGACGAGCTCGGCGTCCGCTGAGCTACAGCGCCAGTCGGCGCAGGCGCAGCGCGTTGCCGATCACGGAGACCGAGCTGAAGCTCATCGCGGCACTCGCGATCATCGGGCTGAGGAGGATCCCGAAGATCGGGTAGAGCACGCCGGCGGCGACCGGGATCCCGAGCACGTTGTAGATGAACGCGAAGAACAGGTTCTGGCGGATGTTCCGCATCGTGCCGCGCGACAACCGGCGGGCGCGCACGATGCCGCGCAGATCGCCCCGCAGCAGCGTGATGCCGGCGCTCTCGATCGCGACGTCGGCCCCGGTGCCCATCGCGATGCCGACGTTCGCGGTCGCGAGCGCGGGAGCGTCGTTCACGCCATCGCCGGCCATCGCGACGATCTTGCCGCCGGCCTGGAGCTTCTTGATCGCGGCGCCTTTCTGGTCGGGCAAGACCTCGGCGAGGAAGTCATCGAGGCCGAGTTGCTTGGCGACGGCGGCGGCGGTCGTTCGGCTATCGCCGGTCAGCATGACGATGCGGATGCCCTCGGCCTGGAGCGCCCGGATCGCGTCGGCGGTGGTCTCCTTGATCGGATCGGCGACGCCGATCAAGCCCGCGAGCACGTGGTCGACCGCCACGAACATCACGGTCTGTCCCTGCGTGCGCAGCGTCTCGGCTCGATCGGCCACGTTGGCGATGTCGACACCGAGCTGGTCCAGCAACGCGCGGTTCCCGAGCGCCACGGCCTGGCCGTCGATCTTGCCGGTCACGCCCTTGCCGGTGATCGAGGTGAAGTCCGACGCGGAGGTGAGCTCGACGCCGCGCTCGTTCGCGCCGGCGACGATCGCCGCCGCGAGCGGATGCTCGCTACCGCGCTCGAGACTCGCGGCGTAGCGCAACAGCTGATCCTCGGGGCCGGAGATCGCGGTGATCGACACGAGCTTCGGCTTACCTTCGGTCAGGGTCCCGGTCTTGTCGACGACGAGCGTGTCGACCCGCTCGAGGATCTCGAGCGCTTCGGCGTTCTTGATCAGCACGCCGGCGGTCGCGCCGCGTCCGGTGCCGACCATGATCGACATCGGGGTCGCGAGGCCGAGCGCGCACGGGCAGGCGATGATCAGCACCGCCACGGCGTTGACCAGCGCGTAGGCGAGTCGCGCCTGCTCGGGACCGACGAGGGCCCACACGACGAAGGTCGCGACCGCCGCGACGATCACCGCCGGTACGAAGTACGACGACACGACGTCCGCGAGCCGCTGGATCGGGGCGCGACTGCGTTGGGCCTCGCCGACCATGCGGACGATCTGCGCGAGCAGCGTCTCGCTGCCGACGCGCTCGGCGCGCATCACGAACCCACCGGTGCCGTTGAGGGTGCCGCCGGTGACGCGGGCGCCGGAGGTCTTCTCGACGGGGATCGACTCGCCGGTGACGATCGACTCGTCGACCGCGCTCGTGCCGTCGAGGACGACGCCATCGACCGGGACCTTCTCGCCGGGGCGGACGCGCAACCGTTCGCCGGGCTTGACGTCGGCGAGCGAGACCTCGTGCTCGGTCCCATCGTCGGAGATCCGTCGCGCGGTCTTGGGCGCGAGCCGCAGCAGCGCCTTGATCGCGCTCGACGTCGCGCTGCGCGCGCGGAGCTCGAGAACCTGACCGAGCAACACGAGCGTCGTGATCACCGCGGCAGGCTCGTAGTAGACCACGGCGGTGCCGTGCATCCGGAATGCGTGCGGCAACAGCTCCGGCGCGAGCGTCGCGAACACGCTGAAGCCGTACGCCGTCGCGATGCCGATCGCGATCAGCGTGAACATGTTGAGCGACCGATTGATGATCGACCGCCAGCCGCGCACGAAGAATGGCCAACCGCCCCACAGGACGACCGGGGTCGCGAGCGCGAGCTGGATCCAGGTCAGCGCGCGTGCCGAGATCGACGACGTGAGCGACACGCCGAACATCTCGGCCATCGTGTCGACCAGCAGCGGCAGCGTGAGGACCGTGCTCGCGATGAACCGCCGCATCATGTCGCGGAGCTCGGGATTCGCCTCTTCGAGCGTCGCGGTGCGCGGCTCGAGCGCCATGCCGCAGATCGGGCACGTGCCGGGCTCGCTGCGAACGATCTGCGGGTGCATCGGGCACACGTACTCGACGCGCTCCACCGGAGCCGGCGGCGCGACGGGCTCGAGCGCCATCCCACACTTCGGACAGGATCCCGGGTGGTCCTGCCTCACCTCGGGATGCATCGGGCACGTGTAGATGTTGCCAGGCTGCATGCCGGAGAGACGCCGCGCCCCCTTCCGTCATTACAGTAGGCCGCGCGCGCGCGGCTGTCTGCTCAGCGGCGCATGCAGTTGGCCATGCCGCAACCGCACGGGCAGGCGCCGCCGCCACCACCGCCACCGCGGAGCATCAGCATCAGCGGCAACAGTTGCGACAGCGAATTGCCGCTGCTGGTGTTCTGCGATCCGAGATCCTTGATCGACCCCAGGATGCCCTGGAGTGCCGCCGAGACCTGAGAGCTGGAGTCGGAGGCGTTCGCGCCCCCGGTGACATCGTCGAGCTCGCTGGGGATGATGCTGGGGAGGTCGGGTTCGGTGGGCATCCCAGCTCCTACAGCAGCCGCCGTGCCACGCGCATTTCTACCGGAGACCGCGAGGTTGACTCGATCCGGCCGAGGGTGGGGCGTGGATCCCGCCTACTCGAGGAGACAGCTCGGTAACCGCGCCGGTTGCCAGGATGGGGTCGCATCCCGTAGATCACGCATGTCACACCTCGCGAAGCTGCGGCCTATATCCATGATGAAGCTCCTCACCCTGCTCGTCCCCATCACGCTCTCGGGTTCCGCGATCGCCGATGCGCCGAAGCCGGCCACGAACCGCATCGAGATCGCCGTCACGAAACGCGGGTTCGATCCGGACAGCATCAACGTGCCGGCGCGCAAGCCGATCACGCTCGTGTTCACGCGCAAGACCGACCAGACGTGCACGAAGACGGTCGTGCTGACGCTCGACGACGGCAAGAAGCTCGAGCGCGAGCTCCCGCTCGACAAGCCCGTCGAGATCGCCGTGACGTTCCCGAAGGCGGGCAAGCTCGGCTACGCGTGCAGCATGGACATGGCCAAGGGCACGATCGTCGTCCAGTAGCCCCGTGCGGTCGTAACCCGGTCACCGCCGGTGGCGGCGACGCGCCTCGCGAAACACCTTCGCGAGCTCGATCACCGTCATCGGAACCAGCCCGACGACCAGGCACGCCACGCAATCGACGATCGAGATGGTGCCGATCTGGAACAAGCTCTCGGTCCAGGGCAGGTGGTGGATCGCGAGCTGCACCGTCACGGACGCGGTCACGACGGCGACCAGGATCACGTTGCTGAACGGATTGGTCTTCCAGAACACGCGGGTCGTGCTGCGCGACGCGAACGACCGGAACAGCTCGCCGAACACGAGCACGGTGAAGGCGAGGTTGCGGGCCTCGGGGAGGTCGCGCGCGTGGAGCGCCCACACGAACGCGCCGAGCGTGACCGCGGTCTGGAGCGCACCGGTGAAGAGGATCGACCTCCACTCGGGACGGCCCAGGATCGGCTCGGTCGGTCGTCGCGGCGGACGAGCCATGATGTCCGCCTCGGGTGGATCCATCACGAGCGCGAGCGCCGGCAGGCCGTCGGTGACGAGGTTGATCCACAAGAGCTGGAGCGGCAGCAGCGGCAGCGGCAGGCCGGCCAGCGACGCGATCAGCATCACGGAGAGCTCCGCCACGTTGCCGGCGAGCAGGTAGACGAGCGCCTTGCGGATGTTGTCGAAGATGCCGCGACCTTCGCGGACCGCCGCGACGATGCTCGCGAAGTTGTCGTCTGCGAGGACGATGTCAGAGACCTCGCGCGTGACCTCGGTGCCGGTCTTGCCCATCGCGATGCCGACATGTGCCTCGCGGAGCGCCGGCGCGTCGTTGACGCCGTCGCCGGTCATCGCGACGATCGCGCCGCGGCTCTTCCAGTCGCGCACGATTCGCAGCTTGTCTTCAGGGGTGGCGCGCGCGTGGACGACGTCGTCGGCGGGCTCGCCGGGCCGCAGGATGCCGAGCTCGCGCGCGATGACCTGCGCGGTCATCGGGTGATCACCGGTGATCATCACGGTCTTGATGCCGGCCGCGCGGGCCGCCGCGACCGCCTCGATGGCCTCGGAGCGTGGCGGGTCGGCAATGCCGATGAGACCGAGCAACGTCAGGTTGGATTCCTCGGAGCTCGTGCCGACCGCGACCGCGAGCACGCGTAAGCCCCGTGCCGCGAGCTGCGTCGCGGCCTCGATCGCGCCGTCGTGACCGGCAACGCTGCGCGCGACGATCGGCTCGACCGCGCCTTTCACGTACAGCACGCCGTTCGCGCGCCGGATCGACATCCGCTTGCGATCCGAGTCGAACGGGTTCACGTCGACACGCGGTCGATCGCGCTCGATGGTCTCGCGACGGATTCCGCGCAAGGCGGCCTCGACCAGGATCGCGAGCTCGGTCGTGTCGCCGACGCCGCCGCGCTGGTCCGGATCGAGCTCGGCGTCGGAGCACGCGACCGCGGCATCGAGCAGCCGCGCGTGATCCGGTCCCCACAGCTCGCGGACGGTCATCACGCCGGTGGTGAGGGTTCCGGTCTTGTCGGTACAGATCACGGTGGTGCAGCCGAGCGTCTCGACGGCGGGCAGCTTGCGTACGAGGGCGTTGCGCGCGGCCATGCGGCGCACGCCGATCGCCAGCGCGATCGTGACGATCGCCGGCAGGCCTTCCGGGATCGCGGCGACGGCGAGCGAGACCGCGGACAGAAAGACGTCGAAGACGCCCACCCCGCGCAGCAAGCCCGCGATCGCGACGACCGCGACGATCGCGAGGCTCGCGACGAGCAACGTGCGGCTGACGCGTGCGAGCCGCCGTTGCAAGGGTGTCGGGCCTGCGGCGGCGGACTCGAGCAGGGTCGCGATCCTGCCGAGCTCGGTCGCCATCCCGGTGGCATTGACGACCGCCTTGCCCGTACCCGAGCTGATCGAGGTCCCCATGAACACGCGGTCGTGGCGCTCGGCGAGGGCGGCGTCGGCGGCAACCGGCACGAGGGCCTTGTCGACGGGGACGCTCTCGCCCGTGAGCGGCGCTTCGTTCGCGCTGAAGGCGTGCGCCTCGACCAAATAAGCGTCGGCGGCGACGATATCGCCGGCTTCGAGGAGGAGCAGGTCGCCGGGCACGACCTCGGTCGCCGGGACGGTCGTTTGTTGCCCGTCACGCACCACACGCGCCCGCGGCGCGGTCATCGAGCGCAGGGCCAGGATGGCGCGTTCCGCGCGATACTCCTGCAGGAAGCCGACGATCGCGTTGATCACGACGATCGCGCCGATCGCGATCGCGTCCGCGGCCTCGCGGAGCACGCCCGAGATCAGCGCGGCGCCGAGCAGCAGGAGGACGACCGGGTTCGCGAATTGCGCGGCGAAGAAGCGCCACGGCGGAGTGCCGGCCTCGCGACGCAGCTCGTTGCGGCCAACCTCGTCGAGCCGGCGTGCGGCGTCGGCCGACGCCAGGCCGTGGACCTCGAGCTCGCCGAACGGCGGCGGTGGCGCTTGCGGAGGCGGCCGTGCGAGGTCGGTGATCATCGCGGTTCGCCGAGCGCTCCGGTCGGGATCTTGGCCGGGCCGAGGTGGAAGCTGCGCCAGATGACGTAGATTGCCGGGATCACGAGCAGGGTCAGGATCGTCAGCGACACGAGCCCGCCCCACATCGGCGCCGCGATCCGCTTCGCGACGTCCGAGCCGACCCCGTCGTCGAGCAGGATCGGCAGCAGACCGAACACGTTGGTCATCACGGTCATCAACATCGGCCGCACCCGCTTCGTGCCGGCCTCGAGCGCGGCGGTCGCGAGCTCGGGCACGGTCGTGATCGTGCCGTTCGCACGCCCGGCGGCCCACGCCTCGTCCAGATACACGACCATGACGCTCGCGGTCTCCGCGGCGACGCCGAGCAACGCGATCATGCCGACCCACACCGCGATCGAGGTGTTGAAGCCGGCGAGCCACAGCGTCCAGATCGCGCCGACCGCGGCGAACGGCACGCTCGCCATCACGATCAGCGCCTGCGCCGCGCCGCGGAAGTTGATGTAGAGGATCGCGAAGACGATCGCGATCGTGAGCGGCAGGACGAACGCCATCCGCGTACGCACGCGCTCGAGGAGCTCGTACTGGCCGGTCCACTTGACGATGTAGCCGGGCGGGAGTGAGACCTCGCGATCGACGCGCGCCTTGGCGACGTCGACATAACCACCGACGTCGCTGCTGTCGATGTCGACGTACGTCCAGCCCGTGATCTGGCCCATCTCGCTCTTGATCATCGGCGGTCCCATCACCGGCTCGATCTTCGCGAGCTGGCCGAGCGGCACGAACGCGGCACTCGGCGCGGGTGAGGCGGCCTGGCGCGGAGCTGCGCCGTCCGCCGCCATGGCTTCGCCGGGCGTGCTCGGGGCCGTGGCGCCCATCCCGCCCATGGTGCCGCCCGTCGCCGGCGCCGGGGCTTCCATCGCGGCGCCGGGCGCCGGGCTACTCGGTAGCGCGCGAGGCGCCAGCGGCGTGATCGGCACGAGCACGTTGCGGATCGCGTCGAGGTTGTCGCGCAGCTCGCGCGGGTAACGCACGTTGATCTCGAACCGCTCGCGCCCCTCGTAGGTCGTGGCAACGTCCATGCCGCCGATCGAGCTCTCGACCACGTCGAGCACGTCGCGCACGCTGAGCCCGTAGCGGGCGATCGCCTCGCGATCCGGCGTGACGTCGAGGAAGAAGCCACCGAGCTCGCGCTCCGCGTAGACGCTGCGCGTGTGCGGCA
>Ga0153915_10002176_pt1 | contig 17980 bp, 12 predicted proteins | sample Opewatmetagenome_2_FD_107003 | JGI IMG/M metagenome (GOLD analysis project Ga0153915, IMG submission 107003) | Freshwater wetland microbial communities from Ohio, USA - Open water 3 Core 3 Depth 3 metaG | ecosystem: Environmental > Aquatic > Freshwater > Wetlands | place: USA: Ohio, Lake Erie...
TTATCGTATTCCGGCTTCTTTTCTTTTTTAGCCCGGTCGAAGAAATGGTTGGTCACGTAGCCGCGGGAGCCCATGAATCCTTGTTCTTCGGCATCCCACAGGGCGATGCGGATCGTCCGTCTGGGCTTGACGCCGAGGGCTTTCAAGATGCGAACGGCCTCCATGGCAATGGCACAGCCGGCCGCATTGTCGGTGGCGCCCGTTCCGCCGTGCCATGAATCGAAATGCCCGCCCAGCATGACGATTTCCTCTTTCAGTCTTTTGTCCGTGCCTGGAATTTCGCCGACCACGTTGTAGCCCTGGACATCATTTTCGATGAAATTGGCCTGGATCTCTATTTCCATGGCGACCGGGATATTTTTCTGAAGGATGCGGACCATCCGGTTGTATTGCTCCAGGGCGACGACGACGGACGGCAGAGAGACCGCCGCGCCTTTGGCGAACGAGCCTCCGCCGGCGACAAAAATTGTCCCGTCCTTGCCGCGGCTAGGTTCGAGCAGAACGGCCGCTCCTTCATCCTTGGCGAATTTATTCACGGCCTGTTGAAGCTGCTGACGGGCCATGAGCTCAGCCACGCGATTGGCCATGGCCGGTTTTGCTCCCGGCTCGGGAGCCATGGCCAGTTTTTTGAGATCGTCTTCCGACTCGCGTTTGGCGTCGGGATAAAACCCTAAGCCAAGCTCCTGTTCGCCTTGCGTCAGGACGATGGACCCCTTGATCTTATCTTTATATCGATTCAAGTCTTCCACCTTTCTGACATCAAGAAAGACCGCCTGGCTTTTGACGACGCCGTTGGTTCCGGACGTCCAGGCTTTGGGATAGGCGACGAGCGGCATGTATTGCGGAGCGGTCATCGCTCCATAAAATTTTTGAAGCTCCCAGCCCCGGCCAAAAGTCCCGTACGGCTCCATCTTGGCGTTCTCGAGGCCTAGTTCTTTCAACGTCTTCACCGTCCACTCGCCCGCTTTGCGATACTGGGGAGATTCTGAAAGACGTGGGCCGTAGACATCGCAGAGATAGCTCATGTACTCCATCACTTTGGAATACTCGAGTCCCTCCTTACGAATGCGCTGGACGATCTGCAGGTCGGTGTTTTCTTGCGCGGCCGTCTGCAGAATAAAAAGCAGGATGAGAACCGTCAAAGAGAGCAAACGCGTCCCGTGATGTTTTCTCATAGCTTTCTCCTTATTTGGGGCCAGTTTCCATGAGGATCCACCCGCCGAAATCTGGGAATGAATGTATCCTAAATAAAGAATCCCTGTCAAATTATCGGAGGCGCTCGGCCGAAGATTTCTTTGTTTGGTCTTGCCTTGTTTTTTTCCCTGAGGTGCTTATCTGTCAGAATGTGTCATTTTTCTTAGTTTTCTCGATAGGGGGAAGAGAAAGGGAAAAGGGAGCTGGGAAGCAAGGATTCGAACCTTGATTGCATGATCCAGAGTCATGAGTCCTGCCGTTGGACGACTTCCCAACCGCGGCCGTATGATAATCGATTTTCCCCGATTTTTCAACTCTTTTCCGGGGAAGAGCGGGCTTCTCTGTTTGTCTGATTTTCTCCCGATGCCGGTAGAAAATCGGACATTTGGACGCTCCCCAACGCTTCTGAATTCGGTCCGGCGCCAGCCGCGGGCTTTCGGCCCGGCCCTTTGCAAACCCAAGTGAAAATGATAATATGGACGGCTCGACATGAAAAAAACCTGGATTCGCCTGGTCGTTATTTTTCTGCTGACCGCCGTCTTCCTCTACTTTTTTGTCCGCGGTGTCCAATGGAAGGAAGCCTTCCGCTATTCAACGAATGTCAACTGGTTCCTGTTTGCTCTCGTCATTTTGATCACCCCCCTCCACCTGGTCACGCGGGGCTACCGCTGGAAATATCTCCTAATCCACGAGAAACGCGACGTGAAGTTCTACAGCCTCTTCGCCGGCAATGCCATCGGCTTTACCGTGACCTTTATCTTCCCGGGCAGGCTGGGCGAGTTGGTCAAGCCCCTCTATGTTGCCCGCAAGGAAAATATCCGGGCCGGCTTTGCTCTGGGCACGGTGGTAGTCGAGAGGACGTTTGACATTTTTACCATGTGTTTTCTGCTGGGCGTTTTTCTTCTGGCCTATCCCCTCTATCCGACCGCTTTCAAGATACAGGCCGGAGCTTTCAAGAACCTCTACCTCTGGGGAGTCGTCGGCGTCTCTTTTGCCTCGCTCCTGCTCATCCTGAGCCTCCTTTTTTACTTTTTCCGCGAGAAGGCCCTCCGGGTGGCCGGCTTTTTCCTGAAGCCGCTACCCCATAGGCTCAACCAGAAGATCCTGAACTTGTTGCATGAATTCATCGACGGCCTGAAGTTTTTCCATTCCCTCGGCAACCTGTTGACCTACATCCTGTTGTCCTTCGTCGTCTGGCTGGGCATCACATTTTTCTACTGGCTGTTTTTCCTGGCCTACCGCGTCTCAATTCCGTATTTATTCATGATTCCTTATATCTTTTTAACCGCCGTCGGCGCCTCCATTCCGACACCGGGCATGGTCGGGGGCTTGGATGCATTCAGCAAGCTGGGGTTGACCACTCTTTTCGGGATGGATCCCAACCAGGCGTTCGGCCTGACCATCGTCGTCCATGCCATCCAGCTGGTGATGACATGCCTATGCGGTTATGCTATATTGTGGAGAGAGGGGCTGACGATGTTGCAGCTTCGAAAACTCGGGGAGACGATCGAACAATGAGGTGTCCATTTTGCGGCCACCTGGAAAGCAAGGTCATTGATTCCAGGGAAAGTAAGAAGGGCGTCTCCATCCGGAGGCGCAGGGAGTGTTTGGCTTGCCGAAAGCGGTTCACAACCTACGAGAAGATCGAGGAAATTCCCTACATGATCATCAAGAAGGACGGCACCCGGCAGCTTTTCGACCGACAGAAGCTTCTCCGGGGGATGTTGAAAGCCTGCGAAAAAAGGCCGATCGCCGTCGGCAAGCTGGAGGAGATCGTCGAGGAGGTCGAATCCAAGCTTCAGGAGAGGCCGGAGAAGGAGATGAAGGCCTCGGACATCGGCCAGCTGGTTATGGACCGGCTCAAAGACCTGGACAAGGTAGCCTATGTCCGGTTCGCCTCCGTCTACCGGGAATTCCGGGACGTCCATGAGTTTAAGCAGGAGCTGGAAGACCTCCTTAAGGAAAAGTAGTCCGGGGTCAAGCCCAAGCCTTTCATGGTTCGGGGTCAAAGCTACACATTTGACAAAGCATCTGGTTAAGAATTAAAAATAGGTTTGTCCGATGGGAGGCTTTGACCCCATCAACTCAAAAACCGGAAGACGAGGATGATTAAAAAGATTAAGCCGATTACGAGGGTTATGAAGATCGAGGGAGAGATCCACCGCTTGATGAGCGAAGTCCTCTCCCAGCGCCGCGAATGGCTGGACCTCGAGGGCGGCTGGGCTCCCTATGTCGACGTTTACGAGAATGAGGAAGAGCTCGTCGTTGAGGCCGAAGTCCCGGGTCTGTCCCAACGTGACATCCATATCTCCCTTCACATGAGCCGGGTCGAGCTCAAAGGCGCCAAGAAGGAAAGCCCGGCCTCCGAAAAATTCCGGTACTTGCGCCTGGAACGGGAATACGGAAAATTCCGCCGGACGATCCCTCTTCCATGCGCCGTGTTGACGGAGAAAGCCAAGGCCATCCTGGAAAACGGCGTCCTGACCATCCGGCTGAAGAAGATGCGGGAAAACAAGGAAAAAGAAATCCTGGTCAAAATCCAAAAAAGCGCCGAAAAAGCGGGAGGAGACAATGGCTGAGAAAGACCCTAAAGCCAACGAACCCTTGGAAGACATCATCGAGGAAAAAGACCAGAAGCTGAACGTCCCCCAGAAGCTTCCCATTCTCTTGCTCCGAGACATCGTGGTCTTTCCCTTCATGATCGTTCCTCTTTTCGTCGGCCGCGAAAAGTCTAAGAATGCCATCGACCAATCTCTGTCATCGCACCGGATGATCCTGCTGCTGACCCAGAAGGACATGGAGACGGAGGACCCCAAGCGGGAAGAAGTCTATGATATGGGGACCGTCGCCCTGATCATGCGCATGCTCAAGCTCCCGGATGGCCGGATTCGGATCCTCGCCCAGGGATTGGTCCGGGCCAAAGTCGAGAGCTTCGAAGAGGAGAATGGCTATCTCTCGGCCCAGGTTCAAGTCATCCCTGAGCCCGAAACGGCTGAAAAATCCCTGGAGAGCGAGGCCTTGGTGAGGAACGTCCGCAGCGGCCTGGAAAAAGCCACCTCCCTTGGCCGCAACATTCCGCCCGAGGTTTTGATCATCGCCACCAACGTCGAGGAGCCCGGCCGTTTAGCCGACTTGACCGCGGCGAACCTCGAGCTCAAAGTCAACGAGGCCCAGGCTATTCTTGAGATGACAGACCCGGTCCAGAGGTTGAAAAGGGTCTACGAGCTTCTGGCCAAAGAGCTGGAAATCTTGGACGTCCAGTCCAGGATCAGCACCGAAGCCAAGGGCGAGATGGACAAGCTTCAGAGGCAGTACTACCTCCGTCAGCAGATGAAGGCCATTCAGAAAGAGTTAGGGGAAGGCACCGAGCTCCAGGAGGAGATCAAGATCTACCAAGACAAAATGAAGAGGATCAAGGTCTCCGAGGAGGTCCGTGAAGAGCTCGAAAAACAGATCAGCCGCCTGGCCCAGATGCACCCGGAGTCGGCTGAAACGACGGTCGTCCGCAATTACCTGGACTGGATGTTCGCCCTCCCCTGGAGCAAGAGCACGATCGACAACCTCGACCTAAAGCTGGCCAAGACCATTCTCGACGAGGACCATTACGGCCTGGATAAAGTCAAAGAACGGATCCTGGAGTACCTGGCGGTGCGGACGCTTTCGAAAAAGATCAAGGGCCCGATCCTGTGCTTTGTCGGCCCTCCGGGCGTCGGGAAAACCTCTTTGGGCAAATCGATCGCCAGGGCCCTCGGCCGGAAATTCATCCGCATCTCGCTCGGCGGCGTCCATGATGAAGCGGAGATCCGCGGCCACCGCAGGACGTATATCGGCGCCCTGCCGGGGCGCATCATCCAAAGTCTGAGGCGTGCCGGGTCGGATAATCCCGTCTTTATGATGGACGAGGTGGACAAAATCGGGGCCGACTTCAGGGGCGACCCCTCATCGGCCTTGCTCGAAGTCCTCGACCCCGAACAAAACTTCTCTTTCAGAGACCATTACCTCGGCGTGCCTTACGACCTGTCCAAGGTCATGTTCATCACGACGGCCAACCTGCTCGACCCCATTCAGCCTGCCTTCCGCGACAGGATGGAAGTTCTCCAGTTGCCCGGGTATACGGAAGACGAGAAGCTCCAGATCGCCCTGCGTCACCTTGTGCCAAAACAGATCAAGGAAAATGCCCTCAACCCAAAGCTCATTTCTTTCACCAGCGGGGCGATCTCGAAAATGATCGAGCTCTACACGCGCGAGGCTGGCGTCCGGAACCTCGAGCGCGAGATCGCCTCGGTCTGCCGGAAGGTCGCCCGGAAGGTGGCCGAGGGCAAGAAGACGCTGCACAAGATCACTTCGCAAAATGTTGAAGCCTACCTCGGCCCTCCGAAAATTTTCAAGGACCAGGTCCAGAAAAAGGACCAGGTGGGAGTCACGACCGGGGTAGCCTGGACAGCCACCGGCGGTGAGATTCTCTTCGTCGAGGCGACCAAGATGAAGGGGAAAGGCATGCTGACGCTGACGGGATCCCTCGGCGATGTTATGAAGGAGTCGGGTCATGCCGCCCTGAGCTATGCCCGGGCCCATGCCAAGGAATTGGGGATCGACAACAAAATCTTTTCTCAAAACGATTTTCATGTCCATATTCCGGAAGGCGCCATCCCCAAAGATGGGCCTTCGGCCGGCATCACCATCGCCACCGCCCTGATCTCCGTCTGCACCAACAGCAAGGTCCATTGGGACGTGGCCATGACCGGTGAGATCACCCTCAGGGGCAACGTGCTTCCGATCGGCGGTGTCAAAGAGAAAGTCCTGGCCGCCCAGCGGGCCGGCATCAAAAAGATGATCCTTCCCGCGGCTAATAAAAAAGACCTGATCGACTTGCCGGCGGTTGTCAAGAAAGAGATGGAGTTCATCTTCGTCGAGGAGATCCGGGAAGTCTTCGCCCAGGCCTTGGTCAAGTCCAGGACGAAATAGGCGGCGGCATGAAGCTCAGGCGGCTTGGCGAGCGGGAGCTCATCGCGGCCATCCGGAAGCGATTTCGAGAGAGCCGCAAGAACATCGTGCTCGGCATCGGTGATGACGCCGCCGTCGTCCGACCGGGTAGAAATCCCCTCATCCTGACCAAGGACCTTCTGGTCGAGGATGTCGATTTCATACGCACCCTTCATCCGGCTTATTTCATCGGGCGCAAAAGCCTCAACGTCAACCTCAGCGATATCGCCGCGATGGGCGGAACCCCGAAATACGCGTTGCTCGGCCTAGCCTTCCCCCCAGATCTTTCTTTGACGTGGGTCAGCGAGTTCATGGCGGGGTTTGGATCGGCAGCCCGGGGAGCCGACGTTGCCCTGATCGGCGGGGATATCTCCAAAGGCCCGGCGATCATGATTTCCGTGACTGTGGTGGGCGAAGGCAAGAACTCCGTAAAACGCAACGGCGCCAGGCCCGGCGACCAGGTTTATGTCTCAGGCTACCTGGGAGATGGCAAGCTCGGCTTCCTTCTGACAATGAAGGGGTTCAAGCTCGGCCGCTCCAAAAGCGCCGATCCCGTCTTGCGCGCTTTTCTCGACCCGGCGCCTCGGATCGCCCTTGGCCGAGAGCTGGCGCGCCGGAAGATCCCGTCCTCGATGATTGACGTCAGTGACGGGCTGTCCGTGGATTTGATGCATATTTGCGAAGAGAGCGGCACGGGCGCCGAGATCGAACTCTGGAGGCTGCCCCTTTCGCCCGGGATGCGGACGTTCGGCGGGAAGAAAGCTCTCGATTACGCCCTTCACGGGGGTGAGGATTTTGAGCTGCTGTTTACGGCGGCCCTCGGCAAGCAGGAGCTCCTCGGGCGCCTGGACAAGAGATTCAAGATCACTCTGATCGGCCGGATGACTTCCAAGAAAGGGATTTATGCCGTGGATCGTTTCGGCCGTAAAAAACGCTTAGAGATCAAAGGCTACGAACACTTCACTTGAGAAGGAATGAGCCGATAAAGGCGAATTCCGCCGGCCCGGCCTGATAGACCTTGTCCCGGTCCCATTCCACCATGAGCTGGCCCATGCTCGTCTTCACCCGGACCTTCCGGTTCGTCAGGTTTTTGAGGATGGAGGCCACGGCGGCCGCGCAGGAGCCGCTGCCCGAAGAGAGCGTTTCTCCGACGCCTCTTTCCCAAAAAAGGACCTCGATCTCGTCGCGGCTCAGGACTCGGATGAATTCGATATTCGTCCGGTGGGGAAAAAACGGGTGTGATTCGATTTCCCGGCCGAGCTGATGCCATTCGATGCGGGCGGGGAAACGGGCGACGAAAATAGCGCAGTGCGGATTGCCGAGCGAGACAACCGTAATTGGATAGGCCTTGCGGTTGATCATCAGCGGGTAGTCGATCAGACGCTCATGGAAGGACCCGTCATCAAAAGGGATTTCCCTGGAGGTTAGGCGCGGGATACCCATATCGATTTTGATCATGAACCGATCTTCACTTTTCTCGATCAGATCGCTTTCCCGGCTTCCGGCCGGCGTTGCGAAGGTGACCCGCGGGCCTTCGATCTTCTGCTGGGAATAAAGATAGGCCGCGGCGCAGCGCAGTCCGTTTCCCGAGATTTCGGCCTCGCTGCCGTCGGCGTTGAAAATCCGAAAGCCGACCGATCCCCGCGCTTTGTCCTTGACCGAAATGAGAAGCAGCCCGTCGGCCCCGACGCCGGTGTGGCGCTCGCAGATCTTGCGGGCCAGATCGCCGAGTCCTTTTTCCGAGAGCGCCGCGACTTCGCTCTGGTCGACGATGAGAAAGTCGTTGCCCAGGGAATGGAATTTATTAAACTTCAATCATGGGATCCTTATCGTCACGATGACATCCCTCGACTGTCCGTCCTGCTCCCTGCGGATGAGCAGGAGGAGGGCATCGCCCGATTTGACTTTCCGCATGATGCTTTCCCACTGGCTGGCGGTCGTGATTTTTTGGCGGTTGACTTGAAGGATGACATCGCCGGGCTGAAGCCCTTTTCGCTCAGCGTCGCTTCCGTTTTCAATATCCGTTATGAGCAGGCCTTCGGTGGTCTGCAGGCCGTAGCGCCTGGCGATTTGCGGCGTCAGGGTCGAGACGGTAATGCCGATGTTCTTGGCGGCGGTTTCAGCGGCGGTCCTGGTCTTTTCGCCGGTCTCGAGCTCGGCGATCGCCGCCGTGACTTTCTTTTCCTGGCCGTCACGGACGAGCTTGATCTCGACTTTTGTCCCCGGCTGGATGTCGGCGATTTTCATCCGGAGGTCGGTGGGGCTTTCGACCGCCATGCCGTTGACTTCCGTGACGACATCGTACTGTTTGATGCCGGCTTTATCGGCGGGGCCGCCAGGATTGACATCACTAATGATCGCGCCCTTCCTCGATTTCAGGTTGAGCGCTTTTTGATAGTCCTGGTCGATCGGCTGGCTGACGATGGTGACCCCGAGCCAACCGCGGACGACGCGGCCTTTTTCTTTGAGCTGAGTGACGACTTTTTTGGCCATGTTGGACGGAATGGCAAAGCCGATGCCGATGTTTCCACCGGTAGGCGTCAGGATATTGCTGGTGATGCCGATGACTTCGCCCTTCATGTTGACGAGGGGGCCGCCGGAATTGCCGCGGTTGATCGCGGCATCGGTCTGAATATAGTCCTCATAATTGCCGTCGCCGAGGTCGAGCTGGCGGCCTTTGGCGCTGACGATGCCGGCGGTGACCGTGTGCTCCATACCCAGCGGGTTGCCGATCGCCAGCACCCATTCACCGATTTTCAACTGGGCGGAGTCGCCGAATTCGGCGAAAGGAAGGCTTTTGGCGTCTACTTTGATCAAGGCGACGTCCGTCTTCACATCGGTCCCGATGATCTTGGCTACGTATTCGTCACCTTGAACGGTGAAGACTTTGACCTTTGATGCTTTCTCGACAAGATGGTTATTGGTCAGGATGTAGCCGTCGTTGCTGATAAAAAACCCAGTTCCCTGGACGGTCGCCTTATATTCCTGGGGCCGTTGCTGCTGACGTCCGAAAAACCGATCCCAGAAATCGTCGCCAAAAGGGCTGTCCGGGAAGGCCATCGGAGATTGCTTTTCGACTCTTTCGCTTTCGATTTTTATGACTGCCGGTCCGAGTTTTTCCGAGACCTTGACGAAATCCAGGTCGGGCTTGACCTGGGGCACTTCCGCATAAAGGTTGGAACCCAGCGGAGACGAGGTCTCTTTCAAAAAGCTTGACTCGGCGTGCTTTTCTGGAAGGTAGACAAATATGTAGCCGGCAAGGAGAATTCCCAAAAAGAAGCTTGCCAAGGCGATCCATATAATTTTTTTCATCTGACATCCTCCGTTTTGTACCTGGTGAACGCTATCTGTTGCATTTTCTTAGCCTTAAAAGATAGCATATTCTTTTCCAAAATTCAAACGTGTTTCGGAGGGGACAGCCCCGTTTCCCTAGAGGGCCGTCCCCTCTTTTTAAGCCTTTAATCCCCACATTGAGGAGGGGAGAGGGGGCTATCCATAATTCTCCGCCGGATAAATCAAACTCAACCACGTTCAAAAAAGTTGCATTTCAAGCGTCATCCGGTTAAGATTCCTTGGCCGGGGTCAAAGCTACTTTTTACGCGTCTTCCCCAAGAAATATGTGCGTAAAAAGTAGCTTTGACCCCGTGACCCCGAATCAGGAGGAAGGTTGAAAAAGGGCTTATTGATAGTGCTCGAGGGAATCGACGGAGCCGGGAAGTCCACCCAGGCTAGATTTCTGGTTAGGATACTTCGCAGAAAGGGGATGGCTGCTGTCTATTTTTGCGAGCCGTCCAGAGGAAAATGGGGGCGGGAAATCAAACGGAAAGCTAAGCAAGACGCTTCCCTAACGCCGGAAGAGGAGTTGGATCTCTTCATAAAGGACAGGCGGGAGAATGTCGGAAAAAACCTCAATCCGGCGCTCAAGCGCGAAAGAATCGTCGTTCTCGACCGGTATTATTTTTCGACGATCGCCTACCAGGGCGCCAAGGGGATCGACCAGGCCAAAATTAGGCGTCTCAACGAGGCTTTTGCCCCCAAGCCGGACCTCGTTTTTATCCTCGATATTAAAGCCCAGGCCGGACTGGCCCGAATCGCGGGCCGGAAAAGGAAAGACCAGCTCTTCGAGCGTGCCGCTTACCTTGCGGAAGTCCGGCGGATTTTCCGCAGCTTCAAGGGCCGGCGTTTCATCCATATCGATGCCGGCCGGGATAGAAACGAAATCAGCCAGCTCATCCTCCAAAAAACCCTTAGGCTCCTGAAAAAATCAGAATCACAAAGATCACTAAGATTGGGGGCAAAGCTGCGCATTTGATAAAAATGTCAAAAGCGCAGCTTTGCCCCCGGCCTGGGACCAGGCCCGAATTTGGATTTTAGCGTCCAATCTGCTATATTTTTAACTCTATGGCCAATAAGAACATCATCTGGCGTATCCAGATAAAAAAGTTCAACATAAAAAAGTACCTCAAAGCTTTCCTGATTATTCTAATCTTCGGTTCGGCCGTCGTTCTCGGGGGATTATTAGGCCTCTACGTGGCTGTTCGGAACACTCTGCCCGATATTTCCGAACTCGAAAAATACGAGCCGAAGATCCTCACCTCCGTCTATGCCGACGACGGCAAGGTCGTTAAAGAAATCGGGATCGAAAAGCGGGTGATTATCTCCTATAATCAGATCCCCGACATCCTTAAGAAGGCTATCCTGGCGACAGAGGATCCCAGGTTTTTCAAGCACCGAGGAATCGACGTTCGAGGAATCCTGCGCGCCGTCAAGGAAAATTTCCGGAACATCCTACGCAGGCGAAAGCTTCAGGGCGGGAGCACGATCACCCAACAGCTGGCCACGAACCTCTTCCTTTACCGCCAGCAGACGGTCCATCGCAAGCTTCTCGAGATGGCTCTGTCCGTCCGGATCGAAAAACGATATTCCAAAGAAAAAATATTCGAGATGTACTGCAACCAGTTTTTCCTGGGCCACGGGATTTACGGAGTTGAAGCGGCGGCGAATTTCTTTTTCGGCAAAAGCGTCTCCGAGCTGAACCTGGCAGAGGCGGCCCTGATTGCGGGCATCTTTCGGGGGCCATCGGTCTATTCCCCGTATTCAAGCCCTGAGCTGACCTTTGACCGGCGCAACCATGTCCTCAATCGTATGGTCGAGGAAGGTTTTATCACGAAAGCCCAAGCCGAGCTGACAAGGAAGGAACCGATGAATGTCCTCCCCTTGGGGCGGGATGACTCCGAGTTCGGTGCCTATTTTTTTGAGGAAGCGCGCCGGCACATCGTCAATACCTACGGCGAAGATGCGCTGTACCGCGGCGGCCTGAAAGTCTATACGACCCTCAATCCCGTCTATCAGAAATTCGCCGAGGATGCCTTGGCCAACGGCCTGCGCGCTTTGGATAAAAGGCACGGCTGGCGAATGGACAAAAAGAATCTGCTCGAGGACAAGGAATTCTTGAAAAAAGGCCAAAGGCTCGAGGACACCTGGCTGAAGAGCTGGCCGGGCCTCGGCTTGGAGACCGGCGATATTTTGGACGCGATCGTCCTCTCCGTCGCCAAGCGGGAGGCCAAGGTCAAAGTCAAGAATTACTCCGGCACGATGCTCAACAACGATGTCGACTGGACCAGGATAAAGAACCTCGACAGCCTGATCAAGCGCGGAGACATCATCCAGGTCAAAATCAAGAGCATAGACGAAGAGAAAAAAGCGCTGGCCGTCTCGCTCGACCAGGAGCCCAAGGCCGAGGGAGCGGTCCTTGTTATCGACCCTCGGACCGGTCAGATCAAGGCGATGGTCGGCGGCTTTTCTTTTAAGAGAAGCCAGTATAACCGGGCTATCCAGGCGCCTCGGCAGCCAGGCTCGGCCATCAAGCCCTTTCTCTATACGGCCGCCCTGGAGAATGGCTTCACGGCAGCCCGCCGAATCCTCGATGAGCCGACCGACTTCATTGATAAATGGAGCGGGCAGCCGTGGACGCCCAAGAATTATGACAGAAGATATAAAGGCCTGGTCACCCTCCGAACAGGTATCGAAGAATCGAGGAACGTCGTTACGGCCAGAATCCTGGACGAGATCTCGCCCCAAACCGGCGTGGATTACTGCAAGAGGTTTGGGCTGACGACAACCATCTATCCCTATCTCTCCCTATCGCTAGGAACGTTTGATGTCAAGATGGTCGAGCTTGTCTCGGCTTATTCCGTTTTTCCCAACAAAGGCGTCCGGGTTAAGCCGTACTTCATCACCCGCATCGAAAGTCGGGAGGGCGGAGTGCTTGAGGAAAACAGGATCGAGTCCGAAGAAGTCATCTCCCCCCAGACAGCCTATCTTATGACCTACCTGATGCAGGGCGTCATCGAGCACCAAAACGGAACGGCCGCCTCAGCGTCTTTCTTACTTAATGATAAGCCGTTGGCGGGGAAGACCGGAACGACGGACAAATACACGGACGCCTGGTTCATCGGCTTCTCGCCGTCTCTGTGCGCGGGCGTCTGGGTCGGGAACGATAACAACGTCAGCCTGGGGAGCAACGAGGCTGGGGCCGTGGCCGCGCTGCCCGTCTGGACCGAGTTCTTTCAAAACGTCATCGCCGATGAAAAAAAACTAGCCAAAATCTCCGGTGTCGAGCGGGCCTATGAAGAGTTCGAGGTCCCTTCCAATATCGTCTTTGTCCCCATCGATCTCAGGACAGGCCTGCTGGCGGCGCCCATCTGTAAATGGCCGTTCATGGAGGCTTTCCTCAACGACCCGAGTCTCATTCCCGTCCGGTTTTGCACCTACGAAGACCACATGATGACTTTGGATTACTCAACGTTAGGCAAAGCTAAAGAAGAGCGGTAGGCTCGGAGCAAGCTGCATATATAAATTCGGAGGGGGTCCTGTCGCCGACCAGCCCCTTCGTCCTCACTGAAAAATTTGGGGATATTCGCCGAAATCCATTTTTCGCTCAACTTGCGTCCCAAATTTTCGTCAGTTGCGGGCGATGGGGCGCCCCGGTCAGCGCCACCCCACTTTGATTCAATTTCGCAGCTTGCTCCTCGCCTAAAAAATGGAAATGAATGCTTCTGAGCTTAAGCTGAACTAAGGAAAAAAGAAAAGTGCGGGCGGCACATCGATCGTGCCGCCCGCTGTATTTGAGGGGATTGCGGAGGGGCTATTTTTTCCTAACGCTTCCTCCGGACCGCGACGGGGAAGAGGAATGACTTCCCGAGGACGAACCGCGTGAGATCGAGGGTGAGGAAAAACTCCTCGGAGAGTATGAACGGGGAGCCGAATAGCCGGAAGACGGGCTTTTAAAAGAAGAGCTGCGGGACGAGGATGAATTGCCCTGGTTCGAGAAATATCGATAGTATTTGTCGAGCGCAGAGCTTGATCGGGAAACGCCGCTCCCCCGGGAGGAATTCACGCGGGTGATGCTCCCGGACGAGGGATAGCCAAGTCCTTCTTTTCGAGCGGAATTATTGAACAGCGCCCCGCCGCTCGCGGCCCCGGCGTCCCCGTCTTTCTTTTTGCGGATATTCCTTTCGGTCTTTGGGGAAGACTGGCTGGCGGGAGGCGATGTCTCTCCTTTTTTTTGGATCTCGCCGCCGCGCGAAGCTTCGCCGGTTCTCTCGGCGACCCGGTCTCCGGTCTTGGCGGCGCTCGAAGCTTCTCGGTTCTTGATATCTCGGCCGGGCATGGTCCCCGGTTTCATCTCAGCCGATTCCCCGCTTTTTCTCATGATCATTTTCTTTCCGTCAACCTGCTCGACGGAGATGTTGGGTTTGGAGAAGGGGCGGGCCTTGAGGGTTTGTTCTTTAAGGTCGAACTTGCCTAGGCTCTTGATCGTGTCCTGGCCGAGGGCGGCCTTTTGAATATTTTTTGCCTGGAGCTGATCTTTGCGGACGACGGTCAGGGCCAGGGAATTATAGAAATTGTCCCCATGATAGCCCCGGCCGTAAAATACGTTGTCCACGACATAGACGGGATAACCCCAGTAGCTCATCGGCGCCCAGGCGAAATAATCGTAATCCCACCACCAGTTCACCCAACCCGGTCCCCAGGCGTATGTCGGAATCCAGTACCAGCCCATGCCGAGGCCCCAATGCCAACGGCCGTAGTGAAACGTGCTCCAGCCCCATGGCTCATAGGGGATCCAGGTCCAGCCGGCCATGGGCAGCCAGCTCCAGCGTCCGTACGAATAGGGCCGCCAGTCTGCGGCAAGCCCGCGGGGCACCCAGACATAGCCGTAGGGAGACATATAGGACCAGTCGCCGTATTCATCCAGCTCGTTCTCGTAATCTTCAAGCTCGCCGGTCAGATAGCGTTTCGCCAGCTGCCGGTTCATGATGGAAGCCCGGTCTCCATTCCAGCGGTCAAAGCTGTCTTCAGCCCCCGCGAAGAATGACGCCGGCCGGTTGACAAACTGTCCGTCGGAGATGGTCAATCTCTGCGACTTTTTGACGAGCATGGAGCCGTCCGCGCCGGCCGCTTCGACGACGCCCTGGAAGACCAGAATCTCGGTCTCTTTGTTTTCCATGACGTCAATTCGGTAGAGGCCCCTATCGAGAATGTAGAAGGTGGCGTCCGAGGTATGGACTTCGATGCTTTTTTCTTTCTCCAGGAAGTTGATGTCCAGATAGAGATTGCCCGCCCAGTTGCGGATCCGGGTCAAGCTGTAATCTTTCTTGGGAAGGTTGAGGAAGTCGATCTTCGTGTTTTCATCGAGGCGGATGTAGTTTTTCTTGCCCAGGAAGATTTCCGCCCTGCCGTCGGTCGTGCCCAGCCTGTCGCCTTCGGCAATGGGCGAGTTTACCGTACCTTCCTCATAGCCAAGGTCAGAAGCCCTCTGGATATAAGTGTTGCCGCTGGTGAAGCTCAGCCTGGCAAAGGAGGTGCTTGTATATTTTGTTTCTTGCGCGTTGGCCATGAGGACCAGCCAAAGGAGCGCGAAAGAAATTCCGGCTATTTTTTTCATCTTAGTTCTCCTTACACCCCTGTTCTATGCAATAAATATACCAACTTCCCCGCCTGATTATGCAATTTACCCCTGAATTTTCTGTCCTTTAAAGGGGACGAGTGTAGTTTTATGACGCCGGAGGCTTTCCGGGCCGGGGGCAGCCCTCTCTATTAAAGAGGCCAGTAATTTTTCTGGACGTCGATAACAGGAGAGATTTCCTTCTGGGTCGCCATGGAAACATCAGCCCTGATCGCCGGAGGATTTTTCTCGGCAGCAAGCTGTAAGAGAACCTCGTGGACTCCATCGGCAAGGCCTTCGAGGCTGTAACCGCCCTCCAGGGTAAAAAGGATCCTCCCCTGGGCTTGTTCTCCGGCTATGGAGAGCAGCGCCGCCGCCAGCGCCCCAAATCCTTCTCCTGAGATCAGCATTCCTCCCAGGGGATCGCCGCCATAGATATCGAACCCTGCAGAAACCAGGACGAACTCGGGCTTATAGGCTGCAGCGATCGGGCCAAGGATATTTTTATATATGAAGAGGTAGTCCTCGTCTGTTTTTCCTGGGCTTAGAGGGACGTTGACCGTAAAGCCTTCACCCGCCCCGTCTCCGATCTCATCCCAGTAGCCGCTTCCAGGATAGTAGGGAAACTGGTGAGTAGAAAAGAACAGGACGTCGTTTCTGGAGTAAAACGCATTCTGAGTGCCGTTTCCGTGGTGCAGGTCCCAATCGGCGATGAGGATCCTCTTCAGCCCATATTTCCGGACCAGATGTTCGGCCGCGATGGCGATGTTATTGAAAATACAGAATCCTTTGGGACGATCGGATTCTGCGTGGTGTCCGGGCGGGCGGACAAGGGCAAACCCGTTCCGGATCTTTCCCGCCATGACCAAATCGGCCGCTTTTATCAGGCCGCCCGCGGCAAGCAGCGCGGTCTCGTAGGAGCGAGCCGATGTCGAGGTGTCCGGATCGAGGTAAACCCGCTCCCTGCCCGCCGTCTGCTTGATGAATTGGACATAGGCTGGATGGTGGACATATTCGATCTCTTCATCCGTGGCGAGACGAGGCTCGACGAGAGTAAGGGGAAAGTCGACCTCTCCCTCAATCATTTTGTAGACTGCTTCCAGCCTTCTCGGGCTTTCGACATGATACGCGCCCATGTCGTGCGCTAAATAGCGTAAGTCTTTTACAATCCCGGTGGTCATCACGATTTCTTCGGGAAAAATTTTTCTAAGGTTTCCGGCTTCGGCTTCGGCGTCAGGAGGCTGACGACGACCAAGGTGATGATCGATACGGCCAGGGCCGGATAAATGATCGGGATGCCCCACGGATCGCCATCGGGCGCCTTGTCGGGAGGAAGGATCCCGGCGATAATTTTCAAGAGAATGCAGGCCGCGGTTCCTGAGATGATGGAGACGATTCCGCCCGCTTTTGTCGCCCGTTTCCAGGCCAGGGCGGCGATCAGCGTCGGGGTGATGGCGACCCCGTAGATCGTGTAAGCGAAAAACGCCTGGCTCAGGACCGAGGTCAGCTGGGTGGCTAGGAAGAAGGCGACGAGTCCCAGGACGACGATGATGACTTTCTGGAGGGCGATCATGGCCTTCTGGCTGGCATCTTTTTTAATGAAACGCTGGTAAATATCCCTCATGATGTTTGTCGAGGGAGACAAGAGATAATTCATGCCCGTGGAGATGACGACGGCGCAGGCCGCGCCGAGCAGCAGCACGCCGACCGGAACAGGCACCAAACTTCTGGCGGCCATCAACACGACTTTCCCGCCTTCTTTGGGAATGGTCAGGTCGATCTGGCCTTTGAATTTGCTGTAGGCGAAAACGGCGATGACGACGACAACCGTTTCGACAAAGATCGTGCCGATTGTCCACCAGATGACGGCCTTTTTGGCGTCCTTGGAGGATTTGGCGCTGTAGAATTTCTGGTACATGCTCTGGACGCCCAGGAGAAGGAACAAGGTCGATAGGAAATAGCCGCCGGCCTTAAGCGCGGGATGGGCTCCAAACTCAGTGTTGACGACGGCGAAATAGCCTGGATCCAGGACTTTGGTGGCCTGGGCGAAACCGCCCGCCGCCGAATAGACGAAGGGCACGGCCAGCAGACAGGCCAGGACGATGATGATCCCGTTGGGCAAGTCTGTATAGGCGATGGCCATCATTCCGCCCAGGGCCGTGAAGAGGATGACAAAAAGCGCGGCGATCATCGTGCCGGTCGCCGCCGAAATCTTGCCGTCCGAGATCACGTTGAGGATGAACCCGCCGGCGACGAACTGATAGGAAACGATCACGGTGAAAGAGATGAGCAGGGCCAGAGCTCCGAAGACGCGCGCCACCGGTCCGAAGCGCGCCTCGAGAATGTCGCCGATTGTGTACTGGCCGAAGGTCTGGATTTTAGCGGCCAGGAAATAAATCAAGATAATCCCAACCCAGGCCCCTGCCGCCAGCCACAGTGCCGAGAATCCGGCCTTGGCCGCGAATTCCGCCCCGGCGATGAAGGTTCCCGAGCCGATCCAGGTGCAGATGAGCGTAAAGACCATGACCGACCACTTCAGGCTGCGGCCGGCCACCATGAAGTCTTCTTGGCTTTTAATGCGCCTGGCCCGGATGAAATTGAAGACGGTTAAGATAAGGAGATACAAGAGAATGATGACGATGTACCATGTTCCTGACATCATGCGCTCCTTTCAAAATCCCGAAAGTAATGGCCAGGCACTTTGTGCCGCGGCCATCCGACCCAGTCATTGCCAATTGCCTGGAATGACACTTTGATGCTGTCATTGCGAGGCACTTTGTGCCGTGGCAATCTCCGCTTAAGTCTCTCGCGAGAAAAGCGGGAATCCTTCGCTCTCTATCTATTTTCTAAAAA
>Ga0153915_10002178_pt1 | contig 17977 bp, 17 predicted proteins | sample Opewatmetagenome_2_FD_107003 | JGI IMG/M metagenome (GOLD analysis project Ga0153915, IMG submission 107003) | Freshwater wetland microbial communities from Ohio, USA - Open water 3 Core 3 Depth 3 metaG | ecosystem: Environmental > Aquatic > Freshwater > Wetlands | place: USA: Ohio, Lake Erie...
CGCGAGACCCTCACCGCCGAGGCCGAGGGAGAGGCCACCTTCGAGCGCGCCGTGGGCGACGAGCGGCTCTACGGGAACGCCTCGGTCCGGGTGGCGCCGCTGCCGCGCGGGCAGGGGTTCCGGTTCCGGGTCGCGCCCGGGGTCGCGGCGCTGCCCTTCCTGCGCGGCGAGACGCTGGAGATGGCGGAGCAGGGCGCCCGAGAGGCGGCCGACGCCGGCGTCCTCCAGGGGTACCCGCTGCAGGACGTGGAGGTGGTGCTCACCGGCGCCACCTGGAGGGAGGGGGCATCGAAGCCCTTCACCTACAAGATCGCCATCGCCGACGCGGTGCGCGCCGCGGCGGCCCGGGCCCGGCCGGTGCTCCTCGAGCCGCTCGTGCGGCTCGAGGTGGTGGCGCCCGGCGAGCACCTGGGCGAGGTCCTCGGCAGCCTCGACCGGCGCAGGGGGACGATCCTCGACGTCTCGGACCGGGGAGCGGCCGTGAAGGCCATCGACTGCGAGGCGCCGCTGCGCCGCATGTTCGGGTACGCGACGGAGCTTCGCTCCCTGACGCAGGGGCGCGCCACCTTCACCATGCGCTTCGAGCGCTTCGACGTCGCGACCTGACGGGCCGCGCGCCGGCGGGCGAGCCGGGTTACTCTCCCGCCATGCACTGGCTCCGCGCCGCGCTCGCCCTCGCCCCGCTCCTCCTCGCCGCCCTCCCCTCCCCGCCCGCCGCGACGACGCGCCCCGAGCGCGAGCGCGGCGAGATCCACGATCGCATCGTGCGGGCGAAGCTCGACCGCGTGCTCGGCCCCGCCATGAAGGCCAACGGCGTCTCCATGTGGATCGTCCTCGTGCGGGAGGACGCGGTGGACCCGCTGTTCCCGTTCGTCTCCCACGACGGCGCCTACGCCGGCTCCCGGAACGCCTGGGTCTTCGTGGACGACGGGGGCCCGCGTCCCCGCCGGATCCAGGTCGGGGACGAGATGCGAGGGCCCTTCGCCGACGAGGCGATCGAGCCCCGGCCCGGCGAGCTGGGCAAGGCGCTCCGCGCCCTCGCGGACCGGTACCGGCCGCGCCGCATCGCGCTCGACGTGGCCCTCGACACCCCCGCCGCCGACGGCCTGTCGGCCTCGCTGCGGGACTGGCTCGTGAAGGAGCTGGGGCCGCACGCGCGGAAGGTCGCGAGCGCCGAGGGGCTCGTCCGCGACTACCTCGGGACGCGGCTCCCCGAGGAGCTGCCGCTCTTCGCCGAGGCGGCTCGGGTGACGGAGTCCGTCTGGGGGGAGGCCCTCTCGGCGAGGGCGATCCGACCGGGGGAGACCACGGTCGGCGATCTGCTCTGGTTCGTGCGGCAGCGCTACGCCGACCTCCACGTCGGGTCCTGGTTCCGGCCCGACGTCCGGGTGCAGCGGCAGGGCCTGAAGTTCGATCCGGCCGACGCCGCGCCCGCCGACCTGGTCATCCGGCCCGGCGACGTCGTCCACCTCGACCTCGGGATCGTCTACCTCGGCTTCGCGACCGACTACCAGCGCATGGCCTACGTCCCGCGCGATGGGGAGCAGGAAGTCCCGCCGGGCCTCGCGCGCGCCCTCGCCGCCACGAACCGGCTCCAGGACCTCCTCGTCGCCGAGATGCGCGCCGGGCGGGCCGGACGGGAGGTCGCCGCCGCCGCGCTGGCGCGCGCGAAGGCGGAGGGTCTCGAGCCGATGATCTACTCCCACTCGGTCGGCAACTTCGGCCACTGCGTCGGCGCCTCCATCGGCTCGTTCATGCCGGGCGCCAGGCCCGGCCCCCGCGCGCGCCTGCCGCTCCGCGACGGGGCGTACACCGCGATCGAGCTCGCCGCCCGCACCGCCGTCCCCGAGTGGGCAGGCCAGGAGGTGGTCGTCATGATGGAGGACGACGCCTGGCTGGCTCCCGAGGGCATGCGCTACTTCGTCCCGCGCCAGACGAGCTGGATCGTCGTCCGCTGACGGCGCGCGCCCGCGGCGGCCGCCTCCCGGCCGGCCGGTGTGCCCGTCACCTCTCCTGGACGGGCTCCGTCGCGCCCGGCGCCTGCCGCTCATGCGCCCGGTCCGCGAGGGAGGGGACGGCCCAGCTCGCCAGGACTGCGCCGGCGAGGATCACCGCCAGCGCGATCGCGGCCGGCCGCCAGGGCCGGATGCGCCACGCGAAGCGGCGCTCCCGCCGGCGCTGGAAGGGAGGAAGGCTCGCGTACTCGTGCCAGGCCTCGTCGCGAACGCGGCGGGCCCCGGCCGCGTCGCCGAGGGCGTCGAGCGCGCGGGAGAGGAGAAGCCGCCCCTCGACGGTGCCGGGCCTCGCTGCCACCAGCCGCTCCAGGGCCTCCCGGGCGCCGGCCGGGTCCCCTCCCGCGAGCCGCATCCGCCCGAGCTCCAGGTCGATCTCCCCCGTGCGGAAGCCGGGCTCGGCCTCGCGGGCGATCGCGAGCGCCCGCTCCGCAGGCTCGCGCGCGCCGCTCCGCGCCAGCGCCGCCCCCATCACGTAGGCGGTGCGGACGTCCTCGTCTCCTGCCTCGACGTTCGGGCGCAGCGTCTCGGCGGCCTCGCCGGGACGCCCCCCCTCGAGGAGCAGCTCCGCCAGCTCGAAGCGCGCCCGCCGATCGTGCGGGTTCACCATCAGCGTCCGGCGCAGCAGGCCCCTCCGCCTCCACCGCGCCGCGATCCGGACCGGGTCCGGCAGGACGCGGAACGTGAAGCGGTCGCCGATCCACCCGATGGCGAGGAGCAGCAGCAGCGCGACGACCGGGCTACCGGTCGCCGCGCTCAGCAGATACCAGGCGATCCAGGTGCCGCCGTCCATTCCGTCGAGGCGAGCGCGCCCGCCCTAAACCCCCAGCTTCTTGTAGAAGTCGTTGCCCTTGTCGTCCACCAGGATGAAGGCCGGGAAGTCCACGACGTCGATCTTCCAGACCGCCTCCATGCCCAGCTCCGCGAAGTCGATGCACTCGACCTTCTTGATGTTCTCCTCGGCGAGGATCGCGGCCGGGCCGCCGATGGAGCCGAGGTAGAAGCCGCCGTGCTTCTTGCAGGCGTCCGTCACCTGCTGGCTGCGGTTGCCCTTGGCGATCATGACGAGCGACGCCCCGTGGGACTGGAGCAGGTCGACGTACGAGTCCATGCGCCCGGCGGTGGTGGGGCCGAAGGAGCCGGAGGGCTTGCCGGGCGGGGTCTTGGCCGGGCCGGCGTAGTAGACCGGGTGCTTCTTCAAGTACTCGGGCACGCCCTTGCCGGCGTCGATGAGCTCCTTGAACTTGGCGTGGGCGATGTCGCGTGCCACGACCAGCGTGCCGGTGAGCAGGAGCGGCGTGGACACCGGATGCCTCGACAGCTCGGCCAGGATGTCCTTCATCGGCCGGTCGAGGTCGATCTTGACCCCGTGGCCGTGCTTGCCGGTCCGGTACTCCTTGGGGATGAGGCGGCCGGGGTCGTGGTCCAGGTCCTCGATCCAGATGCCGTCCCTGTCGATCCTGGCCTTCACGTTCCGGTCGGCGGAGCAGGAGACGCCCATGCCCACCGGACAGGAGGCGCCGTGGCGCGGGAGCCGGATCACCCGCACGTCGTGGGCGAAGTACTTCCCGCCGAACTGGGCGCCGATGCCGAGCTTGTTGGCCGCCTGGAGGAGCTTCTCCTCGAGCTCGAGGTCGCGGAAGGCGACGCCGAACCCCCCGCCCGTCGTGGGGAGCCCGTCGTAGTACTTGGTCGAGGCGAGCTTCACGGTCTTGAGGCAGGCCTCGGCCGAGGTGCCGCCGATGACGACGGCGATGTGGTAGGGCGGGCAGGCCGCGGTGCCGAGGTGCTTCATCTTGTCGACGAGGTAATTCTCCAGCTTCTCGGGCGTGAGGAGCGCCTTGGTCTCCTGCCAGAGCATCATCTTGTTGGCGGAGCCGCCCCCCTTGGTGACGAAGAGGAACTTGTAGTCGGTGCCCTCGGTCGCATAGAGGTCGATCTGCGCCGGCAGGTTGTCACCGGTGTTCTTCTCGTCGTAGACGTTGAGCGCGGTCGTCTGGGAGTAGCGCAGGTTCTCCTTCTGGTACGTTTCCCAGACCCCCTTCGAAAGCCACTCCTCGTCCTTCACGCCGGTCCAAACTTGTTGTCCCTTCTTTCCGACGATGGTGGCGGTGCCGGTGTCCTGGCAGACGGGCAGCTCGCCGCGGGCCGCGATCTCGGCGTTGCGCAGGAAGGCGATCGCCACGCCCTTGTCGTTCGCCGAGGCCTCGGGATCGGTGAGGATCTTCGCCACCTGCTCGTTGTGGGCGCGCCGCAGGAAGAACGAGCATTCGCGGATGGCCTCGCGCGCCACCGTCGTGAGCGCGGACGGCTCGACCCTGAGGACGTCCTTCCCGTCGAACTTCACGACCGAGACGCCGTCCTTCGTGAGGAGGCGGTACTTCGTCTCGTCCTTCGCGAGCGGGAAGGGGTCGTGGTACTGGAACGCGGGGCTGGCCATGGCTTCTCTTCTCCTGTCCTCGAGCAAGGTGGGGAGCCCGGGAGATGCAGGAAACCACAGCTTCCCGTGGGCTGTCGACGGTCTCGCGCGGGCCGTCAGGCCGCGGCCGCGCCGCGCCGGTGGCGTGGGTTGCGCCGCCCGTCCCGCGCGCAGGCGAGCTGCCGGTCCACCATGCGCCGGAAGGCCTCCCGCATCGGCTCGAAACGCTTCGGCTCCCCCTCGAGCGCCCCGAGCGCCAGCGCCACCGCCTCGAGCGTTGAGAGGCAGTGCGCCGACGGCTCCCTGCGCAAGTCGCCGTAGCCGCTCGGGCGGTCCGGGGTCACCGAGACTCGCGGCAGGGCGGCGAGGGCCGGGTTGTCCCGCAGCATCCGGTCCGCCTGGTTCCAGGTCCCGTCGAGGACCACCAGCACCTCGGGGGGGCGGGCCACGGACCCGGCCGGCGCCGCTCCCTCCCCCGGGTACAGGAGCGCCGCGCCGGGCGAGGCGGCGATCTCCCGCACGCGCGGGTGGCCGCCGAAGAGAACGCCGCGGTGCATCTCCGAGTTCGGCAGGGCGAGGCGGGTCATCCAGGCGCTGCAGATGGCGAGCCTCGCCTCGCGCGGGTGCTGGAGGAGCACCACGCGCGTCCGCGCCTCGACGGGCGGCAGCGCCTCGCAGAAGCAGAAGGCGGAGGGCCGCAGGCAGCGCAGGCAGGTCGGACGCACGGGAGGCGGCAGGAGACCACGGACCGGTCACGCGTCGCAACAGACGAAGCGCCGGCAGATCTCGGGCCGGCTCGCGTAGATGGAGCAGCGGCCGTCCACGAGGAACTCGCAGCCGTTCTCGATGAGGAGCCTGTGGTGGCCGGTGAGCGAGAGCTCCAGGCGGCGCGCCCCCAGGGCCTCGAGCGCCTGGTACTCCGGCCACGAGATCTCCACGCTCGGGAAGGAGCGGCAACAGCAGCCGTCGCAGTCGCGGCAGCGGCCGTCGTCGTCCACCGGCCGGTCCACCAGGATCCCGCGCCTCTTCCTCCCCGCGACCTTCTCCACCGCAGAGCTCCGCTCCGTAGCTGCCAGAAGAGCACTTCGCGGGCACCCTGTCGATGCCGCCACCGGGGCAGGGGGGCGCGCCCTCGGCCGCTCGCGGCGCTCACCCGCCGGAGCGGGTCGCCTCCAGCTCCTGCCAGCGGGCGTAGAGCCGGTCCACCTCCGCCGACACCCGGACCAGCTCGGCGCGCAGCCGCGGCACCGCGGCGCCGTCCTTCTGGTACGTCACGGGATCGGCGAGTGTCGCCTCGAGAGTGGCCTTGCGCTCCTCGGCCGCGAGGATGGCGTCCTCCATGCCCTCGAGCTCCCGCTGCTCGTGGAAGCCGAGCCGCCCCGGCCGGCGCGAGCGCTCCCGGTCGGGGGCGGCAGGGCGCGGCCGGGCGGGCGGCGCGGTGGCGGCCGGCGCCGCCCGCTCCGCCTGGTCCTTCAGCGTCCGGTAGGTCTCGTAGTTTCCCGGGTAGCGCGTGGCTCGCCCCGCCCCCTCGAAGGCGAGGATGGCGGTCGCGACCTTGTCGAGGAAGTACCGGTCGTGGGTGACGATGAGGACGCTGCCGTCGAACTCGAGCAGCAGCCGCTCCAGCACGTTGAGCGTCATGAGGTCGAGATCGTTCGTCGGCTCGTCGAGGACCAGGACGTTCGCGCCCTCGAGGAAGAGGCGCGCCAGGAGGAGGCGGTTTCGCTCGCCGCCGGACAGTGCCTTCACCTGCATGCGCTGGACCGCCGGGTGGAAGAGCAGGTCGTCCAGGTAGTCGCGGAGCGCCACCTTCCGCCCGGAGAGCGCCACGAAGTCCTCGCCGAGGCCGCCGGGCGGGCCGCCGCCCGCGGCCTCGTAGACGGTTTGCTCGGGGTCGAGGCGAGCCCGTTGCTGGTCGTAGTAGGCGACGCGCGTGCGCTTGCCCAACACCACGCTGCCCTCGTCCGGCGGGATCTCGCCGAGGAGCACCCGGAGGAAGGTGGTCTTGCCGACTCCGTTCGGGCCGACGATGCCCACCCGCTCCCCTCGCTGCAGGACGAAGCTCACGCCCGCGAGCACTGCTTCGCCGCCGAAGCGCTTCTCGAGGCCGTGCGCCTCGATCACCACCTGCGACAGCCGCGGCGGCGGGGCGACCTGGAGCCCGGCCACGCGCGGCCGCACCCAGCCGCGCTCGGCCATGAGCCGGCGCGCGCGCGCGATCCGCGCCTTGCTCTTCGTGCGCCGCGCCTCCACGCCCTGCCGGAGCCAGGCCACCTCCTGGGCGATCCAGCGCTCCCGCCTGTGCTGGGCCTCGTCCGCGAGCGCTTCCGCCTCGAGCTTCTGCTCGAGATAGGCCTCGTAGTTTCCGGGGTAGCTCGCGACGCCCGCGCCAGGGGCGATCTCCACGATCCGGTCCACCAGGTCGTCGAGGAAGTAGCGGTCGTGCGTCACGAGCAGGAGCGCCCCCCGGAGCCGGTCCAGCTCCTCCTCCAGCCAGTCGACCGTGTCGGCGTCGAGGTGGTTCGTGGGCTCGTCGAGCAGAAGCAGGTCCGGCCTCGTCAGGAGCGCCCGCGCGATGGCGACCCGCTTCCTCGTCCCGCCGGACAGCTCGGCGACCGGCCGGTCCCATTCCTTCACCCCCAGGCGCTCGAGGAGCCGCCTCGCCTCGTGGGCAGTGTCCCACCCGCCGAGGTGCTCGACGCGGTCGGCGAGCGCGGACAGGTCGGCGACGAGCCGTGCGTGGGCCGTCTCGTCCCGCTCGGCGGCGAGCCGGCCCGACAGCTCGGCGTGGGCCGCGAGCGCCGCCCGGAGCGGCGCCCGCGCCACCTCCAGCTCGGACGCTACCGTCGCCCCCTCCGGGAAGGCGGGCTCCTGGGGGAGGTAGGTCACGAGCGCGCCGCGGCGAAGCTGGACCTCCCCGCGGTCCGGCTCGGCGGCGCGCGCCAGCATCCGCATGAGCGAGGATTTGCCCGAGCCGTTCACGCCCACGAGGCCCACCCGCTCCCCCTCGTCGATGGTGAGGGTGAGGCCGTCGAAGACGGTGCGGCTCCCGAAGGAGAGGCCCAGGCCGGCGGCGTGGAGGAGCGTCACGCGAGCACGGCTACCACCGACGGGCGGCGCGCGCCATCCCCGCGCCATCCTGGGCGGCCCGTGCATCCATCCTGGAAATGGGCTATCTCACGTTTTTCGAACCAGAGCGGACCCCATGCAGCAAACCGAGAACCTCAACGTAGCGGCCTTCGACGTCATGCCGTCGCCGGACGAGGTGAAGGCCCTCCTTCCGCTCAGCGACAGGGCGGCCGAGTCGGTGCTGAAGGCGCGGCGCGCGCTCGAGGCCATCCTCGACGGGAGGGACCGGCGCCTCTTCGCGGTGGTGGGGCCCTGCTCCATCCACGACCCGGTGGCGGGGCTGGACTACGCGCACCGGCTGCACGCGCTCGCGGCCGAGGTGGCCGACACACTGGTCCTCGTCATGCGGGTCTACTTCGAGAAGCCGCGCACCTCGGTCGGCTGGAAGGGGCTCATCAACGACCCGCGCATGGACGACTCGTTCCGGATCGACGAGGGGATGCAGAAGGCGCGCCGCTTCCTGCTCGACGTCACCGAGCTCGGCCTCCCCGCCGGAACCGAGGCGCTCGACCCCATCGGCCCGCAGTACTACGGCGACCTCGTCGCCTGGACCGCCATCGGCGCCCGCACTGCCGAGTCGCAGACGCACCGCGAGATGTCCTCCGGGCTCTCGACCCCGGTGGGCTTCAAGAACGCCACCGACGGCGACGTCGAGGCGCCCGTCAACGCCATCCTCTCGGCGGCCCGGCCGCACGCCTTCCTGGGCATCAACTCCCAGGGGCGCTCGGCCATCGTCCGCACCAGCGGCAACCGCTACGGCCACCTGGTGCTGCGCGGCGGCGGAGGCCGACCGAACTTCGACACCGTGTCGATCTCGCTCGCCGAGCAGGCGCTTCAGAAGGCCGGCATCCCGCAGAACATCGTGGTGGACTGCTCCCACGCCAACTCCTGGAAGAAGCCGGAGCTGCAGCCGCTCGTGATGCGGGACGTGGTGCACCAGATCCGCGAGGGGAATCGCTCGGTGGTGGGGCTCATGGTCGAGAGCTTCATCGAGCCGGGCAACCAGCCCATCCCGGCCGACCTCTCCCGGCTCCGGTACGGCTGCTCCGTCACCGACGCCTGCGTGGGCTGGGACACCACCGTCGAGATGCTGCGCGGCGCCCACCAGGTGCTTCGCGACGTCCTGCCCACCCGCACGCGCCGCGCCTAGCGAGCCGCGCCTGGCCGCGAAGCCGCACCTCGCCAGCGACCCGCGCCTAGAGGATCTCGCTGGCGGACGCCCGAGCCGCCCCGCCCGCCGCCGCGCTCGCGCGGAAACGCGCGGCGGGCTCGACCACGGCCAGGGCGAAGAAGCTCCAGAGCAGCACCCAGGCGACGAGGATGACCGTCCCTCCCAGGAGGTCCTGGAGGAATCCCAGGCGCCGCCGGGCGGGCGCCGTCTCGCCGAACAGGGGGTATCGGATCTCGCGGATCATGGCATCCTCCGGGCTCGCGCCCCACGCGGGCGCTGACAAGCGGTTCTCGTTTCGCGATGTCATCTCGTGCCGTTCCGGTGGCCGCTCGCTCCATGCCACCGCGGGAAAGGCTAGCCATGCCGAAGGTCCAGATCACCGCGCAGTCGAGCGCCGCCCCCGCGCAGGGACGCGCGGGGGCGCTCGACTGGGGGAACCTTCGCTTCTTCCTGGAGCTGGTGCGGACCGGCAGCCTCTCCGGAGCGGCGAGGCGGCTGGGCGTGGATCGCAACACGGTCGCGCGCCGCGTGGCGGCGCTGGAGGAGGAGATCGGGCTCGCCCTCTTCGAGCGCGGCCCGCAGGGCTGGGGCCGCACCCCGGCCGGACAGGAGCTGGCCGAGCTGGCCGGCCGCGTGGAGGAGGACGTGCTGGCGCTGGCGCGCCACGTGGACGCGAGCGATCGCGCGCCGTCGGGGACCGTCCGCCTCACGACCGCGGCGCATCTGGCGGTGAACCTCCTCGTCCCGGCGGTGCCCCTCCTGAGGGAGCGCCACCCGGGACTCGTCCTGGAGATCGCGGCCGACCAGCGGAACTTCGACCTCACGCGGCGGGAGGCCGATCTGGCGCTGCGGATGGGCCGCCCTCGCGACGCGGGCCTCGTCACGCGGAAGCTCTCGAACGTCGGGCACCGCTTCTACGCCTCGCCGGGCTCCCTGGCCGGCCGGCGCGGGACGGTGGACTTCGCGGAGGACGCGTTCATCGGCTTCGACGACAGCCTGGCGAGCGCTCCCCAGGAGCGGTGGATCGCCCGCCTGGCCCCGGACCGGCGCGTCGTCCTCCGGACCAACAGCACCGCCTCCCTCCAGGTCGCGGCCCGGCTCGGCCTGGGCGTGGCGATCCTCCCGTGCTACCTCGGTGGGCCCGACCCCGGGCTCGTGTGCCTCGAGGGCCCGGAGCCCGTGGACCACGAGCTGTGGCTGCTCGTCCACGGCGACCTTCGGCGCGCGCCGCGCGTCCGGGCCGTCATCGAGTGGGTGGACGAGCTCGTCGAGAGGATGCGTCCCGCGCTCACCGGGCGAGGGGCCTGACCTTCCGTGGGCGGCTCACCGTGCGCCGCGACCCGGGCGGAAGCGGATCTCGCTCGCCTGCTCCGGGTGCTTCCCGGTCTTGCCGGCGTAGAACGCGCGCATCCGCGCCAGGTCCGCCTCCTCGTCGCCCTGGAGCTCGATGTACGTCGACACGCCGAGGACCCGCGCGCCGTAGTCGATGAAGGCGAGGCCCACCGGCACCTTCGCCGCGAGCGCCAGGTGGTAGAAGCCCGACCTCCAGCGATCGGCGCGCGCCCGCGTACCCTCGGGCGCGATGGCGAGCCACATCCACGGCCGGCGCTCGAACTCGGCGACGAGCTGCGCGATGAGGCCGGTGCTCTCGCGCCGGTTCACCGGCGTGCCGCCCAGACGCTCGAGCAGGCCGGTGATCGGCCAGCGGAAGATCGTGTCCTTGCCGATCCACCGCGTCGGAAAGCCGGTCGCGAAGCGCCAGAGGAGGCCGATGAAGAAGTCCCAGTTGGAGGTGTGCGGGTAGACGACCAGCACGCCCCGCGGCGCGGCAGGCCAGACGAGCTCGGCGCGCCAGCCGAGCAGCGAGAGCAGGCCTCGCGCGAGGCGCTGCACCATCGTGGGGGGCCGCGGAGCTGGAATGGAATCGCGGATGGACCGAGGAAACCACGATTCCGGCGCCCCGTCACGCCCGCGCCCTCCGCGGCGTCAGCGTGGGGGCGGAGCGTCCCGGTACCGGCGCCGCATCTCGCCGAGCGTGGGAGCGCCGCGCGCGGCGAGGAAGGCGTCCGCCCGCTCGACGGCGGCCGCGTCGAGGCCGCGCGCGTCCTCGAGCACGTCGAGCGTCCGGCGTCGCAGGCCGCGGAGCGCCTCGAGGAACGGCGCTTTCGGATCGGACAGGATCCGGTCCATCCGCTCGGCCGTGGACTCGGCCTCTCGCCCCGGCGCGGACGCGGCGCCCCCCGCCGCGACCGACGCCTCCCACAGATAGGCGGCGATGAAGAACCGTCGCAGCCGCTCGTACTCCTCCCGCCGCGCGGCGCCCGCGTACCGCGCCACGGACAGGCTCTCCCCGAGGCGCTCCACGAACCCGGCGTCGCCCAGCGCGAACACCTTCACCGCGCCGGGCGTGGCGCGGGCGAGGCCCAGCCAGATCTGCTCGTGGGCGCGAATGCCCGGCTCCCCGAAGCGGAACGCCGGCGACCGGTCGGCCGGGATCCGCGCGAGCGCGTCCAGCACCTCGGCGACCTCGGCGTCGCCAAGCTTCCCTCCGGAGGCGGCCGCGGCGGCGCGGAGCACCTCCTCGACGTCGCCCGGGTCGACGGTACTGCGCCAACCGGCGAGCGGCACGTCGGGATCGAGCCAGCCGCGGCGGAGGTGCGGCCAGCGCGGCGGCCCTGCGCCGGAGGACGGCTCGGCCCGGCCGCTGCCGCGGAGCGCCGTCCACATCCGGCCGAGGAGGCCCCGCTTCCACCCGTCCGGTCCCGGCATGGCGTGACTGTAGCGCTCCCGCGCCCGCCCGGCACGGGCTGGGGCCGATCCCCCGGCCCCCCTCAGAAGAAGGTCCGGATCGCGTCCACGACGCGGTAGGCGTCGTCCACCAGGTAGAAGAGCTCCCACTTGTCGAAGGTGGTGCAGGGGTGGCTCACGCCGCAGCCCACGAGGTCGCCGACGGCCAGCTCGGCGCCGGACGGCAGCGCCAGGCGGGCATGCTGATCGTAGAGCGAGGCGACGGTCCAGCCGGCGTCCACCGGGAGAGGCCGGGCGCCGGGGCCGGGCCGCACCTGCAGCAGCGGTCGCGGCAGGTCGAGGTCGTGCGCCACGTCGCGCTTGCCGAAGTCCAGGAAGGCGAGCCCCGGCTCCGGCCGGCTCAGCACCCGGCCCCAGATCTCGATGGCCGGACGCAGCCCGCCGGGAACGCGCCAGGCCTCGGGCAGCCGGTCCTCCAGGCGGGCCACCAGCCGGGCGTAATGGCCAACGTCGTGGAAGGCGTAGCAGCCACTCCGCAGCAGCACCCGGGACGGGCGGCCCAGGTCCACCGCCGAGAGCCGCGCCACCACGAGGTCGAAGTAGGCCGAGCCTCCGGCAGTGAGGAGCACCTCGTCCGCCTCGAAGAGCCCCTCGGCGGCACAGCGCCGTGCCAGCGCGCCGCAGGCGTCGAGCCAGGCCTCCACCCGCGCCCGGTCGGCGGCGGCGTCCGCGCTCATCACGATCCCCTCGAAGCACTCGACGCCGCGCAGCCTCAGGCGGGCGGACGCCTTCACGGCGCGCCCCACCGCGAGGGCCGTCTCCGCGTCGCGGGCGCCGGTCCGGCCGCCGGGGACCCCGAGCTCCAGGAGCACCGGGACGGGGCGCCGGCCACGCGCGGCGGCATCGAGCCGCCGCACGCCCTCGAGGCCGTCCACGAGGCAGGTGAGGTCCAGCTCCGGGTCCTCGTCCAGCAGCCGCTGGATCCAGGCGATGGCTTCGTCCGACACCACCTGGTTCGCGAGGAGGATCCGCTTCACGCCGAACTCGTGGGCGATGCGGACCTCCTGGGGCGTCGCGAGCGTGATGCCCCAGGCGCCGTCCTCGATCTGGCGGTGGAAGAGCTGCGGCGCCATCGAGGTCTTGCCGTGGGGGCACAGGCTCGCGCCCGCCCGGCGCAGGAACTCGCGCATCCACGCCGCGTTCGCGTCGAGCGCCGAGACCTTGAGCAGGGCCACGGGCGTGTCCAGGTCACCCTCGATGAGCCTCCACCCCTGCCGGCCCACGTCGCAGAGGCGCAGGGGCGGGCGGCCCACGGGATACCCCTTGGTCCGCCCGTCGACGATCCCCTCCAGGATCGGACGGAGCGCGGAGGGCCTCGCCGCTGCCGGCCGCTCAGCCATGGAAGTGCTCGCGCACCACGGTCCGGGCGAGGTCCATGGAGCTCGTGAAGGCGGGCGAGATGGGGTTCAGCACGTGGACGGAGGGCCCGGCGGCCTCCACCACGAAATCCATCACCAACTCCTTCGTCCGCCAGTCCACGAGCTGTGGCCGGATGCCCACCTTGGTCGCGGCCTCGAACGCCGACGGATCGAAGCGCTTCACGAGACGGGCGGCATCGCGGTTGAAGAAGACCGGGAAGTACTTGCGCGGCTCGGTGAGCGCCACCGAGCGGAACATCGCGTTCGAGAAGAACAGCACCGCGTCCCGCAGCAGCGTGGGGATCCCACCCGCGTCCGCCCCGGCGAAGAGGCCGTAGTTCTCGCGCCCCAGGGCCGGGATGGCGGTCGGACCGAGGTACACGTCGCCGTGCACGCTGCGGGTGAAGTGCACTCCGAGGAAGGGGTTCCGGATGTCCGGCACCGGGTAGATGTTGCCGTTGACCCGGAAGTCCGCGCCCTGCCGCAGCTTGCGGTAGATGCCCTTGAAGGGGACGAGCCGGTAGTTGCGCCCCACCCCGAAGTGGCGCGCCACCTCGTCGCAGTGGGCGCCGGCGGCGTTCACGAGGCGCTCGAAGGAGACGGGCCCCTGCGCCGTCATCGCGGTCCCCTCCCCCGCGAGGCCGAGGAAGGCACGGCCCATCAGGAACCGGACCTTGCCGCTCGCCTCGAGGTCGGAGCGAAGGCTCGCGAGCACCGCGCCGGGATCGACGACCGCGGTCTGGTGGGAGAAGAGGGCCCGCCCCGTGGTCCGGGCCTCGGGCTCGATCCCGTCGAGCTGCTTCTCGTCGATGACCTCCACCCGGGCTCCGTTGGCGGTGGCCCGGCGCTGGAGCTCGTCCAGCACCGGCAGCTCCGCCTCGCTGCGGGCCACGATCACCTTGCCGGAGGCCCGGAGCGGCAGCCCCTTCTCCTCGCAATAGGCGCGCATAAGGAGGTTGCCCGCCAGGCACGAGCGGGCCTTGAGCGAGTCCGGCGCGTAGTAGATCCCGGCGTGGAGGACGCCGCTGTTCCTTCCGGACGCGTGTCGCCCCAGCTCCGGCTCCTTCTCGAGGATGACGATGCCGTCCCGGCCGCGCGCCAGCAGCTCGCGGGCGATGGTGAGCCCCACGATGCCGCCGCCGACGACGAGGATGTTCGCGCCGATCGCCATGGGTCCTTTCGCCTCGAGCCGGGCCGCTGCACGCCCGCGCCCGGCGGTGCGGTACAGTCTCCCAGAGCGAGCGCCGTCCTGCCAAGCGCCCCGGGGGCCAGACCCGCCGATGGCCAACGACCCCTACGCCTCCTTGCGCTTCCCGGAGTTCCGCGCCTACCTCGCCACCACCGGCGCGGTCTCCGTCGCCACGCAGATCCAGAGCGCGGTCCTCGGCTGGCAGGTGTACGCGCTCACCGGCGACCCGCTCTCGCTGGGCCTCGTCGGGCTGGCCGAGGCCCTCCCCTTCCTGGCGCTGACGCTCGTCGGCGGCTGGGCCGCCGACCGGGCCGACCGCCGCGCCCTCTCCCTCGCGAGCCTCGCGGCCGTGGCGGCGAGCGGCGCATGGCTCCTGGCCCTGAGCCTCCGGGAACCGCGCTCGGCGCTGCCGTTCTACGGCGCTCAGGCGCTCGCCGGCCTCGGCCGCGCCTTCTTCCGCCCGGCGTCGGCGGCGCTCGGCACCGAGCTCGTGCCCCGCGAGCACTACCACAACGCCGCCACCTGGCGGTCCTCCGCCTTCCACGTCGCCATGGTGCTGGGGCCGGCGGTGGGCGGGGCGCTGATCGCCGCCGGCGGCCCGCGCCTCGCCTACGCGGTGGTGGTGGGGCTCTGCGCCGCCGGGTTCGCCTCCCTCGGCGCGACCGCGCCTCGCCCCCGGCCGGCCGCCGCCGCGGGCCACCTCCTGGACGATCTGGCCGACGGCGTGCGCTTCGTGTTCGCGCAGCCGGTGCTCCTCGGAGCGCTGAGCCTCGACCTCTTCGCGGTGCTCTTCGGCGGGGCGAGCGCGCTGCTGCCCGTCTTCGCGCGGGACGTGCTCGGCGTGGGCGAGGTGGGCTTCGGCTTCCTTCGCGCCGCCCCCGCCGTGGGGTCGGTGGCGACGTCGCTCGCGCTGGCGCGCTTCGGCCAGTTCCGGCGCGCCGGACGGGTCATGCTGTGGAGCGTGGCCCTCTTCGGCCTCACCTGGATCGCCTTCGCGCTGTCGCGGTCCTACGCGCTGTCCCTGGCGCTGCTCGCGCTGGGCGGCGCACTCGACGGCATCTCGGTGGTGACGCGCAGCACGCTCGTGCAGACCCGGACCCCGCAGGACAAGATGGGGCGCGTCGCGGCCGTGAACAGCTTCTTCATCGGGTCGTCCAACGAGCTCGGCGCCTTCGAGAGCGGCGTCGCCGCCCGGCTGCTGGGAACGGTGCCGTCGGTCGTGTTCGGCGGCGCCATGACGCTCGTCACCGTGGCGCTGGTCGCCTGGCGCGCGCCGGCCCTGCGCCGGCTCGGACGGATCGAGACCGGGACCGGCGACCCGCCCTAGGCGAGATAGCGCTTGAAGAAGGCCACGCAGCGCTCCCAGGCGAGCTTCGCCGCCTTGGCTTCGTAGACCTCCTTGCGATCCGAGTTCATGAAGGCGTGGTGCCCCTCGTAGCGGAAGATCTCGAAGGTCTTGCCGGCGGCCTTCAGCTTCTTCTCGAAGTCGGCGGCCGCCGCCGGCGTGACCCAGTCGTCGTCGCTCGCGAAGTGGCCCTGGAACGGCACGCGCACGTCCTTGGCGGCCGCCACGCTCTCGGGCGGCAGGCCGTAGAAGCAGACCGCGGCGGAGAGCTCGGGGATGTGCACCGCGCCGATCACGGTCACCGCCCCGCCCATGCAGAAGCCCGTCAGGCCCACCTTCCCGCCGCGGGACTTCAGGAACTGGACGGCGCCCCGCACCGCCTGATCGGTCGCGGCCTTGAAGTCGAGCGCCCCCATGGCGGCGTTGGCTGCGGCCGAGTCGTGGTACGGGACCACCTTGCCGCCGAACAGGTCGGGTGCGAGCGCGTGGAAGCCCGCCTCGGCGAGCCGGTCGCACACCGACTTGATCTGGCCCTGCAGCCCCCACCACTCCTGGATGACCACCACGCCCGGCGCCTTGGCGTCCTTCGCCTCGGCGAGATACCCCTGGGCCGTTCCTCCGCCGGTGCGCGGAAACGAGATCATCTTGCCCATGCGCTCCTCCTTTCGCCCCTGCCCTGACCGGGCTAGAGGCTCTTCAGATCGATGACGAACCGGTAGCGGACGTCGCCCTTGATCATGCGCTCGTAGGCCTCGTTGATCTTCTGGATGGGGATGATCTCGACGTCCGAGGCGATCTCGCGCTTGCCGCAGTAGTCCAGCATCTCCTGGGTCTCGGCGATGCCGCCGATCTGCGACCCGGCGAGGATCTTGTTGCCGGCGACCAGCGAAAAGGCGGCGACGGGCGCAGGCTTGGGGGAAATGCCTACCAGGACCAGGGCGCCGCTCGGCCGGACGAGGCCCAGGTACTTGTTCAGGTCATGGGGCGCGGAGATGGTGTCCACGATGAGGTCGAAGCGGCCCGCCAGCTTCTCGAAGGTGCCCTCGTCGGAGCTGAGCGCGAACCCGTGGGCTCCCAGGCGGCGGGCGTCCGCCTCCTTGGACTTGGAGGTGCTGAGCATGGTCACCTCCGAGCCCATCGAGGCGGCGAGCTTCACCGCCATGTGGCCGAGCCCCCCGAGCCCCACGACGCCCACGCGGCTCCCCTTCTTGGCCCCCCAGCGCTTGAGCGGAGAGTAGGTGGTGATGCCCGCGCAGAGCAGCGGGGCCGCCGCCGCCGGGTCCAGCCCGCGCGGGATCTTCAGCGTGAAGCGCTCGTCCACCACGACCTGCTTGGAGTAGCCGCCGAACGTCGGCGTCTTCCGGTCCATCTCGGTGCTGTTGTAGGTGAAGGCCGCGCCCTTCTCGCAGAACTGCTCGAGGTCGCGCTTGCAGGTATCGCAGGCGCCGCAGGAGTCCACCATGCACCCGACCCCCGCGAGGTCGCCCTCCTTGACCTTCTTGACCTTCTTCCCGACCCGGGCGACCCGCCCCACGACCTCGTGGCCGGGGACCATCGGGAAGATGGAGCCGCCCCATTCGTCGCGCACCTGGTGGATGTCGGAATGGCAGACGCCGCAGTAGGCGATCTCGATCTGGACGTCGTTGTCCCCCACGTCGCGCCGCGAGATCTCGAACGGCGCGAGCGAAGAGGTGGCGGTTTGCGCTGCGTAACCCTTGGTCTTCAGCATGCGGGCCCCCGTCGAGGTTGTCCCTCAAGCTAGGGAGGAACGGGCCGCTCCGCAACCGGGATGCTGGGGCGCCTGCCGGGGCGGCCGACACGTCAGCCGTGGCCGTTGCAGCCAGGGGCGCCCTAGCGAAGCCCCACCACGTTGTCGCCACCTGCACCGCCCTCCCACTCGGCGATGCGGCCGACCTTCCTCGCCACCTCGAGCCAGGTCTGGCCGGTGCAGCGCTCCACCTCGCGGGCCAGGAAGGCCTTGATGCGGTCGAAGTTCCACTCGAAGACGACGAGCAGGCCGCGCCCGACGACCGCGCCCTTCCTGCCGTGCCGCGCCAGGAGCCACCGGGGGGAGACGGCGAGGAGGTCGAATCGCTCCCGGCCCCTCACACCCAGCGCGCCGACCTCGAGCACGAGCGGCACCGCGAACTCGTCGGGCAACGGAGGAGCGTACCGGGCGAGGTCCGGGATCTCGTCGCTTCGGAGGGACTTCAGGCGCGCGCGCATTTGGGGGGCCGATCACGGGCCGGGCGGTCGCTTCAAGCGGACCATGCCATCCATCAGGTGCTCGAGCGCGCGCTCCGGGTCCTCGCAAAGCCCCGAGTGGACCGGCGAGACCTGGAGGACGGCGCTACGGGGCACGACGAGCCAGCGGAAGCGCCCCCGGCGCGGGGAATGGGAAGATCGAACTGGTCTGGGGGACAAATGCCGGGACGGCCAAGCTGATCGCCTACGCCGGCACGAGTGTCACTCCGACCACCATCCTGGACAATATTGGCTCCGGCGTGAGCGGGTGCTAGAATGACCGCCCTTCTGCCGAATGCTCA
>Ga0153915_10002179_pt1 | contig 17968 bp, 15 predicted proteins | sample Opewatmetagenome_2_FD_107003 | JGI IMG/M metagenome (GOLD analysis project Ga0153915, IMG submission 107003) | Freshwater wetland microbial communities from Ohio, USA - Open water 3 Core 3 Depth 3 metaG | ecosystem: Environmental > Aquatic > Freshwater > Wetlands | place: USA: Ohio, Lake Erie...
TAGGTGTAGCATCAAGTGATTATATACAGACTTTTCTTAACCAGCCCCATGATATTCAGCCTTATAAATTGAGCGGCGTATTATTAAGACTTGGCAGCCATGATGACACGTATGCACAAGCGCTGCAGATATTCAATAACAAAAATATGCGCAGTATCACAATGGATAAATTACAATCCGAATTTGTCCAAATAATGGAGATTCATAAGAATAAAATTAGCGCATTAGATGACATGTATAAATCAATCAAGACTAGCGACAAGGGTAAATCAAGTCTTATTGATGAAAATGGCAAACCGATTCAGGAAAATAATGAGAAGAAGACCCGTATGATACAGATAGGGATTGGGTCCAATAAGAAAATATTAAAAATATCCGAAGAGCATCTGCAGCAGATACAAAGGATGTGGCTGGATTCAAAATCATCTGATGAACCAGATGAGCCAATTGTCAGCTCTGATTAAAATGACTAAGCTTGTATAGAACTCGATTACTGTGATGTAATCAATCCCATAATCAATCTATATAATAGGAGAAGTAGATGTTTTATAGAGGGCAAAAAGTTCAGGTGATTAAAAGCAATGCTTCGAGAAAAGCTCATCCAAGAAAAGGTGATACTGGATATCTAAATAACATGTTTTTATTTCCGCGAGAAAAATTTATACTTACCGATATATTTTTCTTTTTATTCAATGGTAAAGAGCGCAAATCAGAACACAAGAAGTTCATATTAGATCTGGGTATGGATAAAGCAACAAAACATGCTATAAGGAAAGGAGCTAACAAATTATTTTTTATTTCTAAACCTCATATATGCTTAAACCCAATTATGATAAACACTATGCGATTTACTGCATTGGTCAGTAAGTCAAAAAGTAAAGATGCTAAATTTATACCCGATGCGGAAATGACCATACCACAGTTGATAGGCACCTATGGCGCGTGGCATGACATTACTGCTATACCTAAAAATACAAAGCATGCGCAGAAATCCATATTGGATGGATATTCAAAGATACCAATAGGTCAAATTAGAGGTGTGTCCAAGCCTGGCAAGCGCATCGATGTGTCCAACTATGAATTATATGCATGGATAAGATCCATGATTCCAATAATGTATTCTTTGGGAATAGGTTTAGGATCTTATTTTATGAATACTGGGAATGGACAAACTTCAGTAAGAGAATCGATATCTTCCGTATATGAAAGTGTAGTGAAATGGTTTTATACTAAAGACCAGAATGACGGCATAAGACTATTCAGTGACAAATTCAGTAAATATGTTCCTAATTCGCCAGCGAGAGACACACTAATAGCTGGATTGGCATGGTTTAGCGCATTACATTTTGTTGCGCTTGATAAAATGCAATCAAACACCATTCAATTTCTTGATGGCTTATCCACAGACAAAATACAACAGCTACACGGAGTTATATCTACTAAAATAAAAGAGCGCTGTCTATATGATTTTATAGATCTTGAACTAATGTCGCAAAGCTTATTTCTTGGCACTTCGGGAAATATGCATACTATTATAAGTTATTTTTATAGAAGTATATTTTATCATGCTAAGAGTAGAATATACTTAAACAAAATAAAGAATTTATTACCATTAACATGGGATATAGAAAAAATATCGCACATCATAGATATAGCTAAGATAAGTGCGAATGAGAGTAGTGCGTCTCTCGCCCGTGTCTTTGAGGAGATAGAATCAGATCTAATGAGAAAGGAGATAGTTCAGTAAAAAGTATTGTGAAAGGGTTTTTATTCTAGTGAGAACTAAAATAGTGATTTGAAAGTTAAAATGGATGATATACAATTTTTGATTGTCTAACCTGTAAAAAAGGAGAATTATCTTGAATACAATTATTGAGATGCGCACTCAACAGTTGATAAACGCCATAAGAGGCGAATTTGACAGATTAAACAATATAATTGGCGCTGGTCTTACAATTGAGACCAGAATAATGGAAGACGTGCTATGGATTACTCTAAGAGACAACATTCTTAGCCAATCCCTCACCATACCATTGACCACAATAACAAATACCGGGCTTGAGCTGGTCACAAATAACGACGTTACTCGCGTAGTGTGTGATTATTGGATTGAAAAAGAGCAGCTGCGTCTTAATTATTATGATATTATGCAAATAATTGTTTGTGATGATATCAGTCGCATAATGCACAACACCTATTCGGATCAGCCGCTGATATCCAAAATCATGCGGGCTTTTAAAACAAGTACTGCGCCGGTTATGATAAATACCACGCAGGGACTCGTAAATAAGGTCATCAATGAAATGCCATTGCATGAAACAGATATGAACAGCTGGGCAATGAATCATAGGCTTATTATTATTGATCCGTCGTTTGAATCACTTCGCGACCCAAATGAAAGGCTCGAATATCAAGTAGAAAAGAATAAGATATATTATGAGAAGTTTGGCTGGACTTCCATTGGATTGTCTGATGGCGTATTGGCTGACTCTAATACCATTCTTACCACTGATTTGAGAAAGCTCACTCCATTTGGCATTTATCACAATCCACAGAGAAATCTATATTCTACTCTTTGCATGAAGGGGGATGAGCTTCCCAAAATCAGAACAAAATCCATGCAGGAATTGATAGACAAAGGTATCAGTAGGAAGGGCTGGAACATGGTTACTGCCATCCTTGACACCCCGCTGAATTTCGAAGACCAAATCCTGGTGGACAGGCGTCACATGATCAAATTCCATAAAGTGGAAAAACGTTATATCATTTATGGGAAGCGCATAATGGTAAAAAAAGATGAAAGCATAAAGACCGGGGATGTGCTGGGAATATCAAACGATGGCACAGCCACTGTAATGCGAATGGTATGCGATGACGCTAAGGTTTTGGATGTAAAGCGTACTATTATGAATGTCGGTGGTGAAGTGGTGGACACAGCTATTGTTAAGGTAGGAGGACGCAGATTTCTCCGCGAAGGCAGTAAGTTCTCAAATCTTCACGGAAATAAGGGTGTCATCAAATTTGTAGACCTCGGCGTGGCTGTTGATCCGAGAGATGGAAAAGAAGTCCGTATCGATGTCATGATTTCCGCCAGAAGTATCGAGAAAAGAAAGAATTTTGGACAGATTCTCGAAGCTCTTCTGAACAACCTGCATGAAGAAGATGAACCTGTAGTGATGAGCGATGATCTGAACGTACACATGGATGTCGTGAGAGCCGGGCTGGAAAAGCATGGATTCCCTGGTGATGGTATGTGGCATATTGACACCTATTGTGGGGAGTTTGATGCTGTTGTAGGTAAGATGTTTTGGGGTGTCACCAAAGACCCTGAGGATCAGCTGTGGCATGAAGGTAGGACAAATTCCACGGACAATAGGGAGATAAGAACGTCTGGACTCAAGTTCAGCCACGTTGAAATGAAATCCCTTGTGACTCATTTTGGTCCAAACAATCCGGTGTGCAATGAAATATTGACGCACGCACAAGGTGTCCAGAATGTGAAAGACCAAATTAGGATTGTACAGGGCGCTGTTGGTGAGTTTGATAACAGGTATCCTATACTAACTGCTGACGCTGTGGGATTTGTGGATAGCGGATTAACCATATTTCATACCATAGATGCCATAAAAGGCAGTATACTGGATGAAGAATTCATGCCTGATGGATTTATAATACAGTTGCCGGCTCCGATACAGGCAGTGGTAAACAAATCCAATAAAGATGATTATATCATGAGTGTTCCGCAGGAAGTGAATACCGTATCGAATGAGTCTTATGTGTACGACAAGGTATTCGTGCCTAATAGTATGCTAAGAAGATGCTGGCATCATCCCAATGGTAAATGGGGGCTGAGCGTCATTGGTAATCTTATAAACAATGTCGTAAAAGCTGCCAAGATGTATATGCTTTCCAGCGATATAATGGATCATATTAGATTGGTCGCCGCAGTGGATAAATATTTCCGCGGCGTGTCAAAGATAATGGGCTCAAAGACAGGCGAATTAAGCACCTATTCCATGGGTATAAGATATCCATACTCTTCGAGGGCTACTGTAACACTTAGCGACACCTTGCCTGAAAATACAATTGAGATTCATGAGGATATGGCAAGAGATCTCGGAGTAAAGACCGGGGATGTTGTCATAGCTGAAAGATTTCCCTGCCTGGGATTTGTGTCTATTCGTCCACAGTATGTTAAGGTATCCAGAGACCCGCAATGCAAATATGTAATCAGGGTTTCCGGCAATTCTCTTGTCTCCATGACTTTGGATTTTGATGGAGATACTTTATTTATTGCGTCTTTCAAAACTCCTCAGGCAATAACAATGCTTAAGGATTATATGGCCAATCCGGATCCGTTATGCGATACAGAAATAAAGCGCATAAACGGCAAAAAAGTGCCTGGTTTTAGTGAGATGGGGCTTGATGATTTCAGCATAAGGGCATTCCCAAAGCCAACCGCTGATGAACATGCCGAGCTTGTCAGAAAAGCCACGGGTGTGAAATCTCATACCGGTCCTGTCATTGCACTTGCTTACAATCTAATGCGCATAGTGGAAGCAAATGTACCATACACCAATAAGAAGGCCCATGTCGAGTTGGAATTGTTGTTGGATTTCTTGGGTAATACCGTGTTCAAACAAAAACATGGTATTGAGTCTCTACAGGAAGCTGCCACTGACGCCATTTGTACCGGGGATGTAGAGCGTATGGTTGATCTGGGATTTAATCGTGAACCAAGTAAGCTGTTGTGCGACCTTATCAGAAAAGAAGCCAAGTCTACAGGAATAAGGGACTTGATATGGTATCACAACACAGTAGTAAAAGAAAATGGTGGTAGTAAGATTATAAATCGTATTGTGCGCATGAAGAATAGGCTTTGGTTTGCCACAAGGGCATCGATGAGTCCATTTAAAATGGTAGATCACCTCAAAGACAAACCTGTTGATTTGCCGAGCAAAATGATGCGTCACATTCTAACCACGCCTTATGAGAGAGCTTCTGACATATTGATGCGTAAAGAAGCAGAGAAAAATAATTTCCACGCCTTGGCGGAGATGATGACTCAGAATTTCAAAGACGCGGCTAAGGCGATGTTGGACTGGGTTGATAAGGCGCTAGTGCGTAAAGGCGCAGACCCTAAAGACGATGTGTTTGTCAACATAGGTGTTTTAGCAGCGTAAATTTAATAATGCAAATAAAAGAGGAGGATTTTTAGTATGGATGCAAATTTGATGGTACAGGTAGCAAAAGTTAGCGGTGCACCGAAGATTTCAGGAGAAGGTGATCAGAAGCAGGCATTTTTCTTTGTGCTTGCCAATCACCGAGCTCCTGACAAGAATGGTCAGTGGGTGGACAACTTTTCCAAGCTACCCGTATACGCGCTGGGTAAGAAGGCTGACGTTATCGAAAAGAACGTTGTAGATGGTCAGGAATTGACCCTCATAGGCCGCTTCCAGTCATGGGACCAGGGCAATAGTGTGCTGGGATTCGGTATGATTATCGATATTGCAGGTTCTATTTCGCTTGGTTTTAAACCCAAGACGGATAAAACCGTTCAGGCCGCACCTGCAGGCGGATTTCCTGGATAAAAGTAGGGGGCTTTAATGCCCCCGAAAAATTTTTTCACTTTTTTTATTTTTTATCTAGCAAAACTAGAAAAATATTCTATAATACATAGTTATGCGGTGACGTAGTATAGGGATACTTCGTTCAATTGATGAATAAAAAAGAACCCTATGCGCTTATTTCCCGCTAAATTTATAGGCATATAACTCAGTGATAGTAGTATAGGATCGTGGGTTAGCATCTCTTAGTGAGACTAACATCGAAAGCCTATGTCGAAGGTTCGATTCCTTCTATGCCTATACCATATTTATTTGATTTATAGATTTAGTGTTTGCACTTTTAGTGCTCATGAAAATCAAAAGAATTTGATTTAGTGTTTGTGCCTTTGGCACTCACCTAAATCTGTTTCACAGATTTAGTGACGTAGATAAGGGTTACTTCGTATGATAACAATCATATAACCAGGCATACCTCTCGTATGCACTACTTGACGCTCAATAAGTCCCCGGCCAGCGCTGGAGGCGTACGGGCATTCAGATCAGGCTTTGGACCTGGTCACTTATGAAGAATTACGGTTTGGGCAAACCGAAATTGACCCTTTTATAGCCGCTCGTTCGGCGATCCCTTATCGGATATTTCCTAAATTTTTATTTACAAAGGAGAATTACTATGACAAGATTTAATTCAGTTTCGAAAGATCCAATGGTAACCAAAAATTATGAAGGTGCAAAGGCATGGAATTTAGACGACGAAATGGCTCTGTATACCAGAGTGGTGACATGTCTGCTTCAGGATCAATTCTATACACCAGACTCAAATGACGAGTTGAACCGCATTAAATCCCTTATCAAAAAGGTATCTCCTGAATTTGTCGCTCAGCTGGCAGTATATGCAAGAGAGCAGATGTATCTGCGTTCAATTCCTCTTGTGTTATCCGTTGAGTTGGCAAAAATTCACAATGGCGACAATCTCATTCGAAGATTAACCAACCGCATTGTGCAAAGAGCTGATGAAATCACCGAACTGTTGAGCTATTATGTAGCTTCCAATGGTAAAAGAGAACGGGACTTTTGCATAATCAACGGCGAGAAAAAAGCTCTCCCTAATCGTACAAAGAAACGCATATTCAAGCTGTCAAAGCAGATTATGAAAGGTCTGCAGGATGCGTTTCACAAATTCGACGAATACCAGTTCAGTAAATATGATGCTGCTGATAAGGAAATCAGTCTGAAGGATGCCCTTTTCACCGTCTGCCCAAAGCCTCGTAGCGAACATGAGTCTGATCTTTTCAAAAAGATAGCCAATGATGCACTCAAAACAGCTAATACATGGGAATCAGCCTCGTCAGAAATGGGGCAGTCTGTTGCGGCTGAATCAAAGGAATTGGGGCTCAATGAGTCTCAAAGAGAAGCCCTGAAAGCCACAAAAGCTAAGGAAATGTGGGAAAAGAAAATTGAAGCCAAGGGAGCCGGTCAGCTGGGTTACATGGCTTTGATGAGAAATCTAATGAATTTCCTGAAATACGATGTTTCCATAAATCATATCAAACTGGTAGCTGCCAGACTTGCCGACGAAAAAGAAGTTGCAAAGTCAAAACAGTTCCCATTCAGGTTTGTTGCTGCATATCGCATGATAAGCGAGCATTTCGGTGTAAGCGCTCCTTTGCGATCATGGGGTGGTGGAAGACATCATGAGTATGCCCACAGACAGGAAGTAATAGTGCTTGATAAATTCAATGTGCCCCGGGCTATGCAATCCGTAAATAATCCAAAAGGCGTAATTCTAATGGAAGCCCTGGAAGAGGCAATAAAGCACGCTTGCAAAAATATGCCCTCATTCGACTGGGATACAAATGTGCTTATTGCAGCTGATGTGTCTGGATCAATGCAGCATCCAGTGTCTGAGAGAAAGAATGCCGAAGGCAAAGTGGTTGCCGAAAGCAAGTTGCTTTGCTATGATGTTGGATTGGCTTTGGCAATGATGTTACAATACAGATGCAAAGTGGTATCTTCAGGTATGTTTGGGGATAGTTATCTTGTGCTGCCTATGCCAAAAGATCAAATATTGCGTAATGTCGATGAACTTCGTAATATGGAAGGGACTGTTGGTTACTCAACCAATGGATATCTCGTCATTGATTACGCAATAAAGGCTGCTGAATCAGGTCTTATGTACGACAAGGTATTTCTGTTTTCGGATAACCAATTATGGACTAACCAGGATGACCTAAAACACATTGACACTGAGTGGAGGAAGTTCAAAAAGATAAATCCTAAAGCCAAGTTGTATATTTTTGACCTGGCTGGATATGGCACCACACCAGTAGATTTGAGACAAAATGATGTATATATGGTTGCCGGATGGTCTGATAAGATATTCGATATGCTAAAAGCCATAGAAGACGGCGGAAGCGTGATTGAGAAAATCAAGTCTATAAAGATATAATAAATTAGTAGTGGGTGCGAGTTAGTGGGTGACGTAGTATACGGCTACTTCGCTTAGAAAGCCCCTCGAAAGAGGAGCTGTGCAATGCTCCCTCGGGAGCGGTCTCCGTTTACGAATATTTCCCCACCACTTTTACAGGGATAGCTGAGATAACTTGGCTATCCTTTATTTTTCGGAAGAGCTATGATAGACCATATAATAAATTTATGGAATGTGTATACTGAACTTTTCTACGGTACAGTAGCTATTATCCTAATACTGATATCCCTATGGATAGGCTCTTTGAAATCAGTGCAATGGGAGCCTTTAGTGGTAAGTCCTATGATATTTGTATCACTTATTTGGAGTTTATATGAAAGATAATTGTGAAGATAAATCTGATGACCCATATGAGGACCCAGTAGTGGATTTACCTATATGGTTTGAACCATTAATTACATTACTTGCATTTATTATGTGTATATTAATAATCTATAGATAAAAGAGGCCGACATTATGTCAAAGGAGAATGAGGCTCGTTCGCGGTATTTTTTTACTGCGGACGAGCACTAGTTAATTATTTTCACGAAAATATAATAAAGTATTGCAATCGTCCATTTAAAGATGGAAACGAAATGCGCATGGTTATGATGGCAAATCATAACGAGGTAGTAAAGAAGAACGATACCACTATCCATGTAGGTGATTTCTCCTTCGGATTACCCATCGCTACACTACGAATTTTAGAGTCCTTAAATGGACACCACATCATGATACCCGGCAGTCACGACCAACCATTACTACGCATACTAAAAAAGGAAAACTTTCGCCACGGAGAATATGAAGGCGGGATATTCGAGTATCGTGGTCAAAGGGTTGAGACTTGGATAAAAAATAATCCAGTTATTGCAGATCACTATTGCCTAAGAACATGGGCAAGATCGCATTACAATTCCTGGCATGTCTATGGTCACAGTCATGGGAAGTTGGAGCCTATAGGGAAATCGTGGGACGTGGGAGTTGACAACAATAACTTTTATCCGGTATCGGAAGACCAACTAATAAAGATAATGAATGAGCGTCCGGATAATCCTAATCTAATAAAGAAAGGATAAACCATGGGTAATTTGAATGTATTAACTCCAAAAGATTTTGCTAAAGCTCATCACAAAATAGGATATAAGGAACTTGGATGGTCTTATGTAAGAATAATATTCACTCAAAATAATCTCATCATAACGGAACCCTTTCATAGTGATTTAGATAACGATAATTGTGAATACATAGTATGGAATGAAGATATTCCAATAGCGGAGTTCAAAGATTTTGATGATGCCCACGGTTTCGTCAAATCAAAAATAAATAAGGAGGGAGTAAATTTATGGGCAATAATAAAGCAGTTGCTCTTGGTGAAGATATTCAAGCTGTAGTAGAGGTAGAAGAAACAATACCCGCCACCAGCCCTGACCAGCGATTACATTACTTGGAAGAAATGGTTAAGCGGCACACAGATTCGTTAGATAGTTTATATTCCATCGTAAAAAATCTTAGGCGACCTAATATAGAGCCTATACCCCAAGTGGAAAAGCTGGATGAAGAAATAGACAAGGTAAAACCTGAATCAAAAATACCAGTTGGTACTACATTAGTCGGAGTTACCAGAGGTACTCCGTTTTGGTGCGTAGTAAGAGAGGATGGGTTTTATGTCGGTATAAATAAATTCGGCAGCCTGTCTGCTGCGGCAGAAAAAGTGTCCGGTGTGCGACGTAGCGGGCTAGCCTTCTGGAAGTTCTTTGAAGGAAAGTACAACGGAAAAAGTATAAAGGAAGTTTATAAAGGAGCCTAAATGACTCAGCATTTAAGCGCAGCAGAATTCAAAGATGTAGCAAAACTATTTAAAAACGATATATGCAGACAATGTGGAATCTGCAAAAATTTGAAGATGCCTGAATTTTGTGCGCATTATTTCGTTCAAAATGGTCAAAATTTTCTTACATACTTTATTATACTGCTGCACTATGTAAAAATAGAAAAACCAAAATTATATCAAGCGTTGATGTCACCGGAAGGTTTTTCCGCTTTGATATGTGACCCTGATATGTGCACAAATTACAGTGAGCACCGATGCAAAAATCCTGAAATGATAGCAGATTGTTATCAGCTATTCCAGTATCAAAATGGAGCCGACTTAGATGAGGTAGTCTCAAGAGAAATAGCAGAAGATTGGGATGAAGACATGTATGAGGAGTTGTGTCGGGAGTTGGATGTAACTGCACATGAAATGTACAAATTGTCAAAAAAAAGAAAGAAACGATTATTCAAAATAGGTAGATCTGCATTGTCAAAATTGAAGAGCTTACAAAATAGAAAGCAGGCATGCGGATATACCTCCATAAAAACATTGCCAAAACCGAAAAAATCATTGATATCTACAAAATGGTTCGGTCGGGAAGGGTTCGATGATGTCATAAAAAATATATTGGAAGGGACTTACAAGCCTTAATGAAAATAACAATAGGGAACAACATATCTCTAACTGATGTGCATCCACAAATAAAAGCATTCTTCATTCAAAATTTAACATTTAATAACCCACTTTATGAAGATGCTGTAAAACATGGTAGATATGTGGGAAGAATTCGCCCAACTTTGAATATGTATACGTCTACTCCGCATGGAATAACCATTCCCAGAGGTATGCTCCAAGTAGTTGAAGATAGTCTTATAAGCAAAGGTCTTGTGAATGAGATAGTGGATGAGCGTGTATTGCTTGAGCCACTTGACTTCCAATCAAAAATAGTATTGCGTGATTATCAGGAAACTGCCAAAAGAGATATATTACGTCATCCAAATGGCATATTAGTTGCGCCAGCAGGCTCAGGCAAAACCATAATGGGGCTTGATTTGTTTGCGACACTAAGACAGAGAACCATATGGATTACGCATACAAAGCGGCTGCTCAATCAGGCAGTTGACCGCATAGTCGCTATGACGGATATACCCAAAAAAGAAATTGGTCTGATAGGTAATGGGAAGTGGTCAGTCGGTGATAAAATAACCGTGGCATTGGTTCAAACATTAGTGCGCAATCCCGATAAGTTATTAGAGCTTGGAAGGGAATTCGGATTGGTTATAGTTGATGAATGTCTAGTATCTGGTAGCGAAATACTTATGTTAGATGGTAGTATAAGAGACATAAAAGATGTTAAAGATGGTGAAGTAACCACATTTGGTAGTATCTCCAATAAATTTTTTCGTATATCAAATAATATAATAAATTTGAGAGGAAATTGGGGCGAAATAAAAGGAACTCCTACACATAATTTACCATATTTATCAAAAGATAATCTTAAATCTGTAAGAAAAGATAAGATTCAATATGCCCCAGTAGTTGATGTTGATATTAACATGGGCACCATGGAAAATATAAATGTAGGAGATTTTTTATTAATCAAAGAAGAATTCCAACACGTGGTTAAACACACTGTAGGCAAAGAAAAATCCAGGCTATTAGCCTTAATAGCATGTGACGGTCATGTAGAAAAACACTTAAGCTGCTTACAGATAGGTGTGTCAAAGGATGTGAATTGGTTTATAGATGAACTGACCAATAATACAAATTTTGTTGAAGATAGTGATATAAGGATAAGTAAGTGTAAAAGAAAAGACACCATAATCAGATGCTATTCTAAAGAAGCTATTGCTTATGTAAATCAGTATGTTCCTGCTGGAAAAAAATCTAGAATAATCAAAGTTCCATCTATAATGTTCAATGCTTCTAAGGAAGACATTGCCAATTATTTACAAGTAGTGTTTGATACTGAAGGAGCTGTTACCAACCAAATAACACTGACCATGGCATCTCACGAATTTATCCATGAATTAGTATTTCTATTACGTAAATTTGGCATAGTTGGAAGATTAATACCTATAAAGCACAAAGACATGCTACGCATATCTATGAGCGGTTATGATGCATTAAGATTTTATAAATGTATTGGATTTTCTATAAGAAGAAAACAAAAATTATTAAAAAAATTATTAGGTAATACACGTACTTTTCGTAGAACAGTGCTATATAAAGGCATTAAATACAGATGTGTTGAAGTGTTGGAAAAGCAAACTGTAAATGAACCAACCACGGTCTATGATTTTACCACAGACCAACATTTATTTATTGCTAATGGGGTATTGAGCTCCAATTGCCACCATATTCCCAGCACAACTTTTACTACAGTATTAGGCTATTTCTATTCCTATTACTTATATTCGTTGACCGCCACACCTTACAGAAGGGATAAGTTAGAGTCCCTTATGTTTGCAGCAATAGGAAATGCAAACGCAAGAATACACAGAGATATAGTGAAAGACGCGGGTGGAACCATAACCCCTTCAGTGATAGTGCGAAATATTCCTTGCCCAGTGGTTGAGCATAACGATTATCATGCTATTATAGAGGATTTCGTATTGGCTAACGAAGCGCGTTCTAATATAATAGCTGCAGATGTTATAAGAGAGGCAAAGCTTGGTAATTATTGTATAGTTATATGTACTCGCAAATCTTATTGCGATTTATTATATAATCTAATTTATCCTGCTTGGAATAAAACAGGCGTGGCGAATGGTGACCAGGGAGATAAGCACAATCGCGAACAAGTAAGTCGTCTTGAAAATGATGAGATTTCGGTATTGATAACTACTTTTGAGTTGCTCGGTGAAGGGTTTGACGTTCCGAAACTTAACCGTGGATTCATTGCTTTGCCATTCAGAGAAAGAGTTCGGGTGGAGCAAGCCGTTGGTAGAATACAAAGAACATGTGAGGGTAAGCATGATGCTGTCCTCTATGACTATGTAGATACTAATATAGGTATACTAAACAACCAGTTTCGCACAAGAAGCTTCGTATATGAGCTACTTGGTATGGAGGTACAATAATGTCAAACAGACAAACATGTCCCATATGTAAAACAGAATATAGTGAAAGTATAGACCCATGGGAATGCTCTCTTATAAATAAAAGAGGTAAATGTAAAGAATGCATTGTAAAAGAAAAAGGGTTGATAAAAGTTGGTACTCATTATGTACCATGGGATTATCAAAATAGTATAGAATTTGAAGGGCAAGAAGCTTCTAAAGATGCGGAATATTACGAAGATGTTAATGCAAGTTTGCCTAGAATTTCATGGGATGAACATTACAAGAAATGGAAACTTGAATTTACTGGGGCGGATTTTGGAGGATACGATTGCCAAAACTTTGTATGGTATTTTGATACGAAAGAGGATATAATTAACGCTATGCTATCATAGTGATAAATATGTAGAGTAAAGAAATAGCCTGCGGTGGAAGTCTATTCTAGCCAGAAGGAGTATTGAATTAAATGAATTTAAGTATTAAAACCTCAGTAAAGATGTCTTCAGTGAAGTCGCCATTAGGGGTGATAGAAGATAGTCTAATCAGGATGCCCAAAGCAGTAAGAGATAAATCAGGGTATCAAACCGGCTCATTTTTGAAACTCAAATCAAAAGATAATAAGGATATATTTCTTCAAGTAACGCACGCATATAAAAATGACACAGACGTAGATCCTGAATCTGTGTATGTCAGCGATTCTACTTACGAGTTATTGGCAATAGCTCCAATATCCATAGTCAATCCCGCAGAAGATATATTATTGGGATGTGACCCCGAATTTTTTCTTATCGATAAAGAAACAGGCAGACATATATCTGCCAGTCATTTCTTTCCTCATTATGGTCAGATAGGCAGCGACCTGGGGCTTGCAGAATTACGACCACGCCCAAGCATGTCAGTAAGCGAACTTACCAATAATTTGAAGCATTTGATACATGAAACTTCAAATCATCTAAAACAAAGAATACCATACAGAAATAGAGACATCAAATTAATTGCAGCATCTGCCAATAATGGAGTTGCAGCAGGATTTCATGTGCATTTCGGCATACCTGATAAATTATTGGATAGGTCGAAAGAATCAGATATCATTTTATTCAAAATAGTCTATCTACTGGATTACTATGTCGGCATATTATCCGTATTACCCGAGGGTAGTGAAGACGCTTACAGACGAACAGCTAGCTATAGCTTATATGGTAAACCATCTGATTTTAGATGCAATATAAACACATTGGAATACAGAGTACCTGGTGGTCATTTGCTTAGACATCCATTATTGACTGCGGGTCTTTTTGCATTAAGCAAAATTGCAATGAAAGATATCATGAGCAGGATGAGTCAATACACGGATGGTTTCAAAAACGCAGACAAACTAAAGCGATACGATGCGTTAAAAGACATGTATCATAGTGTTCCTGAAAGAAATGACGTATATGCGTCTATTGCGACTCAAAATCCAACTTCTGCCCTAAAACATGCAACTAAAATACATGATGACTTTACTAAAATGATAGGGTACAAAGAAAACGAACCATATGTTACGGCTTATTTTAATTATATAATAGGGCTATTTGAGAACAACAAAAAATTTACCGCAAACATGGAAGAAAACTGGAGGAACTAATACACCATGAGGGATAATAGGCATAAGTGGAATTTCATAAAACACCCGGCAAAGGAAGTTTTATCCGCCGAAGAAGTGAGATACTGGAAAACTTCTTTGTCAAGACTACTAAAGGTAGGAATTGAATTTGAATTCAATCTACCTGAACAAAAGGGTATATGCAAAGGTACTGATGTGCATTGTCCTTGCGTCCATATAAGCGAGGGATGTTGGAAAGAATGTATAAACATCGAGAAATGCAAATTGGTAGCATGCTACGACACATGCGGAAATAAGACAGAAGACTGTAAAAAAGATAAATGCTCTTCATGTAAAAAATACGAGTTCAAGTGCTTGTCTACTAATTGTGTAGAGTTCCTGAGTAAATGTTTCATTTGCGACTCGTTTTCAAGAAGTTGTAGTAAATGCAATAAAAAATATAATGCGAAGAAAGATCCGAATAATATCAGAAAAATCTTCACGGATCAATTAGAGCCAACCAATTCGTATGGCATTGTAAATCAATCCGGCGTAGTAAGTATAACTCAGGATGGATCTTTGTCCGGTGATAAAGGCGCCGAGATTATAACTGTTGGTCGCCGTGTGGATTACTGGGAATTTTACAACATGGTAAAGAGGATACTGGATTTGGCTGACTCTCACGGTGCGTATGTGAATGAAAGATGCTCAAGTCATATGCATTTATTGACCAGTTATTATGATGAGACAAGCAGTGGTGGGGCTGCAATAAACGAATTGGAAAGGAACATGCCTGAGATAATCGTTGCCAATTTCCACCAGCTGTGCAGAAAATATCAGAATGCAATAACATGGATGACAATGGCACTGGATAAATCAAACGCATTAACAAGATGGGAGAAGTTCAGAGTATCTGTCCTTGATGTGTCGCCTATAGTAAGATCCATGCATGATGTCTGCAAGTTAATAATGGAAAAATCCGTAAAAATATCCGGCAACAACAGAGACAAATATGGATGGGTGAATTATAAAAACTGTAAATTTAAGAATGACGGCAGCATTGGTCTATTCCATATAGAGATGCGAGTGGCAGACAGTACGATGTGCCCAAGTTATTACGCAGCAGTGGCATGCCTGTTCTATGCATTGATAATAAAAGCGGTAGAGATGAGTCGATATGGTGTTCTAAATGTTGGTAATGACACATGGATTGCCGAATCCACCGCTATAAAAGAAGCCATGATGAATAATGGCAATCTGTCGTATGAGTCCAAAAGAGTATCCAATACCGAAAATCTCTTGTTGTATAGGGATATGCTTGTTTCGCAAAGCTATGATATGCTTGAACAGTTAAAAAGTATATTGATAAAGCTGGGACCAGCGTATGATGTGTTGGTTAAATTGTCAAAAATGCCAGTTGCGTTGAGACGTGTTGAAGGATACAAGTGGCACGAAATAGAAAACGATATAGCTGTGACAATGAGAGACTCGGACCAACTGGAATTCAGAATGAATGAAGTCATTGATATGCGATATATCAACGAATGTAATTCAGTGGACGAATGGATAAAGGGTGTCAGCGAAATAATCAACGACATAAAAGGGCCTGACGAAATTGAATTGTCAGTGCGAGACATTGAATCGTTCGTTGAAAATAAAATGCGCGAAGGTGAGATCATATGGTCAAAAACCATAGGCGCAATAATAACTATATAGGAGGATTACATGTGCGGTATTTTTGGTGTTGTTAATTATGGCGGGAAGCTTTTGATCAGCGAAATAGGTCAGGTAAAGCAAATAGTCGCTAATCTTCTGGATGTCTCAGAATGTAGAGGCAGAGATGCATCCGGCATTTGCGTAGTAAGTGGCGACAAGGCACTGGTATTCAAAGATCACGTCAGGGGCGGAAAGCTAGTTGAAGATCCGGCATATAAGAAAATAATGGAGTCTATTAAATATGACAATAACTTCAGATATATGTTTGGACATACCAGGATGATGACCAAAGGGCATTATAGATTCAATGTAAACAATCATCCAATAGTTGTCGATAAGATAATTGGAGTGCATAATGGATGTATCAGTAATGATGATGACATATTCAACGTGGACAAAACGCTCAAACGTATAGGTCAAGTGGATAGTGAGGTTATCTTTCAATTACTGAATAAGTTTATGAAAGAGGACCCAAATATTGAAGAGGCAATAAAGAAAACCTATAAGGCATTAACTGGCAGTATGCATGTAGTTTTTATACACACCGACTACAAAAAATATCTGAATATATTTACAGGCGGAGAAGTCCATTTCGTAAATAACAAGCGAAAAAGCATCATGGCGTTTGCATCGTCATCTCATATACTCAACAGGGCTGTGCAAGGGTTCGAACTTTTCAGGGATAAATCCGATAGTGTGGAATTGAAATTTGGTAGCGCCTGTAGAATAGACACTTCCAACGGCAAAGTGCATTTGTTCAGTGTACGGGAAAATGTCACCGCTGCATTTAGTGCTGCTGCAAGTAGGTATGATCTCTCTGATTACGAATGCCCAGATTAAGGAGTATTTTATGCATAATAAAGTAAGGGAGTATTGGGATAAACAATATGCAAGTCAGATAGTTGTCAATGTGATCAGGAAGTCTGATTTGTTTCCCTGTATAGCTATCTTAAATAATATTGATGGTATAACTACAGAAATGGCATTAGACGCAAAAATCATAAATGCTAAGTTTGCCGAAGGTGATGTACCTGTAAAGATTATGAATTTATTTCCAAACAGCGCCTCTGCTGCAACAAATAATACGAATGGTAAATCATCTACTACCCAGTTGCACTGCACGGGTGGTCAAATTATATTCAAAGATAAGTACGTATCTGAAAATATTGTACGAGTAGCTGATATACCACCGATAAAAACAATAATAGATATGTTGAACGATGGATGCAGATATGTCAATTTCAGTATGGATATAGTAAAAGCAAAAAGAGCTGCAGTATTAGATGGGCTGAGCGCCAGGATCGATAACATCTGTGGAACTTTTTATTCGCACCACAAGGTGCTGTATTACAAATTAATAGATAGATCATTCTTATTGGATGTAATATCCGTAAGTTTCTATAAGCTAAATGAGATAATATCCATATTCAATTCAACAAAGTCTGAAGGAATAGTTATGGAGATAACTCTTTTGAATTCCATGACAGATTGGCACGTGATGGTAAACAATGGATATTATTTTACTACTAGAATAGCTTTCTCAAAATATAAGGATAATCTATTTGTGGTAGATGGAGAAATGCTAAACTTTGCGAAAGGGACTTCAGTGAGTAGTGTCTTAGATGTGATAACTAATGAGATGCAAAGAAATTCACCAGATGATTCGTATATAAAAAATTATAAGGAGATGATCGTATGTGCGGAATAGTTGCAATGTTGGCTTTTGGGTCATATAATAAAAAACAGGAGATGGTCAGGCAA
>Ga0153915_10002180_pt1 | contig 17966 bp, 15 predicted proteins | sample Opewatmetagenome_2_FD_107003 | JGI IMG/M metagenome (GOLD analysis project Ga0153915, IMG submission 107003) | Freshwater wetland microbial communities from Ohio, USA - Open water 3 Core 3 Depth 3 metaG | ecosystem: Environmental > Aquatic > Freshwater > Wetlands | place: USA: Ohio, Lake Erie...
CCGAGCTCACCGTCGCGACCGACGAGGCGAGCGTCTTCGCGTCGCGGCGGCCGGACACGCTCGTCACCTTCGACTTCGATCGCCGGGAGCGCGCGGCGGAGCAGGCGAGGGCGTTCGCGGCCCTGCATCCGGTTGCCGCCGTGGTGGGCGTGGACGACGACACGGCGGTCGTCGCCTCCGCCATCGCCGCCGCGCTCGGCCTGCCGGGCAACCCGGTCGAGGCGACCGTCGCGGCCAGGGACAAGCACCTGCAGCGCATGGCGCTGGCCGCCGCCGGGGTCCCGGTCCCGCCGTTCCGGCTGCACGCCCTGGAGGAGGCGCCCGAAGCCGTCGCCAGGAGCACCGCCTACCCCTGCGTCCTCAAGCCGCTGTGCCTTTCGGCCAGCCGCGGCGTCATCCGCGCCAGCGGGCCGGAGGAGTTCGTCGCCGCGCACCGGGCGCTCGCGGCCGTCCTGACCAGCCCGGACGTCGCCGCCCGCGGGCGGTCGTCGCGCTCCTACCTCGTCGAGTCGTTCGTTCCAGGGCCCGAGGTCGCGCTTGAGGGTCTCGTGGACGCCGGCCGGCTGCGGGTGCTGGCCCTGTTCGACAAGCCCGATCCGCTGGAGGGCCCGTATTTCGAGGAGACGATCTACGTGACGCCGAGCCGGATGGACGAGGGGACCCAGCGCCGGCTCGGGGAGTGCGCCGAGCGGGCGGCGCTGGCCATGGGTCTCGTCACGGGGCCGGTCCACGCCGAGCTGCGCGTCAACCAGCAGGGACCGTGGCTCATCGAGCTGGCCGCGCGGCCGATCGGGGGGCGTTGCGGCCGGGCGCTGCGGTTCGGCGACGCTGGCGACCTCGTGTCACTGGAGGAGCTGATCCTGCGGCAGGCGCTCCGCATGCCGATCGCGACCTTCCAGCGCGAGCCGATGCCGGCCGGGGTGATGATGATCCCGACGCCGGGCGCGGGCGTGCTGAAGGAGGTCCAGGGGGTGGAGGAGGCGCGCCGCACGCCGGGAATCGAAGCCGTGGAGATCACCGCGCACGTCGGCCAGCGGCTCGTGCCGCCGCCGGCCGGGTCGCAGTACCCGGGCTTCATCTTCGCGCGCGCCGGGACGCCGGCCGCGACGGAGACGGCGTTGCGGCAGGCGCACGGACGGCTCCGGTTCGTGCTTGCAGCCGGCGAGGCCTGAGCGATCGTGCCACTGCTCCTGATGGAAGGCGATCTCCGCCGCGTGTTGCGGATGCGTGAGCTGATTCCGGCGATGCGCGACGCGCTGGCGTGCTTCTCGCGCGGCGACGTGGTGCAGCCGGTGCGACCCACGCTCAGGATCGAGCCGGCGGGCGGCTACTACTCCGTGATGCCCGCCCACATTCGCGACGAGCGGGGCGGGGCGTTGGGGATGAAGTCCGTGACGTTCTTCCCCTCCAACGCCGGCGGCCCGCACCCCACGCACCTCGCCACGGTGCTGCTGCTGGACCCGGCCACCGGATCGCTCGTGGCGCTCCTCGACGGCCGCCTCATCACCGAGATGCGCACCGCGGCCGTGACGGCGGTGTCCGTGGACCTGCTGGCGCGCAAGGAGGCGCGGCACCTGGCCATCCTCGGCTCCGGCGTCCAGGCGAGGAGCCACCTCGAGGCCGTGGGGCTGGTGCGGCGCCTCGAGTCGGTGAAGGTCTGGTCGAGGACCGCGGCGCACGCCGAGGACTTCGCCCGACAGATGGCCGGAGCCGTGGCGTGCCGGGTCGAGACCTCGGCGAGCGTGCGGGACGCGATGCGGGGAGCCGAGATCGTCGTCGCGGTGACCGCGGCCACCGAGCCGATCACGGACGCCGCATGGCTCGAGCCGGGGATGCACCTGTGCGCCGTGGGCTCGTCCGCACCGGACATGCGGGAGCTGGACGCGGACACCGTGGCCCGCGCCCGTGTCTTCGTGGACTCCCGCCGCTCGGCCGAGGCGGAGGCGGGCGACCTGCTGCTCGCCCGGAAGGAGGGCCGCATCGGGCCCGACCACGTCGTCGCGGAGCTGGGCGAGGTGGCGGCAGGGGCTCCAGGTCGGCGCGCGGCCGATGAGATCACGCTGTTCAAGTCGCTCGGCCTGGCCGTCGAGGACGTCGTGACCGCGCGCCTGGCGGTCTCACGCGCGATGGAGCTGGGGATCGGCACGTCCGTGACGCTGTAGCACCTCGGTCGCGAGGAAACGCAGTATGCTCGCCGCACTGTGCTCGCTGCTGGTGGCACTGGCTCCGCAGGACACCCTGCGCGCGTCGTACGCCGACGTCGTCGTGGTGGCGCCGGACTCCGCCGCCGCCAGTCGGGTAGCAGCGTTCGTGGATACCGGGTACGCGAAGCTGCGCGCCTACACGAGGTACGACCTCAACACCCTGATGAACCGAATCCACACCAATCCCGATGTGCACCATCCGCGTTACCTGTACGAGGCCCTCCCGCCGGAGCGGATGTGGGTGAAGGGTTGGCGGGGCGGGCTCACCGCCTGGAACCACTCGCAGATCGCGAGCACCCTGCTGCCCGGCCTCTCGATGGACTCGGCGAGGGCGGGCAACCCCGCGCTGGCGATCCTGTGGCATGAGCTGTCCAACGGCTGGGCGAACGTGTTCGTGGACTACCGGGGCCGCGACACCAACCTCCCATGGTGGTTCGCCAGCGAGGGGCACGCCGGCTTCTGGAAGCAGCACATCCTCACCGACCGGGGCGTCCCGGCCGAAGCGGCGCGGGAATACGCGGTCGCGCTCGGGCACTATGAGCGCTACCTGCGGGACCCGGGCTGCGCCGCGCGCAGCGGGGCAGAGCGGTGCGATCCGGGGAGCGTCACGCACGTGATGCTCGAGAGCCTGTGGCGCTCGCACGGCTGGGTGCCGTTTCGGGCGGTGTACGATGCGGTGCAGCGTGGCGCGTTGCTGTTCGCCACGGACAGCGACGGACGCGAGGCGACCGGGCGGATCGCGTTCCTGATGTCGCGCGCGGTCCGTCGGGACGTGACGCCCTGGCTCGAGGCGCACCACCTGGCCGTCCCGCCCGGGTGGGTGGCCAGGATCCGCGCCGGCGGCTGGCCGCCCGACACCATCCCGACCGCACGCGATCTGGGGCCAGCCGCACTCGGCAATCCGTAGCCGGAAGCGGACGGTGTCCCCTGCACGGAGCGGAGCGCCCCGGCCGGGCGCGCCGGTGCAGAAATTGCCCTTGAAATCGTAGCGAGCGGGTCCCGAAAGTGGCCTGCGCGGAGGGTGCGCGGAGGCACCCAGGGGGCTTATCTTTGGCGCGGACGTCGACCATAAGGGGGTCATCGGTGCCGCAGATCTGGATCGACGGGAAGTACTACGATAGCGATCAAGCCAAGGTCTCTGTGTTCGACCACGGCCTGCTGTACGGCGACGGCGTGTTCGAGGGCATCCGGGCCTACGGCGGCAAGATCTTCCGCCTCAAGCAGCATCTGGACCGGCTCTATGCCTCGGCGCGGGCCATCTGGCTGGAGATCCCGATGACGCAGGACGCCATGGCCGAGATGGTCATGGACACCATGCATGTCAACAAGCTCTCCGACGCGTACTTCCGCCTGGTGGTGACGCGCGGCGTGGGCGACCTGGGCCTCGACCCGCGCAAGTGCTCGAAGGCGACGGTGTTCTGCATCGCCGACAAGATCGGGCTGTTCGCGGCGGGCGCGGCCGAGCGCGGCCTGACGATGATGACTGCGCCGACGCCGGTGAATCATCGCGAAGGGCTCAGCCCCCGGGTCAAGTCGCTCAACTACCTCGCGCACATCCTTGCGAAGATCGAGGCGATCAACGCGGGCGTGGACGAGGCGCTGATGCTCGAGTCCACGGGTGAGGTAGCCGAGGGTGTCGGGGAGAACGTCTTCTGTGTTGGCAACCACACACTGCGCACGCCGCCGGCGTACGCGGGTATCCTGCGAGGCGTGACCCGCGACGCTGTGATCGAGATCGCGCGCGGAGCGGGCTACGATGTGCGTGAGGAGTCGCTCAACCGCTATGACCTCTACACGGCGGAGGAAGTGTTCCTCACCGGCACCGCGGCCGAGGTGGTGGGCGTGATCAAGCTCGACGGCCGCAAGATCGGCTGCGGCTCCGTGGGCAAGGTCACGAAAGACCTGGCGGCGCGGTTCAAGGAGCTGGTCGCCCGGGAGGGCTGAGGGTTCTGCGGAGCGGCCGGTGGATGGGGAAACGCTTGACCCTGCCGCCGGCCGCTTGGCATATTGGAGGATCACGTCAACCTCGGATCAGGGGCCTCCTCAGGCCGTTCGTGCCGTCCTGGAGCGGTCGGGCCCTCTTTCGTACACGCGCTGCCGAGGCACCGCTCATGAGCGCAGTCGGGGAGAGACGCTGAAGAGGCTGTGTGTGCTGGCCCTGATCGGGCTTGTCGGCTGCGCGCACCGGGGCGCGGGCGGAGGGCCCGAGCCGGTCGCGCCGGAGCAGGCGGATGCGCAGTTGGCGGCGGCCTCCGACTCGGGGCCGCCGGTCGCGGCGGCGCCCGCGGCCGACAGCGCCGGCGCCTCTTCCAGCCAGGCGGCAACTCCCTCTCCCTCGACGACCGTCTCACCAGCCAAGCACGACACCAGCACCGACGCGGCGTTCCTCGATACGCTGCACACGCTGACTGCGGACTCCGCCCTCGCCACGCGTCCCGCGCCGCCCGCGGCGGCGGCGCGCCCCGACAGCGCGCCGCTGATGGCCCCGCACGTGCTGGCGGCGGTGACTGCGACCGCGCCGGGACCCGCGCCCGAGGCCGTGGCGAGGTGGGACATCGAGGTGGACCGCTACGCCGCGAACGATCGCGTCCAGTACTACCTCGACTACTTCCGCACCCGCGGGCGCGACCACTTCGAGGTGTACCTCGCCCGACTCGGCCGGTACGAGGCGCTGGTGCGCGCGAAGCTCCAGGCGGCACGCCTGCCGCAGGACCTGGTCTATCTCGCTGTGATCGAGAGCGGGATGAACCCCAACGCCGTGAGCCGGCGCCGCGCGGTGGGCATGTGGCAGTTCATAGCGGAAACCGGCCGGCGCTACGGGCTCACCGTGGACCCGTGGGTGGACGAGCGGCGCGACCCGTGGCTCGCCACCGACGCGGCGATCCGGATGATCTCCGAGCTGAACGACCGCTTCGGGTCACTGTACCTGGCTGCGGCGGCCTACAACGCCGGGCCCGGGAAGATCCAGCGCGGCCTGAACCGGTACGACTTCGGCGAGGTACAGCACAACGACCTGTACTTCGCGCTGGCCGACGAGCGGTTCCTGCGCCGTGAAACACGGGACTACGTGCCGAAGCTCATCGCGGCGGCCCTGATCTGCAAACAGCCGGAGAAGTGGGGGTTCGACCACATCGAGCGGTGGGACCCGCTGCGCTTCGACTCGATGCGGGTTGCGGGCGCGGTCGGGCTGGACGTGCTGGCGCGCCTCGCGGATACGACGCTGGAAGGGATGGAGGACCTGAACCCGCAGCTGGTGCGGGACGTCACACCCCCCGGCCGGACGATATGGGTGAGAGTCCCGGTCGGACGGGGCGATTCCGCGGCCGCGCGCCTGGCGGTGCTGGCGCCGCAGCGCCGGCTCACCCACGTGGACCACTACGTCTCGCGCGGCGAGACCCTGGGCCAGATCGCGATGATGTACCACGTGTCGGTGGACGACATCCTGGGGGCGAACCGCGGCGTGCGCGCGCGGAGCCTGCGGCCCGGTCAGCGGCTGGTGATCCCGACGTCGGGGAGCCGGCGGGCGGCCTCGGTCAGCTACGCGAGCGCGGCGCCGCCGCGCCGCGCCGCCGCAACCAGCCGGCCCGGCTACCTGCTGTCCACGGCGGCGCGCCTGCCCGAGGGCCGGTCGAGGCGCGTCCACATCGTGCAGCCAGGCGAGTCGCCCTGGACGATCTCGCGCCAGTTCCAGGTGCCGCTCGACGCGCTTCTGAAGGAGAACGGCCTGAACAAGCGGAGCCTCATCAAGCCGGGTCAGACCATCCGGATCCCGAGCTAGCTCCGCTCCGGCCCGGGGCGGCCGGTTCGCCACGCGCCGGACCGCCCGCCCGACTTCGCCACCAGTCTCACCTCGCCGATCACCATCCCGCGGTCCGCGGCCTTCGCCATGTCGTAGATGGCGAGCAGCGCGACCGTGCACGCGGTCAGCGCCTCCATCTCAACGCCGGTCTTGGCCTCCACGCGGGCTTCGGCGCGCACCCGCACGCCCGGCAGCCGGGGGTCGAGCTTCGCCCTTACGGCGACATGCTCCAGCGGCAGCGGGTGGGCGAGCGGGATCAGCTCCGCGGTTCGCTTGGCGCCGGCCACCCCCGCCAGCTCGGCCACGCCGAGCACGTCCCCCTTGGCGACCCGGTTCGCCTTGACGAGCGCGAAGGCGCCCCGGCTCATCGTGATCGTCCCCTCGGCGACGGCGCGTCGCGCCGTCACCGCCTTCGCCCCGACGTCCACCATGCGCGCGCGGCCCTGGCGATCCACGTGCGACAGCCGCGCGGATCCTCGCAGGGTGGGAGGCCGGCGCGGCTTCTTCACCCGAGCCGCCCCGCGAGGCGTCGGGTCAGGTCCGCCACTATCAGCTGCGGATTCACGTTGCCCCTGGCAAAGCGGCCGGCCCGCTCGATCTCGCGGATGGCCTCGAGCAGGCCCGTCGCCGGCGGCTCCCCGCGGCCGGCGCCGGGGTCGCGCAGCCGCTCCGCGAGGCGGTCACGGAGCAGCTCGCCCGCCGCCGCCAGCGTTGCCGAGAAGTCTCCGCGCCCGCCGTACGGCTTGACCCCCAGCGCATAGCGGAAGCGGACGCTCGCGCCGTGCGCGGCCGCGTCCAGCAGCGCCTGCGCCTCGGCCACGGTGGAGTCGCCGCGGGCGCCACCCATCGCGAGCGCCGCGCCGATCGAGCCGCCGGCCAGACCGGCCCGGTGCCGGGCCTCACCCTCGGCCAGCGGGGGGTCGGGCACCTCGGCCAGGAAGCGCACCACGTCGGCCGCCTTGAGCCGCCGCACCCGGAGCTGCACGAGGCGCGAGCGGATGGTGGGCAGGAGCGAGGCCGGCTCCGCGGCCGTGAGGACGAAGTGGGTATCGGGAGGCGGCTCCTCCAGCACCTTGAGCAGGGCGTTGGCCGCCTCCTGACTCGACGCCTGCGGCACCAGGCGCTCCGCCTCCCCCACCACGAAGACCTTGGCCCGTCCCATCGCCGGCCGCATCTGGGCGCGCCGGTGCAGCACGCGGACCAGCGGCAGGTAGATGCCGGCCATGCCATCGGGCCGCGGGTAGAGCGGCTGCTCGCGCCGCGCCGCCACGGCCTGGGCCAGCAGCTCTTCCGCCTCGTCGGCCTGCTTGTCCTCGTCGCCCTTGGGACGGACGATGGGGAAGAACCAGTGGATGTCCGGGTGCTGGAGGCCGGCCGCGAGACGGCAGGAGTGGCAGCCTCCGCAGGGCTCTCCCGGTCCCGCTTCGCAGAGCAGGCCGGCGGCGATCCACAGTCCGAGGCGCTGCTTGCCGACGCCGGGCGCACCGGCGAGCAGGAGCGCCGTCGGCAGCCGGCCTGCGCGCATGGTTGCGGCGAGCCGCGCGCGGAGCTCCTCGTGACCGTAGACGGGGTGGACGTTCACGCGCCTAAATACTGTTGTCAGGTGGGCAGAGGGCAAGGTGACCTCTGCCCACTACGCGACTTCCCTCTGCGCCAGTGGCGACGAGAACCAGTGTCGGGTCCGGTTGCAGGCCGAGCAGACCGACAGCATGACCGGCACCTCGACCAGGACGCCGACCACGGTCGCCAGCGCCGCGCCCGACCCCGGGCCGAACAGCGCGATCGCCGTCGCGACCGCCAGCTCGAAGAAGTTGCTGGCGCCGATCAGGGCGCCCGGCGCCGCGATGGCGAACGGCACCCTGAGCCGGCGCATCAGGCCGTACGCGAGCGACGCATTGAAGTACACCTGCAAGGTGATGGGAACGGCGATGAGCAGGACGTGGAGCAGCCGGCTCGTGATGTTGTCCGCCTGAAAGGAGAAGATCAGCACCACCGTGACGATGAGCGCGCCGAGCGTCACGGGAGCGAGTCGGGGCAGCAGCACCCCCTCGAACCAGGCGGGGCCGCGCCAGCGCACCAGCGCAGCTCGCAGCGCAGCGCCCGCCGCGAGCGGGATCGCGATGAACAGGCCGACCGACCAGAGCAGCACCGGGAACGGCACGCTCAGGGACGACGCGCCGCTCACCAGGAGCCGCACGATGGGCGCGAACAGCACCAGCATGATGAGGTCGTTGAGCGCTACCTGGACCAGCGTGTAGGCGGGGTCGCCGTCGGTGAGCAGGCTCCACACGAACACCATGGCCGTGCAGGGCGCGGCGGCGAGGATGATCGCGCCAGCCACATACTGGTCGGCCAGATCGGGCCCGATCCAGGCGGAGAACAGGTGCTTGAAGAAGAGCCAGGCCAGGAGCGCCATCGAGAACGGCTTCACCAGCCAGTTGACGAACAGCGTCACCAGCAGGCCTTTGGGGCGCCTGCCGACGTTCCGGATCGCCCCGAAGTCCACCTTCATCATCATCGGTACGATCATCAGCCAGATGAGAACGGCGATCGGAACGTTGACGTGGCTCGTGGCGCCGAATTCCATCGCCCGCAGCGCGCCGGTCGCGGCCGGGAGCCACGTGCCCAGCGCGACGCCGCCCAGCATGGCCAGCGCCACCCACACCGGCAGGTAGCGCGCCGCCAGGCCGAGGCGGGGTGCCGCGCGGACGGCGGTCCGCTGGACGCCCGGCGCGAGCGGCGGAGCGGCCGGGTTAGTCATGCGTCGCCTGCCCGCCGATCGCCCGCACGCGCGCTTCGAGCGCGAGGCGCTCCAGCTTCTCGAGCGGCAGGGCGAGCATCAACTCGACGCGCCGCCGGATCAGCAGCAGGGCCTCGTTGAACGCCGCGCGGCGCGCCGCCGCATCGCCCACGACCTCCGCTGGGTCGCTCATGCCCCAGTGCGCGAGCACGGGCTGGCCGGGAAACACCGGGCACGATTCCTTGGCCCGGTCGCAGACCGTGATGACGAAATCCCACGGCTCGCGCTCCAGGCCGTCGAGCCCGCGGGGCTGGTGGCCGGTCCATGCGAAGCCGTGCTCCCGCAGCGCCTCGATGGCGAGCGGATTCACGCGCGGCGCGGGCTGCGAGCCCGCGCTCTCCGCCTTGATACGCCCCTGCCCGAGCCGGTTGAACAGCGCCTCGGCCATCTGGCTGCGGGCGGAGTTTCCAGTGCAGATCACCAGAACGCGGAGCTGGCCCTTCCGCTCGGCGCTCATTCCGAGCACACCGGCTTCCAGTCGCGCTCCCTCGTCCGCCTGCGCAGCGAGCTCACGAATTCCGCGATCTCGGCGAGCGCCTCGGGGTTCACGGCGTAGTGCATCCAGCGCCCCTCACGGCGGTCGTTGACCAGGCCCGCGTCCTTCAGCGTCTTGAGGTGGAAGGAGAGCAGCGACTGCCCGGCGTCGAGCACGCCGGTCAGCTCGCAAACACAGTGTTCACCGCCGCGGAGGCGGTCGAGGATACGTAGCCGGTGCGGGTCGGAGAGGGCCTTGAACCGGCGGGTGAGCGCGTCGAGGTCGTACGCCGTGGTCGTGGGCATGGTACGCCTAATATATCAACCGCCATTGATGTGGCAAAGTGTCATTCATCAGCCGTTCTTGATGGGTCATTCGGTCCCCGCCAGCGGCTCGCCCGCCGCCAGGTGGTTGATGAAGAGCGTGACCAGCTCGGCGACCGCCGGCACCGACCCGCTCACCTTGACCTGGCGGTCGATGGCGAGCGCGGGCGTCGCCAGCAGGCCACGCTCCGCGATGGCCCGGACGTCGGTCACGTGGCCCACCTCCGCCTCGATGCCGGCCAGCTTGACCGCCTGCCGGGCGCGACGTTCGAGCTCGAAGCACTTGGGGCAGCCGCTGCCCAGGATCTCTATCACCATGTGCATCCTCCGCGCTGCGCGTCCCTGCGCTCGGGGGGCAAGGGGCATGCCGTGGCATGTCTCCTGCGACCCCCGCAGCGGTGTGAGGCCCCGGACGCAGTGGCTGGTGGTGATCCTCGGCGCGGTGGGCTGGTGGCTGCTGTATCGGAGCCTCCAGCCCATCGCTGACGGCCTGGCCTACGGCGTGCTCGGTCTGACCCGCGGGGGCGCTCCGGGGTCGGCGGTGGCGTTCTTCCTGTATGAGGCTCCCAAGGTGCTGATGCTCCTCGTCGTGGTCGTCTTCGGCGTGGGCATCGCGCGTTCGTTCTTCACTCCGGAGCGCACCCGGGCGATCCTCGCCGGCAGACGTGAGGCTACGGGCAACGTGCTGGCTGGCCTGCTCGGCGTCGTCACGCCGTTCTGCTCCTGCTCGGCCGTGCCGCTGTTCATCGGGTTCGTCACGGCCGGGGTTCCCCTGGGCGTCACGCTCTCGTTCCTCATCTCGGCACCGATGGTGAACGAGGTGGCCCTGGTGCTGCTGTTCGGCCTGTTTGGCTGGAAGGTCGCGGCGCTCTACCTCTCGACCGGCCTCGTCATCGCGATCGTGGCGGGATGGATCATCGGCCGCCTGCGGCTCGAGCGGTGGGTGGAGGGCTGGGTGTACGGCACTGCGCCGGGTCCGGCACCGTTCGCGGCGGCGGCGCCGGCGTGGAGCCAGCGCGTCCGGCTCGGACGCGAGGCGGTGCGGGACATCGTCGGGAGGGTCTGGCCCTACGTGCTCGCCGGGATCGCCATCGGTGCGGCGATCCACGGCTGGGTGCCGCAGGACTATCTCGCCGGCATGATGGGCAAGGGCGCCTGGTGGTCCGTTCCGATGGCCGTCGTGATCGGCATCCCCCTCTACTCCAACGCCGCCGGCATCGTCCCCATCGTGCAGGCGCTGCTGGAGAAGGGGGCGGCGCTCGGCACGGTGCTGGCGTTCATGATGTCGGTCATCGGCCTGTCGCTGCCGGAGGCGGTCATCCTCCGCAAGGTGCTCAAGATCCCGCTCATCGCGACCTTCGTCGCGGTGGTGGGGGTGGGGATTCTGATGGTGGGCTACGTCTTCAACGCGGTGCTGTGACCGAAACCCGCGCCGCCGACCGCTCGTCAGCGCTGCGGCTTGACCGCGCGGACCTTGGCTGAGACCACCGAGCGGGCCGCCTCGCGCAGCCATTCGTAGCCGCCGAACAGGTCCGCGTCGCCGTAGCTTCGCTCTTCGACCGTCCGGACGTCCTCGAAACCCGCGGCGCGGATCATCGAGAGATACGCCGTGTGCAGCGCGGCTCCGGCGACGCAGCCCACGTACGCCTCGACCGAGTGCCGCACGTCGTCCGAGAGCGGCTGCTTCAGCACCAGGTCGCTCACGACCATGCGGCCGCCGGGCTTGAGGACGCGGAAGGCCTCGGCGAACACCGCCTCCTTGTCGGGCGACAGGTTGATCACGCAATTCGAGATGATGACGTCCACGGAGGCGTCGGCGACCGGGAGCCGCTCGATCTCGCCGAGCCGGAACTCCACGTTGTCGCGGTCCACCGCCCGCGCATTCTGCCGCGCCCGGTCCACCATGTCCGGCGTCATGTCCACGCCGATGACGCGTCCGGTGGGCCCGACCTCCTGGGCCGCGAGAAAGGCGTCCATCCCCGCGCCGGAGCCCAGGTCAAGGACCACCTCGCCGGTCTGCACCCCCGCGTGCGCCAGAGGGTTGCCGCACCCCAGTCCCAGGTTGGCCCCGTCCGGGATCACCGCGAGCTCGTCGGCGCTGTAGCCGATGTACTCGCCTATCTTTCTGCCCGTGGCCGTGTCCGGGCCTCCGCAGCAGCTCGGCCCGCAGCCGCACGTGGACGACCCCTTGGCGATCTCGCCGTACTTCTCGCGCACAACGGTCTTGATGTCGGGTTTGTCACTCACGCCTCGCCCCTGGCTCCGTTCATCGTAAAACTACGATGAATATCCTCCGGCGTCAAGTCCCTGGTAGCGCAGGTGCCGTGCCGCGGCCCCGCGGGCTTGGCGGCCGGGTGTCCTCCATGAGCCTGAGGAAGCGCGGCTCGGCACGCAGCGGATCGAACACGGGCAGCCGCAGGCCTGACCAGAGCTCCAATCCTCTTGGCTGGACGCTCTCGAGCACCCGGAGGGCTCCGTCCTTGTCGCCACCGGCCACGAAGGCGCTGGCCGCGAACAGCCCCTCGCGGAAAGTGGGGCGTGTGGGGTCCACGAAAAAGCGCTCCAGGGTCGCGGCGCGGCCGCGCGCGCCTGCCGTATCGCCGGCGAGGGCGTCCACTACGGCGAGAGCCGCCTCGCCGGGGAGCTGCAGGGAGCCGCCGACCTGGAGCGCGGCTTGCGCGTCGTCGCGTGCGCCGGGCAGGTCACGTAGCTGGGCGCGGGCGTAGGCTCGGAGCGCGAAGGCATAGACGAACGTGGGGTCGGAGGCGACGGCGCTGTCGAGCCAGCGCCGCGACTCGTCGGGTTGGCGCATCGTCGCGCAGGATAACGCGAGCTGGAAGAAGGTGATGGAGCGGCCGGGCTCCAGCTCCAGCGCCCGCTCCAAGGCGCGGATGGCGGCGCTGTCGCGGCCGAGCTGCCACTGGATCACGCCGAACTGGTGCTGGAGCTCCGGGTTGCTCGAGTCGAGCGCCAGGGCGCGGGCGAACGCCGCCTCGACACCCTCGTAGGTGTGGGGCGAGCGCTTGGCAAGCAGGAGCGCGCGGGCTAGCCAGGCGTCCGACGAAAGGGGGTTGAGGGCGAGGGCCCGGTCGGCCGCCGCGACGCCGCGGGCCAGCAGGCTCTCCGGCGGCAAGCTCCTGTAGGTCCACCCCCAGTCGAGAAAGAACTCGAACACCACCGCCTGGCGCGCCAGGGCCTCGCTGAACGCGCTGTCGAGGCGGGCGGCGGTTTCGAATTCGCCGGCGGCGGCGGTGGCCGCGACCGGGTCGCGTTGGGCGAGGAAGTAGTTGCCGCGGAGGAAGTGCTGGTACGCGGCCCGGTTGCCCGTTAGTGGCGCGGACAGGGACGCGCGCTCCTGGGGCAGCAGCTTGCCCGCCACCGCGCGGGCCACGGACCGGGCCACTTCCTCCTCGATGCCCAGCAGGTCGCCATCTCCGCGCGTGAACTGTTCGCTCCACAGCACGACGCCCGTTTCAGCTCGCGTCAGCTCCACCGTGATGCGAAGTCTTCTCCCCGCGCGCCGCACGGCCCCGGTCACGAGGCTCATCACCCGCAACACGCGCCCCACAGAAGCTGGATCGTCGCGGGCCCGGCCGCGCAGCCGGGCGACTGCGCCGCGCGATTTCACATGGACGCTCGGCGCCTGGGCGAGGCGCGTGATGATCGCGTCGCTGAGCCCGTCGGCGACGTACGCGTCGGCCGTGTCGCCCGTGACGTTCTCGAAGAACAGGACAGCGACGCTGGCCGAGTCGGGAGGCGGCGAGGGCCGAGACAACAGGCTGCGACACGGCGCGGGCGTGCCGTCCGGACACTGGGCGACGAGCGGCCCTGCCGCGGAGACGGCTGCGAGAACGAGTGAAACCGCAAGGCGCGACAACGGCGCGGTCGCCATGCTCATCACTCCCGACTCCCAGCCACTCGGCACTCGGCGTCTCGCAACTCGCCTCACCCGTCCTCCTTCGTCTCTAGTAACTCTCTGCCGTCAGTACGGTCTTGCCCCGGAACGTCCGGTAGATCCAGACGGTGTAGGCGACGACGAAGGGCATCCCGATCAGCGCGATCACCAGCATCACCCTCAGAGTGTAGGGCGTGGACGAAGCGTTGTAGATGGTGAGGCTGGCCGCCGGATCGGGCCGCGCGGGGACGAGGCGCGGGTACAGCCCCTCGGCCGCGAGCGCGATGATGCTCACCGTCGCCAGCGCCGACGCGAGGAATCCCCGGCCGAACCGGGCCGCGCGGACCGCCATCGGGCCGGCGACGCAGGACGCCAGCAGCAGCGCGAACAGCAGCCAGGTGAGTGGGCGGGCGAACCAGCGCTCGAACAGGACCGGAGCGGCGATGTAGGAGGCGACGGTGGTCACGGCGTAGAGGCCGATGAACACGACCCACCCCCACGATGCCCAGTGCCGTGCCCGCTCCTGCAGCGTCCCCTCCGTCTTCATCGCCAGGTACGTCGCGCCGTGCAGGACGAACATCGCGAGGCCCAGCAGGCCGACCAGCAGCGCATACGGATTGAGCAGGCCGAGAAAGCTCGTGGTCGGGGAGCGCATCGCGTCGAGCTCCAGGCCCCGCAGCACGTTGCCCACCGCGACGCCGTAGAGCAGGGCGGGCACGAAGCTGCCCAGCCCGAAGGCGATGTCCCAGGCGCGCCGCCAGCCCGGGGAATCCACCTTGGCGCGGAACTCGAACGACACCGCGCGGAAGATCAGGGCCACCAGCAGCAGCACGAACGCGAGGTAGAAGCCGCTGAACACGGTAGCGTACACCGCGGGAAACGCGGCGAAGAGAGCCCCTCCGCCCGTGAGCAGCCAGACCTCGTTGCCGTCCCACACCGGGGCGATCGCGTTCATCATGACGCGCCGCTCGGTCTCGTCGCGGGTGAACAGGTGCAGGGTGCCCACCCCGAGGTCGAAGCCGTCGAGGATCGCGTATCCGGCGATCAGCACGCCGATCAGGAGGAACCAGATGGTGTTGAGATCCATGCGTCGCTCTCCTCCCTCACCCTCTACGCGTGAGCCGGCTCGGGGCCATGCCGGATCTCACGGACCAGCAGGTAGATGAACAGGGCTCCCAACAGCAGATACAGCACGCCGAAGAGGCAGGTCGAGAACAGGACGTCGCCGGCGGGAACGGAGGGCGAGACGGCGTCCCGGGTCCTGAGGAGCCCGTAGACGATCCACGGTTGTCGCCCGACCTCCGCGGCCATCCAGCCGAGCTGGCACGCGGCGAGCGGCAGGGGGATCGAGATCACCAGCACCGTGAGGAAGCGGCGGCTGTCCCACAGCCTGCCGCGGCGCAGCATCCACGTCCCCCACGCCATCGCCGCGATGAAGTACAGCCCGAGCACGACCATGTTGTGGAACGAGACGAACGTGAGCCACAGCGGCGGCCGGTCCGCGGGGGGGAACTCGTCGATGCCCCGGATCCGCGTGTTGATGTCCCCGAACGCCAGCCAGCTCAGCAGGCCGCGGATCTCGATCTTCGCCTTGAGCTCCGGGGGCGGGGTGACCGGGTAGGCGAACAGCACGATCGGCGCCGCCGAGGTGCTGGTGTACAGGCCCTCGATGGCGGCGAATTTCGCCGGCTGCGTGCGGGCGACCTGCCGCGCGTGCAGGTGCCCGAACGGGAAGGTCTCGGCCACGGAGGCGACGAGCCCCACGACGATCGCCAGCCGGGCGGCGCGCCGGGCGAGCTCGTCCTCGCGGTTCTTGAGCAGCCGGTAGGCCGCCACGCCGGCGACGAAGAACGCGCCCGAGATCAGCGCCGCGTCCACGGTATGGAAGAACCGCGGGCCGGTGGAGGGATTGAACACCGCCGCCCAGAAGCTGACCAGCTCGGCGCGGCCCTCGCGGAGCACGTAGCCCGCGGGCGTCTGCTGCCAGGAGTTGGCCACCAGGATCCAGAACGCCGAGATCACCGAGCCCACCGCGACCATCAGGATCGAGAACCAGTGGACGCCCTTCGACACCCGGCCGCGTCCGAAGAGATACAGGCCGAGGAACCCCGACTCGAGGAAGAACGCCAGCACGCCTTCGGCGGCGAGCGGCGCGCCGAAGATGTCGCCGACGAACTTCGAGTAGGTGGCCCAGTTGGTCCCGAACTGGAACTCCATCACGATCCCGGTGGCGACGCCCACCGCGAACGTGAGGGCCAGCAGCTTGCCGAAGAACTTCCCCATCCGCACGTACGTGGCGTCGCCGCTGCGCCAGCCGCGCCACTCGATCGCGACCAGCAGCCAGGCGAGACCGATGGTGAGCGGAGGGAAGAGGAAATGGAAGCCGACGGTGAGCGCGAACTGGATGCGCGAGAGGAGGACGACGTCCATGCGGTTCGCCCCCGGAGGTGTGCGCAGCCAAGATAGGCTTCCGCCGCGCCCGCGGATAGGACGGTCGGGCGGGGAGCGGACGAATGCCGGGTCCCAGTGTAAGTTGTGGCGTGCCTGAAACCGCTCTGAAACCGGAGCAGGCGCCCGAGGATGGGCCGCCGAGCCTAGCGGCCCGCGTGCGACGCTTCCTCTTCGGCCGGCCGAAGGACCTCGCCGACCGGCGCCTCTTCCACCGCCTCTCGCTGATCCCCTTCCTGGCCTGGGTGGGGCTCGGGGCGGACGGGCTCTCGTCCTCGTCGTACGGACCCCAAGAAGCGTTCCTGGCCCTCGGGCAGCACACCTACCTCGCCGTCGGCCTCGCGCTCGCCACCGCGGGGACGGTCATCATCATTTCGTGGGGGTACAGCCACATCATCGAGCAGTTCCCGCACGGCGGCGGCGGGTACGTCGTCGCCACCAAGCTGCTCGGGGAGAAGGCCGGCGTCGTTTCCGGCAACGCGTTGCTGGTGGATTACGTGCTCACGATCACGACGTCCATCGCCGCGGCCGGCGATGCGCTGTTCAGCTTCCTGCCCATGCCCTGGCAGGCGGTGAAGCTCCCGGCCGAGGTGCTGATCATCCTGGGCCTCACCACCCTCAACATCCGGGGCGTGCGGGAGTCGGTGATTACCCTGACGCCGATTTTCATCCTGTTCCTGATCACCCACGTCTGGCTCATCGGCTATGGCGTCGCTGCCCACGCCACGCAGCTTCCGGCGACGGTGCACACCGTCAGCGCGGGAGCCCGTTCCGGTCTTACCACCCTTGGGATCGGCGGGATGTTGCTGCTGGCCATGCGCGCCTACTCGCTCGGTGGGGGAACGTACACCGGCATCGAGGCGGTCTCGAACGGGCTCCCCATCATGCGCGAGCCGAAAGTGGCCACCGGCAAGCGGACCATGGTGTACATGGCCGCCTCGCTGTCCATCGTCGCCGCCGGCCTGCTGGTCTGCTACCTGCTCTGGGGCGTCACCTACGTACCGGGCAAGACGACCAACGCCGTGCTGGTCGAGAAGGTCGCAGCGGGCTTCCCGCTGTCCCAGACGCTGGTCGTGCTCACGCTGTTCTCCGAGGGGGCGCTGCTGGTGGTCGCGGCGCAGGCGGGCTTCACCGACGGCCCGCGCGTGCTCGGCAACATGGCGGTGGATTCCTGGGTACCGCACCGGTTCGCGGGGCTGTCGGAGCGGCTGACGACGCAGAACGGCATCGTCCTGATGGGCGCCGCGTCCCTCGCCGCCCTGCTGTACACCCGTGGAGAGATCGGCACGCTCGTGCTGATGTACAGCATCAACGTGTTCATCACGTTCTCGCTCTCGATGTTCGCGATGATGCGGTTCTGGCTGCGGGCGCGTACCCAGCTGGTCCCACTTCCCTGGCTGAGGCGGGCACTGGTCTTCGCGCTCGGCTTCGCGCTCTGCATCACCATTCTCGGCATCGCCGTCTTCGAGCGGTTCACCAAGGGCGGGTGGGTCACGCTCGCGGTCACGGGCACCCTGGTGGTGCTGTGCTTCGTGATCCGCAAGCACTATCGGACGACCTACGCGAAGCTGGGTCAGCTGTACGACGAGCTGAAGAACCTCCCGCCCGAGCCGGCCGCGACGCTCCGCGAGCTCGATCCCAAGGCACCGACCGCTGCGGTGCTCGTGGCCGCCTACGGGGGGCTCGGGATCCACACCGCCCTCAACATCTTCCGCTTCTTCCCGGGCTACTTCCGGAACCTCGTGTTCCTCTCGGTCGGCGTGGTGGATTCGGGCGGATTCAAAGGCGAAGGCGCGATCGAGGAGCTGCGCGGGCAGACTGAGGAGTCCCTCGCCCAGTACGTGGAGTTGGCCAAGCGGATCGGCATGCCGGCCACGTCGCGCTACGCGCTCGGCACCGACGCGGTGGACGAGGGGGAGAAGCTCTGCCTGGAGGTGGCCAAGCAGTTCCCGCGCGTCACCTTCTTCGCGGGGAAGGTCATCTTCCAGCGCGAGGCGTGGTACCAGCACCTGTTGCACAACG
>Ga0153915_10002181_pt1 | contig 17961 bp, 17 predicted proteins | sample Opewatmetagenome_2_FD_107003 | JGI IMG/M metagenome (GOLD analysis project Ga0153915, IMG submission 107003) | Freshwater wetland microbial communities from Ohio, USA - Open water 3 Core 3 Depth 3 metaG | ecosystem: Environmental > Aquatic > Freshwater > Wetlands | place: USA: Ohio, Lake Erie...
GGGCCGGCCGCCGTCGAAATGGGGGCTACTGGATATCCGTCGCGCCGGCGATCGCCTTCTCGATCCTTTCGATCACCTCGGGGGTGAGCTTCGGCAGGAGCGCGACCGCTTTCATGTTCTCCTTCACCTGCTCGGGCCGGCTCGCGCCGGTGATTACGGAGCTGACGTTCGGGTTGTGGGCGCACCAGGCCAGCGCGAGCTGCGCGGTGGTCGCGCCGAGGTCCGAGGCGATGGGCCCCAGCTTCTTCACGGCCTCCACGATGGCGGAGAACGACGCGGTGCCCGCGGTGCCCGCCGGCACGCCCCGCTGCAGAGGATCGTTCTTCAACCAGTCATAGCCCGAAAGGGCCAGCCGCGAGTCCTTGGGGATGCCCGCGTTGTACTTGCCGGTGAGAAGGCCGGCAGCGAGCGGGCTCCAGGTGGTGAGCCCCAGCCCGAGCTTCGGGTACAGGCGCTCGTACTCCTTCTCCACCCGGCGGCGGACGAAGAGGTTGTACTGCGGCTGCTCCACCTGCGGCGGATGGAGATGGTGCTTCTGCGCCACCCCCCACGCCTCCATGAGCTGGTCCGCGTTCCACTCCGAGGTCCCCCAGTAGAGGGCCTGGCCGCGCTCCACCATCATGTGCATGGACCAGACCGTCTCCTCCACGGGAGTCTCGGGGTCCGGGCGATGGCAGTAGACCAGGTCGATGTACTCCAGGCCGAAGCGCTTGAGCGAGCCCTCGATGCCTTCCCGCAAGCGCTTGCGGTTCAGCGTGTTCTTCTCGTTCACCCCTTCGTGCAGGCCCCAGAACAACTTCGTGGACACGACGTAGCTCGCCCGGCGCCAGCCCAGCTTCTTCAGGGCGGCACCCATGACCTCTTCCGACTTGCCGGCCTCGTAGGCCTCGGCGTTGTCGAAGAAGTTGATCCCCTCGTCCCAGGCCGCCTTCATGCACGCGGCGGCGGCATCCACGTCCACCTGCCGGCCGTAGGTGACCCACGAGCCGAGGGACAACACGCTGAGCTTCAGCCCCGCGCTGCCCATCCTTCGGTATTCCATGACTTTTCTCCTCCCCGGGAGCCCTACAGCTCCCTCGCGTGCGAGGAAAGATAGGAGGCCACGCCCTGCGCGGTATCCTTCATTCCCGCCTTCCCCTTCGTCCAGCCCGCGGGGCAAACCTCGCCGTGCTCCTCGTTGAACTGCAGCGCGTCCACCATGCGGATCATCTCGTCGATGTTGCGGCCCAGCGGCAGGTCGTTCACCACCTGGTGACGCACCACGCCGGCGCGGTCCACGAGGAACGAGCCGCGAAACGCCTGGCCGCCGGAGGACTCCACGTCGTAGGCCCGCGCGATGAGATGGCGCACGTCGGCCACCAGGGGGTAGCGGACCTGCCCGATCCCGCCCTTCTCCACCGGCGTGCTCTTCCAGGCGAGGTGGGTGTGCTGGGAGTCGATGGAAACGCCGATGACCTCCACGTTTCGCTTCTTGAACTCGTCCAGGCGGTGGTCAAAGGCGATGAGCTCCGTGGGGCACACGAAGGTGAAGTCGAACGGGTAGAAGAACAGCACCGTGTACTTGCCCTTCGTGAAGGAGGAGAGCGTGATTTCCTTGATCTCGTTGTTGCCCAGGACGGCGGTCGCAGTGAAGTCCGGCGCCGGTTTCCCGACTAGCACAGCCATGAGGATCTCCTTTCCGGAATTGGTATGTAATATGGAACATACTCACGGGCACGGAGCGCGGTCAAACGATCCCGCCACGGGCCGGGTTGCGGTCCGCTCGACCTCAACCGATGCGGAATGCCATCAGGAGCAGCCGGATGAGGATGAGGGCCCATCCGACGAGCAGGATGATGAGAGCGATCTTCCGCGCCGCGGAGGTGAGGATCACGAAAATCGTGAGCAGGGAGAGGAACCCGATGGGCTCCGCGAGCGCGTCGAGCCCCTTCACGGAGGGGAGGATGTACTGGACCAGCCCGATAATCCCCATTCCCACGTAGCGAGCGGTGGTGCTGAGAAACCCGAAGATCTGGGTGAGCAGATCCGGTGAGTTCACGGCGAGCCCCTCCCCCGCGCCTGGCGCGCTTCCCGTGAACGCAGTATAGCGCGCCCGCCCGCGGCGGAACAGTACTTCACGCTCGCCGACGTTTGGGGTAGGATGCGGGTCTCATGATCACGGCCGGGCTTCCCATCTTTCCGGGACGCGTCTCGCGGGAGGATGCCCTTTCCGAGTTGCGCCGCGTGCGCGCGGCGGGAGAGACCTCGCGTGCCATCGAGTCCTTTCCGGCCCCGCTGGCCGTCCTCAATGCCCAGCGGCAGGTGATCTTCTCCAACGAGGCGTTCCAGGTCCTGACCGGGGCAAACGGCGCGGAAGAGGTGTGCGGAAGCAGACCGGGCGAGGCCCTCGGCTGCCCGAACGCGTGCCGGGGATGCGGAGACGCCGAGGCGTGCAGGGTCTGCGGCGTGCGGGAGGCGATCGCGGAGACGCAGGCCACCGGCCAGGCCTCGGTGCGGGAGTGCCAGATCGCCGCGGGCGGGCCGGGAAGCCCGCCGGAGCGCGAGCTTCTCGTCAAGGCGATGCCGTTCGAGATCGGCGGAAGCCCCTACGTGATGGTGAGCCTGACGGACATCAGCCACCTCCGCCACCGCGGGGCCCTGGAACGGATCTTCTTCCACGACCTCCTGAACACGGCCTCCAGTTTCCGCGTCACGCTGGAGCTCCTGCGCCGGGAGGACCTGCCCCGGGAGCGCCGCGCCATCCTGCTGGACCGCCTTTCGACGGTCTGCGACGCACTGGAGGAGGAGATCCAGGGACAGCGGATCATGGTCTCGGCGGAGCACGGCACGCTGCGCGCCCAGCGGGTCCTCATCGAGTCGCGCGGCCTGGCCCTGCAGGTGAAAAGACAGGCCGAGGGGCTGCAGGCCGCGGGGGAACGCGAGGTGCGCATCGCCCCGTTCTCCGAGAGCTTCACCTTCGTCTCGGACGACGTCCTGGTGAAGCGCATTCTCCTGAACATGCTGAAGAACGCGCTGGAAGCGGAGCCCGAGGGGGCTGCCGTCTCCATCGGCGCGCGGCGGGGCGCGGACGGTCACGTGGTGCTCGAGGTCCACAACCCGGGATTCATGGAGCGCACCGTCCAGCTGCAGGTCTTCCGCCGTTTCTTCTCCACCAAGGGCGAAGGCCGCGGACTGGGAACGTGGGGAATGAAGCTTCTCGCGCAGGACTACCTGGGGGGCCGGGTGGAGTTCTGCACCGACCCGCAGCGGGGCACCACGTTCTCCCTCGTGCTCCCGGTCAAGCCGGGCGGACCATGACCGCTCCCTCCGCTGCCCGCCTGCGCCTCCTGCCGGCGCTCCTGCTGCTGCTGCTCGCTGCGGCGCCCGGGTCCACGCAGTCGGACTACGTGGGAACCCTTGCCTCGCGGGGCGGCCTGGCCATCTCCCAGTCACAGGCGCGGGAGGTGCAATCCGCGCTGGGACAGCTCCTGGTCGTCAACGTGGACGGCTTCGGGTACTCCGGCCCCCTGGCGCTCGCGCCCGAGTTCGCGCCGATGGTCACGCGCCTGCGTATCGGCGGGGTCATCCCGCACTACGGCAGCACGAGCTACGAGAAGATCCGCCGGACGAACCGCGCCCTCGCGGGGCTCACCGACCTCCCCCTGCTGATCTGCTCGGACATCGTGAAGCTTCGCTCGGGCGCCCGCACGGCTTCCTTCGGCGACGGCTACGCGGGGGGATTCCTCGGCCGCTACCGGCCGATGCGGGACGACCAGCTGGCCACGCTCGCCCGGCTGAACGCATTCGTGCTCACCGCGCTCGGGGTCAACGTGTCCCTGGGCCCGACCGTGGATTCCAGCACGCGGGACCCGCGCACCGTCGAGCGCGCGCGGCTGGCCGTGGACGCGCTGAAGGGCTACGGCCTGCAGGTCGTCCTCAAGCATTTTCCCTTCCTTCCCTCCGCCGCGAACCTGCACCGGGAGTCTCCGGACACGAAGCTTTCCCTGGTCCAGGCCGAGAAGCGGTTCGCCGTGTTCGGCGCCCTTGCGGACGGCGCGGACGTGGTCATGACCACGCACCTGCTCGACACGGCCGTGGACGACGGCCTGGTCACCTTTTCCAGCAAGTGGAACGGCCTGCTGCGGGACCGTACCGGCTACCGTGGCCTGCTGATGACCGACGGCCTGCTGATGCTCAGGAACTACGCGGACCGCCGGCCTCTCGCCGGGGGTGTCCCCCCCGGGGACTTCGCGGGCCTTGAGGCTTCCGCGTCCTGGGCGGCGCGCGCGATCCTCGCGGGACACGACCTCGTGATCGTGGAGGGATCCGTCGCGCAGACCGTGCGCGTCTTCGAGGGGCTCCTGTCTGCTGCCTGCGGCGGCACCTCCGCGGACCGGGCCCTGCGCCAGCGGATACTGGAGTCTTCCGCGAAGATCGTGCGCTGGAAGAAGGAACGGGAGGCCGACCTGCGGCGAAGCGTCGAGGTGGCGCCCGAGGATATCGACCGGGTCATCCGGCTCCTCCCCGCGGACGACGCGGACCTCGCCGCTTTCCGCTTCGATCCCGCCTCCCTCTCGCGCGTGCAGGCACGCCTGGAATCCACCGCCCTCCCCCGGTAGACGCGGCGTCGGCCGCGGTCACCGGCGGCGCTTGCCCTCATCGCCCGATGACATCTTCCATGGAGTGACACGGGAACCGCCTCCCGGGGTTGAACATTGTCATGGCGGCAGTCAGAAACGGCATCACCCTGCGGGGGCTGTGCAAGGAGTACCGGCTGGGCAGAACGTCGGTGCACGCCCTTCGCAATGTGAACCTGGAAATCGCAAGCGGGTCCTTCGCCTGCGTCGCCGGGCCTTCCGGCAGCGGCAAGACCACGCTGCTCAACATGATCGGGCTGATCGACACCCCGACCTCGGGAACCGTCCACGTGGCCGGCGAGGACATCCAGGGGCTCCCCGAGAAGCTGCGCACGCGCTATCGCAGCCGCACCCTCGGGTTCATCTTCCAGTCCTTCAACCTCCTCCCCGTGCTGGACGTGTTCGAGAACGTGCACCTCCCGCTGATCCTTCATCGGGAGCTTTCCCCCGAGGAGAAGAAGAGCCGGGTCATGGAGATGGTGGAAGCCGTCGGCCTGGCGGACCACGTCCGGCACAAGCCCTTCGAGCTGTCGGGGGGCCAGCGGCAGAGGGTCGCGATCGCCCGGGCGCTCGTCACCCATCCCCGCATCGTGCTCGCGGACGAGCCCACGGCCAACCTCGACTCCCACACCGGCGCCGAGGTACTGGACCTGATGGTGCGCATCAACGCGGAGCGGGGCACCATGTTCATCTTCTCCTCCCACGACCCGCGCGTGATGGAGCGGGCCGCGCGGGTGATCCACCTCCACGACGGGGAGATCGAGGCCGCCTGAGATGGAACGCCTTGCCCTGTGCCTGCGCAACCTCGGCCGCCACGCCTGGCGGACGCGGATCATTCTCCTCATCGCCCTGCTCGGGGCGTTCCTCACCTTCCTGTTCGAGAACCTGATCGAGGACATCTCGCGCAAGCAGTCCGACATGTTCGGCCGGGCCTTCTCGGGCCACTTCCTCGTGCTGGACCGGGAGATCGAGACGAAGAACACCTTCGGATACTATTTCTACGAGCCCGAGCAGATGATGAGCCCGGGGCAGGTCCAGAGCGTGCGCGCATACCTCGCCGGCCTCCCCGAGGTGAGCGGCGCGCAGGAGCGCATCGTGTTCTCGGGCCTGTACTACGGGGAGGAGGACGCCGAGCGCGGATTCCGGGGCGTGGCCATGGACATGGAGGAGTTCTCCCGCAACTTCACCGACATGTACTATGCCAAGGGTCTTGCCCTTCAGGGCGGCGAGCAGGGCGCCTGTGCCCCGTCCTGGTACGAGTACGAGAAGGACAAGAACCTCGTCGTCGGGAAGAGCTACGTCTTCCTCCTTCCCAACCGGGACGGAGAGTTCGTGGACCGCGAGGTGCTGGCAAAGGGCGGGATCGATTACCGGACCATGCCGAAGGACGCGGTGGGCCTGAGCAGCATCCTGTTCGACCTCGCCGGCTACCGGGCCATGCTCGGGTACAGCGAGCCCGTGGCGTCCGAGGTGGTCGGCTTCCTGAAGGACGCACGCACCAGCGCCCGCGTGCTGCCGCAGATCCAGGCCTGGCTGGACAGCCATGCGCCGAGGCTCAAGGTGGTCTCCTGGAGGGAGTACGCGCCGATCTTCGCCGAGATCGTTCTGGGCTTCGACGTGGCCATGAAGGCGGTGGAGACGATCCTGCTGGCCATCTGCATCCTGCTCGTGGTGAAGCTCACCACGTTCTCCATCATCGAGCGCTACAGCGAGATCGGGACGCTGCGGGCCATCGGGTTCTCGCGGAGGGACATCACGCTGCAGTTCACGCTGGAGGGATTTCTGGCCATCGCGGCCGGCGCGGCCGCCGGCTTCCTGCTGGCCGCCGGCCTCATCGCCCTGCTCCATGTCACCGGGGTCCAGAACCACACGACGTTCTGGTCCTACATGATCGGGGATGGCTTTCGGCCGTCATTCCACTCGTTCAAGGTCCTGCGGGTGGTCGGAATCTTCCTGGCCGTGGCGGTGCTGGCGCCGCTCTTCCCCGCGATCCAGGGCGGACGCCTTTCCATCCTTCGCACGCTGGAGAAGAGATAGCCATGGAACTGCTGCGATACCTGGCCGGCAACATCCTCAAGCGCCCCCTGCGCGCGTTGTTCGTCGTGCTGGCCGGCTTCCTGAGCTCGGTCGTGCTGGTCTTCTCTTTTTCCCTCGGCACGAAGGTCACGACCCACATCCGGGAAGACACCATCGCGAAATGGACGGGGCACCTGTGGGTGTCCCCGAAGAACGATTTCCAGTTCGACGAAAAAGAACTCGACCGCTACCGCCGGGAGGCGGAGGCGGTGCGCGGCTACCTCGACGCCCACCCCAACACGGCCATCGCCGTGCCGTGGATGCAGAGCGGATGCGAGATCCAGGCCGGGACCGCTCGGGAGTACGTGGGGGTGGCGGCCACGGACCTGGACCGGGACATCCCTTTCAGATCGCATACGGAGCTGGTGGAAGGCCGGTTTCCGCGAGCAGACGAAGAGTACACGGTCCTCGTCACCACCGCGCTCGCGGACAAGTACCGACTGCATCCGGGGGACAGCATCATCTGCTTCATCCCGTCGGTCTACGGGGCGCGGAACGCGATGGACTTCACGATCACCGGCATCGTGCGCGCCTCGGCCCCCTGGTACGATAGCTACATCACGGTCCGGGCCCAGGATTTCATCGCCATGCGGGAATGGGGAGACGCCTTCCCGTTCCGCAAGGCCTACGTGAAGGACGAGGGGGGCATCGCGGCCATGGTGAAGGACCTGGCGGTTCTGGCTCCGGATTTCCAGGTGAAAGGCTACCGCGACGACGCGTTCGTGCGGTTCCTGCTGTCCCTGGGCATGACCGACATCATGTTCTTCGGGTTCATGGCGATGATCATCTTCCTCGCCCTGCTCATCGGGATCCGCTCCGTGGTGCTGACGAACATCTTCGACCGCCGCGACGAGATCGGGACCCTGCGGGCGCTCGGGTTCCCGAAGGGGACCGTGCGCAACCTGTTCTTCGGCGAGGCGGCGGCAGAGCTGCTGGCCGGCTACATCCTCGGCGCCGCGGTGGTCGTCGCCGTGGGCGCGGTCTTCGACTCGAGGATTGTGCGGCCTCCCCTCCTGATGCTGCAGTACATGTTCGGGATGACGCGCATGGCGCTGACGATCGACGCGGTGGCCCTGGCGGCGCCGCTTGTCCTGCTCCTGACACTCCTGGTGCTCACGACCTTCCGCACGGTGGGCAGGGAGACGGAGAAGCAGGCGGTGGTCCAGATGGCCAATCGCTAGTGCGGAAGCGGCCGAAGGCCGCGCGTTCAAGGAGAAGGAATGAAGACGGTCCTGGCGATGATCATTGCGGCGGCAGCCTCCCTGCCCGTGGCCGCGCAAAGCTTTCCGGAAGGGAACGTGGCGGCCTACATCGACGCGGTGGATGCCGTGACGCTTCCGCTGGCGTGCAAGGCGCGCATGTCGGTGGTGGACACGTATTCCAGCGGATCCGATCGCTCGAGCGAGGGGTTCTTCGTGCGCAAGGACAACAAGGTGGTCTGGGTCGCCACGGCCCCCGCCTCCCAGAAGAACTTCGCGCTGCTGAGAAACGAGGACGTCTTCTACCAGCGCTTCGCCACGACCAACAAGGTGGTGAAGACCTCCGCCACGGCCAACTCGCGCGGCGGGGAGACCTCCAACCTCGACCTCACGAGGTTCAACACGACCCTGGACTACGCGGTGAGCTACGCGGGGGAAGAGGACGTCGGCGGAAAGGCCTGCTACCGCTTCGAGCTCAAGGCGAAGAACCGCAAGCTCGCCTACAGCCTGGTGAGCATCTGGGTGGAGAAGGCCACCAGGATCCCGGTGAAAAAGGCGTTCTACGCGGTCTCGGAGAAGGTGCTGAAGTACTACACGGTCACCCAGGCCGTCATGAAGGACGGGCGGCTTGCCGAGATGCAGATGGAATACGTGGATGCCCTGAAGCCGGACGAGAAGAGCCGCTGCCGCCTGTACGACATCACGCCCCTGAAATCGGTTCCCGACCAGTTCTTCACCAAGGAGTACCTGGAGTCGGGCCGGTTGTTCCCCTACGATTTCTAAGGAGAAGCTGATGCATCGCCACTGGATGACGGCGGCGGCATGCGCCGCGCTCCTGGCAGCTGGCGCGGGTTTCCCAGTCGCGGGTTCCCCAGGGGCTGGACCGGGCGCCCTCGCGGCGGAGGACCTGCTGAGCTTCAAGCTCGCCGGGGAAGTGGACGCAGATGTCACTGCCGCGGCACAGAACACGTCGTACGTCTTCAAGGCGGCGGTCGCGCCGTTCCAGGACTCGACCGCGGACGCCCTGGTGGATGGCAAGCTCACCTTCTCACGAAAGTACACCACCCTCGGGCTCCTGGATTTCACGGCCGTCAACACCGCGGTGATCTCTCACGGGTCCCTGGCGACGGTGGAGACGCCGGTGCTGACGATCAACGAGCTGTACACAGACGTGAACTTCGGCGACCTGCTGTATCTTCGAGTGGGCAAGCAGCGACTGAAGTGGGGCACGGGATACGTCTACAACCCTTCCGATCCGGTGAACCCCCCGAAGGATCCCACCGCGGCCCGGGCGGTGCGCGAGGGCGTTCCGGCCGCGAAAGCCGAGCTCATCACGCCGGTCGTGTCCCTGGCAGCCTTCGGGGTGATCTTCGACGAGCTGGCTGAGACCGGCGCGGGCGGCCGGCTTTCCACCTCGAAGATCCCCGGCACCGACCTCTCCCTCTCGGGCTACTGGAGCCAGGGCGAGTCGTGGACCGCGGCGCTGAATGCCTCGGTGGCGCCGCTGTACGAGGTGCCGGGGTGGGACACATGGCAGCTGTGGTTCGAGGGCGGCCTGTTCGGCAAGGCCCGCTACAAGAGCTTCGGGGACGGGATCACGCCGGGGATCTGGGACGGTGTGCAGTACTCGTTCCTGGTTGGAACCTCGGCCACGGTTCCCGAGATCCGCACGGTGCTCATCACCGAGTACTACCACCTCTCCGAGGGGCTGGACGCGGGCCAGCTCTCCACCGTGTATGCCAATGCGTCCCTGGCGTGGCTCGCCGAGCTTGCGCGGCGCCCGGCCCGCCTGGGGACGGACTACCTCTTCGTGTCCCTGACCCAGCCGTCCATCACCGACTCCGGCCACCCGGTCCTGGACAAGATCGGGCTTCGCGCCTCCACACTCGTGAGCCTCACCGATCAGTCCTTCTTCCTGCAGGCCGGGGTCATCACCTCGTTCGTGGAAGATTCAACCGTGGAGCTCGGGGTGAATTGGGCGAAGGGCGCGCCGCACACCGAGTTCGCAGAGGTGCCGGCCTTCCTCTCGGGAACCCTCACCGTCCGCGTGTTTTTCTAGTACCTGCCAGTTTCCACGGCGGCGGGCGGCGTGATAACCTCCCGCATGCCTGCCGGCCGGCTCTGGATCATCTTCTCCCTCTCCCTGCTCATGTCTCTCAGCGGGGCGCTGATGCCGGGCCCCATGCTCACCTACACCATCTCGCGCACGCTTCGAACGACCCGGCGGGGTTGGCTGACGGGCGCACGCGTGGTGGGCGGTCACGCCGCGGTGGAAGCGCTGCTGGTGTTCGCTCTCGTCCTGGGGGTGGTCGGATTCCTCCAGGCGCCGCTCGCCGTGAAGCTCATCGCCGCGGCGGGAGCCGGGCTGCTCATCTACATGGGCGTGAGCCTCCTCCTGGAGACCGCGCGCGGAAGGGGCATCGATCTCGCCGGCGCGGGAGCGCCGGCTGGCGCGCCCGGCGGCGCATCCGGCAGCGCGTCCGGCAGCGCGTCCGCTGGTGCGAAGGCAAGCTTCGCGACGAGGCTTCCTCCGGTGCTCGCCGGCGTGCTGGTGTCCATGAGCAACCCCTACTGGTGGATCTGGTGGGTCACCATCGGGGCTGCCTTCCTCATCCGCTACGACGTGACCCTCGATCGCTGGCCGGCCCTGGTCGCGTTCTTCGTCGGCCACGAGCTGGGTGACCTGGGCTGGTTCTCGGCGGTCTCCATCGCCCTCAGCCTGGGCCGGAGCCGGATCCCGAAGGGAGTGGCCACGGGCATCCAGGCCTTCTGCGGCGCAGCGATCATCGGCTTCGCCCTGTACCTCGGGATTTCAACGTTTCTCGGGTAGAAGTCGGAACCGTGTACGCCTGGACCGCCTACCTTCCCGCTGGGCGGGTTCAGGGGTCCGACGCCGGGAACACCGGGCCAATCGGCGCGGAGACCAGGCGGATCGACGTCCCCGCCGTGAGGGGCATCGGCTTGTCCTGCGCCCCGTTCACGGTGACGGTTCCTTCCTGAACGCTCAGGGTTTCGTCGCTGAGGACCGCGGTGCCTTTTTCGAGGCGGATCACCATCCCCCTGAACTCCAGCTCACAGGCCAATGCCGCGGTCTGCACCTTCACGCCTCCGGAAAGGAGGGACACCCGCACGAGGTCGCTCCCGACGGCGAGCACCCTCAGGAGGCTGAGCGGTTCCAACGTGAGCACCGTGTCGCCGTAGCCGAGGGTTGCGCGCGCATCGAGCCACGCCGTGACCTCGGAGCCCGCCGGCAGCTGCCGTCCGATCACGGCCTGGCGCCACCCCAGCTCGGGCAGGAGGGCCTCCACGAAACCGCTCGACTCCTGGACTTCGAACGCCGGGGCCACCGCGGACTGCGCGCCAAGCGCCGAAGCCGCGGCGAGGAGGACCAGGGCGATGACGGCAAGCTTCTTCACAGGACTGCCCCCGCGCTGAGCCGCACGTACGGCAGTACCGCCGCTGATGCAAGGAGCACCCCCCCGCGCGCCTGGAATCGAAGCCCGTCGACTGGCTCGAGCCGCGCCGAGAGCTCGATCTCAGTGGCGATGTAGGGCCCCGCCAGCGCGAAAGAATACCCCGGCACCGCCTGGCCGCTGGGACGGAGGAGAATCCGGACGGCAAAGGCGGAGCTCAGGGCGGCGCCGGCCGGGGCCGACGCGAAGGAAGCGTCGAGCCCCAGCTCCAGACGTACGATATCGCTGAGCGCCGCCTGCAGCCCGGTGCTCACAGGTGGACCGGCGAGCGCCGGGAATCCGGCAAGGGTGCTGCCCGGGCTGCTTGCCCAGAGCACGGAGAACCATGCCTCGTGCAGGAAGCTGACGGGCAGGCGGTACGCAACCAGCTCGTCGATCATGAGGCCCACGCCGGGCGCGGATCCTGATGGCACCGTGATGGCGGCGACGAGCGTGCTCTCATGCCGGAACCCGTGGGCGATGGGTCCTTCGACCAGCGCCTCGAAATACCAGCTGTCGAACGTCGGGGGTGCGGCACGGAAGTCCTTCTGCCAGATGCCGAAAAAACCGGCCCGCTGGCCGGCGAAAAGCCCATCCGCTTCCAGCCGCAGGACCGCCAGGCCGCGCGGGGGAGCGAAATACACGGTGCTGTCCGCGAGCTCCGTCGCGTCCTGTGGCGCAACCCTGACCCGGTTCAGCCGCTTGTCCAGGAGACCGAGATAGCCGGCGCCGAGTGACCCGTAGAGTCCCTGGAACCTGAACTCCAGCAGGACACCGTCCACGAGCTGCGCGGGAACAAGGGCATCGGGGTCGCCCAGGAGGAGACCTGCCGGTTCGTCCAGCGCCAGCCGCCCCAGACCTGCGCGAAACCACAGGCCGATGCGCTGCGGGGAAGGGAGCTCGAAAACGAGCCCGCTGACAGCGGGATACGCCGTGAGCGCCGCCAGGGGCTGGTCGCCCGGCGCGATCCGCTGCGGGGTGTACTGTACCTCGCCGCTCAGCCGGTAGCTCATGAGGCCGCGCCCCACGCCATGGGACAGCTCGAGACCCAGGGAGAGCGCCTCCTGCGTGTCGACGGCGATTCCGTCACCCGAGTCGGCGGCGGTGCCGAGCGTCTGGAGGGATGCATCCCATGCGAACGTCAACGGCGCCTGCGCGTGCGCGTGGAGTGCCGCCAACAGGAGGAGCAGCGGCGCGCACCGGCGCGGCATGAGGCAGCGCAACGGGGGCTTCACCGGGCGGCTCTGCGGGCAGACAGGACCTGGCGCAGCAGGAGGAGGGCGTCCGGTCCGCTGATCGGGTGACCTTGCCTCGCGCGCGCCGGGATCAAGCCCATCCCGCGCAGCTCGTTGAACGCTGAACGGGGTCCGGGGAAAAGGCCGTACGCGATGCTGCCACGGAGGTCGAACAGCTGTGTCATCAGGAAGGCGTAGCCGCCGTAGGTGATTGGCGAGTCGTCGGGGCCCTTCGGCAGCCTGACGCCGAGTCGCTGGAGGGTCGAGCGGGCTTCCTCCGGGCCGATCTCGGGGCGGAGGCTGCCGCTGGCGACGCCGAGGAGCCGGATCGATTCTCCGGTGCTGAGCGGATCCTGGCCCGCGGCGGCGTGCAGAATCTGCCCGTATTGTCCAAAAAGGTTCACGGAAACGACGGCAAGCAGTGCGGCGACAAAGAGCCCGGCTCGCTTCATCTGGTGCGGAGTGTAGCCTTTCCCCCCTTTTTTCTCAACCGGCCGGTGCGAAGGGCCGGCCTTGGATTTGACTCCGGGGCGGGATTCCAGTAGAACATACCAAGGGGAGAAACAGACGGGTATGGCAGATCAGTCCGATTTTCCCACTCTCGGAAACGAAACAGGGATAACGCCCGTCGAGCGTGAAGAGATCCGGGCGCACATCGAGAAGGTTGCCATTGAGAACAGGATTCCGGTCGAAGCCGCCCAATTCTCCCTGACGGGTGCGCGCCGGGGGCTCTTCCTCCCGTCCGTCGTCAACGCCGCGGCCGTCGTGGTCATCGCCCTCGCCATCCTCGTTCTGAGCCTCGTGTTCGGCCGTACGGAGCAGCGCATGCAGACGCAGGCCACCCAGTACGCGAGCATCGAGGGCAAGCTGATCCGCGAGCTCCGTCAGCAGTCCACCCAGCAGCTGAGCGCGAAGGAAAAGGAAATCGAGGAGGTCCGCACCAAGGTCCGGGAGCTCGAGCAGCAGCAGCAGGCGCTCGCGGAGACCTACAACCAGAAGCTGAAACAGAAGGAAGAAGAGCTGCGCCGGAAACAGGCGCAGGACATCACGGCGGAGCGCGCACGGCTGGTCTCCGCCGGGGTGCGCACGGACGACATCGAACGGCGCATGGCGACGTTCGAGGCGGAGCGCAAGGCGTACTACGAGAGGCAGCTCGCCGAGTTCCGCAAGAGCCTGGACGCGGAGCGCGCGCAGCTGCAGGCGGACATTTCGCGACTGCGCGCTGAATACACGACACGGCTTGACCAGCTGGAGAAGGAGCGGCGGCAGATCGTCCAGGACTACCAGCAGCGGGAAACAACGCTGCGCATCCAGATGGAGCAGAAAACCCAGGTACTGGAGCGGCTGCGGGCACAGAGCGCCGTCAACCTCGAGTCCGCCCAGCGCGAGCTTTCGAAGCTCGGCCAGCAGCAGGAGCAGGTCCAGTCCGTGGAAAACCAGATCGACGGGCAGATCGCCCGCATTGGCCAGGCTCTGGCCGCCGGCCAGGCCGATGCGGCCCTCGCGCAGGTCCGTACCCTCCAGGGGTATCTCCGTCAGGGAAGTGTGCGCTCGGTGCCCCAGCTCGCGGACCGGCTCCGATCGGAGTCCTTCCTCCTGGAGCAGTTGGGCAGTCTGCTGGATGACAGGGTGAAGGCGCAGGCGGCGGCCGCGGGACAGTCCCTGGCCAGCGAGCTGCAGCTCCTGAGCAGGATACGCGGCCTCTCCCAGCAGGCGGCGGCCGCCAGCGGACCGGCGCGCCTGGAAGTGTACCAGCAGCTCGTTGCCTCCATGCCGGAGGTGCACAGCGCATCCACGGCCCTGGTGGATGCCGCGGCGGCGCAGGCGGTCGACGATCTGCAGAAGAAGATGCGTGAGGAAACCGAGCAGAACACGAAAGCCGCCGTCCAGCTCATCGGCGCGGGAGATTATGCGGGAGCCCTGGCTCGGTACAAGGCGGCGTTGAACGCATCCCCTGCCATTGCGCCGGATGCCTCGCAGCTTCTCACGGACCTGCTGGTGCTGGGATACCGGATCTCCGACTACGCGCGCACCGGTCAGAAAGAGCCCGGCGTCGATATGCTGGCGGCGCAGGCAGGGATCAACCTGCAGGCGGAGCGCCGGGCATTCCTGGATGCCGCCGCGGGGAGGATCGGCGCCGACGCCACGGGCGGTGGCGCGAGCGCCGGCCTGCAGGTGACCGCGGCCGCCGGCGGGCAGGAGCAGCTGCTGCGAAGCCAGATCGCGGACGCGCAGTCCCGCATCGCAGAGTTGGAAACCCAGCGCGCCCGGGCAGACGCCCAACACGCCCAGGAAATCGATGCCATCGCCCAGAAGGTGAAAACCACGAGAGAGGATCTCACCCGGAGGCTGGACGCCCTGCTGGCATTCGAGGGCGAGGTGAACGCGCTCCGTACCGCCTACACGACGTATGTGGCGCAGGAGAAGGCGGCCCGGACCGCCAACCCCCAGGACCCCATTACCGCCTCTCGACAGGAGCTCAACAAGTTCCTTCGGGCGGACCCGGTGAAGGCGCTGCTGTCCGACACCGCCGACAGGGTCAACGCGCTGTATGCGGCCACGCAAACCGCCGGCTCGTCGGCGGCGCTCGCGGACGCCGCGGAAATCATTACGAACGTGTCCAGGCAACCCACGGTGAAAGCCAGCCGGCAGCAGCTGCAGTTCGAGATCGAAAGCGCGGCGGACAACGAGCGGCTGGCCGCGATCCTCAAGGCGGTTGACGGCGTCCTTGCAAAGGCGCAGGGCGGTCAATAGGAGCGCGGGGAACGCCGGCGCGACCGTCCGCGGGACCGTGGCCCCTGCCTACAGATCCAGCCGCAGACCCAGGTAGAGATTGCGAAGGTCGAAGAGGCCCCACGGGAGCACGACGTACCCCGGGACCTGGCCGCTGGGAAAGCTGTTGGCAACGAATGACAGGTCGATGAACCGCCGCGGATTCGATGCGAGAATGAACGCGGGCTGATACTCTATGACGAACCGCAGCCGCCGGGACGGCGAATACTCCACGCCGAGGCTCAGGGTCACCGCGCCCGGCGCTCCCTCCGTGTCCACGGCAAAGCTCGGGGCGGGCGGGTGCGAGAACCGGAGGTAGCCGCCGGCGGCCACGTAAAAGCGCAACAGGTTCTCCGCCGGGGAGACGAACAGGCCGGCGTCGAGCTCCAGCTGGCTCAGCGGAGCTCCAATTGCGACGACGCTGGGAGCGTTGTCGATCGGGTAAAGGCCAAGCATCTGGGTGGTGAAGCCCAGGCGCGCGAAGACCTGGGCAGGCAGGATATACCACCAGAGCTCCACCCCTGGGAACTGGAAGCTGCTCAGCCGCACCTCTGCACCGAACCGCGGCTTTGCCACCTGGTTGAGCGCGATGTTCAGGGGGTCGATCCCGAGGAAGAGAGACTGCCCCGTGTCGTAGTAGCCGTTCGCCCGCGCTTTCATCGTGAACGACGAGGGGTAGGGAATCTTCTGCACGAGAGTTCCGCTTGCGTCGATGCGATACGGCCCGCCGGGAATCCCCGTCAGCTCCGTGCCCGGCACCCCATGGACCGTCAGCGTGGAGAGGTCGACGATGCGGCTGTAGGACGACTTGATGGCTGCAACGACTTTATCCCAGAACCCGCGTGAGACTGTGCGGAAGTCCACGACGAAGCCCGGGCGGATGATCTCCTGTCCGAAAGTCTCCTGGCGAAGGATATCGACCGTCTCGACCTGAATCGTCAGGTTGGCGAATCCGCCGCTGGCAGACACGGACAGCCAGCAGTCCGCGTTGATGCGCCGCGCGAGCTCCTCCTTGCCTTCCCGGGTTGCCGGAACGACCGGGTCGGGCGACTCGAGGAGCACGACGTCAGGATTGGCCTCGGCGGCGGACGCAAGGATCGAGTTGTACAGGACGAATCTTTCTTCCGCGGAGAGGGTGTCCTGCTCTGCTTCGAACAGGTAGATCATGAAGCGCGGCCGGCCGAACACCGCGGTGGTTGAATTGGGCGCAGCGCCCTGCTGCGGCGGCTGGGCAACTTCCTGCGGCTGGGGGGCAACTTCCTGCGGCTGGGTCTCCTGTTGCGCGGGGGTCTCCTGCGCGCCGGCGGCCGAAGCGAGGCAGACAAGAAGGACGGCGAGGGCCTGTCCAAGGGGGCGCCGCACTACCACCACCTCTTGTACCGCGTCAGGATCCGCGAGCTCGGATCGAAGCGGTACATGTACTGCGGTCCGCCCGATTGCGGGAGCAGAAACGCGTAGTGGCGGCTCAGCGAGCGGTCACCGACGATCTTCAGCGCGTTCCCGACCTGGGCGAGGGACCCCGTCGGAGTCCACGTGTAGCGCGTCATCCATCCGTCGCGCTGCACGAGAAAGAAGCCGTTGGCGTCGGCGTGCAGCTCCGGCCGGTCAACGGTGACCGACAGGGGCCATGAACCGGCGTCGACAGGCCAGCTGGTGACGGCGGGAAGAAGCACACCCGTGCCGGACGTAGCGGTGGCGATGCTCGTCCGTGCCGCCATGATCCGCCCCTGGGCGGGCTCGGAAAGAACAAACGTGATTTCCGAGCCGTTGCTGGTGAGCCCCACAAGCTGGTATCCGAGGTTGGCGTAGTTCGGATCCGAGGTACTCGGTCGTGCCGACGGAGGAATGATCGCCAGCGTCTGCAGGCTCGAGAGGAGACCCCAGATGTTGCTGTAGGTGGCAAAATTGAGATCGAAGGACGCGTACCGACCCGCGGGTGTGGAAAAGATGTAGTTGGTGGAGCCGTCGGTGAAAGCGAAACCCTGGAGAGTGGTCGGCGTAAGGGTTTGCACCCGGACCCCGCTGGGGTCGAGCACGGTATAGCCTGCCAGGACGTTGAACCCAGTCGCAACGTTGCTGAGATCCGCGGCGTAGCTGTACGGCTTGCTGAAATAGTCCAGTGAGGAGGCGGTGCTGGCCTCTCCCAGCACGTTCAGGTCCTCGTCCATGAAGATCAGCTTTCCCTTGTAGTTGAACCCGAGGTCCGGGTCGCTGGACGGCGGCTCCACGAGGACCAGGACGCGCGGCGGCAGCCCGGGGTAATCGATCACGTTCAAGTCGTAGTTGACGGGAGATGCTCCCGCTGTGATCGCCTGGATCCGGCTTCCCAGCTTGATGGAAATGTCGGTCTTGTCGACGAAGCCGGGAAACGGACTGCCGGTGAAGAGCTCGCACCCGGCGAGGAAGAGCAGCGCCAGGAGGGATGCGACGCGTGCGGCCTGCCTGCTCACCATGAGTAGCGCGCTCCAATCGTGAGGGGAGGAACGCCGTACGGCGTCCTGATCCAGGTCCTGCCCAGCAGGTTGTAGCCGACCCCAAGGGCATAGTGCAGCTCGGGGTGGAAGAACACCTTCACCGGGCCCAGCGCGAGCTCGACCGTAGGATCGCCGAC